>Ga0126311_10000065_pt1 | contig 52701 bp, 52 predicted proteins | sample Plot61_FD_92539 | JGI IMG/M metagenome (GOLD analysis project Ga0126311, IMG submission 92539) | Serpentine soil microbial communities from UC McLaughlin Reserve, CA, USA - Plot61 | ecosystem: Environmental > Terrestrial > Soil > Grasslands | place: USA: UC McLaughlin Reserve, Lake County... | reverse complement strand
ACGCTTCGCCGTCGCTCTTACGAGCGCCGCCGCATGACTCGGAGTCGTTATGGTTGGCTAAACCTTTAACGTATGACTCTTTCATTCACTACAACCTGCCGGTTTATCCCGGCGCACTAGGACTTATGCCAACTTTGTTCGACCCGCTGAAGGTCGGAAACATTCAGCTCGACAACCGAATCATAATGGCTCCGATGACGCGCAGTCGCGCCGACGACGAGGGAGTGCAGCCGGAATATGCGGCAACGTATTACGGTCAACGCGCTTCCGCCGGGTTGATCATCACCGAAGCGACAAACGTCTCGCCGATGGCGAAAGGCTATGTCCGTACGCCCGGAATCTACACTAACGCGCAAATTGAAAGCTGGCGATCCGTTACTCAGTCGGCACACGCGCGTGGCGGGAAAATCTTCATGCAGATCTTTCACACAGGCCGCATCGCGCTACCTGATTTTCTCCCCGGCAATGCACAGCCGGTGGCGCCGAGCGCGGTGCGAGCTAACGGCAGGAACTACACAGATGAAGGGATGAAGGAGTTTGTCACGCCTCGCGAGATCACTCGTGAGGAGATCTTACAGACCGTAAAAGATTTCGCCAACGCAGCCAGTAATGCGATCACGGCCGGGTTCGACGGTGTCGAGTTGCACTCGGCGAGTGGTTACCTTGTTCAGCAGTTTTTGACGACGAACGTCAACCTGCGTACGGACGAGTACGGCGGCTCAATCGAGAACCGCACGAGGTTTCTGTTCCAGGTGTTAGACGCAATGCTGAGTGAAATCGGCTCGCAACGGCTCGGCGTAAAGTTCTCGCCGCAGATCGCTTTCAACGACATCGAAGAGCGTGATGCGGACGAGGTCTATCCGTACATTCTCAAGCATCTGAGCGAGAAACAACTGGCTTACGTTCACGTCGCTGACGGCACTGGCTCGGCACTCAAGGTTGCGCCCACACTACAATGGCGTCTATTTCGCAAACGCGGGCTTCACTCTTCAGAGTGGCGCGGAGCTGTTAGCGCAAGGCGACGCCGACGCGATCGTATTCGGCACCAAATTCCTGGCGAACCCCGATCTTCCGGAAAGATTTAAGCGCGGCGCACAGCTAAACGACCCGGATAAGTCGACTTTCTACTCACCAGGCGTGCGCGGGTACACCGATTACCAGACACTCTTGTCAACTGGGATTGACCGAAATAGCCACAAAGCACGAAGAACAAAAGAGCAAACACCCAAATATGAATAGACCACTTTTTATTCCAGTGATTCTCGGCACTGTGCGGAAGGGGCGCGCCAGTGAAAACGTTGCGAAGTTTATTTTTGAGCAGGTAAAAAAACGTGAGGGCGTCGAGACTGAGCTGATCGATGTCGGCGAGCTGAAGCTTCCTTCAGACGACGCCGGCGAGCAGATCAAGCACGCGGGATTCTCCGAAGCCTGCGCGCGTGCAGACGGGTTGGTCCTCGTAACCCCCGAGTACAACCACGGCTATCCCGGCATGCTCAAACACGCACTCGATTCCAATCTCAAAGAATACATTCACAAAGCGGTTGGTATCTGCGGTGTCTCCGCCGGAGGTTTCGGCGCCACTCGCGTGATCGAAAACCTCTTGCCGGTGATGCGCGAGCTCGGCCTCGTTACGATTTTTTGGGATGGAAACTTTTCCGGGGCGCAGCAACTTTTTGACGAGGCCGGAAATATGAAAGATCGCGCCATTCACGAAAAGCGCATGGACAAGTTTCTCGGCGAATTGATCTGGATGAGCAAGGTGTTACGCTACGGACGCGAGCACATCTCGCTCTAAGGAGCTTTCCAGTGAAAATCATTTCATTAAACGTCGGCTTGCCGCGCCTCGTCCTGCGGAACGATGAGCCAGTCTCGACCGGCATCTTCAAAGAGCCTGTGGCCGGACGCGTAAAACTACGGACCTTGAATCTCGATGGCGATCGGCAAGCTGATTTGTCTGTTCATGGTGGACCGTATAAGGCGGTCTATCTTTACCCGTCGGAGCATTACGAGTTTTGGAAACGAGAGCTGCCGGACATGAACTTGCCGTGGGGAATGTTCGGCGAGAACTTCACCGGCGAGGGCATCTTCGAAACCGAAACTAATATTGGCGACAAATTTCGCATCGGATCGGCTGAGCTAATGGTCACACAGCCGCGCATGCCTTGTTACAAACTCGGGATTCGATTCGGCCGGGCAGATATCATCAAGCGATTTCTCATGAGCGAACGCACAGGGTTTTATTTTTCAGTTTTGAAAGTAGGTGAAGTCGGCGCCGGCGATGAATTCGAGCTACTCGAAAAAAACGATTCGGGTGTAAGGGTTGTCGATGTCATGCGACTGTATGGCAGTGATAAAGCGAACGTCGAGCTACTGCGACACGCGATCGCGACCGAGGCATTGCCCGAGAGCTGGAGAGGATATTTTCTAAAACGGCTCGAAGGTCTCCATCATCAAAAGGAAGCTTAACGATGAATGAATTCAGGATGATTTGTCCGCACTGTGGCGCTGAGATGAACCATCACGCCATGAAGGTCGATTACAACGTCGACGATCCTGCGCTAATCGATCCGGCGTTCGGCGGTGTCGTTGAGGAAGTACATACGTGCCCCAACTGCGGGCACATCAGCTTACGTCGAGCAGCGGGGGCAAGCCCCTCCGCTCGATGACTAGTTAATGGTCCGATTGGCAATCAACCTGGGTCCAGATGTAACCGGAAGACATACCCCAGTTCAACGCAAGCGAATAGGTGTAGCCGAGTCGCGCTTCGTCTTTGACGGTAGTAAATAGAATGGCGGCGACTTCACCGTTGCAAAATAGATACTGCGATCCGCCGCTGAATCTTTGAAACGCTTCTACCTTTTTCTCGCCGATGTATTTCCAGCCGAGCCGGCCGAGCTCGTTATCGTAATACGACTTGATCTGATCGGGACTGTGTTCACTCTTATAAAAACCGATCTTGCCGCGCTCCGTTTTGTAAATCTGATTGAGCTCAGTAGGAATTGAGCCGGGCAGCTTCTGAATCGACTCAAACTGACGTTCAAGTGCGGCCTGCTTAGCTGGGCCATCAGGCTCGCCGTACAAATCACCGAGATCGGGGATCACGTTTATGCCGTAGTAATCGTGAACACACTTCGTCAGCCAAGTAATCTTCGGATCAACGGCGATCTCATCCAGCGCGGCCCAGTTGTGTTGTCGCAACACGACCGCGTACGACAGACCCTGCGACTTGGCGCGCTGAATCATCTCTTCTCTTTCGTCCCAACGCCGCGCATAACCGGTGAAGAGAGATCGCTGCTGCCACATTTCGCGACTGATGCCGGCGGCGAGAATGCCGAACGCCAACAGAATGATGAGCGGCAGTGTGGTTGCAATTGCAGGAATGCGATCCGCGAAAGCGTTTCTGCATACTTGACCGGCAATGTACCCCCAGCAAGTTACCAGACCTACAAGAACGTAAGCGGGAATGATGAACGTGCGAAAAGCGAGTGTGAGTGAAGTGCCCCACGCCATCGGCACCCAACATGCGAGTAGCAATACGAAGCCGGCGACAGGCAGCCAAACCAATGACCAAACGTCGCGGCGCCTGCGCGGTTGAAGTACCTGCAGGCCCAGGATGAAGCCACCGCAAATTAATCCCACCCAGATGTACCATTTGCCGGGCGCCAGCACTACTAACTCAAAGAACTCGCGTAAGCCACGCCACGAAATGCTCAAAAGCTCGAGTATTGGAGGTGGAGGTGGAAACGCGCTCTGCCTGAACTTGTTTCCCGGTGCGACAAACATCAGTAAGCCGCCTGCGAGCGAACCGACGAGACCCGCAATCAATAGCAGAAAATAGTTTCGCTTGTTTGCGGGCGCATAGGTCTTAAAGACCGCGGGAATAACAACAGCGAAGACGATGGCGGTAGTCTGAACAGCAAAGTACGTCTCCGCGAATCCAACTGCGATGAACGTGAGCAGTCCCGCCGCGATGAGCAGCAGCAGACCGGCTCTGTCAGTTGACTTACTTCTTTTCGCGATCAACGCAACGTAGATGGTGCCGAGAATCAGAGGCGGAACTACCGATCTCATTCCCTGCCCCCAATACAGAGATTGGCCCACAAGCGGAATCACATACAAAACCGCGAATAAGACCATCGCGGCAATGATCCAGTTCTGCGCTTCACGTTTGAGCTGCCTCACAGCCATCGCCAGCGCGACGAGCCACGCAGTAACAGCCAGGCCGGTCGCGAACGGAGTCATGGCTGGACCGAGATAACCAAACAGACTGTCGAGGAAATTTGCAGAGAAGCGGCCGTTCCAATTGAGGTACCAGAACAGTGAGCCACGGAAGATCCCCTGCGAGCGCGCCACCGCAGAGGAGCAAAAGTCGTCGGCAATGAAACGGCTGTACGACCCTAAATAGACGTGAATAACAAGCGGAGCGCAAAACAGCGCCAGCAGTAGCCAGAAGAAGATACGTCGCGAGTAGCGCACCTTGAGCTTATCCACAGATTACACAGATTACACGGATTGTTGTATCTGTGTAATCTGTGGATAGCTGTTTATGGCGGTGGTCTGATGCTGACGAGCACTTTGTTGCTCTGGAGCCCGCGCACACTGATACTAACCAGCACGTTTCCGGCATTCGCAAGATTTTCAGGGAGCAGCACAACTATCTGCGCCATCCAGGTTTGATTCGGAACGTTGCCGGCGTACTCGACCATCAGCGGATAGACTGTTTGTTGTGAATCCTCGGCGACCGCGGTAACGATCGATAATTTCTCACCTGCCTGCAATTCAACATTCATCGCAAACAGCACGATGCGAGTGCGTCCGTCCGTGCTGAAGTTTCGAGTTGAGAAAACTGAGATGGGATCACGCAGCCACGTCACGGCGTCTAAAGCAGCACCGCGGTTCGAGCTCTCGTCGAGTAGTAATACCGGAGCCGGTGTTGGTGTCGGGATTGGTGTCGGAGTCGGAGTTGGTGTTGGAGTCGGAGCCGGGTTTACGGTCACATTCCAGCGGCGCGTCTCACTGAGCAGGTTCTCAGTGTCTTTTCGCACCAGCGGAGTGTTGTCTTTGACGACCGCGTCAACAACATGAGGACCGCTGATCAGGTTATTGACACTAAATCCCGTTCCCGTGCTTTGAAGCACACCATCCAACAACCAATCAACCTTGATCGTGTTGCTAAACGTTACTTGCGGCGTAACACTGAACGCCTGTGATTGCGCAGTCGTGAGAGTTATATCGGTGGCATTCGGTTCACTTCCATCGATCGGGGAGACGAAGTTGTAAATACGTCTGATCAGTTGCTCGGTGTTAATCTGCTCATAGGGCCGGCCGAGAAAGCGCATCCTGGAACCTGAGGTTGGGCGATACAGTCCCGCATCGCAGTAAACCGCGCCTTCATATAAACCCGCCACACCTTGCAGCGTCGACAGAGTTGGTATGGGCGTGCCGGCATCGATCCAGTGGTTCCACTTAATGAGTGAGCGCTCGTTGGCCTTCGTCGCATTAGCAGCAAAAGGCTCGATCGTGTTGTTGCAAGCCGGCGGCGGCGGACCCCCATATTCGTCAGCAAGCAGTCCAAAACTGTGACCAAGCTCATGAAGTATGAGCTCGAGGACCTCGACATGGGTTGAGGTAACAGCGACACTTCCTCCCGATCCGCCATATTCGGGATCGTTAACGATCACGATCACGATGTCGCGTTGTGAAGGGTTAACGCTGTTTCCCAGAATCGTGAAGACCTTGCCGTTGTTTACGCAGATCAGTCGCTGGATCCCGGTACAGTTATAGGTCGCATCGAGAGCCGTATTTACAAACGAAGCCTTTTCAGGATGGTCTGCGCCCGACTGGCTACTGACAACGTCAATGCGATGCACATTGAAAAAATTGCGATACTCACGAAATGGCTCGATGTTGAAAAACTGCGTCATCGCAGCCTGCACGTCGTTCCTGTATTTGCCCATCTGAGCCGAGGTGTAACCATCGCCGAGAATTGCAATGTCCACGCGATTCGCAGCACTGCCGTTGTTGATGATGGTTTCAAACGGCTCAGCTAAGGCGATATGAGGAAGACAGAGAATCAGTAAGACGGCGCCCAGAGCCAAGTGGCAGGTTTTAAGGTGTGCTCTCATCTAGCGAGTAGACACGACGGACAGTGGTGTTAAATCAAAGTCGGTTCCATTCCACATAGGATGGTAGAACCGCAAGGTAGAAATCCCGGGATCGTCAGGAAATGCCACGACGAGCGTGACGTTTGACACGTAGTAGTCCTGGCTGCGTAGCTCTCCCGTGGCAGTTTGAGTCTCAGATCTGACGACTCGTGGGTCAGGAATGATGGACCACCAGCGGAGCTTGTTGGTCGAGTCAACGGCGGCGACGAACATCAGTGTGGGTGCGAGCTCGAGTGAGCGCTGCCGCGGTAATGTGCCTGAATGTTTCTTATCTTCGACAATAGAAGCACGTGGAGCCTGAGTTTGGGCTTCAGATCTGAGCTCGGTAGTGGATTTCGCCGGATCAGTCCAGCGGATCTTCAGCTCGCGGTACGTCTGAGTTTGATTGGCTCGGACATCAGTCTCAGGAACGTCTACGTCAACCCGGGACATCAGTTTCCGCAACTGTTCCCGCTGCATAATTTGTCTTCTTTGATCTTGTCCGAAAGTAAATGGGCAGAGTAGTAGAGAGGTCAGCAGCAAACGGAGGAAGAAGGTTGAAGTAATCATCGTGGTGGGAGGCCTCCGACGGCTTGAGGTTATATCATAGTTTCAGCGGCTAATGAACTGATTGCAGCCTCTGTTCGATATCCGGGACAGATCGGATCTGAAACTCGGGCTCGATCGTCTTTGCCAGCTCAAGCGCCTTTTCATAACTCGCGCGGGCCTGTTGAGTTTGCCCCATCTCGAGCAGAACATCTCCCAAGGCGAGCTGCGTGCGTATTGAATCGGGCGCCAAAGCAACCGCCGCCTGGGCCTCCTGCAACGCCTGATCGAGTTGTTTTGCCTGCAAGAGCTTTTGCGCCTTCTGCACTTTGCTGATCGCTGCAGCCAGCGGCATATCAAACTTACCCTCAAACACAAAAACACCGCGATCGATCACTGCTGTTGGTTGATGTCGCTTGAATTGTTCGTAAGGATCCAGCACTCCCGGCCCGAATTCGAGTCCGGATAAGTTACTGGCGCTGATCAGCACTGGTCCATCAATCGTGGTTGGAACCTCGATCGGCTCGTTTAGCCACAGCGTGTTGATTGTTGGCAAAGGCTTACATGGTATTCCGTAGTAGCTCGGCTCAGCCACGCCCGCCGCGAAATACACAAACCAGCACTCTTTCACTCCACGCGCGTCGAGATACTGCTTCACACTCTTCAGTTGCTGAGCCCAATCAGCATTTGAATCAGTTAAATACCTGTGCGTTTGCGCCGGTCCGCCCCAGAGCTCGTTTCCATACGCGAGGTAGTTTGGAAACGCCAACACAGATGAAGCAACATGGACCAGCAGCAACACTCCAACGGCGTACGTCCACTTTCGACTCTTCTCGACCAGAGCCCACATCGCGCCGCCGATTAGAACATACAGAAAGACGTAGACCACCAGAATGTGTCGCACACCAATGTTCATTCCCACTGTCATAGCAACCAGTAAATAGAAGATCACGGGAACAATCAGGAAGAGGATTTCTCGCCAGTGATTCAGGCGACGCGCGGCAATGACACCGAGACTCAACAGAAAGAGCGCGAGGACACCGACAGTCGATTTGATCAGAAAAGCGACGGGAAAGTAGAACCAGACGCCATGTGCGTACACTTTGCCGAGGAGGTAGCTCGTGTAGTAATTCGCAGTGAGTTTTACATCGACCAACCCGTAGAGATACGACTCAGGAAGCAGGCGGAATCGAGCCGCTGTTGAGATCGGCCAGGCTTCGTAAGGTTCCAGGCCTTTCACATACTCGGCCAGCGGTGGATTCAGTTGCAGACCGTTCGGTCGTGCCTCATAGCGAAACCTGTAGAACGACCATAGGACGAGGCAAGCGATGAGCGTGATGAGCACCAGCGAGCTTAAGGTCTTGAGTGTACGACGGCTGATCTCCGTAAAGGAAAGTAAGAACAGAATCGGGAGGACCAGAAGACTCGTGTGTTTAACTGCCAGTACCAGCCCCACCGATATTCCCGCCGAGATCAGCCGCAAAGCGGACGGAGCCTTCACAAACCGGTAGAACAAGTAAACGCTGAGAAACATGAAGCAGGCGAGACCCACGTCAGTTGTAACCAGTGCGCCGTGGGCCAGCAGGTTTGGATCGAAAGCAAGTAGCGTTAGTGCAATGAAAGCCGCACCGGTTCCAAACATCTCCTTTGTTCCGAAGAAGACGACTAACGCGGTAAGCAGTGTCAGAATTGCTGCGGCCGTGCGCGTGCGCGCGAGAATCTTGTCAGCATCGTTCTGGTAGAGGAATTCCTTGCCGCGCAGAAATGCGTCCTCTTTAAAGAAGCGTTCCTCCAGCGTGGGAGAATGCAGCGGCAGCCACAACAACGGTGCAGTGGCGAGCAGTTTCACGAGCGGCGGATGTTCGGGATTCAACCCGAAATCGCCATGAGTCCACGACCGGTACCCGGTAAAAATGTGATTCGCCTCATCCCACGTTTGCGACTCTCTGCGGACGGAAAAGAACAACTGCAGGCTGAGAATAAGGAGCAACAGAAAGACCGCAGCAATTTCATGAAGCTTCACGAAACCTCCGAACAGTCGTTAACAAGATTCACAAGATTTTTCAGGATTGTCATGTTAATCCTGAAGAATCTTGTAAATCCTGGGCAAGATACACCTGGCCCATCCCACCCGTACCGATGTGCGCACGGATTTCGTAACGCCCGAGTTTTATGCCTTCAGCTAGTGGCATTGCGCGCAAAGGCGGGTTGTTGCTACCTCTATTAGCACTATTAGAATACACTCAGAAATCGGAACTGTTAAAACTGAGTTTTAGTAACGGCTGGAGCTAAAGCAGTTCATTTTAGAATCGTGTCCATAAATAAAACCCAACAACAGTTACTGGCTGGGTCGGCTAAGTTGGCATTTCAGGTTCCGATCGTTTGACACGTCAGACAAAATATCGCACCTCATGTTCGATTCGGATTTCATTACCAATCCTTACAGAGCTTACAGCCACCTGCGTGCAGCCACACCACTATACTGGATGGATAAGTTTCGCAACGGTGCATGGCTCGTAACTCGTTACGCTGATGTGTTGGCAGGCTTGCATGATGCGCGTCTCTCCAGTCAACGCAGCCATAATCTTACTGCCGCACTTCCGAGCGAAGTGCAAAAACGAATTCGCAACGTTCAACCGGATCTTTTCCAGGTGGATGCTCTTTCTCGATCCGCCGGAGCACAGCCGTATCCGCAAACTTCTGAATAAAGAGTTTACGCCAAACATGATCCAGCGCCTGCGCCCGCGTATTCAGCAAGTTGTTGATTCACTGCTGGATGACGTGGCCGGAAAGTCTGAGATCGAGTTCATGACTGAGTTTGCCAATCCGCTGCCAGTCAGAGTGATTGCAGAGATGCTCGGTATACCAGCCGAGGATCAAAGTGACTTCCAGATCTGGTCTGAGGATCTTGCTGGTTTTTTCGGCAATGCCACTTCCACTGTTGACACGGCACGACGTGCGCAAAACAGTCTCGTCAGTCTCACCGAATATTTTCGCGCGATGCTGCCCGAGCGACGCGCGCATAAAGGAGACGACCTAGTGAGTCTGTTACTTCGCGTCGAAGAAGAAGGCGACGTGCTCACGGGAGAAGAGTTGTTGGCCCAGTGCACTCTCCTACTCGTCGCCGGGCACGAGACTACACGTAACCTGCTCGGCAATGGAATGCTGGCGCTGCTTCAAAATTCGGATCAGTTTGCAAAACTCAAGGAGAATCCTGCACTGATCAACTCGGCCGTGCGTGAGTTTGCGAGGTTCGATAGTCCGGTGCAGTTCTCCGGACGGCCGCGACGGAAGATTTCACGTGGCACGATCAGGAGATCAGGAAAGGTCAAACTGTCATTTCTTCTTTTAGGCTCAGCCAATCACGATCCGGCCAAATTCAGCCACCCAGAAAAACTCGAGATCTCACGCGACGAAGGCATGCCACTCTCATTCGGTCACGGCACACACTTCTGTATCGGCGCAGCCCTCGCCTATACCGAAGCCGAGATCGCTTTCACGACGTTGCTCGATCGAGCTTCAGATATGAGATTGCTCGACGACGCTCCTGCCTGGCGATCAAATCTCAGTTTTCGCGGCTTGAGCAGACTGCCGCTGTCAGTGCAGTTGTAGAACGGCGAACATGGTTTTTTCACATGTTTCATGTAAGGTGGAGATTATGAGTGAAGACCTGCAACGCAAACCAAGTTCTGGGATGCAGCGCTACATCATTTATGCGGCCGTGCTGCTCCTCGTGTTCTTGCTCGGTTTTATCCCGATGTGGCTCAAGGCTCGGGCAGCCGCAAGTAGTCTCGCAGAGACAGAGCGCCAGTTAGTCCTCTGCAAAACGCAGAGCGATCTTGCCTCTGCAGTCATCGATGCCCGACGCGGTGACTATGAGCCAGCCCGGCAGGCCCTCAGCCGGTTCTTCACGTCCTTAAGTGCCGACACGTCGAACTACACAGAGGCACAAAGAAACAGCATGCAGACATTGTTTGCTGGTCGTGATGAGCTGATTACTTTGCTTGCGCGGAATGACCCTGCATCTGCGGACCGGCTGTCAGACTTGTTTGTGGCTTATCGTAAAATCATGAATGGTTGACGGCATGAGTATTGTCAGACAGCCCTAAGGTTCCGCTTCGTCAAGCATATCTACATGACTCGCAAATGCGAGAGCACGTTGTTTCACGATCTGCATCCGTCGCATCTAGTTGGCTTGAGTGTTGTTAGTTAGTCAAAAGATTCCAGGCGAGATCGTGCCAACGCAAAGGCATTTATTGAGTATTGACATCACTTAAGCTTCGGCTCAGAATTCGCGCCAGTAGCGCAAACGGAAACCGGGGCTGCGCGCCCCAGGTTTTCTGTAACACTGATTCTTCGTATAAGCGTGAATGGCTTAAGTGAGCAACTCACTCTCAAGCACTGCAATCTGCGCGTCGACCATGCCGAACACATTTAACTCACCGCAGCGGTTGCCAGACCCTCAACATGGGTCACATGATCGTCAGCAGAGACGTGTTACAATCTGCGCATGTCTAAGACCGTTACCACAATAGACCAACGCTCCTCATTGCCGCTTCCGCCTGAAGCGCTCGATGCGCTTGGTGTTGAGGCGGGCGCGGAACTGGAGGTCGAGATCGTGGGACGAGCTTTGGTGGTTCGTTCGGTTGAGGAAGCCAGACGTTCGCGCGAATTCATTAGTGCTTTTGAATCAATCCTCTCCAGACGTCGGACAGCTTATGAAGAATTAGCAAAAGGTCCCGAGCAATAATACCTGCCGCTGATGCGATTCCCAGAGAAGCTCGATGTGCTGACGGTTCACGCGACGTTGATCGCTGAGACTGGCGGTACAAGTGGACTCAGGGACGAAGCTCGGAGTCACTACGAATCGGGCGATGCGGTCAGTTGTGCGGCGACATACGCTTATCATTTGACTCAATCGCACGCTTTTCTGGATGGCAATAAGCGCGTTGCAGCAGCGATTACTGAGGCGTTCCTCGAAACGAATGGATTTGAATTAACGATGACCAACGAGGAGATCGTCTTACTATTTCTTGAGATTGCGTCGAGCAAGCTAAGTCGCGAGCAGGTTGAACAACAGTTGAGAGAAAAGGTTAAGCCAACGAACTGACTTCTCCTCCGTCAAGATATTAGCCACAGATTATACGGATTAAAGGCGGATCTGGTTAATTTGAAACCCCACATGACTTGGGCACGTAGACAACTGTTCATTTTCGGGTAAATCCCATCAACAATCACAACGAAAGAGGTGCTTATGCGTTCAATCGGCTCTCGCCGCTCAGTTTTTGGCTTGCTGATGTTTTCAGTCCTATTAATAGTCACGCTCGCGGCGCCGGTGTGGGCGCAGAGTCCGCCGATTATCGACCGTGAGTTGTTCTTCGGCGATCCGGAGATTGCCGGCGCTCAAATCTCCCCCGATGGGGCGTACATTGCCTTTATCAAACCGTTCAAAGGCACGCGGAACGTCTGGGTGAAGAAGACGGCGGAACCGTTTGCGAACGCGAAGCCGGTAACGGCCGACACGAAGCGACCGATCCCGGGTTACTTCTGGTCACGCGATGGCAAGTACATACTATTTGTTCAGGATAAGGGCGGGGATGAGAATTACAATGTGTACGCCGTCAATCCTGCCGAAGCACCCGCTTCCGGCCAGGATGTCCCAACCGCTCGAAATCTCACGGATGTAAAAGGCGTGCGCGCAGTCATCTACGGCGTGCCGCGAAGCGAGCCCGACGCGATCTACGTCGGTATTAACGATCGCGACGCAGCCTGGCACGATCTCTACAAAGTAAAAATCTCCACCGGTGAGCGCACCCTCGTCCGCAAAAACACCGAGCGCATCGTCGGCTTCGTCTTCGATCTCAAAGACCAGTTGCGACTCGCAACCCGCTCAGCAGAGAACGGCGACACGGAAGTGTTGCGCGTTGACGCCGACAAGTTTACGAAGGTTTACAGTTGTAATGTGTTTGAGTCGTGTGGCCCAGTTCGCTTTCACAAAGACGGCCAACGAGTTTACTTCCAAACAAACAAGGGCGCCGATGTCGACCTCGTTCGTCTCGAACTTTTCAATCCCACCACCGGTAAAGAAGAGCTCGTCGAATCGGATCCTTTGAAGCGCGTCGACTTCGGTAACGCTTCGTTCTCGGAAGTCTCCGATGAGCTGGTTGCCACGACTTACGAGGATGAACGCGAACGAATCTACTGGAAAGACAAGGCCTTCGAAGCTGATTACAAGAATTTGCAAAAACAGCTTCCCGACAAAGAAATCAATTTCGGATCCTCAACTAAGGATGAAAAGCTATATCTCATCTCCGCGAACGCCGACACAGATCCCGGCTCAACTTATCTATATGACCGCACGACCAAAAAGTTGACGCTTCAATACCAGATACGCGAGAAGTTGAATCGCTCGTACCTCGCGCCGATGAAGCCAGTCAAATATCAGTCGTCTGACGGTTTGGAGATTCCGGCTTATCTAACGTTGCCGAAGGGCGTAGAAGCTAAGAACCTTCCCGCGGTGCTCCTTCCGCACGGTGGTCCATGGGGTCGCGACAGTTGGGGCTACAACTCCCTGGCACAATTTCTCGCCAACCGCGGTTACGCTGTCTTGCAACCAAATTTCCGTGCCTCAACCGGTTACGGCAAAAAGTTTTTCGACGCCGGCAACAAGCAGTGGGGCGACAAGATGCAGGACGACGTGACCTGGGGCGCGAAGTATCTCATTGCCCAGGGCATCGCCGATCCGAAGCGCGTCGGCATCATGGGTGGGTCATACGGCGGCTATGCGACGCTCGCGGGCGTTACGTTTACACCAGACCTTTACGCCGCCGGAGTTTCGATTGTTGGACCATCAAACCTGATCACGCTGCTCGAATCGATTCCGCCCTACTGGGAACAGATTCGCAAGCTTTTCTACGAGCGCATGGGCGATCCAAACACGCCTGAAGGAAAGGCCCAGTTGCTGCGCCAGTCGCCGCTGACTTCAGCTGCGAAGATCAAGACACCACTGTTCGTCATCCAGGGCGCCAACGATCCGCGCGTGAACAAACGCGAGTCGGATCAGATCGTGATCGCGCTGCGGGATCGAGGATTCCCAGTTGAGTATATGGTGGCGCCGGATGAAGGACACGGCTTCGCGCGTCCGGTGAATAACATGGCGATGTTTGCAAGCGCGGAGAAGTTTCTCGCGAAGTATCTCGGTGGTCGTTACCAGGAAACCATGACGCCGGAAGTCGCGCAACGTCTGAAGGAGATCAGCGTCGACGTTAAGACGGTGACGATGCCGAAGATGACGAGCTCGACTTCGGAGTTGCCGAAACCCGCTGTTGATCTGCGGCCTGGTACTCACAACTACAAGGCGTCGATTGCTATCCAGGGACAGGAAATTCCGCTCACGTTGAAGACAGACATCAAGGAAGAAAATGGAGCGTGGACCGTCACTGACACGGCCCAGACTCCCCAGGGCGAGATGGTCGATGTCAGCACGATTGAAAAAGGAAGCCTGCTGCTGAAGCGTCGCTGGATCAAACAAGGTGCAATGACGATCGAGATGGACATCGCGCCGAACCAGTTAACCGGGAAGACAACGATGAACGGGCAAATCACGCCGCTTGCCGTCGATCCGGGCGGCGCTTTGTTCGCGGACGGGGCCGGCGCTTTTGAAGTGATCGCGTCGCTGCCCCTCGCTGATGGTTATAGTCTGAGTTTTCGAAATTGGGACGTGCAAAAACAGAAACCGATGGTCAAGCAGATGAAGGTGCTGGGAACGGAAAGCGTCACGGTTCCGGCAGGCACCTTTGACGCGTACAAAGTGGAGGTCGTCGACACCGGCAACGATGCGGATAAGCAGACCATTTGGATTGATAAAGCCAGCCGGAAGGTGTTGAAGGTTTCGGCTGTGATTCCGAGTTTGAATGGCGCGATACTTACGTCAGAGCTGACGCCTTAATTGGCTCGATTGTTAGCCACAAAAAGGCACAGAGGCACGAATTATGCGGAAGTCAGAAACGGCTTCGGTCTTATTTTGTGCCTTTTGTGCCTTTTTGTGGCTGTATTTCTCTTTACCCTGCAAAGTACTTGACGCAAGTCTCGCCCGCGGCATAAAATGCCGGAACGATGAAGCCTGTGCCGCTCATCCCTGAATCCCAGCGCGAGCCACCGGCCCTGCACGACCGGGCCATGGATAATCTGCGCTACATCCGCGAAACGATGGAGCTCGCGACAGCCTTTACCGGCATCTCCGGTTGGGGTGAGATCGCAATCGGCGTCACCGCTCTCATCGCCAGCGTGATCGCTGCCCTGCAATCGACATTCAATGCGTGGCTGGCTGTGTGGATCGCCGAAGGATTGATCTCGCTGCTGATCGCCGGCTGGTCCATGGACCGCAAGACACGCGCGATCGATATGCCACTCGGCTCCGGGCCAGGAAGAAAAGCAGTCTTCAGCTTAACGCCGCCCATGCTTGCCGGCGGACTGCTGACGATCGTGCTGGTCCAGGCCGGACTGACTAGCGCGATTCCCGGTGTGTGGTTACTACTTTACGGAACGGGCGTGATCACTGGCGGCATGTACTCTGTCAAAGTGGTGCCGATCATGGGCATCTGTCTCATGGTCCTCGGCGCCCTCGCGCTGTTCTCGCCGCCTGCGTTCGCCAACTGGTTTATGGCCGCAGGCTTCGGTGGCCTGCACCTCGTGTTTGGTGCAATTATTGTGAGGAAATACGGTGGCTAAACAATCGACTGCTAAAAAGAATGTTCCCCAAAAGCCGCTCGCTGAAGTGACGGATTCCCCCGTCGCGCAGACGGAGGAAAAAAGCGCGGCTCCGAATCTCGATCGCTTGATCCACGAACGCCTGCGCCTCGGGATCATCAGCGCGCTGGCGGCGAATGAATCGTTGACGTTCAGCGATCTGAAGAAGCTGATGAATACGACTGACGGAAACCTGAGCGTACACGCACGCAAACTCGAAGAAGCAGGCTACATCTCCTGCACAAAGTTTTTCGAGGGTCGTCTGCCTAAGACCCAATACAAACTGACTGCCGCCGGCCGCAGCGCACTCGAAAAATATTTGAGCCACATGGAATCGCTGATCAAACAAATGCGAAACATTTAGTGCCGACCCGTCTCTCCCCTTTTTTTGTCCTTGAACTCTGCCCGACAAAGGAGTTGGCGATACGTTTATGAGAACGAGCTATGACGTTTCTATCATCGGCGCCGGACTTGCCGGCCTTCAATGTGCTCGCCTGCTCGCCCGGCAGGGTCTGAACGTTCTCCTCGTCGATCGCAAGAACACTCTCGACCAGAAAATTCATACCACCGGAATCTTCGTGCGCCGCACGCTCGTCGATTTCGACCTGCCCGAAGACTGTCTTGGACCACCAATCAAACACGTCACCCTTTACTCACCCGCGCACCGATCGCTGGAGCTCGTAAGTCAGCACGACGAGTTTCGCATCGGCCGCATGGGCCAACTCTACCAGCGTTACTTGCAGCAGTGTTTACACGCCGGTGTCGATTGGCTTCCGCAAACAAGTTACCTCAGCCATTCAACAGCCAACGGCAAAGCGACACTGCAACTCAGCTCAGGCGCGTCTACGCACTGCATCACAACGCGCTACTTGATCGGGGCTGATGGCGCGCGTTCGCGTGTTGCTTGTGACCTGAGCCTCGAGCTAAATCGCGAATTTATTCTCGGTGTGGAGAGTGTTTTTCAGGGAGCCGTGCTTGATGGTCCACCGCGATTGCTTTGTTTTCTCGATCCGAAACTCGCCCCGGGTTACATCGCATGGATTGCTCACGACGGCGAAGAGACGCACCTCGGCGTGGGCGGCTATCCATCGTTATTCGATCCCGTGCCGGCGCTACATGACTTCCGTTCGCGCGTCGCAGGCATTATCGATCTGCGAAACGCAAAACAGATCGAATCACGCGCAGGCTTCATTCCGGTCGGCGGCGTGCTTAGAAACATCGCGAACTCAAACGGCATGTTAATAGGAGACGCGGCCGGCGCCGTGTCGCCACTCACCGCAGGCGGCTTGGACCCGTGCATGCGTCTATCGTCGTTCGCCGCCAGCGTTGTTACAGAGTATTTGTCGACTGGAGACGTTCAGGCGTTGCAGGCTTACTCAGGTGAGTTATTCCGTTCGCGCTTTGCATCACGTTTATGGGCACGTCGCATTGCATCCACATTTCGTCAACCACAACTGCTCGAATTAGGTTGTGCGCTATTGCGGCTGCCGGTATTCAGCGGTCTTGCAAATCACGTCTTCTTCGGCCGCGGCTCTTTTCCGGACGTGGCAGACAAGCTACACCACGACTCAGCACATCTACTTCCTGAGACTCACCTACAGACAGCGGGGGCAAGCCCCTCTTCCTGACTTGTTCATTCCTCTAAGAGACATGAAAAGAACAAGTCAGGAGGAACTGTTTTCATGCTCTCACAGGAATGAACAAGTCAGGAAGAGGGGCTTGCCCCCGCTGTTTGACCTCATGCAGCTATTCACTCGCTTCGTAGCGCGATCAGAGGATCGACTCTGGTCGCGCGGCGGGCCGGGATGTAGCAGGCCGCGAAGCTGACAACGGCCAACAGCAGGGTGACAAGTGAGAAGGTCAACGGATCGGTTGTACCGACTTCAAATAACAAACTCTTCATCAGACGCGTTGCGGCGAAGGAGCCTAACAGACCGAGCGCCACTCCGATGAACGCCAGCTTCATTCGCTGCACCGTCACCAGCTTCAGCACATCGCCAGTCTGTGCACCGAGCGCGAGCCTGATACCGAGCTCGCGCGTGCGTTGCGACGTGGTGTAAGTCATCACGCCGTAGATGCCCAGGGCGGCCAGCAACAGCGCGAGGAGGGCAAACGAACCCATCAGCCACAAATTGAAGCGATCCGATTGTAGAGCAGTCGCTCGCAGCTCATCCATCGTTCTAACGTCGGTGATCGTAGTCATCCGATCCGTTCTTCGGATTTCATTCCTGATGGTGCTGCTCAAGGCCGCCGGATCACCAGTCGTCTTCACAACCAAATTCATCGCTCCCAGCGGCGGGTCCGCGGTGTTGACGTACGGATAAAACATCTCTTCCCAAATCAGGTTATCGACCCCGGGTTGAATGTGGTTAGCAACAACCCCGACGATGGTTGAATACGGCGGATTCCGAACACCTACTTTGACCCGTTTGCCAACCGGGTTCTCACCGGGAAAGAAGCGACGGGCAAACGCTTCATTGACGATGATGACCGGGCGACCCTGCCAGACTTCATCCTCGCTGAAAGGCCTGCCCCAGCGAAACGCGATGCCCATCGCCTTGAAGTAATCGGCTGATACGCTGCCTCCACGCAAAACCGGCTCCTCACCTGTAGGTGGATCGGCTTGACCTTCGATCCAAACGGGGTCGGTCGCGCCATCACCCGTCATCGGCAACGAGAAGCAGAGGCCCGCCGCCTCAACGCCGGGCAGTTGTTGCAGGTTGGCAAGCGTCTGTTGGAAGTAGCTCACGCGTTCCGCCGGCTCTTTATAACCGCTGGCCGGCAAACTCAAACTCATAGTCAGCAGCCGGTCCGGATTGAACCCGAGATCTAAGTTTCGCAAGTTGGCGAAGCTCTTCAGCAGCAAACCCGAGCCAGCCAACAAAAGTAGCGCCAGCGCCACGCTCTACGACGACCAGCGCGCCGCGCAGACGTTGCTGCCGCCGGCTGCCGCTGACTGAGCGCGTGCCCTCTTTGAGGCTTTGGTCCAGGTCGAGCTTTGTCGCACTCAACGCCGGGAACAAGCCAAACAGCAAAGCTGTCAAGGCACTCAACCCGAGCGTGAAACCCAACACCACCGCGTCCAGCTTGATCTCGCCCATGCGTCGCACTTCCTCAGGGCTGAACTTGAGAACTGCAGTGACCAACCATTGCGCGAGCAGCTTGGATACGGCGCCCTGGCCCGGCGCCGCTCAGGCCAAACTACTCTGTAACCCACCCTTTTTCTTGTTCAATCTTGCTAAAGTCTCGCCCTTTTCATTCATCCGCAGATTGACACTCTTCGACCCGTTAAATCGGCGTCCATCACTTATTAATTCAAGTCTACTAAGCGCTGACTCAAACTGCCTGGCAAAAATGAATGAGGCAAAGCTTTATGAGGGTGATGGTAAGTCTAAACCTCGCAGATATAATGACCGCAACTCGCCCGACAACAGTGCAACAGGTGCACGAGACGCCGAACAATGAGGCCGGTCCTACTGACCCCGTTCAAGAATCTCAGCTTCCTCCTAACGCCGAACCGATCACAAACTCGACTGAATTGATCGAGTGATTTTTTGCAGTCGCGATCGAGATGTCTTAATCTTCAGGTCTCAATGCCATTGCTCGGGAGCGCAGACTCAGAGAGTTTCTACGCCAGGCACCGCTGGTGGCTGCGCGGGTGCTTATTTTTCTGCGTGTGGACCTTGCTGGGAGTCTCCTTCGCACTCAGTACTTACCTTGGCGCACGTCAGGACAACGTCCAGATATCATGGGAAAGAATCCTCTCCGGGTACCTGGCTGACTTTTATTTGTGGGGAATGCTGTCGCCATTAATCTTTCTGTTGGCGAGACGATTTGAGCTTCGTAAGCATTTTCCACGAAATCTGTTTATTCATCTCGGCGCCAGTGTAGTGCTCTCTGGTTTTGTGCTTTCCGCGGCGTCGCCCTTGGTCTGGTATTTCGGTTACGTAAACACGGCCCGCAATCCCACCCTCGCAACACTCTGGCGCAACAACGCTTTTAGCGCCTATTACTTCCATCAGGGGCTCACGATTTACTGGACCACTCTGGTCGTCGCTCATGCCCTCTACTACTACCGCGGAGTTCGTAAAGGAGAAGCGCAAACGGCGCGGCTGACCGCACAATTGGCCCAGGCGCAACTGCAAGCGCTGAAGATGCAGATTCATCCGCATTTTCTTTTCAACACGCTCAATTCAATTGCGGCGCTGCTGCACAAAGACGTCGAAGCCGCAGATCGAATGATTGCCCGGCTGGGAGACTTTCTCAGACTCACGCTGAAAAGCTCAGACACACAGATCGTAGATTTTGAACAGGAGTTAGAGTTTCTCAAGTGTTATCTCGAAATCGAACACATCCGTTTCAGGGATCGTCTAACGGTTGATCTGGACATCGATCCGCATGCTCTGACGGCGATGGTCCCGAATCTGATCCTGCAACCGATCGTGGAAAATGCGGTCAAGCACGGTGTGGCGCGACAAACATATCCCGGACACATCATCATCAGTGCCCGCCGCCAGGGTGAGCGATTAATCATGAGAGTAGAGGACAACGGATCGGGACTGAAATTGAAATCCAATGGTTCGGGAATCGGATTGAGCAACACGCGCGCGCGGTTGGAACAGTTCTATGGCGGCGACTTCAGTTTTCAAATCGCAAACTCAGCAGAGCGCGGTACAACCGTGACCTTAGATGTCCCGGCGTTTATAGAAGGTGAGTAAGATCAAGGCTTTGATTGTTGACGATGAGCCTCTCGCACGCGATCGGATTCGCGAGCTGCTAAAGGACCACCCTGACGTTGAAGTAATTGCGCAAGCGAGGAATGGACGGGAAGCAATTGATTCTGTGGCGAATTATAATCCTGACCTCGTCTTTCTGGATATACAGATGCCCGACCTCGATGGGTTCGACGTCCTGCAAAATCTAGATGTTGCGCAACTCCCTGTAATCATTTTTGTGACAGCGTACGACCAGCATGCCCTCCGTGCCTTCGATGTTCACGCCGTCGACTATCTGACGAAACCATTCGATCGAGAACGCTTCGCAAAGGCTGTCGAACAGGCAAAAGTTTTTATGAAAGGGACCAAAGAACCTGACACCGCACGGATCCTCAGCATGCTGCAAGAGCTCAGAGCCGGCGCCAGGTATTTGGAGCGATTCGCCATCAAGAATGGTGAGACGGTCTTCTTTGTCCGCGCCGAAGAGGTAGATGCAATCGAAGCTCAGGGCAACTACGTGCGTCTCAGTCTCGCCAACTCCTCCCATTTGCTTCGCGACACTCTGAACAACGTCGAATCGCAAATCAATCCGCGCATGTTTATTCGAATTCATCGACGCACCATCGTCAACATTGATCGTATTAAGGAAGTGCAAACGTGGGCCCGCGGGGAGTATCGCGTCGTGCTATCCACTGGTGCTCATTACACTCTTAGTCGCGGTTATCGACAGCATTTCGAGAAGTTCATCAGGTTAGGTTCCTGAACAGTCGTCCGTGGTGTGACGCATTACGTCACGCCGAATCGATGCTCGTCACATATTAATTCACATCTGGGAAGACGGAAGTCAGACTAGCCACGGATTAACACGGATTTCATTCACGGATTTATCTGTGTACGAAGTCCGTGTAAATCCGTGGCTAAACTATGACAAACAATCAACGTGCGCGTGCCATCGATACCATCCCTTTGGGTGGTCTGCTCATTGGTTTGTTTGATCTAATCTTTGCGTTTACTTTTTATGGCTTGATTTTGGGTGTTCCACTGCTGAGGATTTTTCAGACTGTTGCTGGTGGAGTACTTGGCAGACCGAGAGCGTATGCAGGCGGCGTATCAACTTTTTTACTTGGCATCGTTCTGCATTTTGTCGTCGCGATGTGCATAGCCGCCGTTTACTATCTCGCGACGCTTGTATTGCCGGTTTTGCTCCGCCACCCGGTTGTTAGTGGATTGATTTATGGAGTGGTGGCGTATTTTGGGATGAAGTACATCGTTACGCCGCTCTCAGCTATTGGTGCGAGAGGCACTCTGCCGCGCCTGCCAATTCTCATTACGGAACTCATCGGACATGCTCTGCTGGTGGGATTACCAGTCGCACTAGTCGCCCACCGATCTGCTGTACGTTCTCATGGATCATGAACTCAATTATTCGAATCAGCTGTTATAAAAATGGGATCGGGCGATCCCATAACTGAACTCCTCACGCGCTCCGGAACTCCACGCATCTTCAAAAATTGGGCACTTTCGCTTACCTCCGTCGTGGCACGCCCTTTGACAACGTCGGACCACGTCGAGGTGTAACTAAAGATGCAACAACTGATTCAGGATTTGCGCTACGCAGTGCGCGGACTAATCAAGCGGCCCGGCTTCACGTTTATTGCGGTGATGACTCTGGCGCTGGGTATCGGCGCAAACAGTGCCATCTTCAGCGTCGTGAATGGGGTGCTGCTGCGCTCCCTGCCATTACCGGACTCGAAATCACTCTACGCCATACACATGGGCCTCGCCACTTTCAACCGCTACGACGGTCCGCTCTCGTTTCCGGAGTACCAGGATGTGGTCGAGCAAACGCGCAGTTTTCAAAACATCGGCGCCTGGGTTGACAGTGATGCAAATTTGTCCGATGGCGCGAGGCCCGAGCGCGTGATGTTGCGGATCGTACTTCCCTCACTTCTCCCAACACTCGGAGTGGAGACGGTGCGCGGCCGCAATTTTCTGCCTGAAGAAACCACCAAGGGTCGCGACAAGGTGGCGCTGATCACTTACGGACTCTGGCAGCGGCGTTTCAGTGGCAGTGACGACGCGATTGGCAAGTCGGTATACCTCGACAATGTCGACTATCAGATCGTCGGTATCCTGCCGCACGATTTCCAGTTTGAGGCTCCGGTCGATATTTGGGTTCCGCTCACGACGACTGATCCGGACGTCAACGTGCGCAATTCGCATTTCCTACGCGTGATCGGGCGCCTGCGTCCCGGCGTAACCGAGAAAAGCGTGGCTGCCGATCTGAGTGCGGTCGCGAAGTATGAGAGCGACAATTTTCCTGACATGTTCCCGCCGAGCGCCGGATTCGATTTTCGCGCGCGGCCATATCTCGACGACATCGTTGGCGACATCAAGCTGCCGCTCTATGTTCTTTTGGCCGCCGTGGGCTTCGTGCTACTGATCGCCTGCACCAATGTCGCCAATCTGCTACTAGCCAAGGCCGCGCCACGCCGGCGCGAGATTGCACTCCGAACCGCGCTGGGCGCGCGCAGATGGCATCTCGTGCGCCAGCTTTTAACCGAAAGCATTTTGCTCGCGACTATCGCAGGCGTGATCGGTGTACTGCTGGCCACATGGGGCACCTCGGCGCTGGTCGCGCTCAGTCCGGATTCCCTGCCACGGGCTCGCGAAATCGGTTTCGACTGGCGCGTGCTGGCGTTCACCGGCGTCGTCGCATTGACGACGGGCATCGTCTTCGGACTCTTGCCTGCTATTTGGGGACCGCGAGTTGACCTCACCGATGCGCTCAAAGAAGGAAGTCGCGGTTCGACCAGCGGCGGCGGACGTTTGCGCCAAATGCTGGTAGTGGCCGAGGTCGCGCTCTCATTGATGCTGCTGGTTGGCGCCGGGCTCATGGTGCGCAGCTTCTCTCATCTGCGCAGTGTAAACCCCGGTTTTAGGACAGATCATGCGCTGACCTTGCGCGTGTCGTTGCCGGTTCCGAACAGTCAAATATCCGTCGCGGATGAGGATCGGTTCATGAGCTTTTTCGATCGCGCCCTGGCAAGACTGAGCGAGCTGCCCGGTGTTACCGCTGCCGGCGCCAGCAACATGCTCCCGCTCGATGGGAATGGTACCGATCGGTTGATCGAGGTCGAAGGCTATGTGCCACGAGATCAGAGCGACATGCCGGACGCACAGAATCGTCAAGCCACGCCGGGATGGTTCGCTGCCATGGGCATTCCGCTCGTGCGTGGCCGCCTTATCGAACGCTCCGATGATAATAGAGCAGCGCGTGTGTTGGTTGTGAACGAAGAGTTTGCGAAACGCTTCTTCCCGAACGGCGACGCGATCGGAAAACGCATTCGCCTGGGCAAGCTCACTGCTGATTTTCCGTGGGCCACTATAGTAGGGATCGTCGGCGACGTGCGCGGCTTCGCGCTCGATGAGCCGCCGCTACCGACCATGTACTGGCCGGTGGCCCAGATCCGGGCAACGCCGTCGCTTGCGATTGTGGTGCGTACAGAGAGTGATCCGGCGGCACTGGCCTCCGCGGTGCGTGACGCTATCGGTGAGATCGATCAGACACAGCCGATTTACGATATGCAACCCCTCGATCAACTCGTAGCGAAATCACTGGGACAGCGTCGCTTCACACTCATGCTCATGGTGTTGTTCGGCGCGATCGCCCTCGTGCTCTCGGCTATCGGCATTTACGGCGTAATGGCCTTCGCGGTCACGCAACGTACGCAGGAGATCGGCATTCGGATGGCGCTCGGTGCGAGTGCAATAGATGTACTCAGGATGGTAGTTGGATCGGGAATGTTCCTGGCATTGATCGGCGTGGTCGCGGGACTGATCGGCGCCTTCGCCCTGACACGATTGATGGCCAGTCTCTTATTCGGCGTGTCGCCGACAGACGTTGTGACCTTTGGATTAGTTACGGCGGGCCTGCTGATGGTGGCGCTGCTGGCCTGCTACATCCCGGCGCGGCGCGCAACGAAAGTCGACCCACTGGTGGCGTTAAGGTACGAGTAGCTGATTATCAATAACCGATAGCCAGTCCATCTTTGCGCGGATCGGATGCGCCCATCAGAGTTCCATTCACCGGGTCGATCATGATTACCTGGCCGCCACCCATAGATGACCTCAGTACGCCGGGAGGCGAAGCTCGCCGGTGGCCCAGGGCCATCAGCCGGCTAATGACTGTTGCCCCAATTTCGTCCTCAAACAAGACGTCCCGCCCGCTCATATAACGATAGCGCGGTGCATCGATCGCCTGCTGCAAACCCATGCCCAGATCGATGATGTTCACCAGAACCTGAACATGTCCCTGAGGTTGAATGCCGCCTCCCATAACGCCGAACGACATGAATAGCTTGTCGTCTTTGAAGACCATCGCCGGAATGATCGTGTGAAATGGTCGCTTGCCCGGCTCGAGATGGTTCGGGTGAGTACGATCGAGTGAAAACGAGCTGCCACGATTCTGGAGCACGATCCCCGTATCGCCGGCGACAATCCCTGATCCAAAAGAGTCGAAAAGACTGTTGATGAAAGAAACGGCATTGCCATCCTTATCGACGACTGTAAAGTAGGTGGTGTCGCTGCCAACGTTGATCGCACCGGGTGGAGGTGAATCAAGTGCTTTGTTCGGATTGATAAGGGCGCGTCGTTTGGACGCGTAATCTTTCGACAGCAACTCGACTACAGGCACTTTGGAGAAAGCCGGATCGGCGATGTAGCGATTGCGATCGGCGAAGGCAAGCTTGGTTGCTTCAATCAGCGTGTGATAATAGCGAACAGGTTGTTTACTCAACGCCGCAAGATCGAAACCTTCGAGAATGTTAAGCGTGATTAAGGCAGTCAAACCTTGTGAGTTCGGTGGAATTTCATAGACCGTGTAACCGCGATAATTGGTCGAGATAGGATCTACCCACTCTGATTTCTGCGCGGCGAGGTCTGCCATGGAAATGAAACCGCCGTTCTTCTCGCAGTAGTCAGCAATGGACCGCGCTATTTCACCTTTGTAGAAAGCGTCGCGACCGCCGTGGGCGAGTGTGCGAAGGGTGCGAGCGAGGTTAGGTTGCCGGAAAATCTCGCCTGACCGTGGTCCTCTTCCGTCAATCAGGTAGTTAGCTGCAGCCGCCGGAGTCTTCTTCAATCTTGTTACTTCTGCGTTCCAGTCTTCAGCAGTCTTCTCCATGACTGGAAATCCGTTCTCCGCAGTATCAATAGCCGGGGCCAGCACATCGGCAAGCTTCATGGTGCCGAACTTTTCCAATAATGTTACCCAGCCATCAAATGCACCAGGGACAGTGATGCTTTCCATGCCGAACTCCGGCATTTTGGTAATCTTCTTCTTCGCAAAGTAATCAAGAGTTAAAGCGCGTGGTGCTCGTCCACTGGCATTGAGGCCCTTCAGCTCTTTTGTTTTAGACCAGTAAACGAGCATAAAAGCATCGCCGCCTATGCCCGTCATCATCGGTTCAGTTACATTGAGCATGGCCGCCATCGCGATCGCCGCGTCGACTGCATTGCCACCGCGTTTGAGCACCTCAAGACCCACTTGCGACGCGAGCGGTTGGCTACTGGCCACCATTGCATGCCCGCTCCGCACAACGGATCGACCCGGCTTGACCGATAAGGATTTGTCCTGGGCCAAAGGATGGATGTTTGTTATCACCGCCATCAGGCAGGTTGCAATTATCATTCGGAACATAAGGCGAACCTTTACACCCCCGGCCTCACCAAGTCAAATATTACGCCGAAGGCGTCGGCAAATTTCAGCCCAGGGTTCGAGCGAAGCGAGAACCCTGGGGACCATTACATAAAAAGCGGCAGAACCCTGAAAGGGTTCGCCAGTTGCCGAACCTTTCAGGGTTCCATCGCTAATGTAAATTGTAACCCAAGGTTCTCGCTTCGCTCGAACTTTGGGCTGAAATTAGCCAACGCCTACGGCGTATTTTTCGCGTTATTGCAGTGACACGTCGTCAACTCTGAATATCGTTGGCAACGTGACGTCATTCGTGCCGCGGAATTGAATCCGCACCGTCTGTCCGGCGAACGAGCTGAGATTGAATGGTCCTCTGAGGACGTACACTCCCGCCGTGCTGCTATTCTGATTACTAAACGTCGCGAGCGTGGCGAGCAACGTCCCCGTCGTACTTCGTACTTCAATGAAGAGACGATCGAAAACTGCTGCGCCCGCGGCTTCGTTGGTGGTGATGTTTAGCCAGAACTGCAGGTTTGTACAGCCATTAGTCGGAACTGTCACCGTTTGGAATAGAGTTCCACTGGAACTATTCACTCCATTCAGAATCGCATAGGCCGCTCCGCTGTGTGGAAACGTTCCCGTGCTGCGTGTTACCTGGCCACTGAATGTCCACGGCGTCGTACCGGTTTCGAATCCCGGGTTAACGATCGCGTTTGTACACCCGCTTCCTCCAGTGCCGGCCTGGGTTACGCTAAACGTCAAACCCGCAATCGTCATTGAGCCGCTTCTTGAAAGCGTTGAAGTGTTTGCCGCAACAGAGTAGCTAACTGTGCCATTACCAGAGCCACTCGCACCAGACGTGATCGTGATGAACGAGTTGTTGCTCACCGCGGTCCAGTTGCAACCCGCTGTCGCCGTCACCGTCACGCTCGCTGATCCACCCGCCGCCGCAAAGCTCGCGCTGGTTGGATTGATTGAGAAGGAACAACTGCCTCCGCAATCTCCGGGCACGTCAGTGGCGGCAACGTGCGTTGTGCCGTCGTTACCTACCGCCGACACGCCCATGCCGTGACGTGCAAACACGGTCCAGATGGTGCAGCGATTTGCTCCGCCATTCAGGTTCTGATCGGCTTGCAGGATGCCGTCACGTGCGTTCAGGTACGAAGGACGAGTCGGTGTGAACTTCATTCCGTTGAGCACAATACGGTCTGTGATTGTGGCGCCAAGCTGCGTTCGCAGATCCCAAAGAGTTGCAGCCCAGACTTCGCCGTCAGCATGAACTCCGGAGCCGAGGTCTGAGTAAGAGTCGTGTACGGCTGCGGCCGGAACCGTATAAGCAGCACGCCGAATGCCGGCCGGATTATTGGTGACGTACTCACCAACCGCACCATCGTTGTTGATTGTGATGGCCCAGTAGTCAGACCAGCCTTCACCCATTGCGCCTGACTGTGTACCGCTCAATGCAGTACTGCCGTTGCCAATTAGCCGGTTTGAGATGCCGTGTCCGTATTCATGGAACACCACATCGCCGTCAACCGAACTATCGCGATCAGGATTGGGTGAAGTGAACAGATACTGTTGCATGCGCGGACGCGAGCCATCTGGCGGTGTCGCGAAGTTTGCGTTGTTTGTTCCCGAGCCATCCTGAGCTTCCGCTCGAACTGAGTCATTTCCGGTGCCGCCACGACCGAAGTTGTTTACCTGGAAGTTGCGCGCTGTCTCCGTAAACCCGAGGTTGTAGGAGAAGTCGTGCATGATGTTGTTGTAGTAAAAGAGATTCGTCACCACAGCCGCCTGCTGTGTCCTTGGATCGACGGTAGTCGAGAAAGTAAAGGTGAAGTCCTGCGTGGCTGATGAAGCATGGCCCACTGACAAACCCGTGGTGTTGTTATCGTCCGGCGCGTTGTCAGCGTTCGTATCGAGATAGGCCTCGGCGTTGTTGCCAGTGGTTACAGTCGAAGTTCCCATCCAGCCAGCCGCCGTGTTGATGGTGGTGTCACCGACGAATGAAACGAGCTGGCGTGCGCCTTTGTCCGGCGCTTCGGTATAAACCGTGCCTTGCGCTTCAAACAGGTAAAGATTGTGACGAAGCAGAAGCTGTCCGGTGTAAGCGTCGAGAAGAATTTCGTACCACTCTTCCGGGCCGACTTCCGCATAGATGTGCCAGGCTAAACGACTCTTACCGCCGACTCTCACTACATTCTGTTCTGAAAGTACTTCCTCGAGATTCACATCGAGGGGATTGGCGAAGCGAGACATTTCCGTCGCTGACTGTCGAGCATAATGCTCCACAAAAGACGGGGCGACAGTTCTGCCTGCATGTTCGAACGCTTTCGCGATCGCTCTTGCTTCGTTCAGCGCTCCCCTGCGTCTTTGTGATGGACCATCGACCAGAAATCCTTCGCGTACATTGAGTACTTCGCCATTCTTATTGACGACGACCTGGACCTGTCCTTCAAATACCTTTAGACCATCGACAGTCTGCGTGTAGCTGAGGAAAGTGGTTCCCTGATCGTTATCTTCGTTTTCGAATTTCAACTCTTCGATACCGGCGCCGGAAAGTGTGAAGAGTGAGCTGTGTCGCGCCAGAAACCTGCGGGCGATGTTATCGGCCGTATCTGATTGTGGCTCTGAAAGTGCGGCGCCATCGATGAAGAAGTTCTTCATGGCGCCTGCTTCATTAACAACTGCGCGAAGATTTTTACCGTGCTCATCTCCGAGAGACGAACGGAATTGCTCAACTGCGGAAGCACGAAAGCGAGTGCGAGCGTTCTGCATCGCAGCCTGCCTGCCGGGAGCTGAGTTAAGGTCCATGTCATTAAACTCGCTACGGTCAGTCAGACGAACGTCAAAGTTTGGCAGGGCGCGGGCAGCAGATGCATTTGGTGATCCTGTTGACGGTTGCTGTTGGGGGGCAGCGTCTGACTTCCATAACGGTAAGACTATGGCAGCCACAGCGGCCACCGCGATGAGTGTGAAGATCAAAAATCTACGAATCATTTGCGCCTCCTTTGGCTTCGGTTGGGTAAGGCAGCACTCGCCCGTTTTGATAAGGTGAGAAATGCCCTGGCTTGTCTTTTTAACTACTACTGTGAACTTTCGATCGAGAACAGTTGCGTGAGACTTGCACGGGCTAATTGGAATACACCGGGAGAATTGAAGTTTATCTGGAGGGCGGAGGCGCACAGAGTAGCAGATTGCACGGGAGGGTGTAAATGTTCACTGGGAAACTGTCGAAACGTTTCTTTCTTTTTTCTCATTAGTAAATGGAGGGCGGCTGCAATCCGCTTACCATTCTCTACATGAGCCGACAGTAGTTTGCCCTTACGATTCAAGGTCCTTTTGTGGTCAAAAAACTCACTCCTTAGGAGGCCGTATGGGACTGTTCAATTCCACCATTCTCGAAGTCGTTATTGGTATCGTCTTTGTTTACCTGCTGCTTTCAATTCTGTGTACTTCTGCAAATGAATGGGTTGCGGCAATGACAAGACGTCGAGGCGAGATGCTGCGTAAGGGCATTCGCCAACTCCTCGAAAACCAAAAAGTTCGCGATGGCGACGACACAAATGCATTCCTGGAAGAGTTTTATAAGCATCCCCTGATTGCCTGTCTTAAGCATGACAAGAATCACCCTGCATACATAGCCCCACGGACGTTCGTTGCCGTCATAACAGATCTATTGACTGTGGCGAAACCCGGAACAGTAGAGTTTGCGGATTTCGAAAATGGGGCAAAGGCATTACCGGACGGCAACGTTAAAAAGTCGTTACTCGCCCTGATTCAACGCTCTAACCAGAATTTCGAACGAACGCAGCTATCGATTGAGGCGTGGTTCAATGACGCGATGGATCGCGTCAACGGTTGGTACAAGCGCCGGACACAGATGTGGACAATAATAATTGCGCTCTTTCTCACGCTCATTGCCAACGCTAACACAATCGAGATAGTAAGAAAATTTAGCCGCGATCCAGTGCTGCGGAGTGCGGTGGTAGAAGAAGCAAAAGTACGAGCGCAGAAACCTCGTCCAACGATTTCGGTTGAATACAAAAATGAAGATGATCCAACCAATCCGACCATCACGCGAAATGAAGGAAACGAACTATCGCAAAAGGAAATGGACCTGCTGGGACAAACGCTCGGCTGGCATGACAACGTATTCCACGACGCAACTGGCAAAGCTTGGCCATGGCGCACGTGGCTCGAGCGCCTAATCGGATGGCTTCTCACATTGTTGGCGATATCACTCGGTGCGCCATTCTGGTTCGACATTCTGAATAAAATTGTGAACATTCGGTTTGCGGGTAAATCACCCGTCGAAGAATCGAAGGGACCAGAAAAACCGAGATCGAAACCAGTCGCCTAGCGCAAAAATTAAGGAGAACCACATGTGCAAACGATTCCAGATTTTTTCCCTGGTCGCTCTATTGGTTGCGAACCCGCTTGCCGCCTATGCAGATATCACCATCTCTCTTACAAGGGGATTTGTAAAAAAGAATAAAGACAGAGCGACTATTTCCACCACCTTCGAAGTTAACAAGTTTCACAAAAAACCAAACAGGATCGGCGTTGGCTCGGATGATGGAGACGTTCATATTGCCGGTCGAGATACGGTTGTGTCATTGCCGATAGTTGCCGAGATTCTTAATGGCAAGCTTGAAAGTGACACCTTCAACTTTCTCCTTGGAATCAAGGACGGACAATCAGTTCCGTTGGTTGGTGTTTGGCGTTTGTGGTTTGAGCACCCGGGAAACGAAGATCAGATTCAGGGAGCTACAGTGGCAAAACCCGATGACACTAATCCTGACCACGTTTTCGAATTTCATCCGGTAACGAAATTCGGCAATTTCGACTGTCGTGATTCGTTGCTGCCGATTGTGGATGCAGCAAAAGAGTTTCGCGGTCACCCTGCCGAGAAAGCCTTCGCTTCATACGAGCAGCGGCCCGGAACAATTTCGAAAACCAACAATGGGATTATGATCACGAGCAACCAGGCTGGATTTAACTACGTGGAGTTCCAGATGAAGTTAGCCGGCAACCCGAAAGAAGTGAGCGATGGCTTCATCGTACTCGCCAATGTTTTTAACGTGGGCGCGTCGGATGACGAGGAGCCCCTGACTGAACAACCACGCCGTATGATCTTCGTGAAGGGTAGCCCGCCGGGTGACACGATTGCCACGATGTCAAACGGCGACACGCTGCATGTATTAGGTATCCCACGAGTGAACCTGAATGAGGTTTTAGCGATTGCAGACGGTTTGCCTGGGCACGACGAATTCGCCTTTGGTGGCTTGCCTTATGAACTGATCATCGTGGCTGTACTGGGGGACGAGTAAACATTCCATAAGAAACCGACGAGCGTTCACGGCCGGCCGGTGTGCTCAAAGATCGTTTTGAAGTCGTCGGTGCCGGGGAGTCGCCTTTCGAGTTTCCATGTGATGCTTTCGAGTACCCGGATCGTAACCCCGTCGACCTCTCCAACAACACGGGCTATCACCTTGAAGTCAAAGTGAAGTTCGCCGCCTGTTACCATGATCTCTTTTCGCCACGTACTGATCTGATTCTCAATCAGCGCGGTCTCGCTAATGTTGAATCGTGACGGCGCATAAACCACGTTCAACTCGTCCCCGATGGCGTGGATACCTTCCACGTGGAACCGCACGTGGTCCGGCAATCCTACCTTACTGGGTGCGGGATACTTGCGCTCCAACCCTGGCCGCCGCCCCGTCAGGGGATCACCAACCTGGCCCGTCGAATGAATCTCGACTTTTCCTTCCGGCAAGGGTCTTTCGACAGTAGGGTTGATCTTCGCGCCCATTCGTTGTTGTGTTTGCAACTCGGCTTCCAACGCCTGGATTATCTCTTCATCACTCTTGCCAAGCGATTTCTCAAGCGCGACGTATCGATCGATGGACTCCTCCGTGAAAGCCTGGCGCGATCGTTCGGAAAGCCGTTCGACTACCTGCTTGGCGTAGGGTAGCTTGCCCTTGCTGCCCTGCTCCAGCGCCTCCTTGAATGCTTTTTCTATCGCCGCTTTCTGTTCAGTTGAAAGACTGGCCCACCGTATGCCGTCCTGTTCGAGTTGCTTTATAAATTTCGAAAATGACTTGAGCATACGAGTCTTGACGTAGTAGTAAGTCATTGCCACTAATCTACTCCCAGCCTGGGTGGCCTTTATCGCGGCCATTATGGGAACCGCATGCGGCACGACGGTATAGGCCGGTCCTCCAGCACCCGTGAACATCTTCTTAAACTTGTCTGCTGCGAATTTAAACTGCTGCTCCGCCGCGCGCACTTGCTTCGCGGCTTTCATCACGTTTTCACTGACAACAGCGTCTACCTGGGCCAGGTCCTGGCTAAGCTTCACCAGGTCGCCGGAAGCAGTGAACGCCTTCGCTGCCGGCACAACCGCTTTCATGGCCTGTACGACTCCCGCTGCATCCAGCCCGGCACCCAGGACCGCCACAATGGCCCAGGCGGCCGATGGTTCTTCCTTGAGCAGTTGCGCGAGGTAAAATGTTGTGCTCGTGTCATACTCTTCGATGGCGCTGACGGCCTGAGCCGCGCCGATGCCGAATGCGGCTCCCGCAGCGAGCAGCCCCACTGCGCCACCGCCAAAACTCACCACTGAAAGTGCGATCGTGATGATGGCCAGAAGAATCTCCTTCGCCGATTTGTCTGACTTGATCTCGCTAATGCGGTCGCGAATGATCAAGTCAGGAAGGCTACCTTTCTCGATGTCTTGCGCGTCGTAAGCTGCTTCCAACAGGTTGTCGAGCTCGTAGATGTGGCTGGGTTTCGCAATGAGCATTTTCTTTGCCCGCTGAATTGCCGCTTCGTGTTCGGCAATAGACCAGACCATCAGGTACCGCACCGCTTCCGGCGTCGCGCGCGACAGTAGTTCTTCGCGCTTAAAATTCTGCCAACCGACTACGGTGTGTTCGGGTACTGCTTCCATCACCAGCTTGTCGGCTAAGCGTTCACGCCAATTGGCCTCTCGGCGTAGCTGATCCGCTTCTGCTTTCGCCTGGTACTTCTTCCCCTCACTCATGCGATCGATCTCGTACTCCAAAGTCTTGAGTAAGGATCTGGCCCGTTTGGCCTTCGCATACTGCTCTTGAGCCCTTTCTTTGACTTTTCCGAGATTGGCATGCATCCGGGCGGCCTCATCGGTTTTACCACCAGCGAATTTGGCAAAATCGCGGTGCAGCATGTGCTCGTACTTGCCGAGAAGATCAAGCGTCATCTCCAGCGCCTCATGCTCAAAGGCATGCTCATACGCCTTGATCTCCTTCTCGAAGTCAGCCATGCCGCGCGGAAAGCCTGCCTTAACCAGATCGGCCTCGAGCTCTGCCCGCTCCTCAGCAGTCGTCTTCATCTTCGCCGCTCCATGAGCCAGCGCCGCCATCTTTGCGTTCTCTATATCCGCCTTCACAACTCGATACCGCCGGTAGAGCGCTTCCCGACCGAGTAGTCCAGCTTCAGCTTTACCTCTTTCAACGATATTCTGTTCCCGTTCGGCCTGGTGGCGGGAACGCGTGGACAAGAGGGTGTCGACGTCCTTCTCAGAGGATTTAAGGCCCTTGAGTTTGTTGTATTGGAACACCTCGTCGGCGGAGACGTTTGCGGCTTGCAGCTTCTTGCCGATGCGTAGCGCCCTCTCGTAATCCGCCACTGATGCCGTGCGGCCGTATTTGCCGATAACGAACTCCTGGATATAGGGCGGGAGCGCCTGAATTTCCTTCCAGACCTCACTCACAGTGCGAGGTTTTGGCATAACGACGAAGGTGACTGATGGCGCCAGAGTCACGTTGGGCGGAAGGACATAGACGAACGTCTTTGCATCCCTTGAATCAAAATGGATGCGTGTCCAGCTATCCGACTCGCTTTCTCCTACCAACTTGGTCGGCATGGTGAACCGGCCGGCACTCAGGCTGTTCGCTTCTATGTCGATGGTAAAAGTTTGACCATCCGCAGTCTCTGCTCTCCCACGCCCTTCGCCGGTTGTCTTGGCTACGACAATGATTCTTGTCACCTTGGTCCAGTTGTGCTGGTCTGATTTTTTCTCACGTTGAATCGTAGTATTCGCTTGCTGCTGGATTGTATGGACCAGTTCATGGGCCAGCAGACGCTTACCCTCGTTCGATTCAGGTGCATATTGCCCTGCACCAAACGCGATGTTTCGGCCCACAGTAAATGCTTTCGCATTAATGGACCTAGCGTTCTCTTCCGCGTTAGCGTCGGTATGCACGCGTACATGGCTAAAATCCGCGCCAAATCGGGATTCGAAAAAAGCTCGAGTTGTTTCGGGCAATGGGCTGCCGCCGCCATTCATTGCGTAGATGTTGGCGGCGCGTGAGGTCGTGACCTTTGGTTCCGCGGTTTGGGCTGCTTTTAGCTGAACCTGTTCGTCGTCGTCTTCTTTCCGACGCATGACAGTGTCAGCAACGCGATCGGCTTCCTGCTCCTGCGGATCTTCAGGAGTGCTGATTTGTAGTTTTGCCTGGATATAAGGTGAGTGAATCAGGCGTCGAACGGCCTGGTTGCCGATGGACCTTTGCAAATTAGACAAGGGATGCGGCGGCGGCGAGACAGAGTGCGCCTGAGGCGGACTAACGCGAGCTGGTTGCTTCTGATTCTTCCGTACGCTTGAGCGCTCCATGAGATCTCAATCGATACTGAAGCACGTGTTGTACCAGCGCGTGAGTCGCTGATTTCCTCGCTTCGCAAGCTGATTAGTAGGACTTACTCCGAAACTCTTTTTTGCAGCTATGACGGAAAGTGATTAGCTGTCAGATTTGCAGGGTGGACATATTTGTCCCAGGGATGAGTGTCAATGTCCGACTCAGTTAAGAGATGCGTTAAGGCGAAATGTCTCTACTGCAAATCAATCCGTTAAGAATGAGCATGGATCATTCGCCGGATGCGATCCGCGAATAACACATCCATTTTCTGTGGCTCTATGATCGCAGTTACCTCACCTTCACCAAACGTGGGGTGCACCAACGTTTGACCTTTGCGATATGTTCGCCCGCGGTCATATGGCGCGCCGACTTTATTAGACGCACGGCGTGTTGAGCCGGCGCGATATGTCACACGTGACGCACACATTGGGCAACTGACGCGCGTGATCCTCCCTGCCTTGCTGAGAGAAACTACGATATGACCGCGCTCCTCGTTACAGGTCATGCACATTTGGTCGATGCGATCTCCGATTTTGAAAACTTCCTTTTCTTCCATGATTTCTCCTGCTCAAAAAAGTCCTGGCGAACCACCCGGTTGAACTAATCTCTCTTACATAAACATGGACTGCGGCTCGACAATGCTTAAAACGTGGCCTTTAAAACTGGCGAGCGCGTCCGCTTCGTTATCATAGACATCGAACACAGTCAGAAGCTTGGTGATAGTCATGATGTCCTGAACGCGTTCCGTAAGATGGACCAGCTTAATCTGTCCTTCCTTGTGGCTCAGAGTTACGTAGCTTGAAATAAGCTCACCGAGCCCGGTCGAATCAATGTGCGTAACGCCCGCGAGGTTCAGAAGGATCTTCCTCTTTCCTTCCTCGACCAGGCATCGAATCGATCTGTGCAGGGCAAGAGTGCCGCCGCTAATTCTGATGCGGCCCCTCAGGTCAAGCACAGCTACATCTCCTTCTCGGCGTTCATGAATGTAAAGATTGACCACTTGAGTCTCCTGCGTGACTTCGAACATTGCTCTCAGGCATTTTCCTGCCCTCGATTGATAGCTGTTGAGTCAGGTGATCTGGGTTATTCCAGAGGGGCTGAGAAGAGAGTCAGCAACACTCGGTTCCTACTGACCTTATGACAGCTAGATGTATATGTCAAATGTGAGATATATTCCGCTGTAAAACAAGCTCGGAATCACACTCAATGGTCTAAACGCGGCGGGTTGATCACGTGTGATTCTCTACAATTAAGGTGAGTTCTGCGTGGTCCACCTGATCGCCACGTTTCAGACTCCGTAACGGATCTTTCACCAGCAAGAGGTCCACATTATTTTGACCGCCTTTCGGTCTAAGCTCGCGGAGCAAGCGAGCATCGAGGGCCACAGGTTTGAAAAGCAGCATGTCCCCATTACGCAACCGGGCGGTCATCGCGTCGCGCCTGCTATGAAACAGGGGCACGCAAAAGCGTCCCTTATTGTCGAGCGCAAACACATCCCCGTTCGCTCGTTGCATAGCATAGATCTCGCTCATGGAAAGATTTTACAGTGCCAGGCGGCGACGTCTGTGCGCTAGGCCGCTTATAGGAGCGATGCTAACTACTTCGCGTCAATGGATCGCACGTATGTGGTATAGCGCACAGACGTTTCTGTTCGCATAGTCCAGTCTCAAACAAAGGAATTCTAAACATATCGAGTTGAGGAGATACGCTTCATGTTGTGGACAATTCTGGTGGTGTTGTTGCTGCTGTGGCTGGTTGGGTTTTATGGAGGCTTTGTTACTAACAGCCTGATTCACCTGTTGCTTGTAGCAGCGGTCATCGTTCTTGCTCTGAACCTTTTCCGGCACCGAAATCCGGCATAAGCGAGAACAAGGAAAGATAATGGCAAAGCAAATAACTTTTGGCGGACACGCGCGTGCGGCAATTCTGCGCGGTGTGAATAGACTCGCCGACACGGTAAAAATCACTCTCGGTCCAAGAGGACGCAACGTCGTACTCGAAAAGAGCTATGGCAGCCCGACGATCACCAAAGACGGTGTGACCGTTGCGAAAGAGATTGCCCTTAAAGATGCGATGGAGAATATGGGCGCGCAGATGCTGCGAGAGGTGGCTGCAAAGACCAGCGACGTGGCCGGCGATGGGACGACCACCGCAACCGTGCTGGCGCAGGCCATTTTTCGCGAGGGCGTAAAAGCTGCGGCGGCAGGCGCCAACCCGATTGCTTTGAAGCGGGGCATTGATAAAGCAGTCATCCGCGCCGTTCTGGAGATCAAGAAAGTAGCGAAACCGGTCACACCAGACATGATCGCCCAGGCGGGCTCGATCTCCGCGAATGGTGACGAAGCCATCGGCAAGCTGATCGCTGAAGCAATGCAGAAGGTTGGCAGAGATGGTGTCATCACCGTCGAGGACTCAAGAACGATTGAGACCGCTTTGGAGGTGGTGGAAGGGATGAAATTTGATCGCGGCTACCTTTCACCTTACTTCGTCACCGACAACGAAACAATGGATGCCGAACTTGAGAATCCACTCATTCTTGTAAGCGAGAAGAAGATTTCTTCGATGAGAGAGTTGCTGCCCATTCTCGAGGAAGTCGCCAAGCTGGGCAGATCCATCTTGATTATCGCGGAAGACGTAGCTGGCGAAGCGTTGGCTACCCTCGTGGTAAATAGATTGCGAGGTACGCTGAGCGTCGCTGCAGTGAAGGCGCCGGGATTTGGCGATCGCCGTAAGGACATGCTCGAAGATATCGCGGTGCTTACTGGCGCAAAGGTCATTAACGACGAGCTTGGGATCAAGCTGGAAAACGTCATGCTTGAAGAGCTGGGCTCGGCCAGGAAAGTGACGATTGACCAGGAAACCACGACCATCATCGGTGGCGGCGGCAATCACGGGGCTTTGGAGGCTCGCGTGAAAACACTTAAAACCCAAATCGAAAACACTACTTCAGAGTATGACGGCGAGAAGTTGCAGGAACGCCTGGCGAAACTAGTGAGTGGCGTCGCGATCATTCGCATCGGAGCGTCCACTGAAATTGAGCTTAAAGAGAAGAAAGCGCGCGTAGAGGATGCGATGCACGCCACGCGGGCAGCGGTTGAAGAAGGTATCGTACCGGGTGGTGGTGTGGTTCTGATACGAGCCGCAAAAGCACTCAACAAACTCAAGCTCTTCGCGACGGATCAGGACGGTAAATCGAGCGGAGATGAAGATGAGCAGATCGGAGTAAATATCGTCAAGCGTGCACTTGAAGAACCTTTACGACAGATTGTCGCCAATGCCGGTAAAGAGGGCGCAGTTATCGTCGAGAGAGTTCGTGCCGACAAGAATCCCAATGTCGGCTACAACGTCCTTACCGAAAAGTTTGAGGACCTCGTTGCGGCTGGAGTGATTGATCCCGCTAAGGTGACTCGTAGTGCGTTGCAAAACGCCGCGTCAATCGCAGGGCTAATGCTCACTACCGAAGTGCTAATTTCGGAGGCCCCTGCACCTCTACAGAAACTTGAGAAACAAAATCAATAAAGGCGCGGCGGTTGCGATTAAAAGAAACACGTGGAACCAGCTTAACTCGTGGCGGCGACAGTTTGAGCATTTGATCTGCCAGAGCGGCAGCACAGTGCCACAGTTGGAACAAGACCAGATGATTTTAGGCATCGATACTCCGCAGTTGCTTAACCCGTTCGGACTTTGCTCGACCGACGGGTTGCCACACGGACGAGACGCGATTGAAACGAACGCGTTTTATGCCGTGGGCCAATCCGATAAGTTGCAAAGCTCGAATACCCAACCAGTTCAAATCGAACTCGTACCAACGCAGACCGTGGCGCGCTGAGGTGGGATGAGCGTGATGGTTGTTATGCCAGCCTTCACCGAATGTCAGCAGCGCGACCCACCAGCTATTGCGCGAGTCGTCACCGGTTTCGAATCTCGTTTTCCCCCACAGGTGTGTAGCCGAATTGACGAGCCACGTCGCATGCAGGCACAACGTAAGGCGGAGGAATACTCCCCAAAGCATTACACCCCAACCTCCAAACGCAAAAAGCATCAGCCCCACTATAATCAGCGGCACGAAGTAGAAGCGACTCAGCCAACGATAGTAACGGTCGTTTATTAAATCAGGTGCATAGCGTGCGATGGTTGCCTGGTCGTGATTCTGAGCCGTGCCCCACAGTATCCAGCCAACATGTGCCCACCAGCCGCCATGGCGTGGTGTATGTGGATCGTCCGCGCGATCTGTGTGGGCGTGGTGGATGCGGTGCGTCACTACCCATTCAATCGGACCACCTTCAAGGGTTAGTGTGCCGCAGGTGATGAGAAAGTATTCAACCAGTTTCGGCACTTTGTAGCCGCGGTGGGTTATTAGCCTGTGATAGCCCATGCCGATACCAAGACTACCGCCAACCCAGTAAAGCACGACTCCGGTGATTACCGCGGGCCAACTCCAAAAGAAGAGCGCTGCGATGGAGCCAAGATGGGCGCAAGTCAGAAAGGTCGCCATTCCCCAATTGCCGTTGGCCCAATTGATGCGCGGTCTCTGCGTCGCCAGTGCGGCGTCCCCACCCTCTTTTAATTTCATTAGCAGTCCTCTACGACTGTCTGCCTTTTATCCACGTGATGATGGGAATGAACAGCCAGCGCGGCTCTCCGGGATGAATCGGATCATCCCGGAGAGCAAAACACTGGGTGGAGTGTTGGATTGTTACCAGCGCGGCTCGGACCGGCGTCCACCATTACCGCCATAGCCACCGCCGCGATTGTCGCTAAAGCCACGTCCGCCGCCGCCGCGATTTTCACGTGGTTTGGCTTCATTGACCTTCAAGGCGCGACCACCGACTTCCTTGCCATTGAATTGCTCGATCGCTGAATTAGCTTCTTCTTCGCTGGACATTTCCACGAAGGCAAAGCCTCTCGAGCGTCCGGTGTCGCGGTCTTCCACAACACTAGCAGATTGAACCGTGCCGGCCTGACCAAACAATTGCTGCAGTTCCTGATTGGTGGTTTGGAAAGCGAGGTTTCCAACATAAAGTTTTGTTGACATAGAGATATACCTTTCCCCTTTGGGATGAAAGAAGCTGCGAATCGGATGGACTTCGGCGAAACGGTAAGCGGTCGAAGAACCAGGTTCGGATGCTCGTTGAAGAGCGGCTTCGAAGTGTGAAACAAGCCTGCTCTCGAACTTCCAAACGCCAGCGCTGATCGATTTATGCGCGGGGCGCATCACCGTCGATGCGCGAGAGAAGGATTAACCGCAGCTATGATGCCTCATGGATAGGGTCAGTTGCAAGTAACAACAGCTATATGTATAACCTGCAGAATATATTTCGAGTCGGCAACATATTTTAGATGTGGTAAATACGATGCACTAACGGCTCCTAAGTGCGTTTTCGAAAGTGTGGTATAGTCCTTCAGCATCATCAGTTCTTTAAAACCACTCTCGACATCAGGATCTGCGCCTAACGTCCTCCTCCTTGTGCCGTCTGTTTGTTTTTTCAAACCTGACTATGCCAGGGATCCTGATGCGCACATCGACAAGCCACATTTCAATGAGTATGCAAGATCCGCGGACGCACTATGCTGTACGTTTGGCTTCTCGCGTGCTCTTACACGCAAAGGGTAACTGATATACAGAAGGCGTCGGGTAGCTTTAAGACAAATGGGGGTTATGAACGGACTGCGCATATTCATCCGGCCGGACAAAGGTCCGATTGAAGATAATGTTTTCTATAGCCAGCGTAGCCATGGTCCGATATATCGGTGGCATTATGAAAAACACCTTGCCAGGTGGTACGTAGCGCGCGTCGACGCTTCCCACTGGAATTTGCATGACTTGTCCATTGCCCGTTGGCAATCCGTTCCTCAGGAGCTCAAGGCTAAATTGAGTGAACACTATATCGAATAGCGGCACGTGACTGGTTGGAAGTGCTCGGGTTTAATTGAGGCGAGCGAAAGACTCGAAGGGTTGGGCCGGAACACTCTGTCCGGATGGAAGTTTACAGGCGAGCGCTTTCTTCGCGCGAAGCCATGAGCTTGACCTTTTTTAGTTCGGTCCCTTTCATTCCAAAAAAAGTAGCCATTTCGACGATCTGTCTTTGATTCACGAAGTCTTTGGGATCAGAGCAGAATTTTTCCATCGTCGGGCCAAAATCCTGGCAACTCATGCCCTTCGGTTTGCGGAGGCCGAGCCTGCATTCACCGCTAAGGCCATGATGCGAACATAATTCACAAATTATCATTTTCTAATTACCGCCGTTGAATTTGGCCGTTATTTCTGTTGATGGCCGGCACGGCCGGTGGATGAACGGTCGCGAGCTTTGATCGGCCACGCTTGTGATACCAATGGATCATCCACAGCATCAATATCAGACTCTCAACCACAGTGATAAGAATGACAACCCTCATAACTATATCCTGCTCCATTGTTGTTAGACAAAAGACGGCAACGGCTTCGCCGCTGCTAATACTTCACGTTTAAAGCTGGCAATAGCGTCATACTCGTTATTGTAAATATCGAAGTCGGTTGAGAGATTTGCCGTTGTTATTACTTCGTGCATCTGTTCAGTAAGATGGAGCAACTTTATCTCTCCGCTTTTATTCCTGACAGTTACGCGGCTGGCAACGAGCTCGTCGAGTCCGCTTGCATAAATGTGTGTGACTTGAGAGAGGTTGAGAAGAATTTGGGTTATTCCCTTTTCGACAAGACAACGGATTGATTTGTGCAAGCCTCTGGTTGTACCAGTATTTCGTATTCGACCTTTTAAATCGAGCACAGTCACGCCTCCGATGCGGCGCTCATGTATGTAGAGATTCAACACTAAGGTTTTTCCTTCTCCTCGATTGTTTTGCTGTTGACTTCAGGCGACCTGGATGAATTCCAGCGGAGCTGAGAAGGAGTAAGCGAGTCTCGGTTCACAATAACCTTACGCGGTAAAGTGGTATATGTCAAACTATACCCTATGTATCAACCAGAGTATATATTTCGTGTGTGGGAATACTCAGAAATAAATCACGAAATAGCGACTGAGCCTCAACTTTACACCTCACTCTGTTGGTCCATGCTCTGGGGCAATGACTAACTGTGGGACGCCGGCAGTTCGCGAGCCCATGCGGCGCAACCAGCGGAAATGGGACAAGAGTCCCGCACGAAAGGAGGCGTGCTCACCATATCTCACCCCAAAATCTCGACAGGTCTGCTCCACGAGGTGTGAGATGGCAGGGTAATTGACGTGACATACGCGAGGGAAAAGGTGATGTTCGATCTGAAAATTCAACCCACCAAGGAGCCAACTCTCGACTCTACTGCGTCGAGCGAAATCCACAGTGGTTTCGACTTGATGAACCGCCCACGCATTTTCCATCGAGCCGCGATCCTCTTGCGGTAACGGGAACTCTGCCTCTTCAACGCAATGAGCAAGTTGAAACACGACGCTAACAACCACGCCCGCAAGCCCGGCTATTAGAACGTAGAACAGGAGCACTATCCAGAGGGGATGGACCAAAAGCGGCAATCCAAAAGCCAGGGTGAGGAACATCGCTTTACCGCCGATAAACCCGAGGAGTTCCAACCTTTTTGGCCGCGGCATTCGTGTGAGCCCGATCCGGCCAAGGGCTACGTCACGGAAATCATCGTACAGATGCCACTTGATGACATTCAATCCGTAGAGCGGCCACAAATAAAAATGCTGCCAGCGATGAAGTCCGAATCTTTTTTGATGTGGCGTTAACCGGCCGAAAAAAGAAATGTCGATATCAGCATCATGGCCCGTGATGTTGACGTAAGTATGATGTACGACGACGTGTTTCCAGTGCCAGACGTAAGAACTGGCTCCGATCAGGTCCATCGTCATGGCCGCCAGCCGGTTGATCCAGGCGTGATTTGAATAAGAATGATGGCTGCCGTCGTGTTCAATATTAAAGCCAATCGCCGCCATTGAGAGGCCAAGCAGAACCGCTAAAGGCAAAGCTTGCCACCACGATCCGGCCACGAACACGAGCAATGAATAGAACCCACTAAACAAAACCAGAATAATTGCGGTTTTCAAATACATTGCGAAACAGTCGCGTGGACTGCGATTGGAACTGCGAAAGTAGTCATCGACTCTTCGCCTCAACTCCTTATGGAAAGTACTGTCTCTCCGGAAAGTTAATCGGCTTTGACCGATATCGCGAATATCATTAACAGCCATCTCTTAAACTCCTGACCAAACACTTGGATGCTCTCGCCACGCTATGTTACGCATCGCATATTGCAACTTTACTTCAAAACAGCGGGGTAAATCCGATGTGACGAAAAGATTACAAGGAGTGAGCAAGAATGCCGCGCCGGACGCCTTGCCTCAAAATGTAAATGCCAACGAAGGAGAACTTCCCCCGTGGGCAACTCCAGGCGCGAGAGCGCGCAGTAATGAAAATCAGCTTACAGCAGGCGAGAATTGCCGGATTATCGAGTCGTTAGGGAAATACACGTACTTAATTACATCGCCAGGTTCGTACAACACCTCGCCCAAAACCAAATTGACTATCTTCAATTTGGGCAATAAACGCTTGTATTCACTTTTCGGAAGTGTGGCGAGCAGCCGGTTAACAGCAGGAACGCCATCAGCGCTGCCATTCAAAGCCATCTCGCAGACTGCTGTTATGCATACATGCGATAAGAGCACTCGAGCGATACCGAGTCTGTCCGGCAACACACATATGTTATAGTGCAGCGCGAAGCAACAGCCTGCTTTGACATTGGGACCAAGTCTTCCACTCCTCCTCTTGCCCCTTTGTGAATTTAGCGCAGATGAAAAGGCTTAATATTAATTCTCAATTGGAGATTGGAAGTTGAAGATCCTGCTCTACAATCCAGATAATGGTGTCACTCGCAACTTCATGCCACACCTCTGGATGTTTCTCCTGCAAGCGATTACGCCACCGGGCCACGAGGTTATTTTAATCGACGCGAACGCGCGTGCGATGACTGACGAAGAGATCGTTCGGTTTATAAAAGAAGAAAAAATCGATCTCGTCGGCATCGGGGCTATGACAAGAATGGTGGAGAAAGCGTACCGCGTTGCCGATGCGATTCGCCTGGCGGGCGTGCCCGTCGTGATGGGCGGCCCCCACGTCACCGAAGTTCCTGACGAGGCGCTGGGTCGAGATGGAGGACCGCGACACGCTGATGCGATCGCGCTCGGCGAAGCGGATGAAACGTGGCCACGGATAGTTGAGGACGCTGCCCGGGGTGAGCTCAAAGATGTTTATGAGCCGGTCGACGAAAACGGAAAAGAGCGGAAGCCGAGTCTTCAACCTTACCCGGCCATTTCCTGGGAAACGCTAAATCTCGATCAATTTAATTTCTTTCCGCGTTTCGTGCGGCCTTTACTATCGCGCGTGGGGCCGCATTGGCGCTCGCTGCACATTGTTCCGATCGAGTCAGGGCGAGGCTGTCCTTATGGTTGTGAGTTTTGCACCGTCACCGGATTCTTCGGCGACTCAATCCGCTTCCGCACAAATCAAAGTATCGTTGACGAACTACTAACGTTAAAGACCCGTGCTAAAGCTGAAGGCGGAGTGATCTCAGTGTTCTTCGTTGATGACAACTTTGCCATCAGCATCAAACGAACCAAATCACTGTTGCGCGACATCATCGCTGCCGGTGCCCAGCTCCCCTGGATTGCGCAGATTAGCGCCAACCTTTTACGAGATGAAGAACTGGTTGATCTCATTGCGAGATCTGGCGGGAAAGTCATCTTCATCGGCATGGAGTCGATTGACCCCGTTAATCTGGCTGATGTTAAGAAGGGATTTAACAAGCCCGAAGAATACACGGGCATACTCCAACGTCTTGCTGACCGAAATATCTACGCCATCACTTCCTTCATCATCGGCATGGATAACGACACACCGGGCGTGGCGGAGCGGATCCTGCAACAGATTCGCAGTTGGCCTCCCGGATTGCCGGTCTTCGGCCAACTCACACCGTTTCCCTCAACTCCGCTGTATAAGCGGTTACAGGAAGATGGCCGTCTGGTGCGACCAAAACACTGGTTGAAGTTTGAGAAAAACACGATGGCCCACATACCTCTCAAGATGACCATCGAACAAACTCACGAGGAGCTTGCATATGCGTGGACTCACTCATACAACGCCGCACGCAATGCAGAAGCGGTTCAGGCAATGAGCTACGCACCAGTTGGTCCGCGAATTTTTCACCTCATTACGCGGTTTGCATTTCGCGCCATCTATTTTCCACAAACAACCAGGCTGGCGTGGCTCAAGGTGTTCTTTGAGAACAGGCGCATTGTCTTCAGTCTTGCGAAAGAAGCAATCGGCACCGTGCTGACTCCAAAGAAACGACCGGAAGTAAAAGACGATGGCTCCGCTGTGATAACACCCCTGAGCGCAAATACTACACGTTGACCAGGGCGGCTGTTAGGATCGCACGCTTGTTATGTAAGTAAGCGTTCAAACTCGTCTTTGACCACTCGATAGCACTCGCATGCCGTAGCTTCCAATTTCTGGCGGTCCAGGATCTGTATGCGGCCCCGCACATAACTGATCGAGCCTATGTCCTGAAGGTGACCAGCAGCCACCGTAACGCCTTCGCGGCGCACCCCCAACATATACGCGATCAATTCCTGAGTCATGATCAGCTCATCTGTATCCACACGGTCGTGGGTTAACAACAGCCAACGGCAAAGTTGCTGTTCGACTGAGTGCAGCCGGTTGCAAACGGCGGTCTGCGATATCTGGGTAATTAGTGCTTGCGTATAGCGCAGCAACAAGCGTTGGAACTTACCACCCAGGGCGAATTCTTGCTGCAGCACCTTTGCCTTCATGCGAATAGCATCGCCCGCGCTATGGACTACGGCGCGGTTGGGCATGGTTCCTCCTCCCATGAAGAGAGCAATCCCCACTACACCATCGTTGCCCGTCAATCCCATTTCGGCGGTAGCGCCGTTTTCCATAGTGTAGAGCAAAGAGATGATGGACGTGGTTGGGAAGTAGACGTAATCCAAATGCCCACTGAATTCGTAGACGACATCGGCAAGCGAAAATGAGATTGGTTCAAAGGTTGTAAGCAGGCGTTCGAATTCGTCTGGTGGCAGAGCGGCCAACAGCCGATTCTTACTGGGATCTATAGGTCTCGAAGAAACTCGCACGCCTAACCTCAAATTCGCTTGAACACTGGCGCCAGGCCGTGGTTCCGCAAGTTAGGCAGAGCATATCACGCATGTGCGCTATCGCACATATGACCCATTTACCTGAAATCGTGTTTCAGAGTTTACTCATGGCCTTGAGCATGAATCAGACGACGCAAACGATCCTGGAAGAGCACTTCCATCTTTCTGGGCTCTATCAATCTCGTTACCTCTCCGACACCAAACATCTCATGTGTCATGGATTGCCCCGCACGATACGTGAGTGTCCTGTCATAGGGCGAAGGGACTTTGTTCGCTGCGCGGGGCAACGTTCGCGAAGCGAGTTGGAACGTGCTGACTGTTTCGCACTTCGGACAAGTCACACGTGAAATCTGCCCGCGTTTATTTACAGAGGTCACAATGTGCCCGCCTTCCTCATCACACACCGAGCAGAACTTATCAGTTCGGTCGCCTACCGAGAATACTTTCTTCTCCATTGGGTTCTCCCTTCGCGATCGTTTGTACCTCTTCAGGTGTACCGGTATTGATCAAAAACAAAGCCTCCGGGCTAGTATTCTTACTCGGAGGCTTTGTCGCAAAAAGAGTCGCCGGAATTGTCCAGCAACAGAATTAGTAGCGAGAGCGACCGCCGCCGTTATTACGGCCTCCGCCGAAACCGCCACGACTACCACCACGATCTTCGCGAGCCTTGGCTTCGTTGACGTTTAGCGTGCGTCCCCCGACGTCATGACCGTTGAACTGCTGAATTGCCGCATTTCCTTCTTCTGTCGAAGACATTTCGACGAATGCGAAGCCGCGTGACCGGCCTGTTTCGCGATCTTCAATAACGTTTACTGATTCTACTGTTCCCGCTTGCGAGAACAATTGCTCCAAATCTTCCCTCGACGTTTGGAACGAGAGATTACCGACATATAGTTTCATGGACATGTGTGTGTGCCTTTCCTGCTTTCAGGAGTAAAGAGAAGCTTTGAACCAGGTGTGCTTCGACGAAACGGAACCGAGCGAAGAAACGAGCGTTCGAATGCTCCAATTGAGCAACTTCTACAGATTTTACAACCAACCTGCCCTCGAATCATTCAAACGCCGAGCTTTCATTAGCGCGGGCGCATCACCGTTCATGCGCGAGAGAAGGAGTAACCGGAGCCTATGATGCATTGGTTATCTACTGGCGTTGCAGATAACCCTATCATTTGTTGAGATTAATCTGAAAAGGCAGGCGCTTCTGTGCGCTAGCTCGCTTATAGATTCTGATTCAGTGATTGGTACTCATATGTGTGTTGCCGCACGGACATGCCGGAGCACCGGTTGTACATTGAAAGGCCCGACAGATTTTGGATCGATAATGAAAGTATTCGATGTTAGAAGAGCCGAGAGCCTTGATTTTGGTAGTGGAAGATGTCCACGAGATACGTGACGGCATCGAGAGGCTACTGAAGGCGGACGGCTATCGCGTAGCTCTGGCAAGGGACGAACTAGAGGGAATAGAGAGTGCCCAGTTAACGCGACCCGATCTGATACTGGTGAACTGGACGGGATTATCGGAACAAGTTCTCCCGGTCGTGCGTCGCATACGAGAGCGTTCGGCGATTAGGGACCAAATCCCGATGGTCTTTTGGATTGAAGATATCGATGAAGGTGAAGAGGTGGAGGTCGCGGAAAACGTATTCTTAACGCGCCCTGATAGCTTCAATCAGTTGAGAGGCCTTCTGGCCCGCCTATTGGATCGAGAAGTGCGGAAAGTTCAGGTTAGCGATGAGTTCGCCACAGAATGAATTTATGACAACAGTCGGCAATTGCAGAACACCTTTTATAATCAGGTTCCTCGATACTAAACCGCGGGTCCTCCTGGAGCTCACTAATACGACGGAGATGACGCTTAAGTCCATTGAGATTCTGACGGTATTTCTGAAAGGCGATGGGCCAACTGCGGGTCCTTCGCGTGCGCACATTCGCTTCGACCGCATAAACTCTGTGCAACCAAAGGAAAAAGCCGTTATTTCTCACAGAACCTGGATTAATGGCAAGCCGGCGAGTGAGGCACAGGATCAAATCGCACGTCTTCAAGTCGTACCTGGAGCAGTTAAGCCTTATGTCCTGGACATTTCCTGGGAGGACACGGATGGAAAGACCCAGTTTCAAAGAATCCCAGTCGGTCACTAGCTGATCCAGGCACCAATTTTAGCCATAAAACCTTCGTGATCTCAAGAACCCACCTTAGCTAATCATGAATATACGTCAAGTGTAGAATATATCTCATATAGACATTATTTATCGTATGTGGTAAATAGGACACGAGCGAGACGCATCATGATTGAGATTCACATAGATCAGCTACTGGAAAACCACGGTCGATCTTTCTATTGGCTGGCTAAAGAGACGGGTATCAGCCATACGACACTGTGGCGGATGAAGAAGGGTAAGGCACTCGGAATCAATTTTGAAACGTTGGAGAAGATGTGCGTGACCCTCGAGTGTCAACCTGGCGATCTGCTCGCTCATACAAACAGGAGAAAGACGAGTAAAAGGCCACGCCCCAAAAACCGGCCGGCGAAGTAGCAAGTCACTCACAGGTGTGCAGTAACGTAAAAATCTATCACGGCGCCGCCGTTAAGCTGCCGGGAATCACTCCACACGGAACCTTCTCCATCTCGCTTCAATCAAATGGTCCACGACAGCTTTCATGTCGCCCGTATGCTTCCGGGGACTTTCATGGGTAGATTACTGGAGTGCGTTAGTCGCGCCTCGCTTGAGACCACTTTTTAAACATCGCCTGATGATGTCTCCGGGCAAAGGAGCGCTGAACGGATGGTGTTCCCCCGCTATCTTTAACAGAACCGTTCAGCGGTGTTCTGTCATCTGGCTGACCCTCTGAAAGCCATGGGTTTAGCAGCACCCAGCGTATCGGATCAAACTCTGCCTGTACCGGTGAATTGGTTTCGCCCTTCGCGTTTTGCATAACATAGATGTCGCTCATAGAAGCTCCTTGTCATTGTTAGAGCAAGCAGTTGAAGGCGTCTGTGCGTTAGACCGCTTACGATCAGAAGTTGTTTGTTGGTGGGCAAGTAAAGCTAGGAAATGTGCGGTCTGGAAATGTCATGCTTAAAAAGGACCTTGGCGTAGAGCGACACAGGCAGGTAAATAATTCCTACGGTGTAGAAACCGACGCAGGCAGGAGTACTGCTGGATTGGGAGATAGTTCCCTTTAGCAGCGCAGGACGGCGAGTAACAACGTGATATCTGCGTAGTCGGCAAGCAGGTACGCATCGCCGTGTCGCGCGCCATCTTCGGCATCGGGATTGATAATTACAACGGGTACGGTGCTTAAAGTGGGGTGTTCGCCGAGGCGGGTCATTAGGGCATTGAAGGTGGGCAATTCCTCTTCCGTCACGATAAGTTCCGGCGGTTCTCGTTCTGCAATCTGAGACGCCTCGGCGTCATTCCTCGCTTCCACTGCGCGGTAGCCGTGACGCTCGACCGCTTTCTTCATGCCGGCACGTATCCAATCTATGTCCTCGACGATGAGGATTATCGGATGTTGCCCCTCAGAGTTTTTCATTGGACCCATTCCTCGCAAAAATACCGCTCTGGGCGTGCATCTTAACAAAGAAGGGTGTTCTCCGGTCTGTCCAGTGCCGTACTTCCCTGGAAATTTACATATATGTGATTTGCTGACGGCCTACGGCAAGAGTTCCGTAGCATTCGCAGGCTATTGCCTCGAGCATTTGGCGGTCATTGATGCGCAAATTCCCCCGCCTGTAAGTGATCGCTCCCGCGTCCTTCATGGCGCCGGCCACGACCGTAACACCGGCGCGGCGCACACCCAGGTGCTCGGCTATTCGCTCCTGCGTAATCTGAATCACATCATCCTTTACGCGGTCCGTAAGGAGCAGCAACCAGACCGCAAATCGCTGCTCGATCGTATGGAAAACGGCGCAAGCGGAACGTTGTGAGACTTGCGTGACATACTCGCCTGTGTAAGCTATCAACGACTGCTGAACACCGTCACCGTGCAATATCTCTCGTTTAAAATCGTCCGTGCTTACCCTGAGGGCGCTACCGCCGACAGAGACATTTAGAGAATGTGCAGGCGGGGTGGAACCCACGAGCGCCGTGATGCCGGCCATCCCCTCAAAGCCAATCATTCCTACCTCTGTGGATTTTCCATCCTGCATCTCGGCCTGGGACGAAAGAACGGAACTCTCCGGGAAGTAGATGAAGCGCATTGGCTCTCCGGCTTCCGAGAGACGCTCTCCTGCGGAGAGTGAGACGGGTTGCAGAAGCGGCATCAAGCGCTCGAAGTCTGCGTTGTGTAACCCGGTAAGTATTTTATTGGTTAACATTTCTTTCATCACCGTTCACCTCTAAATTCTGGGCTCGTGAGTTTACTTTCGCTTGAGGTACACGAGGACCGACTTCGTGTTCTCCCGGTTCACGCTCTCGCAGATGCGCGCCAGCAGCACCTTAACCCGGTGACCGAAGCTTCCATAGCGGCACTCAAAGTCGAAACTGTCGGCAGCCGTAGCACTGCTTATGAACTCAGTCACGCAGCGCCGGAACTCGTCAACGTTCTCGAAATGCGCAACCTCGTTGTAGAAGTTGTGTCCCACTATGTCCGGCGACGTGCCGCTCGGTTCGCCGTCTAAGTCCATCCGGTAATAAAGCACCTTTCCGGTCTGGTCGAGTTCGAACAGTCCTACTACTTCTTGCGCAGTTATCGGCGAGGCGCTCATCGTCTAAACATCCTTTTTTGTAAATCTAAAAGCGACCACAGACCGCACGGGCGCGGTGCCTCGTGTCTGCTCTACCTCGGGCATGAACTTGCCCTGTTTTCGAAAATCTTTTTTTCTCATAACAGCAGGCGGCGGGGCTATAAGGAAGAGGTGAGGGGGGGGTAGGGACTATCCCTAAAGATATGCGCCTCAACCCGGGACTGGCCTCAAAAAGTCGAATTCTAGCCACAAAAATGCACAAAAACCTTAAAACCAGCAGAACCTATTTTGAGCTTTGTGCTTTTTTGCCGCGAAAAAACTTTGAGGCAAGGCGTAAGAAACTGTCAGTGATCCTGTAGCCAACCCTGGAAGATGGCGTAGCGCACGAGGTCGATGCGACTCGTGATGTTGAGCTTGCGCATCGCGTTGGCTTTGTGGACTTCAATGGTCTTGACGCTGAGGGAAAGGTGGGTGGCGATCTCTTTATTGCTGTAGCCGAGTGCGATGAGGCGCAGGACTTCCGACTCACGGTCGCTCAAATTGCCTTTCGCCTCGCCGCGCGGGCCCCGATCGCTATAACTGCCCATGACTTTGGCGGCCAGCTTCGGATCTATGTATTTGCCGCCCGCAGCGACGGCGCGAATGGCGTGGATCAGTTCGCCTGGCGCACTCTGCTTGAGCACGTAGGCGCAGGCTCCGGCGGCGAGCAGTTCGCGGATGTAGCCGTCATCGGCGTGGCGGGAGAGGGTTAGCACTTTCACCTGCGGGCAGACCGCATTGAGTTTCTCGGTCGCCTTCAGCCCGTTCAGTTTGGGCATCGAGATATCCATCACGAGCACGTCCGGCAGGAGTTCCTGCGCCTTGGTGACGGCTTCGCGGCCATCGCCCGCAAAGCCCACGACCTCCATGTCGTCCTGAGCGTTGACGATCATCTTCAAGCCCTCGCGCACTGTCTCGTGGTCGTCGGCAAGCATGATGCGCAGCTTGCTCATTTCGACTCCTCCGCGTCTGCCTCGAGGAATTGAGCCGGGACGCGCGCAAAGATGGTGGTGCCTGCCTTCGGCTTGGATTCGATCTGAAGGGTTCCCCCGACAAGGGCGGCGCGCTCGCGCATTCCGATCAGGCCCATCCCCTTGTCCCCGTCGGCGCTCGCCTCCTTGTTTGGGTTGAAGCCAACGCCATCGTCTTCGACGATCAGCACTACCTGATTGTCGCGGCGTTCGAGCAGCACGTCCACGTGCCTGGCCTGTGCATACTTCATTGTGTTGTTGAGCGCTTCCTGCATGATGCGGTAGAGGTTGGTTTCCGTCTCGGGCGAAAGCCGCTCCTTATCGACGCCGCTGGTGTGAAATTGCGCCTCGACGCCTGAATGGTTCGACCACTCGCGTACGAAGGTGCCCATCGCTTGGGCCAGGCCGATGTCGTCGAGGGCGGCGGGTCTTAGTTCCCACGCAAGGAAGTCCACGTCCGCGTCCAGCCGCTCTGCAATTGTTTTCGTCTGTTCCAGCTTCAGGCCTAGTTTTCCATCTCCGCTAAGCCCCTGATCGAGCGCCGCCAGATTAAGTCGCAGCGCCGTCATCTGCTGGCCCACCTGATCGTGTATATCGCGGGCGATGCGGCGACGTTCGTCCTCTTGCGCGCGCACGATTTGGCGAAGGAGACGCACCCGATCCTTTTCGGTCTGTATGCGATCGGTGATTTCATCGCGCAGCGATTCGTTGACTTTTGCCAGCTCAAACGTGCGCTCGCGCACCCGCACCTCCAACTCATCGTTCACACGACGCAGTTCTTCCTCGGTGCGCTGTTGCTCGGTTAAGTCACGCGCAATCTTAACGTACCCGGTCACCGCGCCGTCCGCATCGCGTAAGGGAGTGAGCACGCCACTCACGTAGAAGCGCGTGCCGTCTTTGCGCAGATGCCAGCGTTCATCCGCCGCGCGTCCTTTGTCGCGCGCCGTCTCCATTTCTTTCAGGGGTGTCTCGCGCCGGCGGTCCTCGGGCGTGAAAATGATCGCGATGTATTGACCGGTGATTTCCTGCGCGGTATAGCCAAATACGCGCTCGGCGCCGGGATTCCACATTTCGATGTGCCCTTTCGCGTCCAGCATCATGATGGCGTAGTCCTCTACGCTGTCCATCATCAGCCCGAGGCGCGCATCCGATTCGCGGAAGAATCTCTCCGCATGTTTGCGTTCGGTGATGTCGACGGCCATGCCGACGAAGAAGCGGCGCCCGTCTCTTAACGTACCGGGCGACGAAGCGTTGAAAATCCAGTAGCGCAGGTCGCCATCCCGCGTGCGGATCGGTAACTCGACGTTCAGTGT
>Ga0126311_10000064_pt1 | contig 54163 bp, 53 predicted proteins | sample Plot61_FD_92539 | JGI IMG/M metagenome (GOLD analysis project Ga0126311, IMG submission 92539) | Serpentine soil microbial communities from UC McLaughlin Reserve, CA, USA - Plot61 | ecosystem: Environmental > Terrestrial > Soil > Grasslands | place: USA: UC McLaughlin Reserve, Lake County... | reverse complement strand
CGTGCTGCTCGTGCAGGACGGCGCCGCCGCAAGCGAGTACCTCGCCGGGTTCCTGATCGAGAAGTCGCTGTCGCTCGACAACCTGTTCGTCTTCGCGATCCTCTTCACGTTCTTCAAGGTGCCCGACGAGCAGCGCCTGAAGGTGCTCGTGTGGGGGATCGCCGGCGCGATCGTGCTGCGCACTGCGTTCATCCTCGTCGGCGCCGCGGCGCTCGACGCGTTCCACGCGACGACCTACGTGCTCGGCGCCCTGCTGCTGGTGACCGCGATCAGAATCGCGAAGCAGACGGACGAGAGAATCGATCCCGACCACACGCTCGTGATGCGGATGCTGCGGCGCTGGCTGCCGCTGGCCGACGACTACGACGACGACAAGCTCACGACGCGCGTGGACGGCAAGCGCCTGGCGACGCCCATGCTGGCGGCGCTCGTGATGGTCGCCGCGTTCGACGTGATGTTCGCGATCGACTCGATCCCGGCGATCTTCGCGATCACGCGTGACACGTTCGTCGTGTTCGCGGCGAATGCATTCTCGTTGCTCGGGATGGTCTCGCTCTACTTCCTGCTCGACGGCGCGCTCGACCGCTTCCGCTACCTCAACCTCGGCCTCGCCGCGATCCTCGCGTTCGTCGCCGCGAAGCTGCTGCTCGTCGATGTGTGGCACCCGTCGATCGCGTTGTCGCTCGGCGTGATCGTCGCCGCGCTGATCGTCGCCGCGCTCGCGTCGGTGTGGGCGGAGCGGCGCGACGCGGAGCGGGCCCCCACCGTGCCGGCCGCTGCAGAGCCGCCGGCGGCCGAGCCCGATCAGACGGCCGCGAAGCCGAGCGACTCGGCGACCGTCGCCTGACCGCCGTCGCGCGACGCGAACCCGATCGGCTCGCCCTTGTCGGCGAGCTTCGGGATCGCGATCGACGCGAGCGCGACGTGCAGCGCGTCGAGCGCGCGCAGGCCGTGCTCGCGCGCAAGCGTGAGCGCCTTCGCCTCGACCTCCTCGGTGGGCGCGTCGACGACGTTGATGCGACCGCCCGAGCGGAGATCGGCATCCAGTCTTGCGAGCGCATCGGCTTGGATGACAGGACGGCCGGCGCGGGCGGCACGCACGATCGCCGCAGAGACCTCGATGCGGGTCCAGCGGCCGGTGTACTTGGCGACCGAGCGATCTGCGAGCAATCGCCGCACCTCGGTCGAGCCGGCTTCGTCGCTGAGCAGCGCTCGTGCGAGCACCGATGAGTCGATGTACGCAATCACAGGCCGGTTGACCGATCTTCTTCGAGGATGCGCACGATCTCGGGGGCGAGCTCCCGCAGCGCCTCCTCGCCCCGGCGCAGCGTCTCCTCGTCGTACTCGGGGATGTCGTCGTAGACGACGAGCATGCCCAGCGCCGCTGCTTTCGCGTCCGCGCGGGCCTGTCGGTCCTCGGCAACATCCGCGTCGACGGTCACGTCGAGCAGGTCGGTGACCCAGGCGTTCACGCTCTTGCCCTCCCGTGCGGCGCGGGCGGCGATGCGGCGGTGGAGATCGGGGGAGACACGGAGGATGAGCTGCTTCACATGGAAGAGGGTAGCGCCGACGCTATCAATCGACCAGTGGCGCTATCACTGTGTTGTGCGACGAATCGGTGGCGAATTGGCGGAATCTCCGCCGGGCTGCGCAGTCGCTGCGCAAAAGGGCCGGCCCGCGTGGGTCCGACCGCGGGACTCAGGCGACCGCGTAGTCCCCGCGCAGCAGCGCGAGCTGCACCTGCTCGATCTGCGGTGCAAGCTCTATCAGGCCGTCGACACCACGCGTGCGCAGGTGCTCGACGGTCAGCTCCCAGGCGGCACCCGCGGCGGCGCGCAGCGCCCAGCGGGGCACCGGTCCGAGCTCGGCGCCCTCGGCGAGCGCCTGCGCGTGCGTCTCCGCGAGCGCGTCGGCGAAGCGCTCGTTGATCTCGGCGCGTCGCGCGAGCGCGTCCTCGCCGACGCTCAGCACCTCGATCGTGAAGGAGCGTGCGAAGGCGGGCTCGGCGGCGAGGATCTCGAGGAACGCGTCGGTGCCGGCGCGCAGCCGTCCGCGCCAGCCGTCCGCCTCCGCGCCGGCTGCCAGCACCTGCTCGAGCAGGATCTCCGTGCCGACGTCCCACGCGGCGAGGAAGCAGGCGCGCTTGTCGGCGAAGTGCTCGTAGAACGTCTTGCGCGAGACGCCAGCGCGTGCGATCACCTGCGCGACGGTCGTCGCCGCGTAGCCCTGCTCGGCGACGCACTGCGCCATCGCCTCGAGCAGGCGGCCACGCTGCGAGGCGAGCACGACCTCGCGGGCAGCGGCGTGGCGGCCGCGGGGGAGCGCTCGCGGGATCGCCGCGGGGGCTTCGACGGAGGCTGGGGCAGAGGAGCTTGCCATGTAGAAACAACATGGTACAGTAGAAAACAAGCTGTTTCTACGAGTGCCCGTACGACGGGCACAGAGCCGACTGAGAGCGAGCACCCGACATGTCCGACAGCGCCACGCACGAGCGGCCGTCCACGAACGGATCCGGCCCCGAGCTGCCCGACCACGTCGACGTCGCGATCGTCGGCGGCGGCTTCGCGGGCATCGGCATGGCGATCGAGCTGATCAGAGCGGGGCGGACCGACTTCGTGGTGCTCGAGCGCGACGGCGACGTCGGTGGCACCTGGCACCAGAACACCTATCCCGGCTGCCAGTGCGACGTGCCGTCGAACCTGTACTCGTTCTCGTTCGCGCCGAACCCGGAGTGGAGCCAGACGTTCGCGCTGCAGCCCGAGATCGGCACGTACCTGAAGAAGGTCGCCGACGACTTCGGCGTGCGGCCCTACGTGCGCACGAGCACGATCGTGACCGACGCCGCCTGGGACGACGAGGCGCAGCACTGGCGCATCCAGACCAGCCGCGGCCCGCTCACGGCGCGGATCCTCGTCGCCGGCATGGGCGCCCTCAGCGAGCCGTCGCTCCCGTCGATCCCGGGCGCCGACAGCTTCGAGGGACCGGCGTTCCACACGGCGGCCTGGCGACACGACGTCGACCTCACCGGCAAGCACGTCGCCGTCATCGGCACCGGCGCCTCGGCCGTCCAGGTCGTGCCGCGCATCCAGCCGCAGGTCGCGCAGCTGAGCGTCTTCCAGCGCACGCCGCCGTGGATCATGCCCCACCCCGGCCGACCGGTCCGCCCCCGCGAGCGGGCGCTGTTCCGCGCGCTGCCGGCGATGCAGAGAGCCTTGCGCGGTGCGATCTACTGGGGCCGCGAGTGCTTCGTGCTGCCGTTCAAGTTCCATCGCCTCAGCGTCGTGCCCGAGCGGATGGCGCGCAAGCATCTGGAGCAGCAGGTCGCCGACCCGGTGCTGCGGGAGAAGCTGACACCGCGCTACGAGATCGGCTGCAAGCGGATCCTGATGAGCAACGAGTACTTCCCGGCGCTGCAGCAGCCGAACGCCGAGCTGGTGACGGACGCGATCGAGCGGATCACGCCGACCGGCGTAGTCACGGCCGACGGCGTCGAGCGCCCACTGGACGCGATCGTCTGGGGGACCGGCTTCCGCGTCACCGACATGCCGTACGTCGAGTGGCTGCGCGGCCGCGGCGGTCGCGTGCTGGGCGACGTCTGGCGCGAGCAGGGCATGCAGGCACTGCGCGGCACGACCGTCGCCGGCTTCCCCAACCTCTTCATGCTCGTCGGCCCGAACACCGGCCTCGGCCATAACTCGATCGTCTTCATCATCGAATCGCAGCTCTCCTACGTGATGGACGCGCTGCGCACGATGGACGCGCGCGGTGCCGTCGCCTGCGATCCGCGGCCGCCGGCGCAGGAGCGCTTCAACATGGAGCTGCAGCGGCGGATGCGCGGGACGGTCTGGACGAAGGGCGGCTGCGCCAGCTGGTATCTCGACTCCCACGGCCGCAACACGACGCTGTGGCCCGGCAGCTCGTGGACCTTCCGCTGGGCGACGCGCGCCTTCGACCCATCCGAGTACGAGCTGCTGTCGGCGGCTCCCGCGGCCGCGCCGGCGGTCGCCGGGGTTTATTGAGCTGATGTTAAGCGCCCTCTGCCATCGGCACGGAAGGCGCGTCTGGCAGCGATCTTCGTAATTGCGTGAATCGCCGTCGCGGACGCCGCGCTTGACGAACCCCGAGCGCCCGGCATATAACTGGCGAGGCGCCGCGGGGGCGGCGTCGGGGGACGATCGAGGGGGATCAGGATCGGATGACCGCCGTGGACGCCGCCGTCGAGCAACGGCCCGTGTTCGAACTGTTCGAGGGCTTCGCGCTCGCCAGCGTGCTCGCCTCGCTTGACGAGGCCGGCCTGCTCACGGCCCTGGAGGCCGGGCCGGTCGCAGTCGCGCCGGAGGCCGTCGCCGACGCCGACGGCCTGATGCCGGCCGCGCTGCGCTACCTCGCCCAGCGCGAGCTGACGGAGGAGCGCGACGGCGCCTTTGCACTGACCGAGCGCGGCCGCGCCGTCGTCAAGGACAAGGGCTACCTCGTGTGGCTGCAGGGCGGCTACGGGCACGTGCTCGCGGGACTTGGCGATTTCATCACCGGCGCCCGTCGCTACGGCACCGATGTCGAGCGCGCCGGCCGCTGGGTCGCCGAAGGGTCCGCGCTGATCGGACGCGACGACGTCGCGCCCTACGCGGTCGAGGTGCTCTCCGGCATCGAGTTCCACCACGTCGTCGACCTCGGCTGCGGCAACGCGCGCTTCCTGATCGGCGCCGCGCAGCGCTTCGGCGTGACCGGCACCGGCGTCGATCTCAGTCCCGAGGCGTGCGAGGACGCGGCCGGGATGATCGCCGACGCGGAGCTGACCGGGAAGGTCGTCGTCCGCTGCGGCGACGCCGGCGATCTCGATGCGATTCCCGAGCTGGCGGAGGCCGACCTTGCCGTCGCGCACTTCCTGCTGCACGAGATCTTCGAGCACGGCAAGGAGGCGCTGATCGGCTACTTGACGAAGCTCGGCGGCATCATGCCGCGCGGCGCGCACATGCTCGTCGCGGAGGTGCAGCCGGCCACCGGCGCGCACGACGAGCGCTGGCGCCCGGAGTTCACGCTGCTGCACGCGATCATGCGCCAGGAGCTGCTCGACGCGGACGGCTGGCACGAGGCCTTCACAGCGGCCGGCTGGTCGCGGCACGAGGTCCGGGATCTCGGCCTGCCCGGCGCGATCCTGCTGCTGTACAGAAACGAGGGGAACGCTTGATGCCGGTTCAGGTCGCGCAGCGCTCGGGAGTGGTCGTCACGGAGGGCCTCCCAGTAACCCAGGAGTTCGCCGGACATCACGCACCGACACCGATGTTCGTCACGCCGGAGACGTTGCCAGGAGCCCCCTTCAGCATTGCTGGGGTGGACGCCGCAAACCTGATCGGCGCTCCGCACGCCGACCTGCACGTGCACGACGATCACGACGAGATCTACTTGTGCGTCACGCCCGGCTGTCGCTTCACGGTCGAGCTGGACGACGACCGCATCGAGCTGGTCTCGCCGGCCTCGGTGCTGATCCCTGCCGGCAAGCACCACCGTCTGATCGTCCACGAGGTCGCGACCGACACCTGTCCGTTCCTCGGCATCCTGCTCGAACCGGCGGGGGCGTAACAGCCATGAGGGTCGCAATCATCGGCACCGGCAACATCGGCACCGACCTGCTGCTCAAGGTGCAGCGCTCGGAGTGGCTGCAGTGCGCCCTCTTCAGCGGACGCAACCTCGGCTCGGCCGGGATGAGGACCGCACGTGACCTCGGCGTGCCCGTCAGCGACCGCTCGATCGACGCGGTGCTCGACATGGCCGACGAACTCGACCTCGTCTTCGATGCGACGTCTGCGCTCGACGCACGCCGCCACTGGGAGGCGCTCCAGCCGCGCGGCCTGCCGGTGATCGACCTGACGCCGGCCAAGCTCGGGGAGCTGTGCATCCCGGCGCTCAATCTGGCCGACTGCGCGCACGAGCCGAACCTCTGCATGGTCACATGCGGCGGGCAGGCGGCCGTGCCGCTGGCGGCCTGCGTCGCGGCGACGCACCAGCACGTCGAGTACGTCGAGATCGTCTCCACGAGCGCCTCGCGCTCGGTCGGGCCGGCGACGCGGATCAACATAGACGAGTACCTCGCCACGACCGAGGCGGCGGTCGCGCGCTTCACCGGCGTGAGCCGCGCGAAGACGATCCTGATCGTCAACCCGTCGAACCCGCCGATCACGATGCAGAACACCGTCTTCGCCCAGACAGACGAACCGGATCTGGAGGGACTGACGGAGGCGGTCGAGCAGATGGTCGCGCGCGTGCAGCGCTACGTGCCGGGCTATCGGCTCGTCGTGCCGCCGCTCTACGAGGGCGGGCGGATCGCGATGACGGTGCAGATCCGCGGCGTGGGGGACTACCTGCCGGCGTATGCCGGCAACCTGGACATCATCACGTGTGCGGCGGTCGCGGCTGCGGAGGAGCGAGCGCGGGCTGTGTGGCAGGACGAGGCGGTAGCGGCGACAGGTTAATGCGGCGCGAGCCGAGGGGGAACCGGGGGGAATGGCAGACATCCTGATCAGCGATCCGACCTTGCGGGACGGGAACCACGCGATCAAGCACCAGCTGAGTGCCCAGCAAATCCGCTGCTACGCGGCGGCGGCGAACGCGGCCGGCGTGCCGGTCATCGAGGTCGGCCACGGCAATGGGCTCGGCGCCTCCTCGCTGCAGGTCGGCCAGGCGCTGTTGAGCGACCGCGAGATGCTGCGGATCGCCCGCGAACAGCTCACCGACGTAAAGCTGCAGGCGTTCGGGATCCCCGGCTTCGCGACGCTGCGCGACCTCGACGGCGCGCTCGAGGAGGGCGCCGACGTCTTCCGCGTCGGCACGCACTGCACCGAGGCCGACCTGACCGAGCGCCACATCACCTACCTGCGCGGCAAAGGCAAGCCGGTGCACGGCGTGCTGATGATGTGCCACATGACGACGGTCGGGGACCTCGTCGAGCAGGCGTGCAAGATGCAGTCCTACGGCACCAGCGGGGTGATCGTCATGGACTCGGCCGGCGCGCTGCTGACCGACGACGTGCGCCGGCGCGTCTCAGCACTCGTGGAGGGAACCGACATGGCGGTCGGTTACCACGGGCACGAGAACGTCTCGCTTGGCGTCGCCAACTCGATCGCCGCGGTCGACGAGGGCGCGACGATCCTCGACGGCACGGCGCGCGGCTTCGGCGCCGGAGCCGGCAACACGCAGTTGGAGGTGCTCGTAGCGGTGTTGACGCGGCTTGGGCACAAAACCGGGATCGACCTTTACAAGCTGCTCGAAGCGGCCGACCTGGCCGAGCGCGAGCTCGTGCAGACGATCCCGACGACAGACTCGGTGACGATCGTGAGCGGGCTGGCCGGCGTCTTCTCCGGCTACTCGAGACCGGTCCGCCGGATTGCCGAGGAGTTCGGCGTGGACCCGCGCGACGTGTTCTTCGCGCTCGGCAAGCGCGAGGTGATCGCAGGGCAGGAGGACGTGATACTCGAGGTCGCCGCCCAGTTGCGCGAAGGCTTTGAGATCCAGGTGGAGATCGAGATGCAAATACGCGAGGAGGTGGCGTGATGGCCATGCGCACAGTGAGGCGCTCCATGGAGGACCCGATAGGCGGCGCAGCGCTCCCCCCGGCGGGCACGCCCGCTCCGCCACTGCCGCGAATGCGGGAGGAGGGACCCGCCTCCGGGACCCGCTGGCCGTCCATCTCCCCGGCTGCCGCGCTGCTGGAGGCGAGCGCGATGACGCCCCACCACGAGGCGCTCGCGCGGCTGCTGTGGCATGCGGAGCAGCGAGGCGAGCCGATCGAGCCGCTGAGCGCGACCTTCCCCGAGCTGGGGCTGTGGGACGCCTACCGCGTGCAGGCGATCGGCCGCCAGCTGCGCACCGCCGAGGGCGAGGAGCTGCGCGGCTGGAAGGTCGGGCTCACGAGCGCCGCGATGCAGGAGATGATGAGCGTCGACCAGCCCGACGGCGGCTACCTGCTGGAGTCGATGGTCGTCAGCTCGGGCGCGCAGCTGAGAGCCGAGCGCTTCATCCAGCCGCGCGTCGAGGCGGAGATAGCGTTTCTGCTCAAGAGCGGCCTGCAAGGACCGGGCGTCACGCGCGAAGAGGTGCTGGAAGCGACGCAGGCGTTTGCGCCTGCGCTCGAGCTGATCGACTCCCGCATCGCGCAGTGGCGCATCGGGATCGTCGACACGGTCGCTGACAACGCCTCCTCTGGGATGGCCGTGATCGGCGACTGGCACGACTCGGACGACGTCCGCCTCGAGGAGCTTGGCGTCAGCCTCGCGCTGGGGCCGGAGATCGTGAGGGGGCGCGGCGATGCGGTGCTCGGTCATCCCGCCGAGGCCGTGGCCTGGCTCGCCAGCACCCTGGCGCAAAGCGGCGAGCGGCTCGAGCCGGGCGACATCGTGCTGCCGGGCTCGGTGGCGCGGGCCGTGCCGATCGCCGCCGGGCAGGCGGCATACGCGACGTTCGACCGCCTGGGGGAGGTGAGCGTGGGCCTTGTCTGACCTGACTCAGACGGACGCCCCGCTCTACCAGGTCGACGCGTACTGCCGCCGCTTTCCCGCCACGGTCACGGCCGCATCGGGGGAGGCCGTGCAACTCGACCGCAGCGCCTTCTATCCGGGGGGCGGTGGTCAGCCGCACGACCGCGGGACCGTGACCGACGGGGCGCGCACCTGGTCGGTGACCGGTGCGCGCTCCGCGGCGGGTGAGGTCTGGTACGAGCTTGACGGCGAGGCTCCAGACGTCGGCGCCGAGGTCGAGTGCGAGGTCGACTGGGAGCGCCGCTACGCGCTGATGCGCACGCACACCGCGCTGCACATCCTCTGCGCGGTCGTCTGGCGCGATTACGGCGCGAAGGTCACCGGCGCGAACATGGAGCCGCTGAGGGGTCGCATGGACTTCGAGTTCGAGCACCTCTCCGGCGACTTCGTGCGCGAGCTCGAGGAGCGCGTGAACGTCGAGGTCGAGGCGGCCCGCCAGACGCGCGTCGACTTCCTGCCGCGCGAGCAGGCCGACCAGGACCCGGAACTGATTCGCAACAAGGTGAGCCTGCTGCCGTCGTCGATCCGCGTCGTGCGGGTCGTCGGAATCGAGGGGCTGGACTTGCAGGCGGACGGCGGCACACACGTCGCCGACACGAGTGAGGTGGGGCGGATCGCCCTGCCCTCGTACAAGAGCAAGGGCAGAATCAACAAACGCATCGAGCTGACGCTTGACGCTGAGTAGGGGGATGGCGATGGGGGACGTGCACCGGCCGGTCGAGAAGCGCCCGGACTTTCCGGCGATGGAGCAGAGGGTGCTCGATCGCTGGCGCGAGGACCGCACGTTCGAACGCTCGCTCGCCGCGCGCGAGGGCGGGCCGACGTTCAGCTTCTCGGAGGGCCCGCCGACCGCCAACGGCAACCCGGGCTCGCACCACGTGCTGCTGCGCTCGTTCAAGGACACCTACCTGCGCTACAAGACGATGCGCGGCTTCCACGCGCCGCGCAAGGCCGGCTGGGACTGCCATGGGCTGCCCGTCGAGCTGCAGGTCGAGCGCGAGCTGGGGCTGAACTCCAAGCGCGAGATCGAGACGTACGGGATCGCCGAGTTCAACGAGAAGTGCCGCGCCTCCAATGCGCACTACATCGAGAGCTGGGAGCGGATGACCGAGCGCATCGGCTTCTGGATCGATCTGGAGGGCGCGTTCCGCACCGGCGATCCGGAGTACGTCGAGTCGGTCTGGTGGTCGCTGCACGAGCTGTGGGACAGAGGGCTGATCTACAAGGGCCACAAGGTCGTCCCGTACTGCCCCCGCTGCGGCACCGGCCTCTCCTCGCACGAGACGGCGATGGGCTACGCCGACACCGAGGACGTGACCGCCACCGTGCGGCTGCCGGTCGCCGAGCCGCGCGGGCCGCTGAGAGCGGGCGACGCGCTGCTGATCTGGACGACGCAGCCGTGGACGCTGTTTGCCAACTGCGCGGTCGCGATCAGTCCGTCGCTGACATACGTGCGCGCACGCGTCGGCTCCGAGGTCGTAGTGGTCGCGGAGGAGCGCGTCGGCGACATCCTCGGCGACGCGGCGGAGGTGCTCGACCGCTTCCCCGGCGGGGCGATCGTCGACACGAGATACGAGCCGCCGTTCGACCGCCTGCCCGACCATGGGCCGAAGGGCCACACCGTGCTGGCTGCCGAGCACGTCGTGCTCGACAAGGGAACAGGCTTGGTGCACACGGCGATGGCGTTCGGCGAGGAGGACTTCGTGCTGTGCGAGCGCCACGGGATCCCGCTCGTGAACCCGGTGCGGGAGGACGGCACCTACGACGAGCGCATCGCCGGCTACGAGGGGATGTTCGTCGGCGACGCGACGCCGCGCGTGGTGGCCGAGCTGCACGAGGCCGGCAAGCTGTGGGACACCGAGCCGTACGTGCACTCGTATCCGCACTGCTGGCGCTGCGACTCGAAGCTGTTGTATTACGCCAAGGAGTCGTGGTACATCGGCACGCGCGATCGCCGCCACGACATGCTCGCGCAGAACCAGCGGATCGACTGGCGCCCCGAGCATGTCCGCGACGGTCGCTTCGGCAACTGGCTGCAGGGCAACGTCGACTGGGCTCTGTCCCGGGATCGCTACTGGGGCACGCCGCTGCCGATCTGGGAGTGCGACTCCTGCGACGCGCGCCACTGCGTCGGCTCGCTCGCGGAGCTGCGCGAGGTCGCCGGGGCGCTGCCGCAGGATCTCCACCGGCCCTTCATCGACGACGTGTCGTGGGGCTGCACGGTCGCCGGCTGCGACGGCGCGATGCACCGCGTAAGAGCGACGATCGACACCTGGTACGACAGCGCCTGCATGCCGTTCGCGCAGTTCCACTACCCGTTCGAGGGCAAGCGCGAGGTCGCCGAACAGTTCCCGCCGACGTTCATATGCGAGGGGATCGACCAGACGCGCGGGTGGTTCTACACCTCGCTCGCGGTATCAACGCTGTTGTTCAGAGACATCCCGTTCAGACACGCCGTTTGCGTCGGCCACGTGACGGACGCGAAGGGCCACAAGATGTCGAAGTCGCGCGGCAACGCGGTCGACCCGTGGGACGTGCTCAACACGCACGGCGCCGACGCGTTCCGCTGGTACTACCTCGCCTCGCAGCAGCCGTGGGCCGGCTACAGATTCTCGGCCGACGCGGTGCATGAGGGGATGCGCGAGCTGCTGCTGCCGCTGTGGACCACGTATGGCTTCTACGTGCTCTACGCGAACATCGAGTCGTTCGACGGATCCGGCGCTCCGCCGGTGTCCGAGCGGCCCGCTTTGGATCGCTGGGCGATCTCGAAGCTGCAGGCGCTGACCGAGCGGATGCGCACGCGCATCGACGACTTCGACGCGACGACGGCCGTGCGGCTCGCGGCCGAGTGGGTCGAGGACCTCTCGAACTGGTACATCCGCCTTTCGCGCCGGCGCTTCTGGGAGGGCGACGTCGCCGCGCTCGCGACGCTGCGCGAGTGCTTGATCGAGACGGCGAAGCTGCTCGCGCCGCCGGTGCCGTTCCTCGCCGAGGAGATCTACGCCAACATCGTGGGCGGGGCGTTGGGCGACTTCGGCGCCGAGCCCGACTCGGTGCACCTGTGCGACTACCCCGAGCCGGTCTCGGCGTTGCGCGACGTCCAGCTGGAGGAGGACATGGCGCTGGTCCGGGAGGTCATCGAGCTCGGCCGCGACGCGCGGGCGAGATCGAAGGTCAAGGTGCGCCAGCCCTTGCCGCGCGTCGTCGTGTGCGGCGACGAGCGCGTCGCGGACGCCGTCGGCCGGCTGCGCGAGCTGGCGCTGAGCGAGCTGAACGTGAAGGCGGTCGAGGTCGTCGCGCGCGTGGACGAGCTGGAGCGGCCGGTCGTGCTCCCGAACCTGCAGAGACTGGGGCCGCGCTGCGGCAGGGACATGCCGCAGGTGGTCGCCGCGCTGCGCTCGCGCGACGGCGAGGAGGCGCTGAGGGCGCTGCACGACCACGGCGTGCTCGCAGTGTCAGTTGCGACCGGCGACGAGCTCGATCCGACGCACACGTACGCACTGGCGGAGAACGACATCCTCGTGCGGCGCGAGCCGCGCCACGGGCTCGTGCTGTCGGCGCGCAACGGCGTCACGGTCGCCGTCGACACGACGATCGAAGAGCGGCTGCGCCGCGAGGGGCTTGCACGGGAGATCGTCCGGGTCGTCCAGGCCGCCCGCAGAGAGGCCGGCGTCGCGGTGACGGACCGGATCGAGCTGCGGCTGGCCGGGTCCGAGCTGTTGCTCGGCGCAGCGCGGGCGCACGAGCGCTACCTCGCGGCCGAGACGCTGGCGACGCTCGTGGCGTACGACGGCGAGGACGCCGCCGGCGACGCCGGAGCTGCCTCCGCCGCTCCGCCCGCCCCGCCGGTCGACGTCGACGGCGAGCCGCTCGCGGTCGCCGTCGCGGTGGCGCAGCCTCCGCGCGCGGCGTAGCGCCTCTCGCACCGAGCACTGCACCTTTTGCCTCGCCTGGCCAGGTCAGAGGTGCACTGCTCGGCGCGACCCGGGCCGGCGGACGCCGCTACGCTCCCGCGCCGTGGGCCCCTTCGTCGCAACCCTGCTCGCGGCGCTCGTCGCCGGCCTCGTCGCCCGCGAGGCGCTCGACCTCCCGCTCGTCGCCGCGATGGCGATCGCGCTGGTCGCCGGCCTCGCGGCCGACTACGCGGCGCGGCGCCGCGCGAGCGGCTGAGCTGCCGTCTACAACGCCAGTGCGCCGACGACGAGTCCAGCGAGGGTGAGCAGCAGCCCGACGATGAGCCCTGCAACGGGCCAGAAGCGTCCCCAACGCGTCGTGTCTCCGTCTGCGAGCAGCTCCAACGGCGGTGTCAGGAACGAAAGCAGCTCTTGGACTACGCCCGTCGGCGAGAGGGCGTTCGCCGGCGCCGAAACCGGTGAACGAGGGGGTCGCGCGGCGCTCGTGAGGCGCTCTGCGACGCGGGTCGCGAGACCGGCGACCGTCGTCGGCTCGTCGCCGCTCACCACGACGACCAGACCAGGCTCCTCGCTCACGTCGCCGACGAGCGCGAGCATGGGCCCGTCGGACGGCTGCACACGAATCTCGACCCGTGAGATCTGCTTGCCGCCGTGCTCGTCGATGACCGCACGAGCCTGCGCGACCGACGAGCAGCGCACGGCGTTCGCCGACCAGCGGACGTGCACCTCGACAGGATCGCCCTCGTTGCGCTTCGCGAGTTCGACGACCGAAAGCAGCTGACTGACCGCACCGGCCCATCGAGGCCACGTCTCGACGCGGTCGTGGATGGGCGCTGCGTCGGCCGCACGCTCGTGGACCAGTTGGGCCGTCCCGACCGGGACGGGTTCGCGCGCATCGCGCTCGTGCCCCTTCGGCTCGCCCTCGACAAACATCTCGCGTGCTGCCTGAAGCCGCGTGGGGTCTGCGTCGCCGGCCTGCAGCCTGCTCCGGGCGAGCGCGCTTCCGAGGCGCGCGCCGAGGTCGGCCTGGTGGTGCCACGAGACCAGCGTCGCAAGAAAGCCAGCGGCGAACGCGTCTCCTGCCCCCGTCGCGTCTTCAATGCTCTCCGGAGCGAGCATGAGGTGCGGGACGTCGGTCTCCGAGAATTCTCCGCCCGGAAGGCGATGGAACACGCTCGACCCTCCGGAGCGCTTGAGCACCAGCACCGCGCTGCTGCCACAGCGCGCGAAGATTCGCCTGGCGACGTCGTCGTCCTGCTCGCCCACCGCACCCTCTCCCAGCGTCTGGAACTCAGGCTCGTTCAGGAGCAGGTAGTCGGCCAGCGCGAGCATCTCGCGGACGGGCTCAGTCCACGCGTCGATCCACAGCGCTCCGGGGTCGAGCGAGATCCCGACGCTCGGGTGTCGCTCGGCGACGGCCTTCAGCACCGCCGCCAGCGCACGTTGGCTCGGCACGTCGATGAGCGAGCTGACGTGAACGACGCGCGCGCGGCCGAGATACGCGACGACGTCGTCGAAACGCTCGGTCAGCTGGTCGGCCAGCAGCGCGTTGGCTCCTACCGACGTCAGCAGCCGGCGGTCGCCTGCCCACATGAAGGAGAGGCTGATCCCGCTCCGTGCGTCGTCGCGGACGATGACCTGCGACGCGTCGATCTTGTGCTCGTGCAGATGTGCCCCGAGGTCGAGAGAGGCCTGCTCGAGACGCCCGGCGACGCCCACGAACCCGAGCCGCAGCCCGAGGTCGAGCGATCCGAGGTAGCTCAGGGCATTGAAGGCGGAACCGCCGATTCGCTGTGAGAGCGGGTGGGGCAGACGGTGCTCGAGACGGCGGATCGCCTCTACGATCGTCGGCTCATCTGCGACTCGCTCGTGGTCAGAGGCGAATCGTCGAAGGAAATGGTCCTGCTCGACGCGGTCGAGGGCCTCGACCTGCCCGGTCGTAGCGACGTAGTCGTGGTTGATCGCTCCGATCCCGACGATGTCGACCGCACCGGCGAGCGAGCGTGGCGCGACCCAGTCGGGCATGGCGCCACTGTAAAGCGGTGCCGCGAGGGTTGCGCCAACTCCGCTAGCTCGCCGCCGCCGGCTCCGTCACCGGCTTCAGATGCCGGAACGGACGTCCGTCGCGCAGCTCCTTGACGACCGCCTCGACGAGGCCGTCGCCGTCGAGGCGCTTGCCGTCGGTGACGGCGGCGACGAGGCCGCGCTTGCGGGCGATCAGGCGGGCCATCGTCTCGTCGATCGTGCCGGCGGCGAGCAGGTACCAGGCGGTGACGGCGTCGTGCTGGCCGATGCGGTGGCAGCGGTCCTCGGCCTGGTCGTGCATCGCGGGCGTCCACTCCAGCTCGAGGAAGGCGACGTTGGAAGCGCGCGTGAGGGTGATGCCCTGCGCGGCGACGCGCGTGGCGCAGACGATCAGAGGCGGGGCGTCGTCCTCCTCCTGGAAGCGCCGCACGGTCGCCTCGCGCGCGTCGGTCGAGTCTCTCCCGAGCAGGTGCAGCGCGTGCGGGAAGCGCTCCAGCACCGCCTCCTGCACCTCGACATGGCGCGCGAAGACGACCAACGGCTCGCCGCTCGCGAGGAAGTCGTGGATCCACGTCAGCGCCGCGTGCAGCTTGCCGCGCGCCGCGAGCCGCTGGAGCGTCCCGAGCTGCGCGAGCCGCTGGGCGCGCAGCGTCGCGGCGATCTTCGCGTTCAGCTCGGAGAGATCCAACGGCTGCTCCCGCAGCCACGCGATCACGTCGTCCTCGGCCAGCTTGTACTCGCGCTCGTTGTCGAGCGCGACCGGCACGACGACCTGGCGCTTGTCCGGCAACTGTGGCAGCACCTCGCTTTTGCGCCGGCGCACGAAGCAGCGGCGGCGCAGGTGCCAGTGCAGCCGCTCCTCCGTCAGCGGCCCGCGGAACTGCGCTCTGAAGCGCGCGCCGGAGCCGAAGTCCTCCAGCCGCCCGAGCACGCGCAGCTGCGAGATCAGCTCGTCGGCGTGGTTGAGCACCGGCGTGCCGGTCAGCGCGAGCCGCAGCGCGTCGCGCGGCAGTCCCTCGGCGAGCCGCCGCACGGCGCGCGTGCGCTTGGCCTGCGGGTTCTTGCAGTAGTGCGACTCGTCGAGCACGAGCGCGCGCGGACGGCGGCGGGCGAGCATCTCCCGCTGGGTGGCGACGATCTCGTAGTTGAGGATCAGGATGTCCGCGCGCGGCGGCACCGCCACGCGCCCCTCGACGACCGCGACGGAGCGGTGCGGCAGCCAGCGCGCGGTCTCGCGCTCCCAGTTGAGCTTGAGCGAGGCGGGGCACACCACCACAGCAGGGAACGCGCCGTCGGCCTCCAGCGCCGCGAGCGCCTCGACCGTCTTGCCAAGGCCCTGCTCGTCGGCGAGGAAGGCGCGCCGCGCCTCCAGCACGTAGCGCACGCCGGCCCACTGGAACGGCTCCAGCGTGCCGCCCATCACGGCGGCGACCTCCTCGATCGGCTCCGCCTCGGTCGCGCGCGAGGCGCGGATCGCCGCCGCCGCCTCGTCCGCCTCGGCGCGCAGCGCCTCCAGCACCGGCATCGCCATCGGCGTCACCTCGACGCCGTGCAGGACGAGGAACGCCTCCAGCGGCTCGCACAGCCACGGGTCGACCGGCACCACGCGCTCGCCCTCGGCACCCGGCAGGGCGGCGAACGCCGCGCCCACGTCCGGATCCCACAGCACCTCCAGGCGCAGGCGTGCGCCGTCGACGCCGTGCGTGGCGACGAGTCGCGCCGGCGGCGGGTCGTCCCCCAGCTCCAGCGCGGCGATGCAGCGCTCGGCGGCTGCGTCGATTCGGGCCGACTCCTGCGCACGCAGCACGTGCGCGTTCGCCTCGGTGAGCCGGACGAGCAGCCGCGGTCTGTGCGAGACGGCGCCGTCGGGCGCAGGCTCGGGCGGCAGCTCCACCGCACCCTCCCGCAGCTCCACCGGTACCTCGCCGGCTGCCGTCGCCAGGACCCACCAGCCGCGTCCGTCATAGCGCGTCGTGGTCACGCGCCCGAGCCAACGGCGCTGGACCTCGCTCAGCCAGGCCTCGACCTGCTCGCTCGGCGTCAGCTCCGGGAAGCGCCGCAGGATGTCGGCGACGTGGTGCGCAACCCAGTCCTGCACCGGCGCCCACCACTCGCGCGCGTCCCAGTCGAAGCGGCGGTGCGGGATCCCCCGCACGACCTCGACGAGCTGCGCGTCGTAGGGGAACGACAGCACGACGATCCGGCCCCGCTCCGGGTCCGTACGCAGCTCGACGTTCGGGGGGGTGGGGACGAGGTCGAGCGCCATCTCCGCCCGAGGGTATCGGCGGGGCGGGATCGCGCCCGTCGCGCGGCGCCCGCGTCCCCTGCGACACTGTCGCGATGACAGACGGCTACGCCATCACGCAGGGGGGGCTCGACGCGCTGCGCGCCGAGCTCGAGCAGCTCGAGACGGTCGCGCGCTCGGAGATCGCCGCACGCATCAAGACCGCGCGCGAGTGGGGCGACCTGAAGGAGAACGGCGAGTACCACGCCGCCAAGGAGGATCAGGCGCACCTCGAGACGCGCATCAAGCGGCTGCGGGAGCGCCTGCGCGGTGCGAAGGTCGTCGAGGCGAACGCAGGACCGAACGGCGTCGTCGCCTTCGGCTCGACTGTCGAGGTGAGAGACGAGAAGTCCGGCCGGGTCGCGACCTACACGCTCGTCGGCGCCGCCGAGGCGAGCGCCAAGGACGGCCGCCTGTCGATCGAGTCGCCCGTCGCCGAGGCGCTGCTGGGCGCAAGAGAGGGCGATGCGGTGACGGTCACGACGCCGAGCGGGGCGCGCGTCTTCCACGTCGTGCGCGTCGGCGCGTAGTCGGGCCGGCTGCCGCCTCCCGACCTCACTCGCCGGCGGGATCGAGCGACGCGGCGACGCGGCTCGCGATCTCCTCCGCCGCGGCGTCGGAGGGCGCGGACGCCTTCACGGCGTAGTTGTCGGAGCCGACCGCGATGAAGTACGTCGCCTCGTGGTGCGACCCCGCGAGCGCCGTACGCCGCGCGACGTCGTCGAACCCGCCGATGCTCGCGGGCACGACCGTCCCGCCCGGCACCTCGGCTGCGTTCCGCAACGCGGTCTCGCCGTAGCCGGGGATGTAGTCCACGATCAGCTGACAGCCGCACGCGGTGTCGCTCCACTGCGAGCGGTAGCGCGGAATGTCGTTCTCCTGGAGCGCGTCCTTCTCCGTCACCCATCCGGCCGGGCGCTCGAGCGCGAATCCCTGCCGCGCATAGGCGACGTATCCGCTCGCCGGCGGCGGCGAGGGCTCGTCGTCCGCGGCGGCACCGGTCGCAGCCGACGCTCCGCCAGCGGGCGCGGCGAGGGTTCCGCTGCCCGTCGTGGCGGCTGTCCTCGGCGTCGAGCGCACGGCGTCCGTCCGCGGCGCGGCGGCGGCCCGCCGCTCGGACGAGGAGCCGGTGGACCCGAGCGGGTCCGATCCCCCCGAGCTCAACAGCACCGCCGCCAGCACGCCGGCTGCGACCAGCAGTGCCGCGAGTGCGGCGAGACCGGCCGGGCTCCGACGTGAGCGGCGCGGCTGGGGCACCCGCTGCGGGGCGGCGGTCGTCACGCGAGGCGCGGGGCGCCTCGCGGACGGCCGCGTGGGCCGGCGCGAGACCGCCGGCGGCAAGGGCGGCGCGGGCGCGAGCGGCTCCGTCGCCGGCAGCGCCGCCGCCTCCCCGGTCGCCACGCTGTGGTCTTCCTCGGGCACCGACCGGTCCTCGGCGGCGGCGACCGCTGCTCGGCCGAGGCCGCCGGCGGACGCATAGCGCTTGGCGGGGTCCTTCGCGAGGGCTCGCCTGACGACCGCATCGAACGCCGGCGGGACCGAGCGGTCGGTGGCGGCCAGCGACGGCGGCGGGGCGTTGACGTGCGCCCACAGCTTGGCCATCGGCACGTCGCGCGGGAAGGGCGCGGCGCCGCTGAGCGCCTCGAACAGCGCGCAGCCGAGCGCGTAGACGTCCGTGCGCGCATCGACGCGCCGGCCCTCGATCTGCTCCGGCGCGGCGTAGTCGGGCGTGCCGATCCACTCTCCCGTGCGCGTCAGGCCGCTGGTCGCGTCGACCGGCTTCGTGAGGCCGAAGTCGGAGAGGTAGACGCGGTCCCCGCCAGCGTCGGTGCAGACCATCACGTTGGCCGGCTTGACGTCGCGGTGGACGAGCCCCTTCGCGTGCGCGGCGTCGAGCGCCGCCGCCACCTGCGCGACGATCCCCGCGGCCCGGCGCGGTGGGAGCGCGCCCTCGCGCTGCAGCAGCGAGCGCAGGTCGATCCCGTCGACGTAGCGCATGACGAGGTAGAGGTGGTCGCCGTCCTCGCCCGCCTCGTAGATCGGCACGACGTTGGGGTGGTCGAGCGATGCGGCGAGGCGTGCCTCCTGCTGGAAGCGCGCGCGGAAGTTGGCGTCGTGCGACAGCGCCGCGGAGAGCACCTTCAGCGCGACGCGCCGTCCGAGCGCGAGCTGCTCCGCGCGGTAGACGACGCCCATCCCGCCGTGGCCGAGGACGGCGTCGATCCGGCAGCCGCCGATGACTCTGCCGATCGCGGGATCGGGTCTCATGCAAGACCTCTACCCGATGGGGCCGCCGCCTGCGCGGCGAGTCGACCCCTCGCCTCAGCGCCGCGCCGGCTCGACCGCGCGCGAGGCGCCGATCTGACGCCCGTCGGCGTCGAGCGCGCTGACGGCGACGTACTTCGCATCCGTGCGGGCGCGGAGCGTCGTCTCGAAGTTGCGGCGGGGGACGGGGTCGCCGAGCGGGAGAAGCGCGTCGGGGTCCTCGCCGGCGAGCAGCTGCCAGCTGCGCAGCTCGGTCGAGCCGTTCCAGCTCGCCCAGACGGTGACGCGCTCGCCTGAGCCCGTGCCGTGCCGCCGTGCGGCGAGCGCCGGGCGGTCGAGCGGCTCGCCGTGCCAGGGGAAGCGGAACGCCTGGTAGCTGTCCGCTCTCGGGGGCACGACGAGGTCGAACAGCAGCTGGCCGTCGCGGCTGAGCTCCGAGACGTGCCGCTCCGGTCCCCAGCCGATGAAGACGTTCCCGTTGGGCAGCGTCTGCATGTTGCCCTCGGCGATCGAGAGCAGCTTGTCGGGGTGCGTGTACTGCCGCACGACGCGCGCGGTTCTCCGTTTCATGTCGAGCCGCAGCACGAGCCCGCGCGACACCTCCGCAGTGGCCGGGGTCGCCTCGTTGTCGAACAGCGAGATCGTCGTGGGGGAGAGCCATTCGGCGTCGTGCTGGAAGTGGAAGCGCGCTCCCGGTCCCATGCGGAAGTCGCTGCGTCTGCCGCCGAGCCGCCACAGGACTCTGCCGCTGCGCTTGTCGATCTCGTAGATCGCGTGCATGTTGCGCGCGCTGATCAGCAGCCGGCCCGGCTCGTCCTCGTCGACCGCGTTGACGTGGAAGTAGTCGTGCGGCTTGGTCTCCTTCGGCGGGGTGACGCCCTCGCTCACCGGCAGATGGTCAGCGCTGTGCCACTCCCACACGACTCTGCCGCTCGCGACGTCGACCTCCTGCACGATCGACTCGAAGATCGTCCCGTCGCGTCTGCCGCCGACGGAGCGCAGGTCGGCTCTCCGCGGCGCGTAGACCGACATGTAGGCCGTCCCGCGCGGGGTCAGCTGGAACTCGTGGTGATCGCCCATGTAGCCGTGGCCCGCTCTCACCCGCGCGATCTCCCTGTAGTGGCGGTCGAGGATCACGTACTCGCCCATGCCGTGGCCGTATCTCGTGCGGCCTTGCCACCAGGTGAGCACCGGCTGTCCTCTGTAGCGCTGCACCCGGAAGCCCGTCACGGCGTTGTGGGGTGGAACCGGGCGGAACCAAACGACGTGGCCGCGGTCGTCGACGATCTGCGGACCGTCCTGGCCGGGACCGCGCTTGACGGCGAGGAAGACGTAGCCGGGCGCAAGCGTTCCGCGTGGCGGGACCGTGACGAGCACGCGGTCGGGATCGAGCTGCGGGCGCGAGTGAAAGCGCAGCACGTCGGCGGCGGTCGGACTCGGCTCGCTCTCGCCGCCGCGTGTCAAAAGCCAGGCGGCGAGGCCGCCGCCGGCCGCCAGCAGCAACCCGGCCACGACCGCTACGGCCGCCCGCGGGCGCGCGCGCACGAGCCGCCCGAGACGGCTGCGCTCGAGCGTTGAGGTCCCCGATCGGCTGCTCATCGGCATCGAAGTCTCACGGGCGTCCTTAACGCGCGGATGAGAATCCGCTCACCAGCGGGCTGCCTCAGCGTGGGCGCAGGCCGTCGAGCAGCAGGTCGAGGTAGCGGCGCCAGTTTCTGTCGCCGGCCTGGACGACGCTCGCGAGCGCGCAGAAGAGCGCGGGCATGTCGGCGGCGGTGAGGTCGTCGCGCACGACGCCGGCCTTGCAGGCGCGCGCGATCAGCTGGTCCTCGAGTGCGAGCAGCTCCTGCATCTGGTGCTGGCGCGGACCCATCCCGCCGATGCCGCCGGCCATCAGCACGAGCACTGCGGCCCAGGCACGGTCCTGCTCCTGCGTCGCGGCGCAGTACTCGAAGCAGCGCTCGATCGCGCGCCACGGGTCGGGCTCGTCGTCGAGCAGCGCGCGCACGTAGGCGATCGTGCGGTCGAAGCGCTCCTCGATCAGCGCCTCGGCGAGCGCCTGCTTCGTCGGGAAGTGGCGGTAGACGGTGCCGACGCCGACGCCGGCGCGCCGCGCGACGTCCTCCATCTGCGCCTCCGAGCCGTGCTCGGCGAACGCCGCCCGCCCGGCCTCGATCACCTTCGCGCGGTTGCGCGCAGCGTCAGCTCGGAGACGTCTCGTGACGAGAATGGGCTGGGCGGTTGACAAGCGGAATCTCGCTTCCGTATCGTAAGGATCCTGAACCGGAGTTCCGGTTCCGCATTGTAAGCGACCGGAAGCGAGCGCACCACATGTCCGCCACCGCAGCCGCACATCTGCAGCCCGAGACGAGCGGGCTCGACCCGCGCCGCTGGAAGGCGCTCGCCGTGCTCGCGGTGGCGCAATTCATGGTCGTCTTGGATGCGAGCATCGTCAACGTTGCACTGCCCTCGATCCAGACGGATCTCCACTTCTCCGAGAACGGCCTCCAGTGGGTCGTCAACGCGTACACGCTGATGTTCGGCGGTTTCCTGCTGCTCGGCGGTCGCGCCGCGGACCTGTTCGGCCGCCGGCGCGTCTTCATGATCGGGCTGATCGTCTTCTCGGTCGCCTCGCTCGTCGGCGGCTTCGCCACCTCGTCCGGCTGGCTTATCGTCGCCCGCGGCGTGCAGGGCCTCGGCGCCGCGATCGTCTCGCCGGCCGCGCTCTCGATCGTCACAACGACCTTCACGGAGGGCGCCGAGCGCAACAAGGCGCTCGGCATCTGGGGCGCTCTGGCGGGCGCCGGCGGCGCCGTCGGAGTGCTGATGGGCGGCATGCTGACCGAGTGGGCCGGCTGGGAGTGGGTGCTGTTCGTGAACGTGCCGATCGGCGTCGCGGCCGCCGCGCTCGCACCGCGCTTCGTGCGCGAGAGCAGAACGCACGAGCGCACGTCGCTGGACATCGCCGGCGCGGTCTCGGTGACGGCCGGCCTCGTCGTGCTCGTCTACGCGCTGGTCGACGCGACGGACGCCGGCTGGGGCTCGCTCCAGACGATCGGCCTGCTGGCGCTGGCCGTCGCACTGATCCTCTCGTTCGTCGTCATCGAGCTGCGCACGAAGCACCCGATCATGCCCCTGACGATCTTCCGCAACCGCAGCGTCGCGAGCGCGGACGCCGTCGCGCTGCTCGTCGGCGCGTCGCTGTTCTCGATGTTCTTCTTCATCTCGCTCTACCTGCAGCAGGTGCTCGACTTCTCGGCGCTGAAGGCCGGCCTTTCGTACCTGCCGCTGGCCATTTCGATCATCCTCTCGGCCGGCATCGCCTCGCAGCTCGTGACGCGCGTCGGGTCCAAGCCCGTGCTCGCGTCAGGGCTCGCCTTCACGACCGTCGGCCTGCTGCTGTTCACGCAGATCTCCGCCGACGGCTCCTACGTCGGCGACGTGCTCGTGCCGTCCGTGATCGTGGCAATCGGGCTCGGGCTGTCGTTTGTCTCGCTCACGATCACCGCCGTCTCAGGCGTGAGCCACGGCGAGGCGGGTCTGGCGTCGGGGCTGTTGAACACCGCGCAGCAGGTCGGCGGTGCGCTCGGGCTCGCGGTGCTGTCGTCGGTCGCGACCTCCCAGATCGCCGGCGCGCACGACCCCGTGTCGCTGACGGACGGCTTCCAGAGTGCGTTCACGGTCGGCGCCGGCTTCGCGGCGTTCGGTCTCGTGCTCGCGCTGCTCGCCGTCCCGCACGTGCGGCCGCAGGACGTGGCGGCGCAGGAGGCGGCGGTGGCGTAGCGATCCCAGTATGGTACCAATGCGATACCATACTGGGATGAGCAAGCAGGTCGCTGTCCGCCTTCCTGATGATCTCGTCGCCTTCGTCGACGAGATCATCGCCTCGGGACGCGCGTCCAGCCGCGCGGCGGTCGTCACACGTGCCCTGGAACGGGAGCGCCGACGCGCGGTGGCGGCGCGCGATGCCGAGATTCTCGCCCGGACGGGACCGGATCGGGATCTCGCCGGGTTGGCCGAGCACACCGCCGGCAACACGATCGCGCTCGACTGATGCGCCCGATCCATGTCGCTCGGCTCGACAAGCTGCGGCCGGTAGTGGTGCTCACGCGCGAGCTCGTGCGCCCGCATCTGACAACGGTCACGATCGCCCCGATCACGACGATGATCCGCGGCCTCTCGACGGAAGTCCCCGTCGATGTCGAGAACGGCCTCTCCGGCCCGTCCGTCGTGAGCTGCGACAACGTCACGACGATCCCCGCCGGAGCCGTCGGGCGGCAGATCGGCGTGCTGCTCGATCGTCAGGAGCCGGCGCTGGGCGCGGCGATCCGTGCGGCGTTCGACCTCGACTGACTGGTGCGAAACGCCCGGTTCACGTGAGGCCCAGGGCACGCCGCAGCTCGGCGACAGCCCGGTCCGTCACGTCTCCGTCGAGCGCCATGTGGAGCGTCGGGTCGATGACGAGCGGCTCGCGCTCCGCTTCCGGCGTGGCGAGATGCTCGGGAATCTTTTCGGCGCCGCGAATCACGTCATCCACGAACCCGCGGAGCCGCTGGAGCGGCTGGTCAGCGGCCTGGGCGTTCAGCTCGACCGCACGCTGAAACTCGTCGGGGACGATCGCGGCCCGGAGCTCGGCGGCCCAGTCGAGCAGGTCCTCGTAGGCGTTCATCAGCCACTCCGCGAAGTGGATGATGCGCACAGCGTCGCCGTGCTCCCCGGGCGCTCCGAACGCGGCCTGCTGGTCCTCGAAGATGCGCTTCATCGGCTCGACGGTCTGGCGCAGACGCGACGCCGCTTTGCTCAAGTGAGGTGCCACTGCGTCCTCATCCAAGTACTGGCGGGAGCGGCTCGGCAGCCGCAGCTCGTGCCCCCGCCATTTGGGTTCCAGTGCCGCGCGCCGTTGCAGCAGGACTCCGGCGAACAGCAGGAACTCCCAGACCGGTGGTCTCTCGCGCAGCAATGCGTCCTGCTCGGAGGGTGTTCGGGGAAGACCTACCCGCAAGGGCTCGTCGGTGGAGGCCCGATCGTCTGAGAGCGCCCGCTGAATTTCGGAGAGCTGCGCGGCGAGGTTGTTGATCTGCAGGTCGGGGAAGGCTGCCGCCACCTCCGAATGGCGCGTCAGGGCGCTTGCGAAGTAATCCGGTCCTCGCCATGCGACGTCGATCGCAGCCTCGCGGCCGATCGTGCTGACCTCTGCCCCCAATGTCTCACTGATCGGATAGTTGCTCAGGAAGGTCCAGGCGTCGACCGGCCACACGTCGGCGGATTTGAGCGCGATCGCCTTTCCCAAATCGCCGATCATCTTGGCGCGGATCAAGGCGTCGAGCTGCCGGTTCTGGACGCGCTTGAAGCAGTGCGCGGCGAACATGCGGCGCTCGGACTTGAGGTATCCGTCGTTCCCGCGGTCCGAGCGGTCGTCGTCGATCGGCAGGAAGTCATCGCCGTGCTCCGCGATCAGCACTGCATTGCACAGGCGCGTGAACTCCTGCGGGACAGTCATCAGCTCGATCTGCGCTCGCAAGCCCATTCGCTGGTTCTACAAGATCGCGGTGGTTCAGTCGCCCACCGAGCGCGGCGACGCCGCGCTCGGCTCGTTCGGTCTACCGCCGATCATCGAGCAGGCGGGTGCGGCGTCTGGCGGCGGGGCGGTTGGGGCGGAAGCGGTGCTGCGCGCGTGCGAGTTTGTCGCCCCGGTAGCGCCAGTGCGCCCAGGTCGAGCCGGGCGTCGCGAGCCGCAGGGCGACGTAGAGGCCGACGAGCGGGATGTGCAGCGCGACGATCCCGAGCCCGAAGCGGCCCTTCAGGAACGCGACAGCGGCGATTCCGACGAACACGACGACGACGCCGGTGGCGAGCAGCTTGTCGCCGGGGTCGTCGAGCCCGAGCGGGCGGACGCCGAGCATCAGGTGGTCTCGACGCTGCCGGGCCACCACTGGAAACGCGGGCTGCGGTTCATGCGCGCGCTCGTGCGGATGAACGCGAACGAGAGCAGGAACGCGACCAGCACCAGCATCGCCGGCGCACGGGGCGACGACAGGTCGACGTCGACGTCGAAGTACAGGCCGGCGAGAGGCGGCGCCATCCGCGGCAGCCTACGACGTGAGGTCGCCGGTGCGTGCACGCGCGGCGCGCCCCTCGGCGCGCTGCGCGTGAGCGGCGGCCGTTAGGAGCGGCGGCGCCGTCTCGCGTCCGGCCGCGCGTCGCGCGGTCTCGGCGGGTTCGCGCGGCGCTCCTCGGGCGTCATCTGGCGGATCGTCAGCGAGCCCTGGTCGAGCTGTCTTCTGATCTCGGCCAGCTTCCGCTCGCGTTCGTCGCGCTGGCGGTCCTGTGTGGACTTCATCGTTCTGTTGACGATAGCGCCCCCGTTGATCAATCAACGGTGGTTGTGGACACGAATCGTTCTCAGGAACGCAACAGAACGGTCACATCCTGAGGGCAGCGGGTGCCGAGACTCCGCTACGAAACCGCCGGCAGCTCGAGCCGGTGGGAGCGCGCGATCTGCTCGGCCATCCGCTCATTGACACCGACGTCGTCCGCGATCGCGCGCCAGCCGGCGACGACGTCGCGGACCTCGGCAAGGATCGTCTCGGCGCGGCCGCGCTTGAGCCCGGCGAGGCGTGCGACGGCGCGCAAGTCCTGTACGCCGAAGCCGTCGCGCTTGCCGTTGATCGACATCTGGTGGCTGTCGAGCCACGGGTTGCCGGGCTTCCACGCCCACGTCACGTCATAGGCGGGCGCGAGCGACCATGCGCCCTCGCGATCCATCAGGAAGGCGACGTTCTTGACGTGGTCGTCCTGGTTACGAGCGACGACGTTGAAGACCATTCGCCGAAACAGCTGCTCGGCCGCCGGCGTGGCGAGGCCAAGCCGGCGCAGGAGCAGGAGCGCCTGCTCGTAGCTGTAGGTGCCGGGCTCGTTGTAGCTCACATGCTCCAGCGCGCCGAGCGTCTGCATGTGCAGCTTGTCGCCGTCGTCCGGCCGGTCGAAGCGACGCGTCATGAAGTGCCGGCGCCCGTTCTCCTCCAGCAGCCGGGACTCGGTCATCTCCACACCGGCCGCGCGCGCCATCCGCCAGTAGGCGTACTCGACGGCGCCCCATCCCTGCGGGTCGTGCAGGCCGTGGTCGCCGGCGCCGGAGACGCCGTCGAATTTCAGCAGCCAATGCCGGAAGCCGTCGCCGGCCGCGACCTGCCCCGAGCGGATCTGGCCGGTCGCGTCGTCGTAGGCGATGACCGCCTTCGGGCGCGCACCTCCGGCGGAGGTACCGATCGCGAGGATCGCCTGCATCGCCGCCTCCTCCGGGTTCGCCGCGAGCTCGGCGACGAACGCCGCACGGTCGGCGAGCGCCTCGGCGGCGAGCCGCACGAGCGCGCCGACCTGCAGGGCGGCGTCAGGATCGGCCACGGGCTCGTGCGCGGGCTGGAACTCCAGGGCGCCCATGCCGCGCGCGCCGACGTAGCAGAGCCGCTCGACCACGTCGAAGCTCGTAGCGTCGCGGCCCTGCGAAGCGAGCCACGCATCGATCAGCGCCGTGCCCCAGCGATCCGGCAGCGCGTCGGCGAGCAGGCCCGGCAGGCCGCTGAACGCGTCCGGCGGCAGGCTCGGGAAGCGATAGGGCTGCTCGCGTAGCGGCATGTGCACCGGTGCGACCTCGACGCCGCTCCGTGCGAACGCCGGGTCGTATTGGAACGTGGCGATCCGCTCTTCCGCTCTGATCGAGACGGCGGCGATCCGCCGTCCCCAGAGCGTCACCGCCGCGACGGTCACGCGCCCGTCCCAGGGTCCGCGCCCCAGCCCCACGGCTGCTCGTCAGGCGCGGGGGTTGGACCGCCGTGTCGGCCGCGGGCGCGCCGGCGCCCTCTGCGCTGCTGGCGCTCCAGCTCGGCGATCGGAAAGGCGATCGACTCCGGCACGGCCGCGTCGAGTGCGCCGAGCAACTCCAGCGCGCGCAGCAGCTTCACGAGTGAGGTCATCTGGACCGAGTCTCCGCGCTCGATGCGCTGCAGCGTGGCGCGGCCGATGCCCGCCTCCTCCGCCAGCTCGGCCTGCGTGCGGTTGCGCTCTACGCGATGGCGCTCCAAGCGGTGACCCAGCTCAGTCAGGATCGCGTCCTCGGACATGGTCTCGTGCAAGTGCATCAGTTCTCAGGCGTTAGAAGCCATTTCGGCGATAACTCATCAAAACTGATGCAACTGTATCATACAAGAAGCATCGGAAATGATGCGTTATCGCCTATACCCGCGATAACGCATCAAGACAGATGCTTCATAGCGGGATGGTCAGTCAAACCAGCGGTGCAGCCACAGCCCGACCCCCCGCGTACGGAAGCCGGCGCGCTGGTACAGCCGCTGCGAAGCGACGTTGGCGGCCTGCGTGACGACCGTCGCGCGACGCAGCCCCGCGGCCGCGAAGGCACCCAGCGCTGCATCCACGAGCGCACCGCCGAGTCCGCGCCCGCGGCCCTCGGCGCCAACCGCGATCAGCTCGATCGCGCCCGTGCGCACTGCGGCATCGAGCCGGCAGACGACGAAGCCGCATGCGGTGGGGTCGGCGAGCACGACGCGCTCGGGCGCGTCGCCGAGCCCGCGCCGCAGGAACGCTGCGTACAGGTCACGGCAGCGCTCCGGCGGAAAGCCCGGGTCGGCGGTGAAGCGCGTCTGCTCGAACGCGGCGCGCGCGACCGCCTCCAGCGCCGCATGCTGCTGTGGATTGGCCGGCGCGATGCCTGCCGCTGCGGGTCGCGCCTCGTCGGCCGCGTCCACGCTCCGCTCGAGCGTCGTGCGCACGTCGCGCAGCACGAACCCCGCCGCCTGCGCCAACTCGCTGCCATGCGCGTCGTCGCCCTCCAGCAGCAGGTAGGCGCAGCGGATGCCGCGCGCGCGGCACGCCTCCACGGCGGCGTCCAGCACGGCCGCGTCGAGGCGACGCGCCGCGACCTGCGCGATCGGGAAGCCGAAGAAGGCGCTGTCCCAGTCCAGCGCGACGAGCGGATCGCTCATCGCGTCGGCTGCGGGCAGACCCGTCCGTCCTGCACGCGGCTCGCCGCCGCCACCACGTAGTAGGGCCGCCCCTTCGCCTCGCTGTAGACCCGTCCGACGTACTCGCCGATCAGCGCGACGAGGGCCAGCTGCACGGTTAGCAGCGCGAAGATAAGCGCGAACGCCGACACCGTGCCCGCCCCGCCGCTGCCGATGAGCACGCGGTAGAGCGCGAACGACACGCTTGCGACGAACCCGGCCGCCGACGCGATCAGCCCCACCAGCGTGAGGGCGCGCAGGGGGAAGACGGCGTAGCCGGTCACGAGGTCGAGCGTCAGCTCGAGCAACGTTCCGATGCGGTAATGCGACCCGCGCTCGGTGCGTGCTCGATGGGCGACGGGGACCTCCTTGATCGGCACCCCCAGCCACGCGACGATCGCCGGCACGTAGCGGTGCCGCTCGGTGAACGTGAGCATCAGATCGACCGTCGGGCGGTCGTAGACGCGGAACATCGAGCCGAAGTCGCGCAGCCTGGCGCCGGTCTTGCGGTTCAGCCAGCGCGTCAGGAGGCGTGTGACGACGCGCCGCACGAACGGGTCTCGGCGCTGCTCGCGATAGCCGGAGACGACGGGGTACTGCGGCGACAGCTCGCGCACCATCGCCGGAATCTCCTCCGGCGGGTACTGGAGGTCGCTGTCGAGCGTCGCGACGGCCGCTCCCCGCGCGTGCGCCAGGCCGGCGAAGACGGCGGCGTGCTGGCCGAAGTTGCGCGCGAGCCGCACGACCGTCGTCGGATGGGGCACCGTGCTCGCGAGCTCGAGCGCGCGCGCGGTCGTCCGGTCGAAGCCGCCGTCGTCGACGAGCACGAGCTCGCCGCCGCCGTCGGCTGCTTCGATGACCGGCTGGCAGCGCGCGAAGATCTGCTCGAGCGCGTCCTCGTCGCGGTACAGCGGGATGACGAGGCTGAGCCCCGGTGGTGTCTCCCCCGACACGCGCCGATCTTCCCACATCGACGCGGCCGAGCCGACTGTTCGGTCGGCGACCTACTCGGGAGTCGGTAAGGTGCCGTCATGGGGGAAGTTCCGTTCAACCGTCCCCGGTTGATCGGCACGGAGCATCGCTACGTCGACGAGGCGATCGCGTCCGGCAAGATCTCCGGCAACGGCATGTTCGCCGAGCGCTGCACCGCCTGGCTGCGGGCGCGCGTCGGCTCGCCGGCCGCGTTCCTCACGCCGTCGTGCACGGCGGCGCTCGAGATGGCGGCGATCCTCGCGGAGGTCGGACCCGGCGACGAGGTGATCGTGCCCACCTTCACGTTCGTCTCGACCGCGAACGCCTTCGCCATCCGTGGCGCGAGGCTCGTCTTCGTCGATGCCGACGAGCGCACGCTCAACCTCGACGTGCAGGCCGTCGCCCGCGCGATCACTCCCGCGACACGCGCGATCGTGGTGATGCACTACGGCGGCGTCGCTTGCGAGATGGACGCCTTGATGGCGCTGGCGCAGCGCCACAACCTGCTTGTGATCGAGGACGCTGCCCACGCGCTGCCCGCCGCACTCGACGGCCGCCCGCTCGGCTCGATCGGCCACATGGCGACGTTCAGCTTCCACGAGACGAAGAACATCCAGTGCGGGGAGGGCGGTGCGTTGGTCCTGAACGACCCCTCGCTCGTCGCACGGGCGGAGATCGTGCAGGAGAAGGGCACGAACCGCTCCTCCTTCTTCCGCGGCGAGGCCGACAGATACACCTGGCTCGACCTCGGCTCCTCGTACCTGCTCAGCGAGGTCTCGGCGGCCTTCCTGTGGGCGCAGATGGAGGAGGCGGAGGCGACGACCGCCGAGCGGCGGCGCATCTGGTCGCTCTACCACGACGCCTTCGCGGAGCTCGAGGAGGCCGGTGTCGTGCGGCGGCCCGGCGTCCCGCCGAGGTGCGAGCACAGCGGCCACCTCTACTACCTGTTGCTGAGGGACGAGCTCGAGCGCGACGCGCTGATCGATGCGCTCGCGCGCGCCGGCGTGCGCGCGGTGTTCCACTACGTGCCGCTCGGCAGCTCGCCCGGCGGTCGCCGCTTCGGGCGCGAGCCGGAGCCGGCGTTCGTGGCAGAGTCGCTCAGCCGGCGACTCGTGCGCCTGCCGCTGTGGGTGGGGATGGAATCGACGGACGTCGCACGTGTGATCGAGGCCACGCGCGAGGCGCTCGTCCCCGACTTGCTGCCTCACGCGTAGTAGCGCGCGAGCACGACCAGCTGGGCGAACAGGCCGTGGGCCATCGCCAGCACGACGATCGCCGTGCCGAGCGCCGGCGCCCAGCGCCGCCCGGCGCCGCGGGCCGCCAGCGCGAGCAGCAGCCCGTAGAGCGGGAGCAGCGGGAACAGGTAGCGGGTCTGCGCGACGCTTTCGCCGAAGCGCAGGTAGGAGATGTAGGACGCGAGCGCGACGAAGGCCATCAGCCCGAGCGCGAGCACACCGTAGGAGAGCAGCTCGCCGAGCCGTGCTCGGATCCGGTCGCGCCTGCGCACGATCGTCCGGCCGGCGAGCAGTGCGCCTGCCGCCAGCGGTACCAGCGCGAGGTCGTATACGAGTGGCGGAAACGTCCCGTCGAGCCAGCCGAACCAGCCGACGAACCCTCTCACCCAATTGTCACGGAACGGGAACGCGCTGATGTACTGCGTCATGCCCGGGAGCGGCGCGAGGTAGAACTGCCACAGGTAGCTCGCTGTCTCGCCGAGCGACGGATGCAGCGCCGACGTGCGGTAGTTGCTCGCAGTCGCGCCGACGACCGGGCGGTCCCACGCACTTGCGTTGAGCGCCATTTCGAGCAGGACAGGGGCAGCCGCCACGGCGAGCGCCAGCGCCGGCAGTGCGAGCGCCCCGGGACGCAGCCCGCGCTCGCGGCGAACCCCCAGCAGCAGCAGCGCGAACGCGGTGCCGGGCACAAGGCCAAGCGCATTGAACTTCGTCATCAGGCCGGCGCCGAGTGCCGCGCCGATCGCGATCGCGCCTGCGCGCGTGAGGCCGCGGCGGAAGGCGCGCGCAAGCGTGTAGAAGAGTGCTGCGGACGCTGCGTACAGCAGCGCGTCGGAGTTCACGCCCCCGCTGATGAGGGTGAACATCGGCAGGAACGCGACGCCGAACGCACCGACCCGCCAGCCTTCCGGCATGCCAGGCAGCGCCTCACGCAGGAACAGGTAAATGAACAGCACGGTCGCGCCGGCCAGCAGCGCTGACAGCAGCCGCATGAGCTGCAGTCGATCGAGCACCGTTCCGCCGCTTGCGAGCGTGTACGGGACCGCTTGCAGCGCGTAGTAGAGCGGCGGCTCGCTCCCGACTTCCCTGGCGCCGCCATTGCCGTCACTGCGGTCGGCCTCCTGCGCGAGCAGGGACTCCACGCGGGACTGATCGCCGGCTGTCCAGACCGCGCCTTCTTCGGGCTGAAACCGCATTTCGCGAAACCTCAGCGCGTCGAGCGCCGACTGCTCGGAGCTGGAGTAGACGTCCTTTCCCTGCGACACCGGGGGGCGGTGCTCTTGGACGAGATAGTCGACGTACGCGTAGTGCGACTGCTCGTCGGAGACCTGGAACGCCGGCACGATGACGCCCCACGCGGCGGCGTTCAGGACGGCGACGAGCGCACAGATCCACGCGGCGCGGGGCACGTTCACGCGGAGCGCGTGCAGGCCCGCTCGGAGGCGCTGGCCCCGGCGCATCCTCACCTCGGTGGCCGGAGGCATCAGCTGTCGTCCCGGCTGAGCTGCCATGTGCTCAAGGCGATCGGAAGGACCATCAGCAGCGCGGCGAGCAGTGCGACCGACGCGCCCGACCAGGCGTGGCCGCGGCCGAGCCGGCGTGCGATCGTCGGGACGAAGGACGCCCATGAGCCGCTGTCGGCGGAGAGGTACTCGACGTGCATGCGGCCCGGCAGCGGCTGGTCGTCGATCGTGGCTGCTTCTTCGGGATAGGTCGGGGTGCCCTTGAAGGCGTATCGCCGATCCCCGCTTGCGTGCAGTCGGACGCAGACGTTGGCCAGCAGGTCGGCGCGCAGCGGCTGTGCGAACGCGACGACGAGCGCGTCGCGGCCTTCCCAGCGCGCGTCGGTGCTCTTGGCCCGGACGACGCCGGCCTGCTCGAGCGTGAGCGTCAGCCCGGGCGCGGCGTACGAGTCGCTCTTCGCGGGGAAGCGCAGCGCGGCCGTTCCCGCGGGGACGCGCTCGTTCGTCTGGCAGAGCGTGGTGGGGGCCGGCATCACTCCGAGGAACGCCCTCGCGGGCATCCCGTTCGTGCCGGTGCGATGCTCGGCGGCGGTCGAGAGCGTCGCGGCGAAGCCGATCGCGATCAGCACGAGGCCGATCGCGACGGTCCATCGGCGAGCGCGGCGTCGCTTGCGCGCGCCCGCCGACCCCCCGTCTCCAGCTTCCTCGGATGCGCCCATGGCCCCCTCGCCGTCCCCCGGCTACTGGGATCCGACTATAACCGCGGGCGCCTACCGACGGGTCGGTTTGCTGACGGCCGTCCGGCTGCCGGCGCTATCTGATCTGCATGCCCGAGATCGCGCGCGAGATGACGAGGCGCTGGATCTCGGAGGTGCCCTCGAAGATCGTGTAGATCTTCGCGTCGCGGTGCATCCGCTCGACGGGGAACTCGCGCGTGTAGCCGTTGCCGCCGAGGATCTGGATCGCGCGCTCGGTCGCCCACACGGCGACCTCGCCGGCCTTCAGCTTCGACATCGACCCCTCGGCGTTTCTGAACGGGTGCTGGTTGCGGCCCATCCACGAGGCGCGCCACACGAGCAGGCGGGCGGCGTCGATCTCCATCTTCATGTCGGCGAGCGTGAACGCGATCGCCTGGTTCTCGATGATCGCCTTGCCGAACTGTCTGCGCTCTCTCGCGTAGTCGAGCGCGTACTCGTACGCCGCGCGCGCGATCCCGAGCGCCTGCGCGCCGACGGTTGGGCGCGAGGCCTCGAACGTCGCCATCGCCGCTTGCGAGCGCGACTTCTGTCCCTCACGGGCGCGCGCGACGCGCTCCTCGAACTTCTCCTTGCCGCCGAGGATGTTCGCTCCGGGGATGCGACAGTCGTCCAAGAAGACGTCGGCCGTGTGCGATGCGCGCAGGCCATGCTTCTTGACCTTCGTGCCCATCTCCAGGCCGGGCGTGTTCGGTCCGATCACAAATGACGCCTGCCCGCGCGAGCCAAGCTCTGGCTCCACCGCCGCGACGATGACATGGACGTTGGCGATGCCGCCATTCGTCGCCCACGCCTTCTGGCCGTTGAGGATCCACTCGTCCGTTCTCGCGTCGTACTTCGCGCGCGTGCGCAGAGCCGAGACGTCGGAGCCGGCGTCCGGCTCGGAGACGCAGAAGGCGCCGATCTTCGGATCGTCCTGCGTGCCGAAGCACTGCGGGATCCACTCGCCGATCTGCTCGCCGGTGCCGTTGGCGAAGATGCCGGCGGCGGCGAGGCCGGAGCCCATGATCGCCATGCCGATCCCGGCGTCGCCCCAGAACAGCTCCTCATTGACGATCGGCAGCGACAGGCCGCTCGGGTCGGAGAAGAACTGCGCGAGCCCCTCATAGCCGTAGAGCCCGATCTTCGCGGCCTCCTGGATGATCGGCCAGGGCGTCTCCTCGCGCTCATCCCACTCGGATGCGGCAGGGCGCACCACGTCTCTCGCGAACCCGTGCACCCAGTCGCGCACGTCCTTCTGGTCCTGGGTCAGCTCGAGCGAGAACGTCGTCTCGCCGGCCTCGGGCAGATCGATGGTGGATGCCATGGCGACGGAATTCCTTTTCAGAGCAGGGGCAACAGGCGCGTCAAAAAACGTGACATCGCCCAATGTAGCCGTTCTGGGGGTGATAGACGCCGACAAGCGCGCGTCCAGATCCACCGTGGACGCGGCCAACCTCCCTGCATCTCCGGCGTTTCCACTCGCATGAGCGCCAAGGACAGCGCGCTCGCGAACGCGACAAAGGAGACTGCGGATGATCGTTCGGAAGATCCTGCTGACAGCATGTGCGGCGGCGTTGATGACGACGCCGGCGTGGGCAAACCCGGGAAGAGATCCCGCCGACCCGCCGAGATCGACGGGCCAGCAGCAGCAGCACGCCAGATCGCCGAGCAGATCGCATCGCTGCACGCCGCGTGGGATCGCCTACGTCGCAGCCGGCACCCTGAGAAGCCACACGCTCGTGCTCGACGTGCCGACGGTCGCGACGACGTCCGCTGACAGACCCGCCAAGCCGACCTACAGCGGCGACGTGACGATCGACGTCACGAGAACGAACAGATCCGCCAGAGCGGACAAGGGCACGACAAAGACGTACACGCTCGACCACGCGCGGCTCCTGCTCGGGCTGAGCGACCAGAACGGCGACGGCAACGTCGACCTCCTCGATGTGCTGCCGGGCAGCCGCGCGAAGGTGATTGGAAAGGTCACGAAGCTGAACAGACACTGCGACCAGACCGGCTTCACGCCGGTGCTGACGATCAAGAAGCTGATCGTCAACGCACCGCAGGCGGCCGGCTGACCCGATGCCGCGTCAGGGCCTCGACGCCGGGCAGGTGGTGGAGGAGGCCGTCCGCATCGCCGATGCGGACGGCCTCGAGGCGGTCACGCTCGCGCGTGTCTCCGCCATGCTCGGCGTGCGAGCGCCCTCGCTGTACAACCACGTCGCAGGGCGTGAGGCGCTGTTGCGCGGGATCGCGCTGCGTGGGCTGCACGAGCTCGGCGACGCACTTCGGCGCGCCGCCGTCGGACGCGCTCGCGAGGACGCGCTCGTGGCGGTCGCCCACGCCTATCGCGCTTACGCTCACGCACATCCAGGCTGCTTCGCAGCGACCATCGCCGCGCCTGCTCCCGGTGATGTCGAGCACGAGCAGGCGGCTGCTGAGGTCGTCGGCGTCATTGCCGCGATCGTCATCGGCTGGGGCATCGAGGACGACGATGCGATCCACGCCGTGCGGACGGTCCGCAGTGCGCTGCACGGCTTCGTGACGCTCGAGGCAGCCGGCGGCTTCGGCACGCCGGTCGACCGCGACATTTCGTTCGAGCGGCTCCTGCAGACGCTCGCGGCCGGGCTCGCGTCCGCCGCACCGGCGCCTGCCTGAACGGCGAGCGGCAGACGGCGAGCGGCGGTCGGCCGCGCGCCGTCTGCGCGTCCCGGTGCGTCAGGCGAGCGCGGGGGCGTCGGACGCTGCGCGCTCGACGGGTGAGGCGGCCGGCGCCGGCGACGGGTCGATGCCCGATCCCCGTCGCGCAAGCCGCACCAACCCCCATCCCAACACAAGCAGCAGCGCCGACGTGATGCCGAGCACGACGAGCCCGGCGACGCCCCACAGCCAGCCCGGCACGTCCTGCCTGCGCTCGCGCTGAAGCACCTGCTGGTCGCCCTCGAAGGCGCGGGTGGCCGAGGCGAGCGCTGGTACGGCCGGGACGGGGATCGCCGCGTCGGCCGGCATCGCGACGGGGATCGAGGCGAGGTCGCGGCCCCGCTGGAAGCGGATCATCGCCTTCCAATCGCCGCTCACAGGGATCGGCTGCGTCGTCGTGTAGACGCCGTCACCGAGTGAGCGCAGGCGGTCGACCACGAGTCTGCCGCCGCCCTGCCAGGCGGTGATCGTGAGCCAGTTCGCGTCTGCCACCGCGCTCGGCGGGTCGAAGCGGATCGTCGCCGCGACCGTCTTCCCGTCGCCGCCCACTCCTGCGTGCACCGTGCGCAGTGCGATCTGCGCGTGAGCGTCCGACGGGGCCGTGCTCGGCAGCAGGAACGCCACGACCGCCGCGACCGCCACGAGGCTCCCGCCTGCTGCGATCCAGGCCCGCGGACGCCCGACGAGCGCGGCGTCCAGCTGCAGGCCGCCAGCCACGAACGTGCCGAGCACGCCGCCCGCGATCGCGACCGGCAGCGCCAGCGCGATCGCCTCGGGCAGGATGTGCGCGGGCCACGGCAGCGGCATCCACACGTGCGACCAGGCGTACTCGGCGAGCACGCCGAGCGTCCCGATCAGCACGCCGGCGAGCGCGCCGAAGCGGAAACGCCCGGCCCTCACGACGAGCGCGAGCGCCTCGACGAGCAGCGCCTCGGCGACGTAGAGCGGGAAGTGGGGGACCGTCTCGCCGAGCACGGGGCCGGTCAGCAGGGAGAGCCCGCCGCGGATCGCGAGATAGAAGGCGACGACGCCGAGCGCACCTCCACGTCCGATCAGCGTGCGCGCCACGACGAGCCCGAGCGACGCCGCGAAGGCGATCAGCAGCGGGTGGAAGAGCAGGTTGAACTGCGGGACGCCGAAGTCGAACTCGGCCTGGAAGACCGACAGGCCGATCAGCAGGCCGCCGCAGGCGCCGAGCACGCGGGTGTGGCGCAGGCGGTCGGCGAGCCGACTGCCGCCGGCGGGCGTGTCGCCGGCCCCGCGCGTCGCGAGATGCCCCTCTGTGACGAGCACGAGGATGCCGACGAGCGTCATCGCGGCGCCTCCGAGCAGCATCAGGTGCGTCGGCCCCCAGAGCGTGACGTCCTGCCCGAACAGGCGGTGGGAGACGTCGTCGAGCGGGAAGCCGATCAGCGAGAACGACGCGCACGCCGTCAGCAGCACCCCGCCCACAGGGATGTGCCAATCCGGCGCGATCCGCAGCGCGGCGGGCGAGCGGGGGTCGTCGGCGCGCGGGAGCACGATCGCGAACCAGCCGGCCGCGAGGATTCCGTAGAGGCCCAGCAGGATGAAGTAGTGGGCGGGGTTCGCGAGCGGCCCGGCGTCGCGGCCCTTGTCGATGTGCAGCGCGATGTCCCAGTACATGCCGAACGCGGCGGTGACCAGGGAGATGCCGGCGAGGCCGGCGGGCAGCGCCGCCCAGCCCGGCAGGCCGGTGTGCCGGCCCATGGCGGTGCTCAGGCGGTCGAGCCACCGGACGCGTCCGGCGCGGTGGCGCAGCCCGAGGACGGCCAGTGCGGCCGTGAGGACGGTGATGGCGAGTGTCGCTCCAACGACCTGGCCGAGCTCGGCCCCACCGGCAGGCGGGGCGGCGGCGGTCGCGAGCGTCAAGAAAGAGTGCATGGCCGTATGCTACATCGACTGATGACACATTCAACCCTGTCATGTCAGCGCACGGTCGACCGGTCCCGCGTGGAACGCGCCGTAGGATGTGGCGCATGAGCGAGCGGCGCGCGGGCGAGCTGACGATCGACGAGCTGGCGCGCGACACCGGCATGACTGTGCGCAACATCCGCGCGCACCAGTCGCGGGGTCTGCTGCCCCCGCCGGAGGTGCGCGCGCGCACGGGCTACTACGGCCCCGAGCACGCAGCGCGCCTGCGGCTGATCCAAGACCTGCAGGCCGAGGGCTTCAACCTCAAGGCGATCGAGCGCCTCATCAGCGCCTCCGACGGCGCGAGCGAGGAGGTGCTCGCGTTCGGGCGTCAGGTGCTGACCGCGTTCGCCGAGGAGGAGCCCGAGCTGACCACTGCTGAGGAGCTCGCCACTCGCCTGGGCAGCGCCGACGAGCGCGCGATCAAGAAGGCCGAGCGGCTCGACCTGATCCGCCCGCTCGGCGATGGCAGCTACGAGGTGCCCAGTCCGACGCTGCTGCGGGCGGGGGAGGAGCTGGCGGCGATGGGCGTGCCGCCGATGCACGCGCTCGCCGTCGCGGAGCAGATCCAGCGCCACACGCGCGCGATCGCCGACCAGTTCGTGCGTCTGTTCATCGAGGACGTCGCCGGCGGCGAGCTCGACCCCGCGAAACGCTCACCGCAGGAGTGGGCGCTGCTCAGCGACGCGCTCACTCGCCTGCGCCCGCTCGCCGGCGAGGCCGTCCGCGCCGCCTTCCAGCAGACGATGTCCGCCGCCGTCGAACGGCAGCTGCAGAAGACGCTGAAGGGCTGAGTCAGCGCGACGGCTCGACGCCGACGACCACGAGGCCGTCGATGTCGCGGAAGTCTGCGGGGTGCGCTGTGTAGACAGGCAGCTCATTGGCGACGGCGGTCGCGGCGATCATCGCGTCGTACGTGCGCGCCGCCGGCTTGCGGCCGCTGCGGCGCAGCGATGCTGCCACTCGTGCAAACGCGCGCGCGGCGGCGGCGTCGAACGGCAGCGGCGTGAAGTCGGCCTCGGCCTGCTGCAACTGCGCCTGACGCGCGGCGCGCTCGGCGTCGTCCTTCGCGACGAGCGGCCCGACTGACAGCTCGGCGAGCGTGACCGTCGTGATCAGCGGCTCCTCGGGCAGCGCTGTGGCGTGGTCGAGCTGCGGGAGCAGGATCACGGTCGATGTGTCGAGGATGCCGCGCACGTGGCTCACAGCTCAGCATCCAGCAAGTCGTCGAGGTCGGCCCGCAGGCCGGCCGGATCGACGTGCGGCAGGCTGCGCCAGCGCGCGAGCAGCGTCTGTGCGCTGAGTGCCGGTGGGGCGGCGGGTCGCAGCTCGGCGACGGGCCTGCCGCCGCGCGTGATCGTGATCTGCTCGCCGCGGGCGGCGCGGTCGATGACCTCGCCACCGTGATGGCGCAGGTCCCGGATCGTTACGTCGCTCATGCGCCAGACGGTATCACGCGTGATACGTGCTACGTGAATCTCGGCAGCGCTCTGCCGCCGTTGTCTCTGACGACCATGCGCTCGTACATGCGGCGCGCCTGGGCCGGTCGGCTCGCCGCCAGGTCGCGGACCTCGCCGGGGTCGCGTCCGTGGTCGAACAGCTGCGGGTCGGCGTTCTGGTTGTCGCCCATATAGGACCAGCGACGGTCGCGGGCGAAGACGATCGAGCTGTAGGAGCCGGTCACGTACTCGCGTCGCTTCAGCTTGCGCTTGCCTCCTCTGCCCTCCAGCAGCGGCAGCAGGTTCTGCCCGTCCATGAAGTCCGGTCTGGGGACCGTTCCGGCGCGCAGCAGCGTCGTCGCGACGTCCTGGGTCTGCGTGAGGTAGTCGGTCGTTCTGCCGGCCCCACGACCATCGGGCGAACGGACCATCAGCGGCACGTGGATCAGCTCCGGGTGGCACTGCGTCGCCATCTTCGCCACGTAGCCGCGCTCGCCGAGCAGGAAGCCATGGTCGGACAGGAACAGGACCAAGGTCTCCCGTTCCAGCCCCAGCTCGTGGAAGCGCTGCATGAAGTTGCCGAACCAATGGTCCGCCATCGACAGCTCGGCGCGGTAAAGCGCCTTCATCTGCGCCACGTCGGCAGGGCCGAGCCCGTTCGTCGCGGTCGTCCCGTTGAGGACCGTGCCGGGATCCCACGCGCGGTTGACGTCGCCGCCGTGCAGCTTCACGTACTTGTCCGGCGGGTCCCACGGCTCGTGCGGGTCGAAGCAGTCGAGCATCAGCGCGAACGGCTTTCTCTGCCGGTTCGCCTCCTCCAGCAGTCCCATCCCCGCCGTGAAGACTCTCGCCGGCAGGTAGTCGGCCTCCGAGCGGCGCCCGACCTGGTTGGCGAGGTACTGGCGCATCTTCTGGCCCGAGCTCGAGCTGAGGATCTTCGGCGGCACGTGGCGCGCCAGCTCCGCGTCGGAGATCAGGCTCGCCGGCTTCGTCACCGTGCCCGTCTGGCCCGGGATCGGTACGTAGCGATGAAGCGCCTGCTGGAACGGCTTCTGCGACGGCACGAGCACCCACGGCGTGTCGACTGCGAGCCCCGTGAACCAGCCGGCCGCGCGCAGCGTCGTAACGAGGTTCTGCGCCGGGATCGCCTGCCAGCCCGGCGTGCCCGGCATGTCCGGCGGCGGCCCTCTCCAGTCGGCGAACGGGAACAGCCGCCGCCCACCGTAGATCGTCGCCCGCGCGGGCCCGGTCGGGAACGCCTCTGGATAGACATGCGTGAAGCGCAGACTCTCTCGCGCGAGCGCATCAAAGTTCGGCGTGTGCGCGTTGCGCCGGCCGTACGAGCCGAGGTGGTCGGCGCGGATCGAGTCGACGATCACCAGCAGCAGGTTGGGCGCCTCGCCCCGCTTGACCTTTCTGACCCGAGCCGCGCGGATCGCCGCGGCCGTCTGTGCGCGGGCGGCGGCGTCAGACGTCGTCGCCGTCGCGGTGCTCGCCGGCGCGGCCGTCGTGCCGCCGCCGGCCGAGTCGCCACAACCGGCGGCAACGACCGTTCCAAGCCCGGCGGCCCCCAGCCCGGCACGACGCAGCAGCTCTCGACGGTCGATCGGCCCGGGCGACATCGGCCGCGCACTGTAGCGAGCGCACGGCTCTGGCTTCAGCTCACCCGCGACGCCCGCGGATCCGCCGGCAACGGCGTCAGCGACGACTCGATCTGCTCGCGCAGGTGCTCGAGCTTCGGTGGCAGCGACAGTCTGCGCCCGATCTCCTCGGCCGGCTCGTCGGCCGAGAAGCCGGGGCCGCGCGTCGCGATCTCGAACAGCACGCCGCTCGGCTCGCGCGAGTACACGCTTCTGAAGTAGAAGCGGTCCACGAGCCCGGAGGTGTGGCGTCCGGCGGCGACGTAGCGCTCGTCCCACGCCTCGATGTCCTCGTCCTCCGAGGTCCAGGCGATGTGGTGGACCGTGCCCGCGCCGCCGATGCCGCGCTCCTCCGGCGCCTGGTCGTAGCCGTAGAAGCCGCCGCGCCGCGGGCCGCGTGAGAGCCACTCCTTCGCGTCGGTCCCATCGCCGTCGAGCGGCTCGAAGCCGAGCACGTCGCGCAGCAGCGCGGTGCTCTGCGCCGGATCGGCACTGTACGCGCGCACGCCGGCGAAGCCGCGCAGCGCGTGCTCAGTCGGGATGTCGGGCGCGGCGGCGACGAGCGGGTCGTCGCCGGAGTCGTCGACCAGCAGCTCGAGCCCGAGTCCCTCGCGGTCGGTGAAGCGCAGCGCGCCGTCGCCGACCTGCTCGACGGCGAGTCCCTCGCCCTCCAGCCGGGCCGCCCAGAAATCGAGCGCCGCGGCGCCGCCGACGCGGAACGCGATGCGGTGGATCATCCCCGCGCCGTCACGGCCAGGCCGCGCGCCGGGGTACTCGAAGAAGGTCAGGTCGGCGCCGGGGCTGCCTCTGTCGTCGGCGTAGAAGAGGTGGTAGACGGTGGGGTCGTCCTGGTTGACGGTCTTCTTCGCCATGCGCAGGCCGAGCACGCGGACGTAGAAGTCGACGTTGCGCGGCGCGTCGCCGGTGATGCACGTGATGTGGTGGATGCCGTCGAGCTGCACCGCGTCTCCTCCTGAAGTAGTTGCTTGTGCAATCAGTTTACCTTGGGGTGCAACATGCGCAACCGTGGGTATGCGCGGACCGTATACCCGCCATGACCTCTGTCCTGCTCACCGGCGCCACCGGCTACGTCGGTGGCCGACTCCTCCCGTTGCTGGTCGATGACGGTCAGCTGCGCTGCCTCGTGCGCGATCCAAGCCGCGCACCGAACGCCGTGCGTCCGTATGCGGTGCAGGGCGACGCCCTCAGCGGCGAGGGGCTCGACGCGGCGCTCGACGGAATCGACGTCGCCTACTACCTGATCCATTCGATGGGCGGCAAGGCCGGCTCCGGCGAGGACTTCGCCGAGCGCGACCGCCGCGCCGCCGAGACGTTCGGCGCCGCCGCCGCCCAGGCCGGCGTGCGCCGCGTGATCTACCTCGGTGGCCTCTCCGGCGGCGCGGACGCCGATGCCTCCTCCGCGCACCTGCGCAGCCGCGAGGAGGTGGCGGAGATCCTCGCGCGCCACGTGCCGCAGCTCGTGCACGTGCGCGCGGCGATGATCCTCGGTCCCGGCGGGGCGTCGTTCGAGATGCTGCACGCGCTCGTGAAGCGGTTGCCTGCGATGGTCTGCCCGCGCTGGATCGACACGCGCACGCAGCCGATCGCGCTCGACGACGTCGTGCGCGCGCTGCGCGCGCTGCGCGATCGCAACGACGTGATCGGGGACGTCGAGCTGGGCGGCGCCGAGGTGCTCAGCTACCGCGAGATGATGGTTCGCACGGCGCGCGCGATGCACCGCCGCCCGCCGCTGGTCGTGCGCGTGCCCGTCCTGACACCGCGCCTCTCGTCCTGGTGGGTGATGCTTGTGACGCCCGTCGACAACGGTCTCGTGCGCCCGCTCGTCGACGGCCTGCGCGAGGAGATGCTCGTGCGCACCCCGCCGCCGCCGGGGATCAACGACGCGCCGATGGGCTTCGACGCCGCAGTTCGCGCCGCACTGGCCGAGCGCTGATACGCTCGCGACGCTTCGTCGACCCAGGGGGAGGGTTCGTGAGCAGGGTCAACGCGGCCGTTATCGGCCCAGGCAACATCGGCACCGACTTGCTGATGAAGCTGCAGCGCACCACGGCGATCGAGACGGTGCTGATGGTCGGCATCTACGAGGACTCGCCCGGGCTCGCCCGCGCGCAAGAGCTCGGCGTCGAGACGAGCGCGCGCGGGGTGGAGGCGGTGCTGGAGCGCGATGACATCCCGCTCGTGTTCGAGGCCACGGGCGCGAAGGCGCACCTCGCGAACGCGCCGCGGCTGCGCGAGGCGGGGAAGGTCGTGGTGGATCTCACCCCGGCCGCGGTCGGCCCGTACGTCGTCCCGGAGGTCAACCTCGAGCGGCACCTCGCAGCCGACAATGTGAACCTCGTCACCTGCGGTGGGCAGGCGACGATCCCGATGATGCACGCGATCGACCGCGTCGCCGACGTCGCCTACGGCGAGATCGTCGCGACGATCGCGTCCGCCAGCGCCGGCCCCGGCACGCGCCAGAACATCGACGAGTTCACTGTCACGACCGCGCGCGGGCTGGAGCTGGTCGGCGGAGCGGACGAGGCGAAGGCGATCATCATCCTCAACCCCGCCGAGCCGCCGATCCTGATGCGCGACACCGTCTTCGCGCACGTGCGGGAGCCGGACGCGGCGGCGATCGAGGCGTCGGTGCAGGCGATGGCGGACGCGATCCGCGCTTACGTGCCGGGCTACCGCCTGAAGCTCTGCGACGTCGACGGCGACCTCGTCACGGTCCTGCTGGAGATCGAGGGCGCAGGTGACTTCCTGCCCGCCTACGCCGGCAACCTCGACGTGATGACGGCCGCGGCTGCGCGCGTGGGGGAGGAGCTGGCGAACCGCATGCTCGCCGCCGAGCAGTGTTCCTCTGCGACCGCTATGCGGTCGGAAAGGGACAGTGCTCGCGTGGAGGCGCCGCGATGACGCGCGTCGTGCTCGTCGACTCCTCGCTGCGGGATGGGATGCACTCCGTGCGGCATGCGTTCACGCCGGAGCAGGTCGCGGCGGTCGCGGCCGGGCTGGAGGCAGCCGGGATCGACGCGATCGAGGTCTCGCACGGCGACGGCGTCGGCGGCAGCTCGATCCAATACGGCCGCTCGGCACACTCCGACGAGGCGCTGATCGAGGCGGCGGCCGGAGCGGTCGTGAGGGCGCGGATCGCCGCGCTGCTGCTGCCGGGGATCGGCACGCTCGAGCGCCTCAAGCGGGCGCAGGGGCTCGGCGCCACGATCGCGCGCGTGGCGACGCACTGCACCGAGGCGGACATCGCCGAGCAGCACGTCGAATGGGCGGCCGCCAACGAGATGCTCGCGGTCGGCTTCCTGATGATGAGCCACATGCTGGAGCCGGCGGAGCTGGCGCAGCAGGCGAAGCTGATGGCCTCCTACGGTGCGCGCGTCGTCTACGTCGTCGACTCGGCCGGGGCGATGGTGCCGGCCAGCGCAGCCGCGCGCGTCAGCGCCCTGCGCGACGCGCTCGACGCGGACGTCGCGGTCGGCTTCCACGCGCACAACAACCTCGGCTGCGGCGTCGGCAACGCGCTCGCGGCGGTCGAGGCGGGCGCGACGTGGCTCGACGGTTCGCTGCGCGGACTCGGCGCCGGCGCCGGCAACGCGCAGCTCGAGGTGCTGGCCGCGGCGCTCGAGCGCTCCGGCCATGAGAGCAACGCGCAGCTGTTCCCGCTGATGGACGTCGCCGAGGACGTCGTCGCACCGCTGATGCCGCGCGAGCAGGTGATCGACAAGACCGCGCTCTCGCTCGGTTACGCGGGCGTCTACTCGTCGTTCCTGCTGCACGCCGAGCGCGCGGGAGCGAAGTTCGGCGTGGAGCCACGCGCTGTGCTGATGGAGCTTGGCCGCCGCCGCATCGTCGGCGGCCAAGAGGACATGATCATCGACGCCGCCGCCGAGCTGGCGGCGACGAAACAACCGGCTTCTTGAGCGACGGCTTAGGTGCTCGGGTAGCGTCGCCGCCATGCCGCTCACCCGCTCCGTATATGCCTGGGTCGCCCGCACGCTGCGTCTCGTGCTGCGCGAAGCGCGCGGCGCCTGAGCGGTGGCGGACGCGCTACGCGTCGTCGGTGCGGCAGTCGCTGCACGATCCGTGCAGCACCACGTCGTGGTCGTCGACCGCGAAGCTGAGCGAGCGTGACACGCGCTCGATCGCCTGCTCCAGGGCGGGATCGGAGAACGGTGCGATCTGGCCGCAGCTGTCGCAGACGAGGTGATGGTGATGGTCGCCGTCGGGCACGTGACGCTCATAGCGGGCGACGCCCTGGCCGACGTCGATCCTCTGCACGAGCCGCAGCTCGGTCAGCAGCTCGAGGATCCGGTAGACGCTCGCGCGCCCGACGCTGCGGCCCTGCGTGCGCAGGCGGTCGTCGATCTCCTGCGCGGTCAACGCGCAGTCCTGGCGATCGAGCAGGTCGACGACCGCGTTGCGGGCGCCACCACGGCGGTAGCCGGCCGCTGAGAGCGTCGCGAGCGTGTGCTCGCGCCAGCTGGATCGTCTCGTCGCGGTCATCGCCTCGATCGTATCGCCGTCATGCAAATCAGACTCATTCTCATTATGCTACGCGTCGATGCTCGAGCCCTTCCAGCTTCCCTTCGTACAGCGCGCCCTTGTCGAGCTGCTGCTGCTCGCCGTACTCGCCGGCACGCTCGGCTGCTGGATCGTCCTGCGCGGTCTCGCGTTCCCGGCGCACGGTGCTGCCGCTGCGGCTTTCCCCGGCCTCGTCCTCGCCGACGGGCTCGGCTTCGCCGGCGCCCTCGGCGGCTTCGGCGCGGCGCTGCTGTTCGCATTCGCGGTCGGACGTCTCGGCACGCGCAGAGGCGAGGGCCATGACACCTTGACCGCGCTCGTGCTCGTCGCCGCGCTCGCGACCGGGATCGTGCTCGCCTCCGACGTCTTCCACTCGGCCGCCTCCGTCGAGTCGCTGCTGTTCGGCAGCCTGCTCGCGATCGGCCCACCGGACGTCCGGCTCGCCGCCGCGGTCGCCGTCGTCACGCTCGCCGCCACCTGGCTGCTCGGCACCCGCTGGCTCACAACCGGCTTCGACCCGGCATCCGCGCCAGCCCTCGGCATCCGCTCAAAGCTTCCGGACACCCTGCTGCTCGTGCTCGTCGCCCTCGGCGCCGTCGCAACGCTGAGCGCCGTCGGCGCCCTGCTCGCAACCGCCCTGCTCGTCGTTCCCGCCGCGACGACGCGGCTGATCAGCAACCGGATTCCCAGCTGGCAGCTCGCCACCATCGCCCTCGCCGCCGCCGAGGGCACGCTCGGCATCTGGTTCGCCGTCGAGTTGAACGCCCCGCCCGGTGCCACGATCGCCGTCGTCGCGGGAGCGGTATTCGCGCTCGTCGCGATCGGCCATGCCCTCGTGCCGCGCGTGGCCAAGGCGGCGGCGTGAGCTCCCTTGTCGCCGCCCGGGATGTCGCGGTCGGCTATGGCAGCGCGCCGGTACTGAGAGACGTGACGTTCACCGCCAACCCCGGCGAGCGGATCGCCGTCCTCGGCCCCAACGGCGGCGGCAAGACGACGCTCTTTCGCGCTCTCCTCCAAGAGCTGCGCCCATCACAAGGCACGCTCACCACGACAGGCCGCTGCGCCAGCGTCCCCCAGACCGAGCGCTCCCGCCTCGACTTCCCCGTCAGCGCGCTCGACGTCGCACTGATGGGGACGATCCCCGGTCGCGCGTGGTGGCGGCGCCCGACCCGCACCGACCGCGCCGCCGCGCGCGACGCGCTGAAGCGCGTCGACCTCGCCGACCGCGCCGAGCGCACGTACGGCGAGCTGTCGGGCGGGCAGCGCCAGCGTGTGCTGATCGCGCGAGCGCTCGTGCAGAACGCGCAGGTCCTGCTGCTCGACGAGCCGTTCACCGGCCTCGACACGACGAGTGCCGCCCTCCTGGAGGAGCTGCTGCGCGAGCTCGCCCAAGAAGGCCGAGCCGTCATGATCGCCACGCACGACCTCGAGCAGGCGCGTCGCTGGGATCGCGTCCTGTGCGTCAACGGCCGCCAGATCGCGTTCGGGGTCCCAGCAGAGACGCTCACGCACGACGTGCTCGCGCAGACGTACGGCGCCGCGATCGTGACGCTTCCCGGAGAGGACCCGGCCGCGCCGCACCACGCGATCCTGCCGCCGCATCACCACCACCACGACGACGTACCACCGCACTGATGCCGGCACTCGCGACCGTCCTCGACACGCTCGCCGACCCGTTCTCGCAGGCGCTGATGCAGCGTGCGCTGCTGGAGGTGCTGCTGCTCGCGGTCGTCGGCGGAACGCTCGGCTGCTGGATCGTGCTCGGGGAGCTGTCCTACGGCGCCGAGTCGCTCGCACACGGGATGTTTCCCGGGCTTGTGCTGGCGGCGCTGGCCGGCATCCCGCTGCTGCTCGGAGGCGCGGCGGGGATCCTCGTCGCGGCGCTCGCCGTCGCGCTCGCGGGCCGCGTCCCGGCGATCGGGCGCGACAACGCCACTGCGGTCGCCGTCACGACGCTGTTCGGCCTCGGCGCGCTGCTCGCGCTCTCGCCCGACACGCCGCTGGGGATCCAGGGGCTGCTGTTCGGCGACGTGCTCGGCACCACGAGCGGCGACTTGCTGGCGGGCGCCGCGCTCGTCGCGGCCGTGCTGCTCGCGCTGTGGGCGGCCCACTGGCGCCTGCTCGCAGCCGGCTTCGACCGCGACGGCGCCCGGGCGCTCGGCGTCGCGCCGCTCGTCGTCGACGCGCTGCTGCTGACGCTGATCGCGCTGGCGGTCCTGGTCGCGGTGCAGGGGCTCGGCAACCTGCTCGTCGTGGCCGTCCTCGTGGCACCTGCGGCGGCGGCTCGGCTCTTGACCCGACGGCTCGCACCAATGATGGCGATCGCCGTCGTGCTCGGCATGGTCGCCGGGATCGGCGGCCTCTATCTCTCCTACTACGCGAGCGTCGCCGCGGGTGCCTCGATCGCGGGCCTGCTCGTCGCCGGCTACCTGCTGGCGCGGCTCGCCGCGGCGACGTCATCGATCCGTAAGGGACGGACCGCACCCGCAGGCTAGATTGATCGCATGCGCTTTCTCACTCGCAAGTCCGACATGGTGGACGCGGAGCGCGCATTGCGCGGCCGCGAGCAGGCGATCCCGACCTCGACGCAGCACGAGGTGCTCGGCACCCCGATCAAGCCGCCCTTCCCGGACGGCTACGAGACGGCTGTCTTCGGCCTCGGCTGTTTCTGGGGCGCGGAGAGACTCTTCTGGCAGGCGCCGGGCGTCTACACGACGGCCGTCGGCTACGCCGGGGGCTTCACGCCCAACCCAACCTATGAGGAGGTCTGCTCCGCGCAGACCGGCCATACGGAGGCGGTGCTCGTCGTCTTCGATCCGGCGAGAACGAGCTATGACGCGCTGTTGAAGCTGTTCTGGGAGGGCCACGACCCGACCCAGGAGATGCGGCAGGGCAACGACGTCGGCACGCAGTACCGCTCGGCGATCTACTGGACGAGCGACGCCCAGCGCGACGCCGCGCTCCGCTCGCGCGAGACCTACCAGGAGACCCTGCGCGAGTCGGGCTACGGCGAGATCACGACCGAGCTCGCCGAGCTGCACGAGGACAGCTTCTTCTACGCCGAGGACTACCACCAGCAGTACCTCGCGAAGAACCCGTTCGGCTACTGCGGGCTCGGCGGCACGGGCGTCAGCTGCCCGATCGGATTGGGCGCGCCGGCCGAAGGCTGACCGCTCGTCCTCGGCCTGCCCGCCGCCACGTACGCAGGAGCACCAGCAGCAGCGGCATCGCGGGGGTTCCGGTCGCCCGCAGCACTGCACGCGTGACCGGCTGGGTCCACTGCAGCCAGGCGCCCGCTTCGGAGACGTGCATCGCGATCATGCCGGCGACGAGCACGACGTGGCGCTCGCCGCGCGGTAGCCCACGCGCACCGGCGATGGCGCGCATCGTCACCTCCCGCAGCCGTGCGACGGCCGCCGCTTGCGTCGGGTATTCGCTGACGAAGTTGAGCTCGCCCGTCTGCAGGTCGCGCTCGCGATCGGCGACGCTGTCGAGCAGCGTGCTGAGCGCCTCGATCCAAGGGAAGTACGCTCGGCGCACCTGTTCGGCTGTGTCCGTCGTCGTGGCGGGGTCGGCGGCCGCCGCGATCAGGGCGAGGACGGCCAGCGACGAGCTGCCGGCGGCTGCGAGCTCGAACCAGGCGGCGTCATCAGCGGCTGCTGCATCGTGCGCTCGCGCTGCGTCGGCCCACTCCCGCAGCGCAGGCTCGCGCAGGCCTGCGCACGCATGGTTGATCCCCTGCACCTCGTTGCGGCTCGCCTCGCGCATCGCGGCCGCGCGCACGGGCGCGTATGCCGGGAGTCTGGAGAAGCTCTCACGGCAGGCAGCGACGAGCGCCGCGAGGTACCCGCCGTCGTTGCGCGCCGCGTGCAGGGCGTAGTGGTCGGTGAGGAGACCGTCGGCGACGGCATCCGCGAGCGCGCGGTGCAGCTGCGCGCCATTGCGAATCGGATCTGCATTCGGCTGCTCCGCAAGCGTGTCGAGGTAGTCACAGATCACCTGGTAGGCGACGAGCGCGCGGACGAGCTCGGGGTCGCGTCGCCGTGGGGTCGTCGCCGCGAACAGGGCCGCGCCGGCCGCGCTCAGACGCTCGCGCTGGAGCGTCGCGAGCGCCTGCGCGCGCAGCGCGGGATCGGGAATTTCGACGGCGAGTCGCTGCCAGCCCCGCAATTGCGTGCGCGCAAGCGGGAGCACGACGAGCCAGAAGCGCGCCATGACGAGGGCGAGCGCGGCGAGATCGCGCACGCGGGGACGATGCGACGCGTCGGCGACCGATCGCATGCAGCAAGCGTAGGAAGCTCCCCGGTCGTATCCGGTGCGTCCCTGCGAGCAACCTTAATCAGTTCGATTAATCCTCGATTGGCGCTGCGGCGGGAGACACGCGCGCCGCGACAAAGCCCGGCAGCGCAGCGATCGCTACTGCCACGAGCGTGACGCCCGCGAGGGTGGAGAGCGCGAGCACCCAAGCTGGCGCGTATGCGGTTGGAAATCCGGTCGAGTCGCTCAACCAGCGAGTGAGCATGAACTGACCGTAGAGTCCGAACAGCGCGCCGATGGAGCAGCCGATCCCAAGCACGATCGCGCTCTCCAACATCAGGGCTCGCCACACGTCGCCGTCGCTGAAGCCGCTCAGCTTGAGCGAGGCCAAGCGCGGGCGTCGGCTCCACACGACCCCTCCGAGCGCGGCGGCGAGCGCGAGCGCCGCCGCCACGAGCACCAGGCGCGCGATCTGCGTGAGGCGCGCGAGCCCCTGTCGCGTCGACGCACGGAAGCGTTGCTCGCGTTGCGCGGAGGTCTCCACTGCGAGCCCCTGCTGCGGACCGAGCAGCGTGCGCACGCGTGCGGCCATCGCGTTAGCCGAGGTACCGGGATCGAGCAGCACCTGCAGCGCGCCGACGTCGGCGCTGGCCCAGCCGCGCCGGAAGTCAGCGGCATTCATCAGCACGGCGCCGGAGCTCCAGCCGAGGTTCGTGAGGACCGCGGCGAGCCGCATCCGCAGCGGCCGCGGCGTGGGCAGCGTGACGACGTCACCGATCCGCAGTCCGCGCGCGTGCACCAACGCGCTCGACAGACCGACCCAGCCGCGACTGCGCAGGCGCTCGTTTGCGCGGGTCAGCTCGCCTTCGAGCAGCTGACTTGGCAGCAGCGGCTGCCGGTCCTCGCGCGACGGCGCGACGACCCATACGCGGCGGTCGCCGACGTCGAGGAAGCCGCCGCGATAGGCGCGCACGGCGCGTACGCCGGGCAGCGCGCCGATGCGACTCGCAGCGGCGGGTGGGCGAAATGAGACGGTTGCCAGCTCGTTGGCGGCACCGGCGGACGCGATCCACAAGTCGGCCCGCGCGTTGAACGCGTGCGCATCGGCGTCGAGCCCGCGCTGCAGGTCGAAGTGCGAGCCCTCGACGGCGACGCTTCCGAACACCGCGAGCGCGCCTGTCGCCGCAAGTGCGATCGAGCGCGTGGCCGACGCGCGCAACTCGCCGACGGCGACGACGAGCAGCGGGCTGCGCAGCCGCTGGCTGACGAGGTCCACCAGCCCCAGGCAGAACGTCAGCAGACCTGGGATCAGCAGCAGCATCGCGCCGACGAGCAGGCCGATCCCGACGATCGTCGCGTGCGGCGCCACGAGCAGCAACCCGGTCGCGGCGGCGGCGAGCGCGCTCCCGGCCAGCGGCAGCCACCGGCGAGGGGCGAACGCAGCGTCCGTGGGCTCGTCCTCTTCGCGATACGCGGCGTCGAGGGGCCGCCGCGACAGCAGGTCGCTGAGCGGGCGCATCGCGGCGACGATCGTCGCCGCGAGGCCGCCCGCGATCGCAAGCAGCACCGCTCCCGGCGAGACGATGCGCTGGTCTCCGACGGCGAACGCGTACGAGAGGTAGCCGGGCGCCGCGCGGAAGGCGTCGCGTGAGAGCGCGTCGCCGAGCAGCAGGCCGACGAGCGAGGCGGCGATGCCGAGCACGAGCGCGTCGAACAGCACCAGCTTCACGACGGTCAGGTCGCCGAGTCCCTCCAGCCGCAGGTCCGCGATGAAGCGACGACGCTCGGGCACCGTCAACAGCATCGCGTTGAACGCGAACAGCAGGCCGACGAGCGCGCTGATCGCCGCGAACAGCGCCGTCGACTGGTCGTTCGGTGCGGCCGCCCGGCGCAGCAGGTCAGCCTCATGGTCCGCCGAGACGACGTTGAGGCGATCGCCGGCAAGCCGCTCCAAGCCGGCGCGCACATGTGCGACCTCGCCTGCTCTCGCCTCGACGAGCACGCGGGTGTAGCGGCCAGGCAACTCGCCGAGCTGCTGCGCGTACCCGAGGGGCGCGAGCGCGATCGGACTGTCGACCAGCGCGCCGAGCTCGCTGTGCCCAAGCACCGTCGCGACAGGCACGCGGCGCACGCGCGAGCCGGTCGTCATCTGAATCGACTCGCCGCCGTGCACCCCGAGCGTGGCCGCGAGGGGCCCTGGCAACGCGATCGCGCGCGTGAGGTGGATGTGGGGCGAGACGAGCTCGCGCAGCAGCCCGCCGCCCATCGCCACCAGCCGCGCGTCGCCGCCGATCAGGTCGGCCGTGTGCGTGGCCCCGGTGGGACCGGTCAGGGTAGATCGGACGTCGACCAGCGGCGCCGCGGCGCGCACCCCTGGCAGCTGCTGGATCTGCCCTGTAAGCGCTGCATCGAAGCCGTGCCGGTCGCGCGCCACCACCTGCAGCTGGGCGTTGCCGGTGATGCCGTGGACGAGCTGCTCGACCGACGCCGCGACGCTGCCGTTCGCGACGAGCACCGCGAACATCAACGCGACGCCGACGGCGATCCCGAGCAGCGCGAGCAGCTCCTGCAGCGGGTGGGCGCGGACCCGCTGGACGTACAGGAACAGGAGGTTGCCGGTCCTCATGGGACGTGCGGCACGGCGGGCTGTCCGGCCGCGCCGGTCATCTGCGTGAGTCTGCCGTCGCGCAGGCGGTAGACGCGGTCGGCGACCTCGGCCCCGGCGGGATCGTGCGTCACGAGCAGGACGCCGATGCTGCGTTCGCGGCAGACCTCGGCGAGCAAGGCCAGCACCTCCTGGCTGCGCTGCGAGTCGAGGCTTCCGGTCGGCTCGTCGGCGAGCACGAGCCGGGGGTCGTTGGACAACGCGCGCGCCAGCGCCACGCGGTGGCGCTCGCCACGCGAGAGCTGCGTTGCTCGGTGCTCCGCCCGGCGCACGACGCCGAGTCGCTCGAGCAGCGGCGCGACCCGCCGGCGCGCCTCGCTGCGATTGGTGCCCTCGGCCATCAGCTTCAGCGCCGCGTTGTCGATCGCCGAGAGGCCTGGCACGAGCCGGGAGGACTGGAACACGAAGCCGAGCTCGCTGCGGCGGTGGCGCGCCGCCGCACGACGCGAGAGCGATGCGAGATCGTGCCCGTCGAACAGCACGCGGCCGGCATCGGGGCGCGTGATGCCGCCCGCGAGGAACAGCAGCGTCGACTTGCCCGATCCGCTCGGCCCGTAGATCGCCACCAAGTCCCCGGCCCCGACCGTCAGCGAGACGCCGTCGACCGCGCGGATCGTCTCGCCGTCGAGACCGGCGAAGGTCTTGTGGACCGCTCGGAGCTCGAGCACGGCGGTTAGTGTCCTGAGTTAGTTCGATGGCGGTTTCTCGGCGCCTCGCCGCCCGACCTCACGAACGACGATCCACTCGAGAAACCGCTCACGAACTTCCGACTCACGACACTACCCGCGGCCGGCTCGCTCGCTCGCGCTGGGGAAGTCGATCAGCGTGCCGCGATGCTCGGAGCGCGGCTTGATCAGGCGACCGGCGTCGAGCGACATCAGGCGATGCGACTGCAGCAGGTTCGGCGCGTCTGGCGCTGTCATCACGATCGCGACGCCCGCCTCCTCGGCGACCGAGCGCAGGACGCTGAGCACCTGCTCGCGCTCGATCATGTTGAGGTTCGCGGTCGGCTCGTCGGCCAGCAGCAGCCGCGGACGGCGGATCAGCGCGTGCGCCAACGCCACGCGCGTGCGCTCGCCGTCGGACAGCTCGTGCCAACGCGCGTTCACGGACTGCGCGACGCCGACGCGCTCGAGCATGTCGTGCGCTTCGCGCCGCGCCTGCGCGTGGCTGTGTGCCTTGAAGCGCGGCAGCGCCACGTGGTCCAGGACGGACAGTCCGCGCGTGATGCGGCCGGTCTGCCAGACGCAGCCGATGTCGGTCAGCAGCAGGCGCGCACGCGCGCGCCGGGACAGCGCCGCGAGGTTGCGGTCGTCGAACACGACGCGCCCGCCGTCGGGCGCCTCGATCCCGGCCGCGACCCGCAGCAGCGTCGTCTTGCCGGAGCGGCTCCCACCCCAGATCGCGACGAAGTCGCCCGCCTCCACGTCGAGCTCGACGCCGGCCAGAGCCTCCACCTCGCGGTAGCCGCGGGCGAAGCGCTTCGTCACGCCGTCGAGTGAGAGCAGCGTCATGTCAGCTGCGGGGGCGCAGCGCCTCCGGCCGCTCTTGCAGCCAGCGCATCGCCTCGCGGATGCGGCGCAGCCACTCGACCGTCGCCTGCAGGTGGGCGATCTCGGCGTCGCGCACCATCACGCTCGCGACGGCGGACCATGGGGGAGTCGATGCGAGCAGGTCGTCGAAGGCGGCGCCGCCGAGGTGCTGCTCGAGCCGCTCGAGGCACGCCTGCTCCTGCTCATAGGTCAGCTGGATCAATCGCGGCAGGTTGCGCGGCTGGGAGAGTGCGAGCTTGAGGTGCAGCTCCTCGCGCAGCGGCGACATCGTGGAGCCGGTCGCCATCCAATCCTCGAAGCGCTCGAGCCCTTGCGGGGTCGCCTCGTAGATGACGCGTGGCGCCCCGCGCACGGTGCGCCGCCGTGTGGGGGGAGCGTCGCCGTCGCCGGAGGCGATCGGGCGCACGAGCCCTTCCTGCTCCAGCTTGTCGAGGGCGACGTAGATCGCGCCGGCGTTCAGCTGCCAGGCCGGGCCGACCTGCTCCTCGAAGCGCTGCACGAGGTCGTAGCCGTAGCCGCGTCGCTGCGCCAGCAGCCCCAGGACCGCGTACTTCACCGACATCGTGCCGTTCCCACCACCTTGGCCGTCTCTCGACCTCGAGACGGAATCGAAGGAGCGTCCCACCCAGTTGGCCCGCTCAGGGGACGCGAGCGTACCTCAAGCACGCAAGCGGTGCCACCGGTTGCGCCCGCTAGCATCCGCGCGATGTTGCGCCGTGCCCGCGTCCTCGCTCTCCCGATTGGCTTCGCGCTCGCGCTGGCGATTGGCGCTTGCGGCTCCGACGATGTCCAGGAAAGCGGTGCGACTGTCGAGCCGTCACCGCTGACTGCACAGACGACGGCACCGGTGAGGACTGCAACCACCACGGCGACGACGACGGTCTCGACGACGACGGCTGCGCCGGTGACGACCACGACCACCACCGCGACGACCCCGACCACGACACAGCCCTCGGGGGGCGCGACGACGACGCAGCCGACCACCGGCTTCGCCG
>Ga0126311_10000062_pt1 | contig 55554 bp, 51 predicted proteins | sample Plot61_FD_92539 | JGI IMG/M metagenome (GOLD analysis project Ga0126311, IMG submission 92539) | Serpentine soil microbial communities from UC McLaughlin Reserve, CA, USA - Plot61 | ecosystem: Environmental > Terrestrial > Soil > Grasslands | place: USA: UC McLaughlin Reserve, Lake County... | reverse complement strand
CTGGGTTGTCGGTCTTAGCTTGTCGCAGCGTGTCCGGCTTTTGTCTACAACCTCCGACGTCAAATGCCAAGTTCCTTTCCTTTGATGACGTGCGGCTACGCGCGTTCTTCGCTGAAAGGGTTCGGCGATTGGCGAACCCTTTCAGGGTTAATATTTTAGGTTGCTGGCCCCAGGGTTGTCGCAAGCTCCAACCCTGGGCTGTCATTAGCCAACGCCTTCGGCGTTACAAATAATTTGTTGACCTTCTGAACCTCACCTCAGATCGATTGAATATACATGACCTAACCCTGAAAAGGGTTCGCCAACTGCCGAATGCTTTCAGGGTTAATTAATATTTTTGGTTGCTGACCCAGGGTTGTCGCGAGCTCCAACCCCTGGGCTCTCATTAGCCAACGCCTTCGGCGTTACAAATAATTTGTTGACCTCCTGAACTTCACCTCAGTACTATATTTCCCAACGCCCTTCCTCCCGAAGGGTCACAACCCGCCTCTTTCACCCCAATCACGAGGAAAGACAATCATGAAAAGTACAAAATGTGTCGAATGCGGCTTTGTGGGCTGGTCAGATGTCGAGTACTGCAAAGCTTGTGGCGCCGCGCTCGGCCAGCGTTCGCACGACCTCCCGTCTCCCACGCCCGTTTACAACTCCAGCTATAACGAGCCCGAACAACAGGAAGGCCCGAAAAAAGGGCTTGCCGTCGCCGCGCTGGTTTTCGGCATTATCGGTTTCTTCACTGTCGGCCTGATCGGCGTCGGGGCCATCGTCGGCATTGTCCTGGCAACGATGGCGCTGAGCAGGATCAAACAGGATCCGTGGCAATACGGTGGACGCGGCATGGCCATCGCCGCTCTCGTGTTGAATATCGTGTCGCTGGTCTCCGTTGTCCCGATAGGTATGATTGCCGCAATCGCGATCCCCAACCTACTCGCATCCCGTAAGGCTGCAAACGAAGCGTCAGCCATTTCGTCGCTGCGAACACTCCATGCAGCGGAAGCGACCTATCAAGCCACCAGGGGTAACGGGAAATTCGGAACACTGAGTGAGTTGGCAGCCGACAACCTGATCGATTTGAGGCTAGCGTCGGGCACAAAGAACGGTTACCGCTTCACAGTGGAACTAACTACTGATGAAACGAGCTATCCGGGATTTACCGTGGTTGGTGTGCCGATGACTTATGGCACCTCCGGCAGCGGTAACCGATCGTTTTACATTGACGAGACAGGTGTGATTCGCGCCGCTGATTATTCCGGCGGACCCGCGACGAAGTTGGATCTGCCGGTAAACAATGACGGCGATTTTTACGACCGTCGTCGACGAACGGATTATCGCACCCAGCCTGTATACTAGCGGAATGGCAACAGAAGTATGTGCTCATATCGATGCGATTGATGAAATCAAGCAACCGCAGCAGAGGGTTTGTGAAGAGTGTGTGAAGATCGGTGCGCAGTGGGTTCACCTGCGTACTTGTCAGACGTGCGACAAGACAGGTTGTTGCGACAGTTCACCAAACAAGCATGCATCCAAGCACGCGCGTGCGAGTGGTCATCCGGTTATTGCGTCGGCGGAACCTGGAGAGCGTTGGTTGTACTGCTATCCTGACGACTCGTTTGCTGAATATTAATTAGCCACGGATTACACGGATTACATTCACGGATTTATTCAAATCAGATCCGTGTATGAAATCCGTGTACTCCGTGGCTAATTCACTCTGAGCCTACGGCCATTGGATCACTTTGCCTTTTGGTGGAGTACTTTTCGCCGGCGTGATCACGTTTGGACTGAGCGCAGTGCTCGGATTTGTCTTAACCACAGGTGGCGATGGTTTTGGTAATTCGACTTCCGGCGTCGCGACTGCCGTCGCCACGTTTTCCGCCGGTGGCTCATTTGCAACCGGAGCCGTTCGTTGCTGGCGGCGTGCTTTGTTAGGAACAGCACGAGCATGATTGGCATTCACAACTTCAACAGGCGCACTCTCAACCACAGCTTCCGGCTGCACCGGCTGACTCACCGTGGTTTCCGGTGCGACAGGCGCCGGTGCAACCGCCGACGGCTGTAGTCCACGCGCGTGCGAGCTCCGCAACATCAATACACCAACCACACAGCCACCTATCAAAAACACCAGCGCACACGCCCCCAGGACAAACATCTTCCTCGTCGACGTGAGGCGAGAGATGAAGGCGGATCGCGGATCAAAGTCGCGCGGTGCTTCGTGGACCAGATCCCAGATCTCAGGCGGTTCCGACAGCGTCTTTACCACGATCGGCGTGACCGGCGCGTCTTCAACCGGCAAAGGGATTCGTGCAATAGCAATCGGCACCGGCACCGGCTTCTGCGGCGGTGCGTGCGTCTCAAGACAACGCGCAACCTCTTCATAGGTGCGTGCCCTGGCCCATGCGCGTGCGGACGCACCGGCACGCGTCACCGCCTCAGTGCGCGCACCAAACTCGATCAGAGTCTTCACTGTCTCAACATGACCAAAGAAGGCCGCGAGGGCGAGCGCCGTGAAGCTGTCGTTGCGCATTAAATTCGGATCCGCGCCGTGTTCGAGCAGCACGCGCACCACCGGCTCGTGACCGAAGAAAGCCGCTTTCATCAACGCCGTCATCCCGTGCCGGTTACGCGCATTGATGTCAACTACGCGCGGCAACAAACGCAACACTTCGTCAACATCGCCGCTCTCAGCCACGCACAGCAATTCCGCCGTCACCGCAGGCAGATTCACTTTTCTCAATTTCGCAGACATGATCACTCCTTGATCGTGATCCGATCGCCCGGCTTAACCGCCGGATCCTGCACTTTGCCAGACTCGATCTCTTTCAACTTGTAACGCGTCACAATTAAGAACCCTTTGCCATCGTCGCGCCCAAGCCGAGCTTCCTTCGCTTTTGGTGTAACGCCACCGGCAGCGATGAGCGCCTGCGTCAACGTCAGACCGCGCCGGTAAACTTTCTCACCAGGCGCCTTGACTTCACCGCCGATGTAAAGAAACTGCGTCACATTCGGATGCAGCGTGATCACATCGCCCGTTCGCACGAGCAGATTCATCTCGCTCGACTCTGTGAGCTCCACGTCGAACGTCTGATTCGTTTCGTTTCGCAGCACCGTAACGCGACCTGCTTCGGGCAACGGTTGCGCGTCGGCGACGACGACGTAGAGCGGAATCGCTTCGCGCCTCAGAATTTTGGTGCCTGAGTCTTTCACGAGACCACTCACGAGAATGGTGTGACTCGCGTAATCGCGAACGCCAACAGACACTTTCGGATTTTCCAGCAACGCACGTCGCTTGATCTCACTTTCAAGGCGACTGCCGATCTCGTCAGTAGTTAGGCCACCGGCCGGCAACGGCTCGGCGAGCATCGGATGTTCCAGCAACCCCGAAGCTGTGATCGTGAACAGAGTTGATTGTGAGGCGCTATCGTTGATGCGAATATCGAGCACGTCGTTTGGTCCAACGCGATAGATCTTCGTGAGTGATGATTCATTAGCGGCGGCGTTTACATCATCGGAAGTATCTACGGCTTGTTCCGGAACTTCTTCCGGAGCTTGTTCCGGAACTTTCTCCGGCGTCTTTTCCGGCGACTTTTCTGGCGCTGGCGCGGGTGGAACTTTTATAGTAAGTGATACCTGTTCGGCTACAGGCTGAGGTTTTGGCCCGGCTTTCTGTCGTTGTGCAGTTAACCTCGCATTGTCCTGTTCCCAAAGCATCGCGCGCGCAAGACCGAGACGGTCGCGCGCCTCCGCGTCTTTCGGATCGAGCTCGACGACTCTCTTAAAACTCTCAATGGCGTTGCGATACTGCTTTAGGTCGTGATAAGCGTGGCCTAACGCGAAGTGCGCGTCCGAGTTCTCGGGATCAAGTTTGACTGAGCGCTGTAAGATTTCCACGGCTTGCGGGAAGAGGCCGGCGAGACCGTACTTCACACCTTCTTTATACAGTCGTTTAGCTTCGGCTTTTGCTTCAGGCGAGACTGTTCGCTCGACGGTGCGGCTGGTTCGATTGTTATCTGCGTAATTCCGGGCCAGAACAAGGTTAGCACACGAAATACAAAGCACCAGGAAGACAGCGAAAGCGAGTGATTTGGACATCAAGACCCCCTTGAAAGGAGTTGAACGCAAAACCCGCACGGATGATGGGGCGATTCGGTGGTTGGGGGAGTCAACCGAACGTTATTTAGGGAACTGTCGGATGCGTCGGTTATACCACTTTCGCTCTGGCAAAGCCAGCATTTCCCAGGCATTGATCGCGGAAAGATTTAGCTCTGCATCAACAGTTTAGAGATCTCTGTTGGATCGGGTCCAAAGCCATTTGGCATTTACTATTCTCCATCTCAGTTTTACTATTCACCCGCCTCTTGTGGTCTCCTCAAAGCCTTACTGATACCAACAAAGAGAGGCTACCCGCTAAGGAGCCAATTCATGAGCAAATCGAAATCAAAACTCTCTCCCAAAGTGAAGGCGAAGAAACCTGTTTCGGTTTTCTTCAAACCGGTGAAGGCTGACTTCAAAGATCTCTTCAAAGCATTAGCGAAAGGCGTCGGTCACACCGCGACCGGAAAGTGGATAGAACTGGGGGCCGATGCGGTAGAAGCGGTTGCAGCCCTGGGCCTGGAGACGGAGCCGGGTGAGTTGGCGTCTGTGCTGATACGACGGTCGTTAACCACCGCAGTTTTCGAGTTGCTTCAGGACAGCGCCAGTCAGTTGTCTGACATAACGGCGGCAGATGCTGAAGCATTGGTTGACAGTTTGGACCTGGAGATTGAAATCAACGTCGATCAGAAGTTTTTGGATCGACCCGGAGATTTACCGGTCATCGATAGCTTCAAGATACTGTTATTAGATTGGCTGAAGCGGCTGGGGATCGAAGAGCCGGCAGCAAATGCAATCGCAGGCCGGCTTCCAACCTATTTTGTTTATGCACTCAATCAGGAATGGCGGCGCAACTCTAAATCGTATGGTCCTTTGCTTGAGGCGCTCAATACTCCGTTTACCACAGCGGGCGATCGCGAGTGGGCTTGGACTGAATACTCCGCTCTGCTCGAACGGCGAATCCAGGAGCCGGTATTTGATGAGCCGTTCAGCCTGAGCCAAATATTTGTTCCGCTAAGCGCTTACTATTCGAAGGAAGGACCTCGCACTGAAATGGATGCGGACGCCCTCCGAGATCCAAGGCAAAAGCGCCGGCATGTTGTAATCGATTTGCAAGAGGAGCTAACAAGGTGGGTGGAGGGCGCCGATCCTCAAGATGCTATTCGTGTCATCAGCGGCGGTCCTGGCAGCGGAAAGTCCTCATTTGCTCGCGTCTTCGCGTCAGGCATTGCACAGAGTCATTCCAAACTCAAGGTTCTATTTGTTCCCCTTCATTTGATCGACGCGTCGAAAGACCTCGTTGAAGAGGTTGGCCGCTTTGTCCGTGAAGATGGAGTGTTGCTGGGTAATCCGCTGGACCCTGAATCGCCCGAGTCTCATTTGCTGGTTATCTTCGACGGCCTTGACGAGCTCGCCAGTCAGGGTAAGGCGGCGGCCGACATTGCGAGAGGATTTGTGCGCGAAGTTGAAAAGACCGTCGAACGAAGGAATCAACAAGTAGTTAGACTGCGGGTGCTGCTTAGCGGGCGTGAATTGGTCGTTCAGGAGAATGAATCGGAATTTCGACGGCCACGTCAAATTCTCAACCTGCTGCCTTACTTCACTCCTGTCTCGACTGAATATGAGAATGACGTAGTCGTTCACGACGAAGTCGAATACGAGGATCCAGCGAAACTGCTGCAAAGGGACGCGCGGCAGGAATGGTGGAAAAACTATGGAGAGCTTACGGGAAAGAATTTCGAAGGCTTGCCGAAAGAGCTAAACCGGGATGATCTTACCGAGATCACAGCTCAACCTTTGCTCAACTATCTGGTAGCCCTGAGCTTTACGCGCGATAAGCTGGATTTCAGCAAAGATATTAATCTGAATTCGATCTACGCCGATCTAGTAACGGCGGTTTATGAACGAGGCTATGAGAAGGGTCGTGCCTTCGGTCCAATCAGGCACATGACACTGGAGCAGTTTTCCCGGGTGCTGGAAGAAATCGGTCTGGCTGCCTGGCATGGCGATGGCCGAACGACGACCGTCCGCGAGATCGAGGAACACTGCCAAGCAAGTGGCGTCGGAAGGATGCTCGATGATTTCAAGGAGGGCGCAGAAGCAGGCGTAACCCGGTTGCTAGCTGCCTTTTTCTTCCGCCAATACGGGCAGCGGACCAGTGGCGACCCTACATTTATTTTTACGCACAAAAGCTTTGGTGAGTATCTTGCGGCTCGCCGTGTGGTGCGCGCTATGGAAAGAGTGAGCCGTGACTTAGAACGGCGGGCGTTAAGCCCTGATGAAGGTTGGGACGAACGGGACGCGCTGAAACACTGGGCACAAATCTGCGGACCGAGCGCTATGTCAAACTACTTGCATACTTTTCTACTGAACGAAGTGCGGTTGCGATCACATGCGGAACTTGAACGATGGCAAGTACAATTCACTCGATTATTTAATTGTGTCCTACGTCATGCGATGCCAATGGAGCAACTCCAAATTGCAACGTTCCGGGAAATGATGTTTCAGTCACGGAATGCGGAGGAAGCATTACTGGTAGCCCTTAATGTTTGCGCTCAAACAACTCGACGGCGCTCAGTCATCGAACAACCAGAGCCCACCACCTTCGGGACATGGCTGATGCGGATTGAAGGGCAGCGTGAGTTCGGAGGCAGACTCGCTCGGCTTAGCCTGTCGTTTCTTACGCTGCCTGGGATGAATTTGTTTTCAAATAACTTGGTTCAGGCAAGTCTAGCTTCCTCAGACTTAGAGGGGATTCAATCCGATTTCATTTATGCGGCATTTGCAGACCTATCAAATGCGAACCTCAAGAACGCCAGTCTCGTAAAAGCATATTTTTTCGACTCGAACTTATCGAATACTAATCTTGAGAGAGCAAACCTTGACGGTGTTGAGATGTATCAGGCCAACCTCGCAGGAGCCAATCTCGAAGGAGCTAGCCTCGAACGAGCCAACCTCACATACGCCAACCTCACAAAAGCCAACCTCACAAGAGCCAATCTCCAAAGAGCCAACCTTACCGGAGCCAACCTTACAGGAGCTGACCTCACACGAGCCAACTTAGAAGGAACCAATCTAAAAGAGGTGAGGGTAGATAACCGGGTGGCAGAGCAGATCCGCGAATTTAACGCCAAGCAAAATCGTTCGTGATTTGGATCTAAACTCCTCGAAACTACCTTGTCGGTTGTGCACTTGGCCCATGTGGGCCGCGGATAACCGAACTCACCTTTTTCTGACCCAAACGAAAAGATTTGTGCTATGGTGGCAGCACCCCTCAAGAAAGAAGAAGCGGGCCGACTTGTGATGACACACAAAGCCGACCCTAAGTATCAAACCTTGTAACGAAAGGAATGACACTATGGTCACTCATAGTAGCGCACCCGTGCGCGAAACACCTCACGACACCGAAACAACCCAAATCACAATCAGCGATGCTCTCAGACGTCGCGCGCAATCAGTGATAAACGACACATCAATCGATCCACAGTGGCGAAACATTATTCGTTACGCTTTGGAGATCAACGATCCGTTGCTGCCCGATCTCGTGCGGCGCGCCGATGCCGGCGAAAGAATCATCGATACAACCGACTTCTCGCAAACACCCGAAACCAGCGAAGATCATTCAGACCGAGAAAAGCTTGAAGCGTTAGTCGACATAATCTGCGGGACTGGTGGTGCTAAAGCTGCGGGCGCACTGTTCGTGCTGATGGGAACACTGGAAAATTCGACAGAACCCGAGGCACTTGCGTACGCGGCGAAGCACTTTGCCTTCACCCGCTGCGGTGAGCTGAATCTGTATGGAATGGTCGACGCTCAGATTGCCGCAGTTGAACGCGAGTTGTTGGCGGGTTGATAAACAAATCTTTATCCACAGATTACGCAGATTGTTTATGACATCTGCGTAATCTGTGGATGGCTTTTCTACAAAATCACTTCGCGTTCCCAGTGACGGTGGCGCGCGATGCCGACGATAAAGTTCTCCGCGAGGGTTCGAGCATCGCCGTCGCGGCTCGCGATCAGACCGGCATCCGTCATCGATTCGCCGAGGCCGGCGTTCTCCAACAACTGCACTCCCACGCCGTGCGCCGCGATTGTCTTGCAATGCTGGTAAGCTTCTCGCAGGAAGTCCACTGCTTCTGGTCCAGCTTGCAGCGCCGACACACTGACTTGACCATCCGGAACGTAGACCGCATCGAACAGAACAGACGCGCACGTCGAAAAACTGAAATCGGCATTCAACGTCTCGCCGCCGGCGCCAGTCAGCACGCCTAAGCGCGGCGCCACGGTCATCGCTTTTGCTCCGGCTTTCATCAGCGTCATCTTCATGTCCAGCACCGAAGCTTCGTTGAATCCATCAGCTACCAGGAAAGCGATCTTGCGCGTCTTGATCGTCTTCAAAGGAAAGTTAGGGTTATCCACCATCCGCAAAGCCGGCGAAGGTTCCAGCTCTTCACCGTTTCGCTTCGGTTGAAACTTCCGCGGATCGGCATCAGCCGGAACACTCATGTTCATTGGCTTCTCAAGCTTCTTCGGCACACTCAAGCCCAGTCCCGTCGCCACCCTCTTTGCCAGATCAGTATCAACCTGGGCCAACAAGCCCAGCATCCGCTCGCGAATCGGCGGCGTGTCCACCTTGCCCAGCTCAAACCGCAACGCGCGCACGATGTGATTCTGCTCCACCGCTGACTGGCTTCTGTAGAAGAGCGTGGCCTGGCTGAAGTGATCGAAGAAACTGGCGCTACGTTGCCTCACCTTCTGAGCATCGATTCTTTCCGCATAGCTGACGAACCCACTCAAATCGACGCCCGCCTGGAACGGACAGCCACCGCGCAGACTGTTGGGATCGTAGCTCGTCTGTCCTCTATTGATCGTCTGACGCATAAAGCCGTCGCGCTGGTTGTTGTGTACCGGCGCCACCGGCCGGTTGATCGGAATCTCGTGGAAGTTTGGACCACCGAGACGTAACAGTTGCGTATCGAGATAGGAAAACAGTCGCCCTTGCAGCAGCGGATCGTTAGTGAAGTCGATGCCGGGTACGATGTTACCCGCGTGAAATGCTACCTGCTCTGTTTCGGCGAAGAAGTTTTCCACATTACGATTCAACGTTAACCTGCCGATACGTCGCACCGGAACGATCTCTTCCGGAATGATCTTCGTCGCATCGAGCAGGTCGAACGGAAAGCTGTGTTCGTCTTTCTCGTCGACGATCTGAACGCCGAGCTCCCACACCGGGAAGTCGCCGTCTTCGATTGCTTCCCAGAGATCGCGTCGATGAAAGTCAGGATCCTTGCCGGAAATCTTCTGTGCTTCGTCCCAAACAACCTGATGCAAACCAAGCAGTGGCTTCCAGTGAAACTTAACGAACCGCGCTTTGCCCCTGGCGTTGATAAAACGAAACGTGTGTACGCCAAAACCTTCCATCATCCGGTAGCTTCGCGGAATGGCACGATCAGACATCGCCCACATGATCATGTGCATCGATTCGGGCATAAGCGAGATGAAGTCCCAGAAGGTGTCGTGAGCAGTGGCTGCCTGCGGCATTTCATTATGTGGCTCAGGCTTGGCTGCATGGATCAAGTCAGGAAACTTGGTCGCGTCCTGGATAAAGAACACGGGTATGTTGTTTCCGACCAGATCGTAGTTCCCTTCCTGCGTGTAAAACTTCACTGCGAAGCCGCGCACGTCGCGCGCCAGGTCGGTCGAGCCGCGCGAGCCCACGACTGTAGAAAAGCGAACGAAGACAGGCGTTTCCAGTGACGGATCCTGGAGAAAGTGGGCGCGGGTGTATTCGGCCATCGATTCATAGACCTGAAAGTAGCCGTGTGCAGCCGTACCGCGCGCATGGACCACGCGCTCCGGAATTCTCTCATGATCGAAATGGGTCATCTTTTCGCGAAAGATGAAATCCTCGATCAGGGTTGGACCACGATCGCCTGCTTTAAGCGAGTTTTGATTATCGTTGACGCGAATGCCCTGATTGGTTGAGAGAAATTCACCGGCGGACTCTTCGACATTCGGCGCGAGATCGTCGAGCTTCTGATTGTTAGCACCGAGACCGGCGCCATTCGTGAGCTCAACGTGGTTCTGCGTTGAATTAGACTTGTTGTTTTTTGCTTTTGACTTATTCCTGGCCTGACTCATTCCTGCCCCTTTCTCGTTTTCAGCGTGGGACGATTCTCTGTGCAACCTCTGTGTCCTCTGTGTCTCTGTGGTTAACCGGAAACCACCACAGAGACACAGAGGACACAGAGGTTGCACAGAGAAGAAATTTGGAGTTATCTCGCGGCAGCTTTCTTGGTGCGCGCCTTCTTGGCCTTCGCAGCGTCTTCAGCGGTGGTTACTTCGCTCTCTTCTTCGGGCGGCGGCAACACTGCCGGCATTCCGAGCGCCTCGATCCAGAGCTCTCGTGTCCACCCCTGCGTGTGATAAAGGTGTTCGTCTTCCTCTTCCTCAACCTGCTGATACGCGGGCAGGATCAGTGCCGCTTCCACTTCGTCCGCGTTCTTCGCGATCTCACCCAGCAACTCCCAATTCAAGTGGTCCTTGGTTTCAGCAAACACCACGCACTCCGCGGCAACAATCTGCGCCGACTGAGGATCTGTAGATCGCAGCGCCATCTCCATCGCCTTCACGAGGGAGGTACCAATGTAACGAACCACTTTACGGCCGGGCGTTTCCGCGTCGGGATCCAACTCGAGTGCATTCAAAATCTCTGACAAGATCTGGACGTGGTTCTTGGTCTGTTCCAGGTACTTGTTCCACTCCTCCCGCAAATCCTTGTTAACTGCGCAACGCAGAGCAGTCGCATAAATCTGTACGCCACCTTTTTCTGTTTCCAACGCCTGGTACAACAAATCTGTAGGTACTTTTGCAAGCAACATCTTGTTCTTCATGATTTACCCTCCCGGTCCTGTTTTTTATGCGCTGATATCTATGCGGGTTGTGCTTCTTCTTCCTTCTCGGGCAGCTTCTCGGCAGCGCGTCCCTTCATCTGGCGTGGCATGCGATTCAGGAGATCGAAGCGATCTCCCTGGCTGAGCATGTGTACCCTGACGTTGTAAATCGACAACGTCTTCTTGAGATCTTCTTCAGCGACGTTTGAGTACGTCACTTCCGTGCCGTCGAGCACGTAAACACCGCCCGAGCCGAGCACGTAAAATCCGTTTCCTCTTTCCACCACGATCGCCGTCTGTTCGTCGATACCTATCCCGAGGTTCTTCGGATTCTGGGCCACCGCTCCAACCAGGCGTCCGAAACGACCACGCTCCATAAAGTGTTGATCGACAACGACGCCGCCAATCAGGCCCAGACCGGGAGCCATCCTCATGGACGCGCCGATTACGTGTGAATTTTCGTCACCACCCTCGACGAGCATCGTCTCACTCATGACCGCCGCACCCGCGCTCGTGCCCGCGATGACACCACCGTCATCGTAGATCTCACGGATACGTTCGAAGATAGGTGTGTCACCGATCTGGCTCGTGATCTTTAGCTGATCTCCGCCCGTGAAGAACACACCGGCCGCGTCGTCCAATACTTTTACCTTACCGGGATCCTTCGCTTCATTGCGCACGCTGATTTCCAGGTTGTACAAGTGTTTGACGCCGAGCGAGCGGAATGCTTTTTCGTATTGCTCGAACAGTTGCTCAGTGCCGTTCGCCATCGCGACAGTCGTCACCACGAGCTTGCCCGAGCCAATTCTCCTCGCGACCTCTCCCAGTATGACTTTGTTGTTCGATCGATCTTCTTTGCCACCGATAATGATTAACGCTCGATCACTTCTTTCCATCGCCTGATTCCGCCTTCTCTTCTTCAACAATTTCTTTGACGCTCTTACCCGTGTCGATCGCCTTCTTCGCGAGCTCCGCCGCGCCCATGAAGCCGCGCTCCTCGTTGTAAAGCGCAGCGACACCGACGGTTCGTTCAGCGTACTCGCGCATCTTTTCCGGATGCGCCTTGATCAGTCGTACGCACTTTTCGTCAAACGTCGCCACCGCGTTGCACATGATGTGCAGCGACTCGAGTATTGCGTACGCGACGTAAGGCATCATCACGTTCAGCTCCAGTTGTCCTGCCTGAGCGCAGTGTGTAATGGCTGTGTCATGGCCCAGCACATGAAAGCTGACCATGTTGAGCATTTCTGCAACTGCTGGATTTACTTTACCGGGCATGATGCTCGAACCGGGCTGTAGCGCCGCCAATTCGATCTCGTTGAAACCCGTGTGTGGCCCGGAATTCAGCAGACGCAGATCGTTTGCGATCTTCGACAACTCGACGGCCAGACACGCCAACCCTGCAGAAAGCAACATGAAATCGCCGAGACTCTGTTGCAGCGCAACGCATTGTTTCGACTCTTTCAGACGTAAGCCCGTAATGCCCCTTAACTTCTCGATCGCCAGCTTTGCGTATTCCGACGCTGCGTTCGTGCCCGTTCCGACAGCAGTGCCGCCGAGTGGCACTTCCAACAACGACTCTTCAACTGCAATGAGACGATCCGTCGCGCGTCGAGTGTTTTGCGCGTAGGCGAGAAACTCATCGCCGAGTTTCATCGGCACTGCATCGTGCAGGTGTGTACGGCCGGACTTCTCGATGTCTGCAAACTCTTCAGCCTTCTTCGCAAAAGATGTTTCAAGCTCGCGCAGAACTTCAACGAGCGACCGCAGGCCACGAATGGACGCGATTCGCATCGCCGTCGGCATCACATCATTCGTCGACTGACTTTTGTTGACGTGATCGTTTGGATTGATGACTTCATGTTCACCGCGGGCGCGCCCGATGATCTCGAGCGCACGATTCGCGACGACTTCGTTCACATTCATGTTGTAAGACGTGCCCGCGCCAGCCTGAAACACGTCGAGCACAAACTCGTGCTGCCACTGTCCTTCAATCAGCTCTTCCGCTGCCTGGATGATTGCCTTTGCGTGCGATTCGTCGAGCTTGCCAAGCTCCAGATGCGTGATTGCAGCCGCTTTCTTGATCTCCGCGAAGGCAGTGATCAGCGAGTGATCCACGCGCAGGCTGCTGATCTGAAAATTTTCGAGCGCGCGCAGCGTCTGAACGCCGTAAAGTACGTCGTCAGGCACGCGCTTCTCGCCGAGCGGATCGCGCTCCGTTCGATAGCGAGTCAGCTCTTCAGGCTTCAGCTCCAACAAGATTGATGACACGATTGCTCTTCTCCAGGTAACTCTCTTTAAACTCCAAGCGTCCATCGCGAAACACGCGCTTTCCTCCTGCGATTACTTCCTTCAGTTCGAGTGAATCCGCGTCGAGCACCAACACGTCGGCGGCCTTACCCGCTGCGAGCTCGCCCTTGTTCTGGAGCTTCAGGACCTTGGCAGTGTTCTTCGTTACGAGCGCCAGCAAACGCGGAAACTCGATACAGCCCCCCTCTTTCGCTGACTTGATTTGGTCAAGCAAATTTGAAGGACTGGTTTGCCCGGCGTCGGATGACAGCGTTAACTGCTCGGGATCAGCGTCGTTATCGAAATAGAAACAGATGTATTCGGATACGTCTTCGCCCGCGGTGTCGAGATCTACAAAACAACCGGAACGCGTCAACGTAATCGCATCGCGCATCAGTTTCTTATTGCGCTCGACGTGGCTTGCGTAAATACACTGTGGCGGTGTGTGGAATTCATCGATCAGTTGATGCAACAGTTTCAGTCGAGTCTCAGTTTCGCCGACGTGAAAATGCGACACTCCAGCTTTCTTGCTGAGCAGTCCGCCGACATAAGCATCGTTTACAACACGCGCGAGTTCCTGCGGCGTTGGATCGGTTGAACGCGCGTCAGAGATCGCGATCTCGCCGGCGCCGATCACCTCTTCGATGAACATGATGTCATCACGAATCGTGCCGGTGATGGTTGTCGGCGGCACGTTGTAACCGCCGCTCCAGACGAACGCGGTCAGGCCTTCTTCCTTCAGCGCCTTTGCGCGCGCGAGCAGGCCCGCCATCGTCTTCATCGTCGTATCAACACCAAGACAGCCGACGACCGTAGTTATTCCCGCGGAAATTATCTCGCTGGCATTGATCTCAGGTGTTTGCGAGCTGAAACCTTCTTCACCGCTGCCGCCGAGAAGGTGCTGGTGCGGATCGATCAGTCCCGGCGTGACGACGCAACCGGAAGCATCGATCACATCAAGAGGCAAGCCCAGTTGTTCGATCGTTGATGCATCAACCTCGCCGATCTTGAGGATCGTGCCGCCACTCAACAGCACACACGTTTTGCCGAGTGGCTCCGGTGCATAAACCTCCCCTTGCTCGATCAACGTAAGCATAAGTCTCTATCGGTTACTGTAGGGCGGCCCTACAATTAAGCTGGTGGCGTTGCGCGAGCCATTCGGGCAACCGACGGTCTCACCGTGCGCATGCGCCTCACTCTGGGCTCCTGTTTAACCGGCGGCGGCAACGCAACCACGGGCTGCGCCTCTAATTCCTGCAACGCGTTCTGAATCGATTGCAGCTTTTCATAGAACAAGACGATCACTTCGTTCTTCGCCATGCGATTCACCGCCTGACGCAACGCCTCGATCTCGTCGAGGATCACTTCACACTCAGTCGCCGGCGCCGCTTCACGAATCGCGCGACAAAGAATGTTCGCGACGTCGCCCGGCTTGCGCCCGCGCAAGTCGCGATCTTCACGAACGATCACCTTGTCGAATCCCCTGGCTGCAGCACGCGCAGCACGATCGATGATCGAGTCGTCGCGATCGCCGGGCACGCTGATGATCCCCGTGACTTGCCGGTCGTTCCACGCCGACGTCATCTTGCAAATCGCGTCGAAAGCGTCGGTGTTGTGTCCGTAGTCAACCATCACGTGGCCGCCGTTCAAACGATAAAGATTGGCACGCCCGGGATTGTTGGCCCAGCTCGAAAAATTGATCAGGCTCCTCAACAACACATCCTGCTCGACACCAAACGCGCGGCACGCAGCAATCGTCGCGAGCAGATTACTCACCTGAAAATCCGCCACACCATTCATCATCACGGGCAGTATCGAAAGGTCCGCGAGATTACGCTGAGTCTCGCCCATCGCTTCAATCAGACCTTTGTTCCTGGCAAAGTAAGCCGTGCCACCCGACTCCAAATGATTTCTTACAAGCGGGTTGTTTTCGTCCATTGAAAAATAGATGACTCTCTTCGGCACTCTGTTGACGCGCTCACACTCCATCAACTTAGACAGGTGCGCGTCGTCAGCATTCAGTATCAGCGTGCCACCTTCTTTCACGCGCTCCGCCACGAGCGATTTGATGTAGACCACATCTTCAACTGACTTGATCCCGTCCTGACCAATGTGATCGTCGCTGATGTTCGTCATCACGCCGATGTCGGACCAGTCGTAGCCAAGGCCGCGCCGCAGGATTCCGCCCCGCGCCGTCTCCAACACCGCTGCGTCAACAGCCGGATCACCCAACACGACCTGCGCCGACTGTGGTCCAGTCGTGTCGCCATCGACAACGCGCTCGCCGGCAATGTAGATCCCGTCAGTCGTCGTCATGCCGACGCACAAACCCGTCGTGCTGAGCACGTGACCAATCATTCGCGTGACTGTGGTCTTGCCGTTGGTACCCGTAATCGAAATGATCGGGATGCGAGTCGGCGCGTCCGGCGGAAAGATCGCATCGACAACTGCCTGGCCGACGTCACGCGACATGCCCACCGACGGAAAGTGATGCATTCTCAGACCGGGCGAAGCATTTACCTCGATCACTCCGCCGCTCGTCAGCTCTTCAGCAATGTCCGGAATTACTAAATCGACTCCACACACGTCCAGGCCAATCAATCGCGCGGCGCGTTCACACATGCGAGCGATACTCGGATGAACTTTGTCTGTAACGTCCTGCGCCGTAGCCCCGGTGGATAAGTTTGATCGATTTGAGAGAGTAACGTGTTCGCCGCGCTTCGGGATCGAATCGAGCGACATGCCCGCGTGCTGCAAGTGGGTGAGTACATCAGAATCCACTTTGATCTTCGTCAAAGGTTTTTCATGACCATCGCCGCGCAAGGGATTCCGGTTCTCAGTTGCGATCAGGTCGCGAATCGCACTGACGCCGTCGCCGACCACGTGCGGAAGCAACCGTTCACTCGCCGCAACCATTCGGCCACCGACGATCACGACGCGATAGTTTCGACCGGCAAGCATCTCTTCGATCAAAATCGCTGACGAGAATTCCTTCGCCGCCTGGAAAGCGACTTTCATCTCTTCCGGTGTCTCAACTTCAAGCGAAACAGCGTAGCCCTGGCGGCCATTCACAGGCTTAACAACAACCGGTCTGCCGAGTTCGTCTGCCGCGTTGCTTGCTTCCTTGAGCGTGTAGACGACCTTGCCTTTCGGAACGGGAATGCCATTCCGCTGGAGTCGGTCCTTGGTTTCGTCTTTGTCCTGCGCCAGCTCGACGGCAATCGCGCTGGTTTGGCTGGTCATCGCTGCCTGCACGTAGCGAAGATGCTTGCCATAACCTAGCTGAATGCGATTCCCGGTGCCGTCGCGGCGACACGGAATACCACGCTTGTCAGCGGCTTGCGTGATCGCGCGAGTTGTCGGACCTACATCCGCATCCGAAACTAATCGCTTCGCTTCTTCCAGCACCGGCTGAAGCTCAAACGATTTCTCGCGCACGAGTGCTTCAACAAGCTTCACTGCCTGTCGCAACAGGTAGGTGCTCGCCTTCTCAGCACGAAACTCGATCGCGACGTTGTAGACGCTGCCGCTGTCGTGACGCGTTTTGCCGTGTGATTTGCCGATCCCGGTAATCTCAGTCAACTCGAGTGCGACGTGTTCGACAACGTGTCCGAAGTAAGTTCCTTCTTCAAGACGCGTCACAAAGCCGCCGGGTCGTCCGAGACTACAATGATGATTGTGTATTCCGGGAAGGAGCGTGAGTAGTCTGTCGTTGAAGCCGTTGAACTCACGGCTCTCGCGTTCGACAAGCTCGCCAAGGTCCAATCTCATCAAGAGCACTGGACGATAGCTATAGACATTCGGACCATTGAGTGAGCGAATGCATTCGATTTTCATGACCGGCTTGCCTTTCAACTTCATATGCGCACGCAGTTTCAATTTTCATGCCGCACAGAGTGATCGAAAGCTGTGTCATCAAAATGTTTAGATCCTTGCAATGTGACTTCGGATTTAATGGTGATCGTAGTGAGTTGGTACGTTGACGAACAATAAAACTAAGGTATGTAGTTCGTGTTTTGCTTCGCTACAGTGAGTGTGTATATCGCTACAGAGCACAGGACCCGGCGCTACCGCGCTCGGTTCTGTGCGCTACGAGTTATACGACACTCTCGAGCATCCAGATGTCGACGCTTACTTCTTCAGCGTAATGGAGGATGGGTTGAGTTTTTGGTTGGGGTAATCTGCACGCTTCGATCATCGTCGATCCGAATGTTGTCAACTCCGCTTTGTACAACTCATACGGCTGGTGAAAGACGCGCGCGCGAAAGAGCTCGCCTTCAAACTCGGAGTAAAGAAGATAACGCTCGGTGAGAAAAAATTCCCGCGAGCCCGGTTGTGCTTTCGGCAACGCATCACCAACGGTCCATGCAGCCTTGAACTGCGCCGGCGGATCGTCTTTACGCTTCAACCGGTATTTGATCTTCCTCTTACCTTGCAGATCGATATCCGCCGAGTAGTAAGGCAGGTGAAAAACGGTGCGCGCGGCCAACACTGCCGCACTGCTGTCTGCATCGAGCGAGAAGAACCACACGCCAGGCACGCCGTTGTGATGAACGTAAGTACGCACGTTCAACTCGTGCATCGAGTCGAGACCGGGAATCGGAGGCATGTACGGCGGCAACCCGCGGATGTCCCACATCGTGAAGGGTACAATCCCAATCCATGCTGAATTTCCGTAAGTGTCGATTTCGAGTGAACGAGGAATGAACGGGCGCAGGATGTTAGGATCGATGCGCCAATGAATGAAGAGAAGTTTGCCCCAGTTCTGGTGCATCACCGGTTGGCCGTCCGGTCGGTGCCGAACGGCAAGCCGGTCAACGTCAAGAACCTTGCGCATTCAGTTTCCTTATCAATTAAGCTGCCGCGCGACCGCGCTCGTCAGCCGCGCGTTTCGTGTCGCGCGCACTGTGCGTCAGTGAATTCGGTGCGTTCAGGTTAGCGTCAGGCGTGACACCCACACCGAGACGCTCAACCAGCTCGCCACCGAGCCAACCGCCGAGCAACGCCGCCGCAACACCGATGAACGAGAGTGCGAACGCCGCCGTCGATGGCACCTCCGGCGAGTTTCTTCGCAATAGCCAGCTCGCGACGAACAGGATCATCACGAATACGTTCGTGAGCCCGTGCAGAAGGCCGATGCGAGCCGCGCGTGTTCCCGACGGAATATTCAAATAGTCAATCAGACCAAACACCGTAGCCAGCAAACCGCCGACAATGCCTGCTGCGATCATCCAAAATGAAACTGTCGTCCACGTTGGATTACCGGTGACGAGATAGATTACGTCAAAGACCACTGCCCCTGAAAGTAGCCCCAGCGGGTAAACAATAAGGATGGGATGTATCGCATGTCCAAAAATTCTGGCTTTGCTTTCCATGATTGATGTAGTCCTCCTTGAATTAACAAGGAACGCATCAATTTTTGGGCCACGAGTAGCCAGTATTACAGGATCTTCAGGATTGACAGAATTTTTTTAACCAAGTTTCCTAAACATCTCCTCGTGGATGGCGGCAATCGCCTCGGCGGGGACCTTGGGCTTGCGATCGTAGGTTAAAAGACCATTGATCTCCTGCTCGATATCGGTCAATTGGGTGTAACAAAACCCGGCAAGAAACTCGAGCGAAGCGATGCCCTTCATCAGGTCGCGATACTTATCCAACAACTCTTCATTCGTCTCAAACGAAGCGTAAAACCTGTACAGCAGATCGCGCTTCTCCGGTGGAATGTCTTTCGGTATTGCCAGGAAGCCGCCCACTTCAGACAACACGATTGGCTGTCCACGATATCTCGAGCCGCGCGCGAAGAGTGGCTTGTCGATCCACACCTTCGAAGGTAGCTGACCGCCTTCTACTGTCTCTTTGTAACGAGTCGACAGTTTCTCGGCGCTTGGTGTGTAGTCGTGAATCGCGCAGATGTCAGTGATGTCCGTATGTTCCCAACCGTCGTTATCGATCACAGGCCGCGTGGAATCGAGCCTTCTCGTGACCCGAACCATGCGCTCGATGAACGCATACTGGCCCGCATGCTCGGAGGCTAAACCCGGGAAGCCCATGCTCTCATTCACCGGGACCCACGCGATGACGCATGGATGATTGAAGTCGCGTCGCACCGCGTCCTGCCATTCCGCTGACAGCAAGTTTTCCGACTTCGGCGACCACTCGCGCGCGTTTGGCATTTCTTCCCACACGAGCAGGCCCAGTTTGTCGCACCAGTAAATCCATCGTGGATCCTCGAGCTTCTGGTGCTTCCTGACACCGTTGAATCCAAACATCTTGATCCAGCCAATGTCGGTCTGAAGCGCTTCATCCGAGGGCGCGGTGAGATAACCGTCGGGCCAGTATCCCTGGTCCAAAACCATCTTGAGATAAGTAGGCTTACCGTTGATGAGAAATTTTCCGTGGCGCAGCTCGATGCCGCGCAGTCCGATGTACGATCCTACTTCGTCGAGCAGGTTTTTACCGTCGTAGAGTCTTACTTGCAGATCGTAAAGATGCGGTGACTCAGGCGACCATAGCTTCGCGTAAGGGATCGTGATGGCGAGTCGTCCGGTGGCGACGGCGGTTTGATCTTCGGCAATCGTGACGCGCTTCCCTTCTTCAAGCACCTCCACTTCAATGCGCCAGGCTGACGAAGGGGCGTGCAGGAACACCGTCAACTCGACAAGGTTTCGCTTCGCGTGGGTGATGACCCGCAGCTCTTCGATGCGAATTGGCGGCACGGGTTCGAGCCAGACTGTTTGCCAGATCCCCGTGGTGCAGTAGTAGTCGATACCTTCGGGCAAGCCGGTGAACGACTGCTTACCACGCGGCTGTTCCGGATCCTGCCGGTCCTCGACGCGCAGCGTTAGTCGATTCGTGCCCGACTTGAGATATGGCGCGATGTCGAATTGGAAAGGAATGTGACCGCCGCGATTGTGTCCGACTTCCTGGTCGTTGACCCACACTGTGCAGGCGTAATCAACCGCACCAAAGTTGAGCAGTAGATCACGCTTGTAGAACTCGTCCGGGAGCTCGAACGAGCGCGCATACCACACGACTTCATGGATGCTCTTGTCGTTGATACCGGACAGCTCGCTCTGGTAGCCGAACGGAACATTGATTCGCAGCGGCAACGGGCGGCCGTCTTGCCATCCTTGATTCAATCCCTCATCGGCGTCGTCGAAAGCAAATTCCCATTCGCCATTGAGATTGAACCAGATGCTGCGTACAAATTGTGGACGCGGATACTCTGGGCGGGGGACCTCTTTTTGTCTAAAAATCATGCGTAACAGTTAATGTTGTAGAGCGCTCGACACCTACGGACCGCCCTGTATCATTCAAATTTGAAACATCCCACGCGGTTAGTTTACCGTCGCAAATCAACCGGCCTTCATCATTGATCTCATACGGACCCGTGCGACACGAGAGCCTGTACGAGACACTGCCATTCTGACGTTTGCACAATACAATAAGTTCGCGCCCGTTGGGCAGACAGTAAATTCCTCCAACCCTGAGATCCATTGCTTCCCCCTTGTTCGTTCGTCGGGACGTGCAGAGTCGGTTGGACAGGATTTACAAGATTAGACAAGATTTACATGTAAATCCTGATAGATCTTGTCAATCCTGTCCAACCGACTCTTCCGCCAAATTCCCTTATTGATTCACGGCTGTGATGACTCGTTCCGGAAGGACAATGCGTTCCGTTCTCACGCCGTATCCCTTGCCATTGCCGTTGCCGTGGCTGTGAACCATTGCTTCCACGCGCTTCATGCCCGCGATCTTGCCGTAGGTCGTGAGCGCCTGAGCCACGATCTGGTCCATGTTGTAATACTTGTACGTCGCCAGACGGCCAACAAAATGAACATCCGGCGTGGTATCGGCCAACGCCTTGTAACGCGCGTACAAGTCAGCATTCTCCTTACGCGGCACGGGGTAATAAGCATCGCCCTGCGACTTCGGAAACTCGTAGACAATGCTCGTCTTCGCGTGCTCCTGCCCGGTGAGATACTTAAACTCCGTCACACGCGTGTAAAGCTGCTCGTTCGGATAATTGACCACCGGCGCGCTCTGAAAAACCGGAGTGTCATGCGTTTCGTGCTTGAATTCGAGCGATCGGTAAGGCAGCTTTCCGTAACAATAATCGAAATAAGAATCAACCGGCCCGGTATAGATCATCTCGCGGAAGGGAATGTCTTTCTCTATCTCGCGGTAATCGCAATTCAACATGATCTTGATATTGGGGTGATCAAGCATGTTCTCAAACATGCGCGTAAACCCGTGCAGGGGCATCGCCTGGTATGTATCAGTAAAATAACGATCGTCACGGTTGGTGCGCGTCGGAACTCGCGAAGTCACACTCGCGTCGAGCTCGGATGGATCGAGTCCCCACTGCTTGCGCGTGTAGTTGCGGAAGAATTTTTCATACAGCTCTCTTCCAACTTTGCTGACTACGACGTCTTCCGAAGTGCGTACCCGTTCCACCGGCTCCGCCACCTTCTTGAAGAACTCTTCGACTTCGAAGGACGTCAGATTCAGACCGTAAAGGCTATTGATCGTGTCGAGATTGATTGGAATCGGCACGATCTGCCCGTCAACACTCGCGCGCACGCGGTGTTGGTACGGACGCCATTCAGTAAAACGCGAAAGATACTCAAAAACCTCGCGTGAGTTGGTGTGAAAAATATGCGGGCCATACTTATGAACGAGAATGCCTGCGTCGTTGTAATGATCGTAAGCGTTGCCGCCTATGTGTGGACGCCTGTCACAAAGTAAGACTTTCTTATCGGAACCCGCTGCGAGTCGTTCTGCTAGTACACTGCCGGCAAAGCCGGCTCCTACAATCAAATAATCAAACATCACATGAAACCCTCCTTGGTCGTTACCGAGTAATTGCGGCTGCGCCGGCTCGCTGGCTCATGCCGTTGAGCGGTAAAGAACTTGCCGGACGTTTTCTTTCTATAACTTCATCGATCAGGTCCGACATCTGTGCCCACGTCTTGTCCCACGAGATGTTCTCGAGAAACGCGTCCACTTTCTGTAGCCATTCGGAGCGATTCGATCTCGAAAGGATCTTTTCTGCCGCGACGATGAATTCATCGGCAGTGTCGGTGATCTCGACCAGATTCATCTCGCCATAAGGCCGCACGACGTCTTTGATCGAAGTTGAAATGACAGGCTTGCCGGCCGCCAGGTACTCCGGCGTTTTTGTCGGACTTATGAAGCGAGTCGATTCGTTGCGCGCGAATAGCAATAGCGCGACATCCCAGCCAGCCAGGTATTCAGGCAGCTCGCCGTATTTCTTCCCGCCGAGATAATGGACGTTCGAGTGCTTTGGCAGCGTGTCGGGATCGATCTTCACGACGGGTCCGATGATGATGAAGTTCCAGTCGGGGCGTTTGGCCGCAACTTCGTCGAGCAACTCGATATCGAAGCGCTCATCGATCACGCCAAAGAAGCCGAGACGCGGATGTGGAATGTGGGCCTGATCCTCGGGGTCTGCAACCGCCGTTCTCGCTTTTCCAAAGTGTGATGCATCTATACTGCTCGGAAATGCGTGGACGTTCGGGTGTTGACCACGCTTCACCTCGTAAAGACTCTGCCCGCCTGTGAAAACAAGATCCACCTGGCGGAAAAGTTCCTTTTCAAGTGCCGGCAAGTGCGAATGAGAGCCTTTAAATGCTGACAGCTCGTCCATGCAATCGTAAACAGATGCAACCGGGTTGAACTGATCGGTAAAGCGGAGCGCCATCGGCGTGTAGTACCAGAAAACATATTCGTTGATGCCCTGTTCGGTAAAAAACTGGCGCATCATCTCTTTCATAACAGCGTTGATCGCGATCTCGCTTCGCAATCCGTCCGGCAGTTGCGGTACGACAACGTGAACTCCCGGATCCGCCTCCCGCACGTCGAGGCGCATCGAGCAGTTCCCGAAGATTGGTTCTTCAACAAAGAAGACACGACGCTTTCTGGCACAACGAGACAAAAGATGTTGTGGGCGTTGATACACGAAATCCCAGCGCAGGTGAGAGAAGCAGACAAGGTCTGTCTCACCAGGTGGTAAAACCGATGATGTGAATGCGTTATTGTTGTTACTCATCGTTTTCTCCGTCAACTTCTTAAAACTGAGTGAGATCCGTATCAACGCGCGCACTACAAGCGCGGAGAGCGAGTTCCCACTTGCGACTTTGTGTTAGTGACCGGCTGGGCTTGAGATCTGTTGTATCACCCGGCCACTCTGGGTTGATTACTGCTGGCCCATTAAAACCATTGCGGGTTGACTGAAGACGTTTGCCTTACTTTAATACAACAAAATCTCTCGCTGTTTGTTTCTCAACCGGACCTGAACGTTTAATCGTCACGTTCGCCTCACATGGCAAAATCAATGCCGCGGTAAGTGGAGTCTAGTTGTTAAGCGGGGATGTTATTGTACGTCGGCGTACGTTTTTAGTTACGACTTAGTAGAATTTCTCTCGTATCTGTGCGCGCACAGAACCGAGCGCGGTAGCGCCGGGTCAAGTTCTACATAAGCGTCTGTGGTTGACCTTGACCCGGCGCTACCGCGCTCGGTTCTGTGCGTCACCGGCCGCACCGGTGATGCCCTTAAAATGGGTGCAATTAGCACGCGCTAATTTCGTAGCTTCAATCTACGTCGGGCGTAGCCACCCAGTCCAACCAGCGCGCTGCCCAGGAGCAGAATCGATGATGGCTCGGGTATCGGGCCTGCGCCGCCAGGTGTTCCGACGTCGCTGCCTTCGCTGCCTGCACTTAGAGGAACGTTCTGGAACCTCACGAAGACCGCATTGCAGATCTCCGTTTCAGTAAATCCCGTGAACGCTGCTCCTGAAACTGTGAACGAGGCGCTCTCGCCTGGCAACAAGCCCTCGTTTACCGAACCGCCGTTGAAATTACCTGAAGCCCCGGTAGTGAAACCGAAGTCCAGCACAGCATTGTTAAAACCATGCGGCACGTTTCCTAAATCCGCGTCGGAAAAATTGAAAGTAGATGACAGGCTTGGCGCCTGCATGCCGGTGAAACCATTCAATCCCGAAGCGCTCGCATTCCCCAGCGGCGGCAAATCATAGCCGATGCCGGTAATCGTCGACGTAGAGCCAGGTTGGGTGATAGCCGACGTATTCGTGATTGTAAAGGTGAAGGTGTTTGTTTGAGAGTTGAATTCACAGACTATTGTCGCCGTTGCGGCTTGTCCGGAATTAACTCCTGAGATCGTGATTGTGTCCGCTCGTGCGCTTGTGCTGGCCGCAGCCAGAACCAAAAGCGCAGTTAGTGAAAAGTACAATTTGCCTAATCGGGACATGGATCCTCCTTGTAACCTGCTTGAACGTACACGCGCCCACCGTTTCCGCACATAAGGTTAGTGAAGGAGAGAACTTGCGGGCACTGCAAATTTCACTATGGCGTTGTGTGGCATGGATATTAAAAGGGTGTTTACCGCCGGTCAATCACTAGTTTTCGCTGTAACAAAAACTCCATAGCGTTAAAACGGTAAACACAAAAAGCAAACCGACGGGTGCAGACAGTCAGCGAAGCACTTCATTATTTCGTAGCGCCGCCTCTTCGTTCAGCGTCGTGAGCCACGATGGTGACCAGGCAGACGTACTCTGTCGACCCTTCATTCGTTCTGTTCCAACTCCGCCCGCTTCAGGCAATAACCGGTTCGCGAGCGCGAGCACCTGAGACATCGCTTCAGGGAACAAACTGTCGAACAGCACCGCGATCTTCGCCGGAACTGAGATCACCAGTTCGGCCTGCCCACGTTTGCAAGCGCTAACAATCTGTCGTGCCGCATTCTCCGCACTTACCGTAAGCAGCGGCATTGCGTCGCTGATGCTGAACCACGCGTACTCGAACTGGTGCTTGCCTTTGAAGTCGGCGTTGCGCGGGCTGCCTGTTCGCATGAGCCCGGGACACACTGTCGTTACTTTGATTCCGTCTTTCATTAACTCCGTGCGCAGACCTTTCGATAGTCCGGTGAGCGCAAACTTGCTCGCACTGTACGGAATCAGATGCGGAACGCTTACTTTGCCGCCAATCGAGCTGATGTTGACGATCCGCCCGGTTCTTTTCTGACGCATTGAAGGCAGCACCGCCATAATCGTGTTGAGTGGTCCCCAGAAGTGCGCCTGCATTGCGAGATCGAAGTCCTCATGCGTCATCACTTCCAAAGGTCCGACTTGAATCACGCCCGCGTTGTTGACGAGTACATCGATACTTCCGAGGCGAGTGTAGATATTCGCCACCATCGCCATCACGTCGTGCCTGTTCGTCACATCGCAACGTGCAACCATCACTTCAGTACCAAACTTTTCGAGATCGACGCGCGCCTGATCGAGCTCTTGTTCGTCGCGTGCGCAAAGTACAAGTCGTGCGCCTTCGCGTGCGAACTCGCGGGCCATCACAAGGCCGAGCCCTCGCGAGCCACCGGTGATGAGTACTGTCTTGTCTTTCAGATCGTATTCGAATAAACGATTGAATGCTGACTTGAGTACAAAAGCTCCAGCGCCGACTGCGGTAAGTTTGATGATGTCTTTTCCTGTAAGCATGTTGAGGTTCAAAGCAAATCCTGCTCCAACGGAGGAAGAACATTCAGAAGAATAGAAGAAGAAAAGTCAGAAGAATAGAACAAGTCAGGAAGAGGGGCTTGCCCCCGCTCGTCCAATCCAAGTAACAGCGGGGGCAAGCCCCTCTTCCTGACTTGTTCTATTCTTAATTGGTTCTGTCCTTCTCTGGAACCGGATGTGCCTCATCTATCTCTCGAAGAACAGTCTTGTATAAATATCGGACGGAGTGTGTGGATTACTATGGCTAACGACACTACAGATGTAGCAAAACAAGCTACTCAAACAACCGCGCCCGACAAACTGCTCGAAGGTCTCGTTAACTTCGATCCGGTGCCTGCGCCAGTTATCAGTCTTTATCTCGACGCGCGCGTGGATCAGCACGGTCAACGCACCTTTCTGCCTTTCGTACGCAAGCAGCTCTCGGAGCGAAGTAAATCGTTTGAGAGCCAGTCAGACGAACAGAAGAGCTTCGACGAAGACTTCGTAAGGATCGTGCGTTACCTCGAAAGCGAAGTGCCGCCGCAAGTGCAGGGAGTCGCGATCTTCGCGTGCTCGGCTGACAGTGATTGGTTTGTAGTCGGACTATTTGAAGCGCCGTTCGATCGCAACCGGTTGTTTGTTTCCGATCGACCGCATCTCTATCCACTCGCGCGACTGGTCGATCAATACCGCCGTTACGCCGTTGTACTCGCCGACACGAATCGCGCGCAGATCTTCGTCTTCGCCGCAGGCCGCGCAGTTGAGCAGGAGGAGTTACAAAATGTGAAGACGAAGCACGCGAAGGTCGGCGGCTGGTCGCAGGCGCGCTACCAGCGGCACGAACAGAATTATCACATGAAACATGCGAAGGAAGTCGTCGACACGCTGGAGAAGATTGTGCGCGATGAGAATATCGAGCACATCATTCTCGCCGGTGATGAAGCAACCGTCATCCCGCTCCTGCGCGAGCAGATGCCGAAGACACTCGAAGAAAAGGTTATCGATGCGCTCAGTCTCCCGATCGACACGCCCGAGCACGAGCTGCTCGACGAGTCGTTGACTGCGTTTCACCGTCACGACTCGCTCACTGACATGGAGAAAGTTGAACGGCTGCTGAATGAGTACCGTGCTGACGATCTCGGTGTTGCCGGCGTTCCCGAAACACTCGCGGCATTGTCGAATGGTCAGGTCGAAGAGCTGCTGATCGCGGCGAAGGCCGAGAGTATTCAGTACGACAAGGAAGAAGTCGAAAAGGTTTTGAAGCTTTACGACGTCGATGGAGCGCTGCCTGAAGAGCTGGACCAGCGCACGGTGGCAGACGAGCTGGTGCGACGAGCCAATGTGTTGTCGTCGGCGCGGGTGACGTTCATTGAAGACAGCACGCGGCTTGAGCGACTCGGGGGTGTTGGTGCGTTTCTGCGTTACCGGATCTCTGAAGAGAACGCGGCGCCGTACGAGCAGAGTGATTCAGTTCCGCGCGCGAAAGCGTTGACGACACAAAGCTAAGGGGAGGAGTGCGATGTCAGATAAAGATCGGCAAAAGAAAGATCACATGCGGACCGATAAGAAGAACAAGGCCATGCGCGAGCACGAGAACTCGCGTACAGAGGCCAAGCCGCCGCAGCAGGCCCGCGACCAGTCAAACCTGAACGCGGATAAACGCGGAGAAGAGCGCGGATGAAGACGGATCAGATCCGCGTTAATCTGTGGCTGAGTCAGTTATCTCCAGGGCGCGATCGATGATTCCGAAGGCCTCACGGAGCTCGGCTTCAGTGATGCACAGCGGTGGATTCGTGAAGAAGGTGTTCCAACGCACAAATGTGTACAGCCCTTCCTGACGGAAGAACTTTCCAAGCGCCTGCATCTCGGGTGCGGCGCTGTTGAATCCCGCCATCGGCTCGCGCGTCGCCTTGTTGCGCACGAGCTCGACAATGCCGAAAAGACCGATATTTCGTGTCGCACCGACTGACGGATGTCGCTGTTCGAGATCTTCGAGCAGCCCGCGCATCACGGTTCCCATGCGGCGCGCATTCTCGATGAGATTGTCTTCTTCATACACTGCGATATTTGCGAGCGCGGCGGCGCACGCGAGTGGATGGCTGTTGTAAGTCAATCCGCCGTAGAACACATTCTTCTCAAAGTGATCCGCGATCTGGCGTCGCATGCCAACCGCACCGAGTTGCACGTACGCACTCGACAAGCCCTTCGCCATCGTGATCAGATCCGGAACCACCTTCCAGTGATCGATCGAGAACCACTCGCCAGTGCGACCGAAACCCGCCATCACTTCATCTGCGATCAGCAGTATGCCGTGCTTATCGCAAAGCGCGCGCAAGCCCTGCATGTAACCGTCCGGCGGAATGAGAATGCCGTTCGTACCGACAACCGGCTCGACGATCAGTGCGGCGATCGTCTTTGGCCCTTCGAGCTCCAAAACTTCTTCCGTGCGTGCGAGCACGTCTTCAGTCGTGTCCCAACCTCTTTGAATGCCGTGATAATAATCAGGAATGCGGAACACTCCGGGGATGCCTGGCTCAGCCGCCCAGCGACGCGGATCGCCCGTCAGTGTTAACGCGCCCGCCGTACCGCCGTGATAAGCGCGATAACGTGCGCCGATCTTGTGGCGTCCGGTGAAGAGTCTTGCGATACGGATCGCATTCTCGTTTGACTCGGCGCCGCCGTTCGTGAAGAAGAACGCGTCGATATCGCCCGGTGTCAGCTCAGCCAGCTTCACACTCAGGCGCGCGCGTACTTCTGTCGCCATGAACGGATTGGCATACAGGAGCACGTCAGCCTGTTCTTTGATCGCCTGAATCACACGCTCGTCGCCGTGACCGATGTTGACGCACATGAGCTGGCTATTGAAATCGATGAAGCGTTTGCCTTCGGGCGTCCAAAAATAGATGCCCTTCGCGCGCGCGACGGGAATCGGATCGACAGCAGCCTGGGCGGACCATTCGAAGAGAGTGTGGCGGCGACAGAGCTCGACGATCTGCTCGCCGGTCATAGTTTCGGCAGTGGTTGTCATAATGTTTGGGATGCTAACGAAATCAACTGTGATTGACAACTTGCGATCTATCCACAGATTACGCAGATTGTTGTAACTCTGTGTAATCTGTGGATGTCTTTGCGTCTTTGCTTTCTTTGCGCCTTTGCGTGAATACTCTTCTTACGTATGAATAACCGAAGCGAACTCTCGCGCGAACGAATCCAGGCAACGGAACGTGTGATCCGTCCACACATCCGCCGCACTCCTATTCTTGAAGTCGACGGTGCAGACTTTGGACTCGATTCGATCAAGATCACTTTCAAACTCGAGCTCTTCCAACACGCCGGATCGTTCAAAGCACGCGGCGCTTTCACAAACATACTTACGCGCGCCGTTCCGGCCGCCGGCGTCGTGGCTGCGTCAGGCGGCAATCACGGCGTCGCTGTTGCTTTCGCTGCGATGAAACTCGGCAAGCCCGCCACGATCTTCGTGCCCACGGTCGCATCGAAAACAAAACTCGATCGCATTCGCCGGTACGGGGCCGAGCTCGTCATCACCGGCGATCGTTACGCCGACTCACTCGAAGCCAGCGAAGCATGGACCACCAAATCAGGCGCCCTCCCGATTCATGCGTACGAAGGCGATGAAACACTGCTGGGCCAGGGCACGCTCGGAATGGAGCTGGAAGAACAAACTCCTGAGCTCGATTCCGTGCTCGTTGCTGTCGGCGGTGGTGGATTAATCGGCGGGGTGGCGTCGTGGTATCAAAACCGAGTCAAGGTCACCGCAGTTGAGCCGATCGAAGCGCCGACATTGCAACGTGCGCTGAGCGCCGGTCAGCCGGTTGACTCACCAGCCGGCGGCATTGCCGCAGACTCACTCGCGCCCAGACAAGTCGGTCAGCAGATGTTTCCGATTGCGCAGCAGTTTGTACACAGCGCACTGCTTGTATCGGACGAGGAGATCATCGCCGCACAGAAGAAACTGTGGGAAACGACGCGAATCATGGCAGAGCCCGGCGGCGCCACTGCATTCGCCGGCCTGCTATCCGGACGTTATAAACCCGAGCCCGGCGAACGTGTTGGCGTGATTGTGTGTGGTGGAAATACAGACATCCTGTGAGGGGTATCCACAGATTACCCAGATTCTTTTATGACAGCTGTGTAATCTGTGGATGATCTAATGCGCCATGTCCAATACCTCACGCACCTTCGACGCGAGCGCACCCGGTGTGAACGGCTTCTGTAGAAAGTTGATTCCCGCTTCCAGCACGCCGTGCTGCACGATCGCATCATCCGTGTAACCAGACATGTAAAGCACAGGCATTCCCGGTTGCTTCGCCAGCAGTATCCGCGACATCTCGTTCCCACTCATGCCCGGCATTACAACGTCCGTCAACAACAGATCGATGCGGTCGCCATTAATTCTTTCGCACAGATCGATCGCAGCTTCAGCATTCGCCGCTTCCAACACTCGATATCCAGCGGTCTCGAGCACCTGTCGCGTAAGGTTCCGTACCAGCTCCGCGTCTTCCACCAACAGAATCGTCTCCGAGCCATGCGGTACATCCAACACCTGTGAGCTGCGTCTGTAATCTTCAGCGCTCGCCAGCACGCGCGGGAAGTAGATCTTGAACGTCGTTCCTCTTCCCTCTTCGCTGTACACCCAGATGTTGCCCCCCGACTGCCTGACGATGCCATAGACCATCGAGAGCCCGAGGCCAGTCCCCTTCCCTTGTTCTTTCGTCGTGAAGAAGGGCTCGAAGATATGGAGGCGCGTTTCCTCGTCCATGCCGCAACCCGTATCGCTGATCGCAAGCATCACGTGATCACCGGGGGTTATCGAAACGTGCTCACGCGCGTATGTCTCGTCGAGATAGAGGTTGCTCGTTTCGATCGATAGCTTGCCACCCCTGGGCATCGCATCACGCGCGTTCACCGCGAGATTCATGATCACCTGTTCCAGCTGCACTGGATCGGCTTTAATGTTTCCCAACTCGCTTTGCAGACTCACCCGCAACTCGATGTCTTCGCCGATCATTCGCCGCAACATCTTTTCGAGATCGATGACGACCATGTTCAGCTCAAACACTTTCGGCTGCATGACCTGTTTGCGACTGAACGCTAGCAGTTGTCGCGTGAGCGAAGCGGCGCGCTCGCTGGCCCTGACGATCTCCTCGACGTTGCGTCGCAGTGGATGGCCTTCCTGCAAGTTGCGCTTCATGATGTCGCTGTAGCCGAGAATCACTGTCAGCAGATTGTTGAAGTCGTGCGAGATGCCGCCCGCGAGTCGACCAACGGCTTCGAGTTTTTGCGCCTGGAGCAACTGCTTCTCCGTGTTGCACAAAGCTTCGAGCGCGTCGGTGCGCTCCTGCTCGGCGACGCTGCGCTTGTGAGCATTTGTTTCTGACAAAGATTCAAGCTGTCGATTGGCTGCTTCGAGTTGCGCGGTGCGCTCCTGGACCTTGCGCTCGAGCTCACGCTGCGAGTCGCGCAACTTCTCGACCATCGTGTTGAATGCTTTTGCGAGTTGTCCGACTTCGTCGTTCTGGTGAATATCGACAGTGCGCGAATCATCGCCGCGACTGATCGCGGATGCACTTCCGGTTAACTGGTACAAAGGGCCGGTGATGTTTCGGCTGAGCACAAACGCGCCGGCTATTCCCATCACAAACAAAAACAAGCCGATAACGATCATGCGCGTCACGAAACCATTGACGGGCTTCAGCACAACTTCATCCGGAAACTCGATCAGGATGAGCCACGGTGTGCCGGCAATCGCGCGGGCGAGGCCGATTACTTCGCCATTGCGATCGTAGGTCGAAATGTCTTCTTTCGCGCGCACATCTACTGCGGGTTTGGCGACGATGTTCGCGAGGTCGGTCCACGTTTCGTTGTTCTGGTTGCCGAGATAGAGCGTGGCGCTCGTGCCGAGTAGTCGCGTCATTTGCTGTCGCGTGTCGGCGCTGGCCGCGAGCTTGCGCCAGCGGACCAGGTAGCCCGCGACTTTTCCGTCGTCAGTCTTGAGCGCCGCGACGGCTGGAAAACCGATTACGTCTTTCAACTGCCTTATCTGACCGACTGCCTTGAATGGTTCAGACGAGACTTGTGTGAACTCGGTCGTTAGATCACCGAGCGGCGCCGTGCCGGCTTCGGGCGTGATCAGTAAGAGCGCGCCGTGCGCATTCCAAAGTTCCACTCTGATGCTGTTGGCATCCTGAGGTGGGGTGAACTGTTGTAACAGCTTCTGAACGTCCGCTCGCGCTGTGGTCTCGGGAGATTTGACGAAGGCACGCAGCACCGGCTCGTTTGCAACCGTGGCCGTCTTCGTGAGTATGGTGCCGGCTGATTGCTGTAACAGCGTCGAGAGTTGCTGCGTCAGGTTTTGTAAACGCTCGCGACCGACGTCGAGCGCCGAGGCCTTCACGGCGCGATATGAGGCCCAACTGCAAGCCAAAATAATTGCCGCCAGGAGGGTCCCAATGAGCATCGGAAGCCGATACTTTAAGGAAATGTTCGAGACTGACCAGTTATGTTGCGACTTCCCACCGAGTGTCATCGACACACCTACCGTGATCAAGACTGCCGTCCGAAACGGCTGGGCCTACTGAGAGTATTCGACTGGGAGGTTGTCACTCGCTAAGGCGAGTAACGGGAGGCAAGATCAACTTACATACAGAGAATAGAATTACTAAGTTTATAGGTCAAGAGGGGATTTTTGACCCATCCCTGTAAGGTTGGTCCCTTGGTGTGGACCGACTAGTAGCCCTTCAGCGGGGGCAAGCCCCTCTTCCTGACTTGTTCTTTCCATTGACTTGTTCATTCCACTGACTTGTTCTTTTCAAAGGACTCAATGGAATGAACAAGTCAGGAAGAGGGGCTTGCCCTCGCTGTGGCGGTATGTCCGACAACCTCGCGGACGGCGCGGTGAGCGCGTTCAGCGATCTGAAGAGTCTCAGGTGGCTTGCCGTGAACGAAGTCCGCGCCGAGCTCGATGGGCCACGAGGCGAAATGAGTATTGATCCTGCCGCCAATGCGATCACGCGCTTCAACGACGATCACGCTAATTCCAGCACGGCTCAGCTCCCTTGCCGCTGCGAGACCGGCCGCGCCTGCTCCGATAATCAAAACATCTGCGTCTTCATTCATACATCGGTATGATTACAGACATACATGGCGAACAAGATCTGAAAATCTTGAAAAATCCTGTAATCCTGTTATAACTCCACACGGAGGTACTTCTCAATGTTAACGCTCTCACAGCGACTTTCCGTTGTCGCACTTCTTTGCACGCTTCTGTTCACACCAATAACAACGACACGCGCCGCGGATTTCAAGCGCGAAGTCATCTATCAGATCATCACCGATCGATTCTTCGACGGCAGCAGCACAAACAACAATCCTTCGCAGAGCTCCGGGCTCTACGATTCAACCAAAACAAACTGGCGCGCTTACTGGGGCGGCGATCTCGCGGGTATTCAACAGAAGATGTCGTATCTCGCGGGCCTCGGCGTAACCGCGATCTGGATTTCGCCGCCAGTCGACAATCTCAACACAAACATTCCTGACGGCGGCGGCAATCCCACTGCTTCGTATCACGGTTACCAGGCGCGCGACTTCAAACGTATCGAAGAACACTTCGGTAACTCGAGTAATACGTGGACCGAGTTTGACAATCTCGTCAGCGCCGCGCACTCAAATGGAATCAAAGTCATCATCGATTTTGCGCCCAATCACTCGACTCAGAACAACGCCGGGGAGTTTGGCGCGCTTTACGACAACGGCACACTTCTCGGTAATTTCAGCAGCGACAGCAATGGTTACTTTCATCACAACGCCAACATCTCGGGCGGCGGTTGGGACGATCGGTACCAGGTGCAGTACTACACGCTCTTCGATCTCGCGGACATCAATCAGGAACACGCCACGATGGATGCTTACCTGAAAGCTGCCGCGCAACTGTTTCAACAACACGGCGTGGACGGTTTCCGCATCGATGCAGTCAAACACCTGACGTGGGGCTGGCAATACAGTCTCGCGAATTCGATCTACACCTATGGCGACAGCTTTTTGTTTGGTGAGTGGTACCAGGGCAACACTTCCGACCCTCTCTATCGCGACTCGTATAAGTTTGCGAATAAGAGCGGCATCTCGCTGCTCGATTTTCCATTGAACACTGCGATCCGAAACGTCTTTGGCTCGAACGCAAACTTCTCCGAGATCGATTCAGTCATCTCGACGGAAGGAGGCAACTTCACCTGGAAAGAAGATCTCGTCACGTTCATCGACAATCACGACATGGCGCGCTTCCTCTCCATCAACAATAACAACAATCGTCTGCACGAAGCGCTCGCGTTTACCCTCACCAGTCGTGGTATTCCGTGTATCTACTACGGCACCGAGCAATACCTGCACAACGACACGAGCGGCGGTACGGATCCCTACAACCGCCCGATGATGACGAACTTCAGTACCTCGACGACTGCCTACCAGCTCGTCAGCAGTCTCTCAACGCTGCGTCGTAACAACCCCGCGATTCCGTACGGCTCGATGGCCCAGCGTTGGCTCAATAACGACGTCTACATCTACGAACGAAAGTTCTTCGGCAACGTCGTGCTGATCGCGATCAATAAAAACGAGACCACGGGCTACAGCATCAGCAGCTTGAACACGTCGCTTCCCGCGGGCAGTTATTCTGATTACTTGAGCGGACTGGTGGGTGGATCGTCAATCAGTGTGAGCAGTGGATCAGGCGGCAACAATCCAGTCACGACTTTTACTCTTCCCGCGCACACGGTTGCGGTGTGGCAGTTCACCGAAGGCGCGTCGACACCTCAGATCGGTTCGATTGGGCCAACGAACGGCCAGGCGGGCGTGAAGGTCGTCATCGCCGGCAAAAACTTCGGCTCGACCACCGGGTCGGTGAAGTTTGGCACGACCACCGCGACCGTGAACTCGTGGACCTCTACATCGATCACCGCAACGACGCCGTCAGTCACAAACGGCAACTACAACATCACTGTGACGAATTCGAGTAGTCAGGTCTCGAACTCGATCTCGTACACAGTCCTGACGGCTAAGCTCATTCCAATTACGTTTACCGTCAACAACGCGAGTCCGACATCGGTGGGCGACTACATCTTCCTCACCGGCAACACGGTTGAGCTGAGTAACTGGTCGACGACGTGGGACGCCGCGGTCGGGCCGATGTTGACGCCCAATTATCCGAACTGGTTCATCGTTTCGTCAGTTCCGGCCGGGCAGACCATCCAGTTCAAATTCATTAAGATCGCCGCAAACGGAACGGTCACCTGGGAGGCCGGCAGCAACCATTCCTACACCGTCCCCGCGAGCGGCACCGGCTTCGTGAACGTGAGCTGGCAGTACTAACACTGATTTAAACCGATCAAAGCCACGGATCAGATCCGTGGCTCTGATCCGCCTCATCTGCGCTTAAAAATCTCTTGACACTCCTATTCTCAACGAATTAAAGTGTGTTTGTCTTTGTTTAGCTTTAACAAAGACTCCGTCCTTCCCGATTTTCTTCGATTCAAAACTAAATACTGAGGAGTCAAAATGTCCTTCCCTCTGCTCTCCGGTCTGCGTTCCAACGATCTGGCCATCGATCTCGGCACCGCCAACACCCTCGTTTACGCCAAAGGACGGGGCGTCGTGCTGAGCGAACCCTCCATCGTCGCTATTAATAAGGTGACAAATGCGGTCGAGGCCGTCGGAAAGGACGCGAAGGAGATGCTGGGCCGGACCCCGGGAAACATCGTTGCCATCCGGCCGATGAGAGATGGAGTGATCGCCAACTTTGAAGTGACTGAGAAGATGCTCCAGCACTTTATCCGCAAGGCGCACAATGGCCGCACGTGGGTGAGCCCGCGCGTCGTGATTGGCATTCCGAGTGAGATCACACAGGTCGAGCGCCGTGCAGTCGAGGATTCTGCTTATCGCGCGAAGGCGTCGGAAGTTTACCTGGTTGAGGAAGCGGTAGCCGCAGCGATTGGCGCTGGACTCCCCATCACCGAGCCGCAAGGCAACATCGTGGTCGACATCGGCGGCGGCACGACCGACATCGCCGTCATCAGTCTTGGCGGCATCGTCTATGCTCGTGCGGTGCGCACGGCCGGCGACACGATGGACAATGCAGTCGCGGAGTTTATCAAGCGCAAGTACAACCTTTTGATTGGTGAGCGGACGGCGGAAGAGATCAAGATTCACCTTGGCAGTGCGTTCCCGCTCGATGAACCGATATCGATGGAAGTGCGTGGCCGCAATCTGGTGGAAGGCATTCCGCAGACGATCACGGTCAGTGATGAAGAAGTGCGGCAGGCGCTCGATCCTTCTGTGAGGGCGATCGTGGATGCAGTGCGGGTGGCGCTCGAACGCACTCCACCGGAGCTTTCAGCCGACATTATCGATCGCGGCGTGGTGCTGACCGGCGGTGGCGCGTTGCTCGCGAATCTCGACAAGCGTTTGCGTACGGAGACTGGTCTGCCCGTGTTTGTCGCGGACGATCCGCTGACTTCAGTAGTGTTGGGTGCGGGCAAGATGCTTTCTGATTTCGCGCTACTCAAGCGAGTGAAATGGGAAAATAAGCTCCAGTATTGATCCCATGTTTGAATCTGAAGAGCAGAAGAAGCGCGTTGAACTTATCATCACGTTGCTGGCGAAGCTCTACGTGGTGCTCGAGCTCTCTGTAGACAACTGCCCTGTCTGCCACAAAGCCATGACCCACGACTTCGCGTGTCCCATCTCCCTCGCCTGGACTCTCTTGACTCAGAACCAACAACGCGACGCCCGCACCGCCATCCGCGCCCTCGCCCTGAGCATCTGTACCGACGACTCGGTCGCCGACCCGATGGTGCATTAATATCCACAAAGAAGCACAAAGGCACATCAGATCGTTTTGATCTTTTGTGTTTTTGTGCTTTTGTGGCTAAAATACTCTCAAATGAGAGGACGAATATGGGTGCAAAGGATCGACCGCGGCCGGTGAATCTCAGTCGAAAACTTCGCCAGATTAGAATTGCGCTACGGCTTTCCCAGGCAGAAATGGTAAGGCGTCTGGGGTTTGGGGATTCGTTTCATGTGGGCAGGATTTCGGAATACGAATCGAACCTGCGTGAGCCGTCACTCCTGATACTCCTGGCCTACGCCCGCGTTGCGCGTGTCCATCTGGAAGATATTGTAGATGACGCTATCGATCTTCCCACGCGCTTGCCTGGGTCGATTATTTACGACTACCCGGAATAAGAGCCGAGCGGGCGCGCAGTTCGAGCGCGGAAACAGACCGGCTTTGTCGATGCGCCGGTGGTAACGATTCGATAGCCGTGAGAGCGGCGTTGAAGGCCGTGCGTGCCTCTTCATCCCGGCCGGCGAGTTTCAGGATCTCGCCACGAAGAACCAGCCAGGATTCTTTCCGCTCCGATTGAGCGGCTATTTGATCGAGACGAACGAGAGCACCACCGTAGTTTTTACGACGCAGCTCAAGATCGATTGCCGCGAGTTGCAAAGTGACGATGGGTCCAAGCTTGTCGATGCCCTCGTCCAGACCACGCAAAGCTTCGCCAAGCTGCGTCTCGTCTGCGGCGAGTACGTTGACCCGTTCGAGGTAGAGCTCGGGAAAGGGAACCGACAATAGCGAAAGCGCTTCAGTAAAATCCTTTGCGGCATCAATTCGCGCGCCAAGTTTCGCCAGCACGCGAGCTCGTGTGATCAAACCTTCGTAGTAACCGGGCTGCCGCGTCAGAAAACGATCGAGGGTTAACTTCGCGCGTTGAAGCCTCCCGGAATCGAACAACATCTTGCCACGCGCCAGATCGACGATGTGCAAACCGGGCTGCAAGTGTTCGGCTCGATCGTAGTCAGCCGCCGCGTGCGTCCAACTCCGGTGCAAACGGTGTAGCTCACCGCGTTGCAAGTAAAGCGAAGCGTTCTTCGGATCGCGTTTAATCTTCGCCGTAATCGCTACGATCTGTTCGTGCAATCCCTCGTGAGCGTACGCAAACGAAGGCAGCAGCGCCACACAGATTGCAATCAGCCAAATAAATTTCTTCGGCAACATCATTTTGGTGTCTTCGCGCTCGCCGTATTCGAATAAGCCGAATTCCCTGCTGCATTGAACGCACGTACACGATAGTTGTACGCGGTATTTTTCGATACTGTCGTGTCAGCAAACGTCGTCACGCCAGCACCGACCTGCGCGATCTGGGCGAAGTTGGCGCAATTCGGATTCTTACAACGCTCGATTCTGAACCCGCTCTCGTCACCAGAATTGTCAGTCCATGAAAGATTGATTCGAGTGCTGGAAACAGCCGTCGCCGCCAGATTCGCCGGCGCCGCCGGTGGCACTGGCACAACTACGCCCTTAACGATTCGAAAGTAATCCGCAATCACTCCGTTCTCACGCAGGAACTTCGCGTCGAGCGTATCGCCGTTGACGTCCAGCACCATCGAGCCGAGGTTGTTGAGCGAGATAAACATCGCGGGGTGGTTCAGCAGTCCACCGGAAATCTGTCCGGAGCTGCCGGCCACCGCGTAGACCGCGCCCTCGTGTGTGCCTGGACCAAGCGTGGGTTTTGCGTAAGCCCCGGTACCGTCGGTACGACCACTTCCACCATCCTTCTTCATCGCATTCGTGAACGTGGACGACACACCATAGTGCCCATCGATCAAGTACGACCGCTCGTAAGAGTGACTATGACCGGCGAGCACGAGATCGACTCCGGCCTCTTCGAGTATGGGCAGGAAGGTCTGTCGCATCTGGACGAGATTCGACTCGGTGTCTGAATCATGAGATCCCTTGCTGTAAGCAGGATGGTGCCAGAAAGCGATGGTCCATTGTCGCGAGGATGAAGCGAGATCGGCGCGTAGCCAGGTCGCCATCGGACCCGTCGACGAGCGATCAGACGTCATCGAATCAAGACAGATGAAATGAATGTTGCTGTAGTCAAACGAGTAATACTTCTCCGTGCCCGAAGCCATGCCGCCTGCCTGCGCATTTGTCGGGAGAGTAAACATCGCAAAGTAAGGAAGACTCGCCGGGGGATTTGCGGACTGCGCCGTGTCGTGATTTCCGAGCGTGGGCCAAAGCACAGACTTGCGCAAAATCGTCGGATACATATCAAACACCGCCGCCTGGTACTCGCTGTCAGTACCAGTCTCGTAAGCATTGTCACCAAGCATCAACCAGAGATTCGTGTGCGTCGAGCCGGTGAAGTTGAGATACGCATTGCTGACTGCCTGTGCATTGGCGTTCGCAGTGCCTGAGTCCCCGAGCACCCAGATGCGTGTGGGCACGGCCGTGCCCGCCACCGGCGATGTGACAAAGAAAGTGTTCGCATCGTTACCGGCCAGCATCTGAGTCGTTGAACCGACGGAGTAGAAGTATTTCGTGGCCGGTGAGAGACCGGGGATAAGAACTTCGTGCTCTGTTGTTTGTGTGGCATCGTCGGCGACTGAAATCAAACTACCTTGCGTCGTGCCAAAACTCACGCGGCTGTCGGTCGCAACATTCGTGCGCCAACGGACAATCGTGCTGTTTGACGTTCCGATTTGCAGGTATGGTCCACGCGTGACTGATGCAGAGCTGTCTGAGCCGATCAGTTGCAGATCGAAACTGATATCGGAGCTCGTGCCGCCCGACTGGTGCAGCTCCAACGCAAGAACGTTCGTGCCGTTAACCAGCAACGAAGGGCTGAGCGTCGTTTGCACGAACGTCGATTCATCTGCGCCACCTAGCGCGACTGATGCCAACGTGGAAAAACTTACGGTGCCGGTGGGCATGTTTGTGCGCCACACTTCGACCCCGTTGAGGTAAACAACCGCGCCATCGTCGCGCATGAGCCGGAGCGTGAGAGCATTGAAGGCGGCGGCATTCGTGACGCTGAAGGCGCGTCGAAAGTACGTAGTGATGAACTTGTTGTTCGAGTCAGGACCGAACCCGACCGTCGTCACTTCGTCGCCGTCGCCATAACCAAACTGCGCCGCCCCGGCTGACCAGGTTGAATCGTCGAAACCAGATGCGCGCCATGCGGTTCCCTGATTGGAGCCATTGTCTAGGTATTTCCAGACAGCGCCAGTTGGCACGAGTGTCGTGTCGGCGGCGCGTGCGGAAATACTCAACACGGCAAGGATGAAAGCTAAACCGAGTGCGTAAACAGATGTTTTCCTGATTTGCATGACGTCCATTTCTCGTTATGTGAAGGAAGTCGGGGGGTCGTTGTGCGTGCGAAAGAATAGGTCATGAACCCATTGCAAGTCTAGCGTTAACTGATCCGCATAAAGGAGGCGGTCGCGACGTGCGCGAGATAGCACCCAAACGATCAGCGATAGTAGTTCAAACTCCGGCAAATCGTTGACATCCACAAATTTTCCGCGTAAGAATGATTCCCCCGTCCGCCGTTCAGGCGACTTTATAAGACAACTGAGTATTGCACCTGTGGGCCGCGGGTATGGATTCTAGCGGGCGCTGGGCCGTTCGTTCAGCTTCGGCGGTGGTGGGGCCAGCCCGACTACAAAAGGACACCAGGCGGGCGAAGACAGCCATTTATTCCCGGACTGGAGGCTCTGATGCCACAACTCCCGCAACAAGCTGCGGATCGTGCGCTGGCGGTGCTCGAGGTCCATCGGGCCAACCTGATGTTCCAGCCAGGCGTCATGGGCGCGGGCATTGGCGCCGGCCGGACAGATAACGAAGCAGCCATCGTCATATATGTAAATAGGAACGCGGGCCAGAAGCCATTTTTGCCCGATAACATCGAAGGTATTCCCATGAACGTCATTATGACGGATGAGTTCATCGCCTTCTAAAACCATATTTTGGGCCACGGATAACAGGTCCGTGGCCCAGGGTTAATTTTTCTATTTACGATTAAGGGCCATCTCGTTTAGGATATGGCCCGTCTTTGACAACTCGGCAAACGGCAACATGCGCGGCTCAGCATCCCAGATTAAAGAGTGATGAGCACCGCCGTTGAGCATGGAAGATTCATACTCACGGCGAAAGATACAGGCGAACGCAGCGCACTCCCAACTGCGTACAAGCGCCGGAAGCAACCATCAGGAGGTCGTTTCTGATGGGGAACCCGCGACCGAGGCCGTTAAGATTGGCTGAAAAACTCCTGCAAATACGCAACGGGCTGGGCCTCTCACAAACGCAGATGCTCGAACGGCTCGGACTCGGCGACACGATGCATTACGGTCGCATCTCAGAATACGAGCAGGACAAACGTGAACCTTCATTGATTACCCTCCTCGCCTACGCTCGGGCCGCAAGTGTTCATCTCGAAGACATCGTCGACGACGACTTCGATCTGCCTCGCAAACTTCCCGGAAACGTCAACTACCGCGGCATCCGTCGATCCAATCGCCGGTAAGCCACAAAAGCACAAAGCACACACAAAATATTTCTGAAGGGCACATGTGTCTTTTGTGCCTCTTTGTGGCAATATCTCGTCGCGGCATGCAAGTCTTTTACACACCTCGGTACTACGCAGAGATCGGCGAAGGCCACGTTTTTCCGATTCGTAAATTTGAGCTGGTGCGCGACCGGCTGCTGGCCGAAGGGACTCTCAAGCTGCCGGAAATCATCGAGCCGTTCCCTGCCCTGCTTAAAGACGTATTGCTGGTCCATACCGAGGATTACGTCACTCGTCTTTGCAATGGTCAACTAACTTCAAAAGAATTAAGACGCCTCGGGTTGCCGTGGTCTGAGTCACTCGTGCGTCGTTCGTTCTACGCGGTCGGTGGCACGCAGGCGGCAAGCGACGCAGCGCTTGCGGCAGGCTGCGGCTCAAACCTCGCGGGCGGCACGCACCACTCGTTCGCCGATCGTGGTGAAGGATTCTGCGTGCTCAACGACGTGGCAATCGCAATTCGCTCGTTGCGCGTACGGAACAGAATCCGCCGGGCAGCCATAGTCGATTGCGACGTACACCAGGGAAACGGTACCGCAACGATCTTTGCCGGTGACCACGAAACGTTTACGTTCTCAATGCACGGCGCAAACAACTACCCGCTCTTCAAAGCCCAATCGACTCTGGATGTCGAGCTGCCGGACGGTACTGGCGACGATGAATATCTGGAGACACTCGCGCAACACTTGCCGGCCGTGTTCGCACACGATCCGGAGATCGTCTTCTATCTCGCCGGCGCCGATCCATTTGCCAAAGACAAGCTCGGCCGGCTCGCACTCTCGATCGACGGGCTGCGCGAGCGTGACAGCTATGTGCTGCGTGAGTGTTACGAGCGCGAAGTTCCCGTCGTGACGGTGATGTCAGGCGGCTACGGCAAAGATATCAACGACACGATCGAGATCCACTGCAATACGAGTCGTATGGCCAGGAAAGTCTTTGAAGCGCCAGTTGCAACCAGACGGCGCGCCTGAACGTAATCCGCAAAAGCATGCGACGACTCTTTCGAATCTTCTTTCTGGCGGTGCTGGGCATAACCGTCGGAATCATCGGTTACGAAAGCATCATGTTTGTGCGCGTGTTGTGGCTGCGCAATAGTAATCCGTTGTCCACGTCGCTGATCGACACAAGGATCAAAGAAGCACAAGCGAAGGGCCAGCAACCGAGACGCGAACAGACCTGGGTGTCGCTCGATAAGATCTCGCCTAATTTGCAGCGCGCTGTGCTCGCCGGTGAAGACACGAATTTTCTCTCGCATCGCGGCTTCGACTACGAGGCGATTCAGAAAGCGTTCGAGCAAGCGCAACGAGAATCAGCACGCCAGGCTAAGGCAGAAGGTGAAAACGACGATTGGCTTCCGACCCTGCCTGAGTTCAAACGCGGTGGCTCGACTATCAGCCAGCAGCTCGCGAAGAATCTTTATCTCTCATCGCAGCGATCGTTTTTGAGAAAAGGGCAGGAAGCGGCGTTGACGATCATGCTCGAACGCACGTTGACGAAGCGACGGATACTTGAAATCTACCTGAACGTGATTGAGTGGGGCGACGGAATTTACGGAGCTGAAGCTGCGGCCCAGCATTACTTTCACAAACCCGCCTCATCTCTAACCGTGAGTGAAGCAGCGTTCTTGTCGGCGATGATTCCCAACCCGCGCACCGTTTTCAACCCTCAAACCAACCCGCGCCGCGTCGCTCGTCGCCAGCGCATCATCCTCCGCGGCATGCCGTACATAAAACTCCCTTAGCCACAAAAGGCACAAGGAGGCTCAAACAACTGACAACAAGCTGACGCGATAAATCTTTCCGGGTTGTGTAATCGGAAGCTGATTGAGAATCTTAGGGACGAGCGGCTTTAGATCGGCGTATGTGATGCCGGTCGAGATGAGAACCAATACCGCAATTTGCAATGAGCCAATGTTTTGTTGAGATGGGAGGTTGCGATCGATAGTAATCAAGACATCGTATTTGCCGGCGGCTGCACGTAGTAGTTGTCCGTTTTCCAATCCTCCAAAGCCGGCTTCCACGACGGTTGATACTTCGTGTTCTGCCAAGTCCCGTTTCAAATCGCGAACAACACACTCATCAAGCAACAATTTCATGATTTGCGAGGAGAGATTCTTTTGACAATTCGAGGACTCCCAGTGCCTGTTCGTGAGTCACACTGGGAAATTGTCGTAAGAACTCGGTAAGAGTTTCGCCTTTCTCAAGGTATTCGAACAGATGGCCGATCGGAACACGTGTTCCTGCGAACACGGGAACTCCACTCATCTTTTCTGGATTGACTTCTATCAAATCCTTAACCTTCATGAGCATGGCCTAAGCTCTCTGAGATTTGCACCTAAATATAGCAGACTCCCAGAACAGACTACACTCTACACGCTTACTTTTTCTGCGATCTGGATTTCGCTGGAGGGGTGATCGTGAAGGAGTTGATAAAGCGGTTGATGTTGGCGTCCTGTTCCATGTAGAGGACCATGGCGAGGTACACCTGGCGGTCGCCGTTGATGATTCTTGTGAATACGCGCACCTTGACGGGAACCGTACACTTGAGGTCAAAGTCGAGTCCAGTGAAACCACGCATCGAGACATCTTTCTCGTTTTGCATCGACTCGCATGAGAAGGGCGTCTCTTGTCCAAAGCCCTGGAGAAAACTTTCAATGCCTAGTTTGATCGCGTCAGCATCTGACTCACCATAGGTTGGGCCAGTGAGCCAGGTAACTACGAAAGCAGCCCGGCCGTCACGCCCCCTGTAAAGATGAACATCTTCTATGCCGGGTTTACCTGGTAAATCCTGCATCTCACCTTCCTCAGGCACCAACACTGAAAAGCTTTCACGTGCAGGTCGCAAGACGCGCCAGTTCCCACCGTCAACAGGAGCGAGGAAGCCTTCCGGAAGCGCTGGAGAATTACCGGATGGTCGCGCTGCGGCGGCGACTCGCGAAGCTATTAAGGTCAGGTTGGTGAGCTCCGGCGTTGGTCTGTCAGGCGCAGGTCTTTTGACAGGAGCAACTGCATTCAATGTTGCTGCCGGAGCTCTCCGCATAGCGATCGCCCTCGCAAACTCCCACGGCGCAACCGGATTCTCCTGCTGCCATAATCCACGCCGCTCACCGCGCGCTGCTCCTTCAGACTGCTGGTAAACTTCGCGGTCTGTCTCACTCAAACGATGCTGATTGCCTGGATCGAGCCACGCGGCGCCATCGCGAATCATTTGCGCGCCAATGTCGATGCCGTCGAACGATACTCGTCCATTCACACTATGGTCAGCATCAATGCCCGAATATTCGACCAGCACAGACTTGTCGTAAACGAGATCCGCGAGATGTTTCCTCGCGACGTCGCCAAACGCCTGGCCCATCTCAGGCGCATCGACGCCGAGCAGCCTGACACGCACCGGGCGATTGAGATTGAAGACCGTGATCACGTCGCCGCTGTTGACTTCGATCACTTTGCCAAACAGCGAAGACGCATTGACGTCAGCAGCAGACGTACATAAAAAAGCACAAAGAAAGGCAAAAGGCACAAAATGCCTCGGCAATTTCTCGATGCCTTTTGTGCCTCTTTGCGGCATTAAACTGCAAACTCTTTCGCCAGTTTCAACTCGGCTTTGCGCAGCTCGAATCGTGCTCGACCAAGATTGCCCTGCGAGTTCAGCGCGAGTACGACGAAGTAGTCACGATTCAACAGTCGCATCACCATCACCGCGTTTTCGAGCGACACGACGAGCTCACGCAATCCACCAAGGCCCGTGTCGTTTGCGGCTCGCTGAGCACTACGAACGAGCGAAGTAAACTCAGCCGCTGCGACATCGAGGTTCGCATCCAAGCCTGCCTCGCCGAGGACTTTCTCAACGGCGATGCCATCAGTTCCCATGATGAGCGCACCCAGGCTACCCTCGGTGCGTTCGATAATGGAGTCAAGCATTTCCTTGAACATGTGGCCCTCCAATTACGGACGTTGACCGCCCAGCGTTCCCGGTCGCGCAGTATTGGCGCCAGCCGGACTGTTCGGCAGCGGAGCACTCAACAACTGCGGTTGAGTTGACGGGGTGGTACCCGGTTGTTGCGACTGAGGCTGTTGTTGCAACTGCGTCGGGGTCGGCGTGTTGCTCGGCGGATTGCCAAGCGGAACCGGTTGCGGAATCGTGATCGAGCGTTGACCGTTGCTCACTGTTCCGGCAGTCGGACGGCCCTGATAATCAGGACGGTAAATGTGCGGAGTGATGAAGAACAGGATTTCGCTGTTCTGTCGGGTTGTCAGCTTCCTCTTGAAGAGATTGCCTAACACGGGAATCGAGGCGAGACCAGGCGTGCGTTGTTGAGCTTCACCTTCCGTGTCGGCGAGAACGCCGCCCATGACGGTCGTGCCACCATCCGGAACGAGCACTTCAGACTGCATGCGCTGTGTGTCGATACCCGGAACGCCGGCGACAGCGATACCGGTGTTGAGCGTGTTGTTTTCGATCGTGACGCGGAGCACAACAGTTCCGGCATCCGTGATCTGCGGCGTAATTGAAAGACGCAGCGGCACGGATACGAACGTCGTTGTTACGACAGCGGTCCCACTTGCCGCCTGCGTTGTCTGCACAGGAATCTGCGAGCCGCTCTCGATCTGTGCGGGACGATTATTGAGAGCAGTGACGCGCGGAGTCGCAACTGTCTTCGCCTGTCCGCGCGATTCAGCGAGTGTAATAAGCGCACTGATCTGCGCGGTGCCAAACAATCCGGTCGTTAAACCGATCACGGTGCTTGCCGCCGCGGCAGCGAGGTTGTTCGTCGGTACAGGCGTGCCGGCCAGTCCTCCGAAGACGCCGAATGGATTTGGACCAGACGTTGGACCAGAGGCGTTGCCGCTTCCCGATCCCGAACCGGATCCTGAACCCGAGCCGCCACTTCCGCTGCCAGAACCACTTTGAGAGCTGCTGGAAGGGAGAGTCGATATATTTGCCAGACCACCACGACCAAGATTCGCAATACCCAGCGAAAGCTGCGCGCCGAGATCGCGACTGAAGTTGCGTTGCGCGATCACGATGCGTGTTTCGATTTCAACTTGCGGCTCGGGCTGGTCCAAAATTGCGACGAGCTGGCGAACGGCGTCGATGTTTTCCTTCACATCCGTGATGATCAGCGTGTTGCTGCGACCATCCACTTCGATCGAGCCACGTCGCGAAAGCCTGCGCGAGATGATTGGCATGAGACCCTGATCGCCGCCGCCGCCAGTCGCATCGCCACCGGCGCCGCCGCTAAAACTCAAGTTGGTCGAACCGCCCGAGAACGCGCCCGTCGATCCGGCTGCCTGGGCCAACGTGCCCGAAGCACGCGCGTAATTGAGTCGAATGAATTCCGTGACGAGCGGCGAAGCATCCAGACGCGAGTCGTTGATCACTTTCTGAGTTTCTGCTTCCTTCGCCAGCACGTCAGTCGTCGCAACGCGGAGTATGTTGCCGTTGACTTCAATGCCGAGCCGGTTGGCTTTGAGCACTGCTTCGAGCGCCACATTCCACGGCACGTCCTGAACGTTCACAGTCACCGGCACAGCACCGACGGAAGCGTCGATCACGAAGTTCACGCCGTACTGTTCGGTGATGTAGTTGAGGATGTCGCGAATGTCAGCGTTGACGACGTTCAGGTTGATCGGCTCACCGATAAATCCTGGTTGTCCGTACTGCCGTCCCTGGTCTGACTGTTTGTCGGTCGCGCGCGACATTCCCACGGGCGGCGTGGGCATCGCCGCTGCCGACGAAGTCTGCGAGACCGGGTTCTGAGCCAACACGCCTGCTGCCGCAAGGCATACAAGCAACAGGACGAGCGTGGTCCTTTTGATGGCTGATTCGACTCGAAACTGAGAAAACATCGTTCCCTCCTTAGGGGGATTTCGAACGTGCCGCCACGCACTACGCTCGATTGCCGGGGCAACTAAAGCGCGCGCCGCACTGACACGGCTACGTTCTGGTGTTTGTCAAAGGGCGCCGGTCTCGTTTTCGAAAACACCGGGCTGTCAATGGTTTGGTTTCGAAACCAAACCAGAATTGTTTAGGGTTGAGCCGTCGCAACGGTCGGATTTGCGGGCGCGGTGGTCATCGAGTTCACCGGGGTTGGTTGTCGCAGGGGTTTGTACTCGACTGCTCGGTCGCGACGGCCGTCGGTAAACACGGTCTCACGACGAAACACGAGCCGGTTGTCTTCAATTGCCACTAGCTGGCCGTCAAAGAAAGGCTCGCCAGGATGGACGACATATGAAAGTTTGATTGGTGTCGCCTCGATGATCGCCGCATAGCCTCTCGGCGATCGAGTAATGCCGATAACCTGAATCTCACTGAGCAACAGAGCGGTGGTCGGCTTCGGCGCCGGCATGCGCGCGTTCATCGCCGCTTGTTTCTGTGCTTTGTACAGGGCAATCCGATCCTGGATGCTGGGAATCGAGGCCTGGCCGGCCATTCTCTTAACCGCCGGTGGCGCCGGTTCATACTTCCGGAACGGATCGCGACCGTTGACCGTTCGCTTCGTCGCCGCAGGCTTTTGTGGCTGAGTTTCCTGGCCCACGACACCGATCGCGAAACCACTCGCGACAAGGAACGCGGCGCTAAGCAGGAACGGAACCGTGCGCGGTAGCGCCGGGTAGAACTTTATTAACCCGATTCTCGCTGTCTCTTTAACTCGCATCATCGTCTTCGCTTTCTGGAGTGTCGCCTTTACTTCGCGGGTTGCGGGGCTGGGGCAGCCGGAGCCGGAACCGCTCCACCTGCTGCAGGCTTGTTGTTCGAAGCCGGAACCTGGCTCTGCAAGCGCTCGGAGGAAACGTAGTACGCCGTGAGATCAAAGCGTGCCTCAACAGTCTTAGTCAACGACTGTTTGTCCATTTGCTTCAATTCAAAGTTGGTGATCGAGACGATCCGCTGGTAGTGGGCGAGCTGATCGAAGAAGGTGCGCAGACCGGCGAAGCTACTGATCACGCCGACATCGATCTTCTTGCCGCTGTAGTTATCCTGTTGCGTATCTTCCTTGGGATTGAATCGCATCAGCACCAGGCCGCTATTTTTGGCGCGATCCTGAATGCCTTGCAGGACCATCGTCAGTTCCTTCTGCTCGGGCAGCAAAGCTTTCAACTCTGCATATTCTTCTTCGCGCGCCTTGTACAGGGCTTTGAAGTTGTTGAGGTTCTGCTGAACGATCGCTGACTGAGCATTGCGCGGTTTCAGCTCCGCGATCTCGGCTTGCATCTCCTTTGTTGCTTTGCGAGTGCCGCTGGTTACGAAATACCAGAAGCCCGCATACATGACGCCGCCGATCGCGAGAAACGCGACCAGTCGCAGGTACCACGGAAAACTTGGGAGCTTGCCGACTTTCATCTCAGTATCCTCATTTCTTCATGGCCACTTGTTGCGTTGGCGCAGGCACACGTTCAGATTCCTTCTTCGCGCCGCCGAAGTTTGCTCTCACTGTAAAGATGACGACTTCAGGCGCTACTCCGTTGAGATCAGTTGACGCAGCCGGAGTGTTCGAGGTTTTGTCGGCAGCTAGTTTCGCCACCTGGCGTTGCGTCTCGATGTTCAAGTTGCTGAACAATCCATTCGAGAACTCCAGGCTCTGACCGAACTTCGTCACTGCAAACTCGTTCGGCGACTCACCCTTGATGATGATCTCGCCGTCTTTGTTCTCAATTCCTGTCAGGTAAAGACCAGGGACCGCGTCAAAGCGTGCTTTGATCTCCTGCAACACCGCGCTTGGACCCTGTTGTGATTCGCGCAACTTCTTGATTGCGTCGATGCGAGCCTGAACTTCTTTCGACTTCTTCTCGAGCTCCATCTGTTCTTTCTGAATCGCGAGCATCTGCTGGTTGAGGCGCTTTTCATTGTCGAGCTCTTTCTGGGCCGCAGCGCGCGCCATGTTTGAGCTCACAAAGTCGTAACCCATCGCCAACACAGTCAGACCAAGCACCGTGAGCGCCAGTAACAACGTCTGCACGGCGCGGCTGGCGACTTTGTCTTCAACTGCCGCGACGCCCTGAGGTTGATCCGTGACTGACTCGAGCAGGTTTATCTTGATCATGCCTCTACTCCTCTCAGCGCGAGGCCAACAGCAACGGCCATCTCTGGCACTATCTCGCGCATGTAGTCCGGATCAAACTTCGTCGCATCAACTTCAATCTGCCGGAACGGATCGAACACCTCGACTGGAATATCAAAACGTGCGGCTAAAAACTCAGGCAGGCCCGGCAGCTTCGATCCGCCGCCGGCGAGCAGTATCTTCTGAATCGTTGCTTCGCTTTCCTGCGCTGTCGTGCGGTAGAAGTCGAAAGTCTTCTTCACTTCGAGCGCAAGCGTTTCGGAAACAGCCTCGATGATCGGCTGAATTGGTTTCGGTTCCACGCCATCCGGTAGCGACATGCCACGCTTCACTGATTCTGCCTGCTCGTAACTGATGCCGAGCTCTTTCTGCAGGAGGCTCGTGTATTGGCTGCCACCAACTGAAGCATCACGCGCAAAGATCGAGCGCGTACCGTTGAGGACGTTGATGTTCATCGTCGCCGCACCAACGTTGAGCAGCGCAACGATCTCGCCTTGTCGGGGCTGGTAATTGACTTCGTAACAGTTCTGCAGCGCGAACGCGTCGATGTCGATGATCACCGGCTGCTTGCCTGCAAGCTGGATCGCCTGCTTCACGTTATTGATCTTGTCGCTCTTGCATGCGGCCATGAGAACGTGCAGCGACTCTGACGATTTGCTCGTCAATTCGTAGTCGAGGTTCACGTCGCCGATGTCGAAGGGAATGTGCTCTTCAGCGTGCCAACTGAACGACTCCTGGAGCTCCTCGTCGCTCATGTGCGGCAGCACGATGTTCTTGACGATCACCGAGTGACCACTAACGCCGGCAGCAACGCGCGTCGTGCGAATCTGGTGTTCACTGAAGATGTGCGCGATCACGTTGGAGACGTTGTTGAGCTCCATGATCTGGCCATCAACAATCGTGTCAGTCTGAAGGTTTTCGAAACCGAGATTGAGCAGTTGCAGGCCTGGTCCTTTTCTCGCGAGCTCAACAGCCTTGACCGCACTCGAGCCGATGTCGAGACCAACGAGGTTCTTTTTTCCAGAGGCTTTTTTGAACATGTTAGTTAGTCCTCACCACAGCAATCCGCACTCTGTTTTGCTGGCGCAGGCGTGCACGCGCTTTACGCGCGCGTGAAATTTGTCGTCTTAACAATTTGGAGGTCAGAGACTCAGCGTTTGATTTCAAGGTAGCCGTCCGTTTGTTTGTAGGGTGGTTGGACATGACACTGGGCAAAGGCAGGGACCCGGCGGGTGTCAACAGAGAGCTACTGGAGAATTCTGCGGCAGGAATGAAGCTCATTCGGAAACCCAGCCAAGTTGGAAATCACCAACTTCCGTAGGCTTTGCGACCTCCGCTCACGCGAAGTGTGCCTTTCTCGTGCTCCAAAAGATTTCGCGGGACTGACCGCTGTTGAACCAGGTGGGCACCTGGTGGACGGCCGTATTGCCGTCAACCTGAGTGAGAGTAGCTTAATGGACCAAACAGTGTCAATTGTTTATTTTTCTTTGTTTAACCTTAATTATTTCATCGGTTAGAGACAGAAAACGCGCGAATTAAGGACTGATTCTGGAAGAAAATAGTGATCATTCCAATTTCGATCGTGGGCTGCACAGAACCGAGCGCGGTAGCGCCGGGTCAATTTCATCAACATGCCCGACGGGGAAATTTGACCCGGCGCTACCGCGCTCGGTTCTGTTTGATCTTGACGGTTTTGGCGGGAATGCCGACGACGATGTGATGGGGCTCGACGTTGCGAGTGACGACTGCGCCGGTGCCGATTAGCGCGTTATCGCCGACCACTGTGCCGGCGAGTACGGTCGCGTGATAGGTGATACGGACGCCGTTTCCGATTCGCGTGCGAGGTGTTTCGACCTTGTGAATGTCGTAGATGTCGTGATTGTGGGAGTAGACATTGGCGTAGTCTGAGATCGAGACGTTGTCCCCGATGTCGATGCCGCCGCGGTCGTCAAGTAGTACATGCCTGTGGACAACGACGTTGTTCCCGATCGAGAGATTGTAGCCAAACGACCATTCGACGAAGTGCCAGCACTTGAAGTTGTCGCCGACCTTGCGAAAGATCATCGGCGCAAGCATGCGGCGGAAACGATGTCCGAACAGTGAGTTTTGTCCGAGCGGCGAGCGATCGAACATCTGCCAAAGCCAGGTCATCGGTTTGCGTTCGGCGTAAAGTTTCTGATCGATGTCGGTGTAGTATTCGGGCTCTGTGGCTACGTTCCGCGGATCGAGTGAATGATACGCAGCGCGCGCGGCGAGGCTGAGGTTTTCCCGGTCCGGTTGTGAGGCGCCGTAGTACATTTCAAACAGAGTGTCGCGCACGACTTCGTTGGGATCTCTTCTTCCGTCCGTCAGAGACTTTTGTAACTCGGTCAGAAAAGCATCGTAGTCATGTTCTGCCAGGGCCTGTGCAGACAGTGCGCGATAGGTCATAGATGTAGGTACCAAGCGGGCAAAATTAACACAAGCCACAAAAAGGCACAAAAGTCACGTAACAAGCTCACTTGTTCATTTGTGCATTTTACGCCTTTTTGTGGCACGATTCGCAGCAATGAAGTTTCTTCGCCCCCTGCTCGCTTTAGTACTGCTGACAATTGTAATTGGAGCTGTTTGGCTGTGGTGGAGTTTTCCCCGCACCGTCGACATGGCTGACTACGCACCGGCGAATTCCATCGTCTACGTCGAATTCAACAACCTCGCCGCAGTGGCCCAGGCGATTCAGAACAGCGACGTCTGGCAGGCAGCGGCGCCTATCACGCAAAGTAAGCCCACGACTCAAAACCGTTTCATGAACGCTGCCGCGCGCGCGGGTATTGGACCACTTCCCGCGGTGCTCTTCGCGCGCGCGCAGATAGCGCTCGTCGTTGTTGACCTGACCACTTCGGAAGAGAACGATACGCTGAAAGTCCGCCCGGAAGTCGCCATCATCGCCGAGACGCACACTTCGCGCTGGCGCACGAAGCCCGCCGCTGTCGAAGCGGTAAAGCATCTCGCAAACTTCGTTTATGGAGCGTCCATGTGCAGCGAACGCAGCGCTGATGCTGAATACATTGAATGCTCGATTGCCGGAGGCGAGCGCAAGATTGTCGGCGCTGTTGATGGAACTCTGGTCGTGATTGGCAATTCTGACAATGCGGTGCGGAGTTGTTTGGAAGTGCGTCGTGGGGTGCGTCCGAGCATGCATACTGACACGGAGCTGGTGAAAGTTCGCTCGAATGTCGCGTCGAGTAACACACTCGGATTTGGATACATCTCACCGGCCAACTCGGCGAAGCTCTTCTCGTGGGCCGCGCCTTTACTCATGCGGCAGGCGCCTGGAAACCAGCAGCTGGAGCAGTTGCTGGCGGTGAGTGCGGGCAAGGTGCTGCGTGGTGTCGCGTGGACCGCGAATCCATCGCCGCATGGAATCGAAGATCGCTTTCTGTTCTCGCTTGAGCCTGGCGTCGTGTCGCGTTTGCAGCCGGCGTTTGAGACAGCGGAGCGAGATGAGAACTTTTGGAAGCTAGTGCCTGAAGGTTTCGAGTCGTTAACGATCTATCGAAACAAGGCGCCGTTAACGGCTTGGAATTCGCTGGACGCAGCCGTGTCATCCAGGCTCGATGCTGTGCCCGCAGTGCTGTTTAGCGAGTTACTGCAATCGAGTCTTGCGGTTTACGGGATCGAGAAGCCGAAGGAAGTGTTGCCCTCACTCAGCCCGCCATTGTTGACGATGAAACCTTCGCACGGCGCGGAAGGTTCGATTCTCCTCGCGCGTGTGAGTGACGAAGAACGACTCAGGCGATCGCTGACAGCGGAAGTTTTCAACGGCGATAAAGGTGAGATTCTCGCGGGGCTCGCGTCGACACCTACTGCGGGGAAAGAGTTCACGGCTGTCTTTGCGGATGGTTATGTACTGTTAGGTAAAACTGAAAACATGCGCGCAGGTCTCGAAGCACTGCGACGCGATGCAGTCGATGATAAAAAAGACTTGCAGCAGTCAGCGCAGCAGAGCTCGGCGCCCATCGTCACTTACACAAATGACGAAGCTCGTCTCAACAACTTCATCTCTACATTGTTGATGTTACAGGGCCGACAACTCTCGAGCGATGAAGTCGCGAAGCTTCAGGAGACTCTGCGACTGAAAGGCTTTGCGTCGACTGAAACGCGGTTGAACGCTTTCGGCATCGAGCGCACCACGCGGTCAGCGTTTGGACAGTTCGGCACGATCGTTGGGCTCCTCCAGCCCGACGGCAATCGATAACCCATGAACACTCTTTTACTCGGCACTCGCAATCCGGGCAAGGTGATCGAGATAGTAAACATACTCGCGGATTCAGGTTGGTCCTTCTCATCGCTTCAGGAGTTTCCGAACGTTGGTGAAGCGGAGGAAAACTTCACGACGTTTGCTGAGAACGCGATCGCGAAGGCTCAATTCTATGCGGCTGCGACGGGGCTATGCGCTCTCGCTGATGATTCAGGGTTGGAAGTCGAGGCGCTCGGTGGTGCGCCGGGAGTGTTCTCCGCACGCTACGCCGGCTCTAATGCCAGCGACGCGGATCGCCGCGTTTTGCTCTTATCTGAACTCGCCAAAACAAGCGACACCACCCGCCGCGCTCGCTTCGTCGCGGTCGTAGCAATTTCTAAACCCAACGGCGAGATCCTCAACACTTCCGAAGGCATTTGCGACGGTACAATCGCGATCGCTCCGCGCGGCACCGGCGGCTTCGGCTACGACCCACTCTTCATTCCCGACGGCTACAACCAAACCTTCGCGGAGCTCCCAGACACCATCAAAAACCGAATCAGCCACCGCGCCCTTGCGTTGATGGGCACCCGCGCATTTCTTTCCCAACTTGACCATCCCCTTCCCTCTTCTTAGAATGCGTCAACCTTCGGGGCGTAGCACAGCCTGGTAGTGCGCTCGGTTTGGGACCGAGAGGTCGGAGGTTCGAATCCTCTCGCCCCGACCAATAATCTCAATAGTTTACGGCTACCGTCAGCGGTGGCCGTATTTCATTTGTGGCCAATTTGTGGACAAACTGAATTGGCCGCACGTCGCGTTGAAGTTGAACGGCGCGAATGTAGCGCATGGTTGTTTTCAAATCCTTGTGCCCCATCAGCGACATTATCGTCAGTGCTTCATAGCGAGAGCGCCAAACGCGTGCAGAAGGTGGCTCGTAGATCATGCCACCAAAGGTTCTTAATCCCGGCAATGCGGCAGGCTGTGTGAAAGGAACGTTTGATGTCATAGAACGGCTTATCCGTGTCTGGATTTGTGAAGACATCACTTCCAGCTTGAACCGGATTGCGAGTAGTTTTTCAGCGAGGCGCTTAGGCTTTCTTCTTCCGCGAAATTGGCCCACGGCTTTTTCCCTTCTCAATAAGATCGCACTCTTTCATCAGAGCATCCCGAAACCGGGTGAGCACGTCGATTAAGAGATTTATCTTTTTCAAGCTGATTCGTCGTGCTGTTTTAGTGCCGAGAAAAAATTCGAGTTGAATCCGGCGACGACAATCGGCAATCGTGAGCATGTAGTGACCCCACTTGTATTCACCGTCGCGTGACGATTCGACTTCGGCAAGAATGTAAGACGTGTGGCCCGTTGAAACAGGATTGAGAAATACGCGCTTGCGGAGACTGAATAGAGGTTTCATTCGACGCTCCAGAGGTCAGAGTTGTAGCTAAGGAGCGCCGCCGTACCCTGCTCATCTTAGGCACAGCAACGCCCCTCAGCCCCTCACTCACTCTGGGTGCGGTGTGGGGCTAACATTGGGAGGGCCGCGTTTATATCTGCATGTAAACAGCCCTCGCAACGTTCATCCGAAAAGGTGTGTTTCTCAGTCTATGTAAGGGATGTTATATGAGGCTGGACACACGTTTCCTATGCCGCCCAAAATGGCAGTGAGGCTTAACGTGAATGAGGATCAGTTAGCGACCTATCAGAGTAGTAATGATTGTGAGCAACACAGTCGTTACTAAGCTCGGATTCGTATTAGTCGCGCTAGAAGTCGCAGAGCCAACGCCGGGCATTTCGCCGGGTGCTGGCGGGGCACTTGTCTCGCCTGTTGATGTCGAGCCTACAGTAGGAACCTCGCCCACTACCGATGAACCTACGCCTGGCATTTCTCCCGCCAGTGCAGTGCCGGAAAGAACACACGCAAGCGTAAGTGCGATGAGCAGTCGTTTCATAAATTGTCTCCTTTGAGTTGGGAGGCCATGTAAGAGTTCTTACATGAAAACCAGCAAACAGGAAAGTTTGTTGCAAAGAAATTGCACGACAGACTATTATTGCGGCGCATTT
>Ga0126311_10000061_pt1 | contig 55685 bp, 54 predicted proteins | sample Plot61_FD_92539 | JGI IMG/M metagenome (GOLD analysis project Ga0126311, IMG submission 92539) | Serpentine soil microbial communities from UC McLaughlin Reserve, CA, USA - Plot61 | ecosystem: Environmental > Terrestrial > Soil > Grasslands | place: USA: UC McLaughlin Reserve, Lake County... | reverse complement strand
AGGCCTCGCCCGCGTCAACCAGCGCCTTGTCGGTAGGCTCTATGCGGTAGGTACTCATCGCTTCTTTTGGGCGCGAATCTTCTTCCGCATCTCCTTATCGAACTGGTCGAGCGACATAGTCTTCCCCTGCCTGACGGATTCCAGCCCCTCCCGCACGGCCTCGATGGTCTCCGCCCGGTCGAGCACCTCCAGCATGCGCTGGTAGCTCTCCGCGTCCTGCACGACGATCTCGGCCTTGCCGTTGACTGTGAGGACGAGCGGAGTTCCGCTCTCCTTGATCTTCTTTACGTACTCGTTGGTGTTCCGCTTAAAGGCGGTGAGCGATTCAATATCTTTTAGGCTGATCATAAATATCCTCTCCAGACTTTAGCACTTAATAAGATGCTAATTCATTGCGGCACCTTTGGCAAATATTTGTTCCAAAGCATCGCTATGTCTGGTAATCTGGCAAACCAGAAAACAGGCTGTCAGGCGCTTTCATGATCATAATCACCGTCACGGGCTACAAAGGGGGGATCGGAAAAAGCACGACCGCGTTCCACCTCGCGGCCTACTTCAGCGATCTCGGCAAAACCGTCCTCATAGACGGTGACCCTAACCGCACCGCCCTGAAATGGTCAGGGCGTAGCCAGACGCCGCTACCTTTCACGGTAGCCGACGAGCGGCAGGCGATGAAGATCATCCCCGGCATGGACTACGTCATCATCGACACGCCGGCGCGCCCCAACTCGGACGACCTTAAGGAACTGGCGAAGGGGTGCGACCTGCTGATTCTGCCGACTTCGCCAGACGTAGTGAGCCTGGAGCCGATGCTCGAAACCGCCCGAGACGTGGGCGAGGCAAAGTTCCGGGCGCTCATCACCATCGTCCCGCCGCACCCAAGCAAGGAAGGGGAGTTGATGCGGGACGACTTGGAGGAGGGCGGCATCCCCGTGTTCAAGACAATGATCCGCCGCACGGTGGGTTTCGCCAAGGCAGCGATGGCGGGCCGCCCGATCAGAGATGTGGAGGACGCGCGCGCGCGCGCCGCGTGGGGCGATTACAAGGCGCTTGGAGACGAGATCAGGGAGTTCCTAAAATGAGTAAATACGGTCAGTTGATCAGCGAAGCCAGAAAAGCAGAAAGCAAGAAAACCAGAAAGCCAGAAGCCGGGCAGGTAGTCGAGTCGGAGGACGTTAACCTAAGCATCAAAGTGCCTAAGTCGCGCCGCCAGCACTGGGCGGCTGAGGCCAAGCGGCGGGGCACGACACTCACCGCTGCCATCACGGAGGCCTTGAGTGCTCGATTCGGCGAGCCGGAATAAGGAAAGGCAGCGTACAGCTTAGTCTCCCGGTTAGCTGTCGGAGAGGGTTTAGCAATTACCTCAGCTAGTTGTCTTAGGCGTAGCGAAGTCTAATCCTACGAGTTACCGGCCCGCTCCAGTACCGTGCTTGCTCACGACGGAAGTCAAACAATGAACCCACCCACCATTTTTGAAACGTGTTTCCCGCGCGAGGATGTGCTGCAGGGCTCCATCGCCGAGGCCGACTTCGCGGCGGACCTTGCCAAGGTGATCCGCGGCAACGCGACTGACGACTACCGGTTGCCGGATCGCTTCTTCGCCAACACCTATCCCACCGCCGGTCTGAGAAGCCTACTGCAAAACGTGCTAGGGCGGCTAACAGGCGGGGGCGGCGCGGCCGCCGCGATCTTCCGGCTCGACACGAGCTACGGCGGCGGCAAGACGCACGGCCTGATCGCCCTCGTGCATGCCGCGAACGGGATGCAGGGAGTGTCAAACGTCTCGGAATTCGTTGACCCGGCGCTGGTCCCGAAGGGTAAGGTGCGGGTCGCGGCCTTCGACGGAGAGAACGCCGACCCCGCCAACGGCCGCGCCATGGGCGAAGGAGTGCTGGCGCACACACCCTGGGGCGAACTCGCCTATGCCTTGGCGGGCAAGGACGGGTTTGAGCGCGTCCGGAAGAGTGACGAGACCCACACCGCGCCCGGCGCCGAGACCCTCTCCGAGCTGTTCGGCGGCGAGCCGTCCCTGATCCTGCTCGACGAACTTTCGGTCTACTTGCGCAAGGCGAGAAACCTGCACGGCGCCGCCGCCGGTGAGCAGTTGAGCGCTTTCCTCACGTCGCTCTTCAAGGCGGTTGAGAGCAGCCCCCGCGTCTCGCTGGTCTACACGCTTGCCATTGGCAAGGAGGGGAAGGCGAGCGACGCCTATAGCGATGAGAATGATTTCATCGCCGGCAAGATGGCCGAGGCTGAGAGCATCTCGGCCCGCAAGGCGACACTGCTGAACCCGACGGAAGACCGGGAGACGGTCCACGTCCTGCTCCGCCGCCTGTTCTCGAAGATCGACGCCGACAAGGCCGCCCCTGTCTTGGAGGCCTACCGGTCGCTCTGGGTCTCCAACAGGGAAGTACTAGACCCGGACGCAAATCACCCCGAGACTTACGAAAACTTCCTCCAGAGCTACCCGCTTCACCCGGAGTTCCTCGACACGCTCACGAACAAGACGGCCACTCTCGCGAACTTTCAGAGGGTCCGCGGCATGCTTCGCCTGCTCGCGAACACAGTCGCACACCTCTGGCAGACCAAGCCCGCGGACGCGACGGCAATCCACTTGCACCACATCGACCTCGGAGCGGGGCCGATCAGGCAGGAGATATTCACGAGGCTCGGCCGTTCAGAGTTCATCCCGGCGGTCAGCCACGATGTCGGGGGAGGTGCCAAGACGGCGCTCGCGGTGGAACTCGACGAGAAGCATTACAAGGGACTTCCGCCTTACGCCGCGTACGCCGCGCGCACCATCTTCCTCCACAGCCTTGCGTTTCATGACCAGTTGAAAGGCCTTTCGCCGGAACGACTCCGCTTCTCCATGCTGGGGCCGTCACTCGACCTCAGCTTCATCGACACGGCGTGGAAGCGCTTCCGCGACGAGTCTGCCTACCTTGATGACCGTCCCGGCGTGCCGCTACGGTTCCTCGCCGAGGCTAACCTGACGCAGGTCATCCGCCGCGAGGAGGCCAATGTAGACTCCGCCCAGACGCGCGCGGAATTAAATGACCGTATCATATCGATCTTCGGCAGCTCCTCGACTTCAGTTTTCGACACGGTCCGGTCGTTCCCGGCCGCGCCGGGCGAGGTCGACGACGATCTAGGCACTGGGCGGCCACGCCTAGTCGTCATGGGTTACGATGGCGTCTCCGTCGGCGCGACCGTGGAGTCGGTGCCGGAGCTAATCGCCCGCATCTATGAGCGTAAGGGCAGCGACGGGCTGGGGCTGAGAGGCCTACGCAACCACCTCGTCTTCGTGGTCGCCGACGAGTCGCGCATCGACGAGATGCGCCAGAAGATCGTTCGCCGCTTGGCGCTCCGCGAGCTCGTTAAGCCCGAGCGGCTAGCGGAACTGGCCGAGCACCAGCAGCGCAAGGTCCGTGAACTAGAGCAGAAGTCAGAGATGGAGGCCGCGACCGCGATCCAGCAATGCTACCGCCACGTCTTCTACCCGTCGCGCCAGCGACTCTCGGGCAGCCCCGTCGACCTCGCGCACGCCGCCGTCGACATCCATACTGCCTCCGAAAAGCCCGGGAGCGGCCAGCAGCAGGTCGTGAGGACGCTCCGCGAGAGCGCTATGCAGAAGTTGCGCCTGGCAGAAGACCCGCCCGAGTCTCCCGGCTACATACGCGACCGGACGCCGCTCAAGAAGGGGCAGATCTCCACCGCCACGCTTCGGGACGAGTTCCGCAAAGACCCGGCCCTCTCCATCCACGCCTCTGACTCGGTCCTGATACGTGCGATCACGCAGGGCATCCAGCAGGGCGACTACGTCTACCGGCGCGGCGAGCTGCTGTGTGGCCCCGGGGACCCAATGGCCAGCATCGTAATCGACGAGCAGTCGTTCGTCTTCACGATGCAGTTCGCCAAAGAGAAGGGCATTTGGCCCCGGCCGGAGGTCGCGCCCCCCATCGGCGGGGATGGGGAGGGGGTAATCACTCCTACACTGCCCGCGACCTTGACGCCCACGCCCCAGCCTCCACCCGTGGGTGCCCTCACGGCCGAGGGGGTGCTGAAGGCTGCCCTTAAGGAGTTGTGGGAGAAGGCGAGGAACGCCAAGCACTCGTCTGTGAAGGTGCTGTCGGTGCGCCTCTTCGACGCCACGGACGCCTTCCGCATGCTCGGCAGCGTGAACGCCGAGAAGGGGTGCTCCAAGAACGTAAAACTCGTCGGGGGGTACGTCACGCAGGACGGGGGCGAGATGCAGCTCGAGTTCAGCGGGACGCCGTCCGACGCGATGCCCGTTAAGGACTTCCTGGTACCGCAGTTAAACGCCGCCCGCGAGCGCGACGTCCAGGCGACCTTCACCCTGAGTTTTGACCCGGGGCTGCCGCTGGCAGGCGACGCCGCCGATAAGCTGTCTGAGCGGCTGAGTAAATTCGCGAGCGGGGCGGCATACGTGAGCGCGACGGCGGAGGCTTCGGAGTGAAGAATAGATGTATGGCTGCGACTGATGTCAGGAGTAACAGTGATCAGGTGATAACAAGACTACGTCCCGTATCAAGCCGGGCTCCGATGGACCCAAGCCTAGCCTTGCCGCGGTACGAAATGCGCGCCCGTTATCACGGGCCGGCGGATGCGGAATTCGAGATCTGGCAACTCCCTTCGCCGGCCACGCCGCGCCTGAAGTCTCCCGTGCGCGTCGCAGGCCTTCGCGGGCGGAACCTTGAACTCGTGGAACACCGGATTGCCCGCCGCCTGAAGCAAGCAAAAGTTCCGTTCGAACAGCCATCGCTTCGGATGCCGCGGGCGTGGGCGGTTCCGGAGGATGTGGCGCTCACGCTAGGGCTTCTCTTCCGGGCGCTGGCGCCGATGAGGAGCCGTGACAACCTGAGCGCAGTCGCTGAAGGCATCGAAGCCATGGGAAGGGAAGAGGCCTCCTACTGGCTGGGTATGGCCATGCACCGGAAGAATCCTCGGCGCGTTCTATCAGCCCTCCGATTGCTATTCTCAGCACCTAAGTCACGATAACGGTGGATCAAAGAATTAACCTCGTGCCCAATAATACTCAAGACAAACGTCTAATCGAGCGTTGGTTACCAATCGCAGATATTGGTGAGGAAAGTGTGCGCGAGCGGCGCTCTATGACGGCGCTTCCACCGACGTATTATTTGCATGTCTGGTGGGCGAGGCGCCCCCTCGTAGCGGCGCGTGCAGCCATCCTAGCGTCGCTGCTACCTGAAACAGCCGACCATGCGAATTTCAAACATCTACTAGGTATTCATGGTGATCCGGTCGCGGCGAAACTGGCAATAGAGCGCGCCCGTCGTACCGGTATTCGTGTGGAAGACCCGTACGGGTATCCCCGCGCCTTCAGTTACGTACCGGACGAGAATGACAGAGCGTGGCTGGCGAGTTTTGGAGAGCAGTTAAATACCGCTAGGGTGCTGGACCCGACTGCGGGAGGGGGGAGTATTCCCTTTGAAGCGGTGCGCATTGGGTTGCCAACATTAGGCAACGACCTGAACCCGGTTGCTTCCTTGCTGCTGCATGCTACCGTCCGCTGGCCGGCAGAACTTGGGATGGCAGTAAGGGACAGGTTTCTCAACGTCGCAATGGAGTGGAGGAGTCGCGTCGAAACAAGGCTTGTTGATTTCTTCCCTCAGCTTCGCGCGCCCGAGGAGATCGATCTCACATATCTGTGGGCGCGCACCGTCCGCTGTCCATATTGCGAGGGATTGGTGCCGCTCTCACCAAATTGGCGACTCGCGCCTGACGGCACGGGTGTGCGCCTCTTGCCACGCAGCGAAACCGATATAGCAAAGCGTGTATGTGATTTTGAGATAGTTGGCAAAGTAGCGGAGCAGTCACCCGGAACTGTTGCGGACGGTGATGCAACCTGCCCGTTTCCCGATTGCGGTCGAGTAATTGACGGAGATGAAGTAAAGCGACAGGCGCAGAGCGGACAACTTGGCGAGCAACTCTATGCGGTTGTTATTAAACGTCGAGTAGTAGTCAAGACTAAGACTGGGAAAGACAAGGTTACTTGGCTCCGTAGTTATCGCGCCCCACGTGCCGAAGATGACATTAGCGAAGAAGTATCCAGCCTACTCGCCGAGAAGTTGCCGGAGTGGGAGGCGATGAATTACTTGCCCACTGAGGAGATAGATGAGCTAACAAACTATGAACGCGGGCATCGGTTATATGGCGTGATGTATTGGCGGGACATGTTCTCGCCACGTCAACTGCTCTGCCACGGCACGAGCGTTGAGGTGTTTCATAACCTGCTTGCTGAGGCTAATAGTGTCGGACCGCTAGACGAAGTTGCAGAAGCTGCATTCTGCTACCTCGCCCTTGCTCTTGACACCATGCTTAATTACGCCAATCGTTCGACACGCTGGGACAGCGTGACCTCGCGCGTAAGATCAATTTTCGACCGTCATGGCTTCGCCTTTATCTGGTCTTACGCTGAAATGGTTTCGACGGTGGAAGGACTCGGTTTTGATTGGGCAATTGATAAAACCGGGAAATGTATTGAGGAGCTCGTAGAGTTGTCTCGGCCTCAAGAGGCACGCTCTAAAGGAGCGGGGTTATTGCCTTTTTCTGCACATTCGTGGACTCCGCCACCAATCACGCTGAGTTGCAAATCCGGCGATTCACTTGATCACATCGCCGAGGGAAGTGTGGATTGCGTAGTTATGGATCCTCCTTATTACGATAATGTGATGTACGCGGAATTGTCGGACTTCTTCTATGTCTGGCTAAAGCGCACCGCAGGACACGTGCTGCCGGAATTGTTTCGCCGCCAACTTACCGACAAAGAGAACGAGGCCGTGGCCAACCCGGCGAAGTTCCGCGACCAAAAAGGGGCTAAGGCGCTCGCCGGGCGCGATTACCAAGAACGCATGGCCGCCATCTTCACCGAGTGCCACCGGGTGCTGAAGCCGGACGGCATCATGACGTTGATGTTCACCCACAAGGCGACTGGGGCGTGGGACGCGCTGACTAAGGGGCTGATGGAGGCTGGCTTCACCATCACCGCCAGTTGGCCCATCAACACCGAGGCCGAGGGCAGCCTGCACATCAAGGATAAGGCGGCGGCGAACAGTACCATCTTCCTCGCCTGTCGACCGCGCATCGCACGGGCGGCGGAAGCCGACACGTTGTACTGGGAGGACGTGGAGCCTTTAGTCGCAAAGGCCGTACGCAGCCGTGTGGAGGAATTTCAGAGCGGCGGGATCCGCGGCGTAGATTTATACCTAGCCAGCTTCGGGCCTGCCCTGCAAAAGTTCTCTGAGTTCTGGCCGCTCAAACGCGGCACGCCGAGGTCCTTACCCCCGTCACACCGCCGCAAGCAGAAGCAGTTGTTTGAGGAGGAGTGGGATCCTTACGCAGTCTCTCCGGAGGACGCTCTGGACGCCGCGCGGCGGGAGGTGAAGCGGTGGCGCCTAGAGCAGCTCACGCACAAACAATCACGCACAGAGTTGGATCCGCGCACCTCGTGGTTCGTGCTCGCTTGGGACGCCTTCGAGGCTCCTGTCTTCCCATACGACGAGGCCTTGCGCCTCGCGCGCGCGGTCGGCGTAGACCTCGACCATGACGTCGTCGGCTCCTTGGCGGCGAAAAAGGGGTCGGACCTCGTGCTGTGGGACAGCGCCCAGCGCGCCGCCAAGGGTGCCTTAGGTCCGGCCGACGGCTCCCGCGGCATGATCGACTCGCTCCATCACGCCGCCCACCGCGCTCGCTCACGTACTCTTGAGGACGGGCGGGAAATTCTGGAGCGCGCCGGCGTTATAAGTGACGCCGCCTTCGCCCCGAGCCTGCTGGCGGTGTTGGAGGTTCTGCCGGTCAGCGCGGGCTTCAGCGGGGTCGAACTGCCGACAGACGTGGCGGGCGCAGGCAGCGACTTCGAGGCGCTCGAGAAGCTGCGGCGGCTGGCGTTCAGCCAGCAGGTGGAAGAGCCGAGACAGCTCGGGCTGTGGCAGGAACGTGGCTGATGAGCCTGCTGTGCGATAGGACCTGGCAGTTGAAATACACGCCCGACGACGGCGAGTTGCTCAACATCTTCTACGTGCCGGCTCTGGAGTGCGCCGTCCGCTACGACCGTCTCACTGGCTACTTCCGGGCGAGGGCGCTGGGGCTCGCCGCACGGGGGATCGAAGGACTTATCCGTAACAATGGGCGAATGCGCCTACTGGTCGGCTGCACGCTCGATCAGCCCGAGGTCGAGGCCATCGAGCACGGCGCCGAGTACCGCGAGCAGATCAGGGCTCACCTACTGGCAAACCCACTGAGGCCGGGCAATCAGCGTGAGGTCGAGTCACTTGAGCTGCTGGCGTGGATGGTCGCCAACCAGTTCTTAGAGGTCAAGGTAGCCGTTCCCTGCGACGAGCACCGAAGGCCAGTCCCCGCGCAGGGAATCTTCCACGAAAAGGCCGGTATCATCGAGGACAAGACGGGTGACCGGATCGCCTTCAACGGCAGCCTGAACGAGACCGAGGCCGGCTGGACCCGGAACTGGGAAAGCATCAACATATTTCGCTCCTGGATCGGCGAAGACCCGCGCGTCGCGGCCGAGGAGGCCAACTTCGCCAAGCTCTGGTCAGGCGAATCCAAGCATGTCATCACGATGGAGGTGCCGGACGCGGTGCGCGACGACCTGCTGCGCTTCCTCCCGGAGAGTGACCTGCCCGCCCGCCTGAAAGTAAAGATAAAGGTCGAGTCGCCGCAGCCCGAGCCGCAACCCGCCTCCGGACCGAAGCCGGACTTGCGGAGCCTGGTTTGGTCTTACATCAAGAAAGCACCAGCGATGCCTAACGGCGGCGATCGCGTCGGCGAGGCCACCGCCAATGTCGTCCCTTGGCCGCACCAGGTGCGCGCCTTCAGGCGGCTGTACGACAACTGGCCCCCGCGGCTGCTCATCGCCGACGAGGTGGGCTTGGGTAAGACGATTCAAGCGGGGATGCTCGTCCGCCAGGCGTGGATGGCAGGGAGGGCCCCCCGAGTCCTCGTCTTGGCACCGGCCGGGGTATGTCGCCAGTGGCAGATAGAGTTGCGTGAGAAGTTCAACCTGAGCTGGCCCGTCTATGACGGGGACAGGATGCTGTGGCTCAAATCCCCGGGCTACGACGGACCTACGGAGCAACCGGTGGGCCGGGGCAACTGGCACAAACAGCCCTTCGTCATCACGTCTAGCCACCTCATGCGACGGCGGGAGCGCGCCGCCGAACTGCTCGATCAGGCCGAGCCGTGGGACGTGATCATCGTGGACGAGGCGCACCACGCCCGGCGTAAATCTCCCGGTGGGGCGGGGGAGAGGCGTCCAAACAGGCTATTAGACCTACTGCTGAAGCTCCGGGAAAGAACCCAGGCGCTCCTGCTGCTGACCGCCACCCCCATGCAGGTGCACCCCGTCGAGGTGTGGGACCTTCTCTCCGTGCTGGGACTCCCACCGGAGTGGCATGAGCACGCATTCCTCCGGTTCTTCGAGGCGATGGACCATCCGTCGCCGTCAAACCAGGACTTCGAGTTCCTCGCCGGTATGTTCCGGGCTGCAGAACGGCGCCATGGTTCCGTGGGCGAGCGGGAGGCGCGTGACGCGGGCGCGTCGAGCGGCCTGCAGGCGAAAAAGATACTCTCCGCCCTCAGGGATCCAGCAGAATTCCCCCGCCGCCAGATGGACTCCAAGGCGCGAGAGGTGGCACTACGTCTTATCAGGTCACAGTCGCCTATCCGGAGACTCATCTCCCGGCATACGCGAGACCTCCTCCGGCGCTACCATAAGGCCGGCAAGCTGAAGACGCCAATAGCTGACCGCGTCGTTGAAGACAGGTTCGTGCCGCTCTCGCCGGGGGAGTCACGCCTCTATGAGGCGGTGGAGAATTACATTAGTACGACCTACAACCAGGCCTCGCAGAAGGAGAAGAACGCCGTCGGTTTCGTCATGACCATCTACCGTCGGCGCCTGGCCAGCAGCTTCGCAGCACTGCGGAACACGCTCGAGGGGCGGCTCTCGTCCATGGAGACCGGCGTGCTGACACAGGCGCTCGACGACGAGAGCTACGAGGAGACGGAGCTGACGGACCCCGAGGGCGACGTGCTGGGCCGCGAGGAAGTGGCGGTGCTGGAGTTGGAGGCCTTGGCCGCGGAAGAGAAGGGGGACATCGCCCGGCTGCTCGAGGACATACGGCAGCTACCGACTGACACGAAGGCGCGGTGTCTGCAGGAAGAGCTAGAGAAGCTGCGCGCCGACGGCTACCACCAATCGATGGTCTTCACGCAGTACACCGACACGATGGACTTCCTGCGCGACCAGCTCGCCGAGCAGACGTCCCTGCGCGTGATGTGCTTCTCCGGTCGAGGGGGTGAGGTGAGAGAGACGGACGGTCGTTGGCGCGTAATCTCCCGAGATGAGGCGAAGCACCGCTTCCGCACGGGGCTCGCGGACGTGCTGCTGTGCACCGACGCGGCTGCTGAGGGACTCAACTTCCAATTTTGCGGCTCCCTCGTGAACTACGACATGCCGTGGAACCCGATGCGCGTCGAGCAGCGGATCGGCCGCATCGACCGCCTCGGTCAGCAGCACTCGAAGATTCGCATCATCAATCTGCACTACGAGGGCACGGTCGAGACGGACGTCTACATGGCCCTACGCCGCCGCATTAACCTTTTCGAGAGCGTCGTCGGCAGGCTGCAGCCGATTCTCGCGAACCTGCCTTCGGTAATCAAGGAGCACGTGCTGGGCCCGCGGGGCAGCGACCCGCAGGCGCGCTCTGCACTCGCCGGCTCCTTGGAACAGAAGGTGGAGGCGGCCAAACAGGGGGGTTTCGACTTGGACGCGATGCTTGACGCCGACCTCCAAGAGCCAACCCAGCCGGTGCCGAAGCTCACGTTCGAAGACCTCGACATTGTGATAAGGCGCGCCGATCTCCTCCCGCCAGGAATAGCCGTGAAGCAGCTCTCGGCGGGCGAATACTCTTACCAAGCGCCGGGCATGAAGCACCCGGTCCGCGTGACGACCCGCCCCGACTACTACGACCAGCATAGCGAGAGCTTAGAATTGTGGTCGTTCGGCAGCCCATGTTTCCCCTCAGTGGACGTGACCAATGAGAATGGTCGGCCAGATCAGAGCCTTCGGGAAATCCTAGATCTTGAACCGCGCTTAGCTTAACTGGCGCGCTAATGACACTACGGAGCCTGCCTGTTTGCCGTTAGCTTTGGGCACAAATATAGAGCGAGGTAGCAGGCTGGGTGTTTCGTCACAGTGAAGACTCGCGCGGAATCACACCGTACACCAGAAAACCAGAAAGCTGGCAAACTGGCTGTACTCTGAACTCTCCCGAAAACTGAGGAGCGCAGAGAAATCGAGAATACTCGATGCTGCACGAACCGCCTTACACTCGCAGGTATTGGCAGGGGCTTGAAAGAAGGGGCACCCTCATCTACGAATTTGAGGCCGTAGCCAAATCGGCGGGTGAGTCCGAGCCTCGTAAGATCGACGGCGTGATCCTGCCGAACGTGCCCTCAGTTACGATCGGGGGCGTTACAAAAGACGAATGGCACTGGGAGGGACTTTCGGAGGTTGCTAAAGAGGTGCTCAGAAGTAAGCTGAAGGGGCAGCGCATTATCTGCGTCCAGACCAAGGCGGACAGAGGCGGTTTTTGTCTGATAGGGCAGTCGGTCTTCTCCCCGAGGTTGCTCGAATTGGAAACCTTCAGTCCCCACCGCCCGGTCATGTCTGTGGCGATTTGCGGAGGACTTCATCCGACGCTTTGGGATCTTTTGGAGAATAAGTACGGCGTCACAGTACACGTTGACCGTACCCCGAGGGGTGACGGTAGGCTGCCTAACCGTAAAGAGGGCGAGGGTGACGTGGCGAAGGACGCCCGCAGGGTTAGGAGTTATTGGAAGAATCTCCAGCGCGGGTCATTGGCCTTCGACTATCCGCTCCTACAGGAATCCTCTAGGAGTGTTCTCAATGCCCATGCCGTGATCTGGCTGAACGGGCCGTACAGGGAGGTGGGCTATAAAGAATTGCCCGAACAGTTCAACCCGGAGGATGAGGTGACCGTTGTAACCACACGGCTAAATCACCCGAGGCCGGGCATGTGCTCAATGGGCCGGGCATTGTTCTCGTGGGAGTTAATGAAACTGATACACCCAAATTCTAAGGTCCGAATGGTGATACCGTGCGGTGAAAAAGATACAGGGCTTGAGGTGCTCTTGAAGCTGAAAGAGTTCGAGCATATCGAAATCATACCTACGGAGTATCGGACCGACTGCCCATACTAAATTTTAGAATCGGGATAGCTCGCGATACTTAATTCACCAGTCGGAGTGACCGGAAAGGTCAGAAATAGGAACCGAATATGACGACCCTATTCAATCCCTTCGGCGGAGACATCTCAGATCAATCAGTATTGGATTGGTTGGGACAATTCGAGCCCGAGGAGCATCCTCTTATCAAGCAGTTACTAAGAGGCTTCAAATATTATGGCTCCGCAAAAGTTGCCGAAGCAGTCAAGACTCTCTATCAGCATATTTTGGCGGCTTCCGGAGGGATACGACAGGAAGACATGTGGTTCGTCCCTGTCGGCTACGTCGCTAAAAGCGGCTCGATCATTGCCTACTACTTCCGGGTTCAAAACAATCTTCCGCAAGATCATTTCGTATCGCCCGCGGATCTTGGGTCACTTCCGCTCAAACAAGGGAGCGCCGTGGTTTTCCTAGATGACTTCCTTGGGACCGGAAACCAAGCTCGGCAAGTCTGGGAAAATGTCGCCAGTCCGATTCACAAGGTGACGGGGGCTGATTTCTATTACGCAACACTCGTCGCGTATTCGCACGGACAAGAGAATCTTAGAAGGGCAAGTAACTTCTTACCCCTGACCGTCGACACCCTCAGCGAGTCTGATTCACCATTTTCGGAAAACAACTCGGTTTTTGATAACGAAGATGACAAGACCCGCTGTGAGCAAATCGTGGAGAAGTACGGAAAGCGTTTGTATCCGAATCATCCTTTAGGTTACCGCAGGACACAAGGGATGGTCGGGTTCTTCTACAGCACCCCTAATAACACGTTGCCGATCTTTTGGGCATCCCAAAATGACTGGCGACCTCTGCTCGCGCGCGGTGACTCGTATCGTGATCCGGCGTTTCTGATTGGCCCCCCGCCCGGCCTCAGCGCAACTATGGCAGGGGGCTCGTCGGCGGCTCCGGTCGACATTCTGAATCAACTTGATAACTTCAATATTGAATGGGAGAGCTTTGTTAGACTCGGCTCGGAGTTCAAGGACTCGAAGGTCATGTTGGTCCTCGCCTGGATACTTAAAGAATTAAACATCGAGAAGGGAACCCTTGAGTCTCTATTGGACCTAATAAGAAAACTTCGAGACTTACGGCATGAGAAGGAGCCCGTACGGAGCGCTGTGCACCTTGTACGGAGTGGGATGCCCGCCGACTCCCTCGGAACCCGAATATTCAGGGCAGCTTCCGGCACGACGATAGGCTCTGGATCGCGCATCCTCGCTCTAGCAAACATGACTGACGGCTTGGACGGTGGGATCGTTATCACGGCTGACGGGGTCGTTATTGGGAACTTTATATATCCCCAGCGCGGCGAGGAAGGAGACTTCTTCCTGCCCTTGGCTTACCAAAAGGCGGCTGCGGCGTCACGCGCTTCGGGCGGGCTATTACTACTGTTCTTAAGGGAGAACAGGATTGCCGTTTTTTATCGAGGCGACCGAGTCCTCTGGCATCGTGGCGCGTCGTGGCACCTGCAACCATCCGAGCTCGACCGCGGCATACGCGAGTTATCGAACAGACATAACATCGAATTTCCCGTATTGCGCCGTGTCATGCACGCTGCCTTTCAGTTGTCAGACTCTGAACACGGATCACTCATCACTGTCGGAGATCATCTGAATGTGGTTAAAAATAGCGACCCGCCTAAAACCGAACACATCGAATGGGTGCCGATGGATTTGTCGACCACCCCAATCGAAGGGTTAATGGGCGTGATGAGCCAAGACGGCGCGACAATAATCTCCGGCGGGGGTGAAATCGTTCAAGCGATGACAACGCTAAGGCCACCTCCGGGCGTCGACATTAAAGAAGAGGTCGGGCGCGGAACTAAGCACAGCACAGCGGCGAAGATCTCAAAGGTCACAGGTGCTCTGTGTATAGCCGTTTCAGTCGACGGCAGAATTACGGTCTATTCAAAAGGTGAAGTCGCATTCAAGGTGATGGGCTAATGGAGTAGAGTAGATGCCTCTCGCCAATGAAAATGCCCTTAAACGCGCGTGAGAATCTCCGGGTAGGTGTGTCTAATGTCTGACTGTACCGGCCCGCAACGCACGTCCGGACCGGGACCCGGCAGGCGATCCGTCGGTTGAGCAGGTGCTGAGGCTCCGCGGGACAAGCGCGTCAGCCGTCGTGAGATACGCCCTCGAGGACTTGAGGGAGAGCCACGAACTGGGCGCGAGAAACTGGGCCGTGACCCGACGGTTAGATCGGACGAGGAATCGGAACTCAAGCAGATAGCCTCTTCCGGCTACTTCAACACGACGCTATTCCTCGGCGACTTCTAGAAGGCGATGAATCTGATGGTTGACCAGTGGAGCCGGTATTAAGCGTCGCTAGACGACTCCTTGAAAGGCAAAAGTTACCACACGCTCAGAATGCTTACTTACCCCCAACCTGCGATTTCTTACCGGCTAAATACACTACGAGTGCACCTATGGCTACCCCCCAAATGCCGTAAGCTATCCTTTTCTCTTCCATAGACGCGTTTGGATCGACGATTCTCTGGCCGGTGTAGAATAGAATAATCGAAGCGATAACTATAAAAAACGCCGTGACCCCTATCTCTCTCCCGACTTCTACCCAGTGTCTATGCCTATCCTGTTCGCGCCGGGCCTTATTATCCTCTTTTTCTTCTTCGTGAGTGTGAATGGCCTGCAACTTCTCTAGTTCTAGCTTTTGACGCAACTGCAAATCCTGCTGGCCAAATTGGGTCTTTACGACAAATTCGGTGAGAGCTAACTTGGGCAGATCGTCTACGTCCGCCTGCTCTTCCAGAACAACCGGCCGCTCCTGCCGCGCAACCTGCGCTTCCTGCAACTCATGCCCTTCCTCTTCCGCCACGTTCCTACCTCTCAGTATGTGTTTCCCGCTAACTCAGTTTGTGCTCCATATTGAATGTTCGTATAAGCCTAATCCCAACCTTGCCGGAATCAACTCGGCGTAATAACCCTTCCAAAATGCAGGACACATTAAAAAATCACAGCTTCGGGCCAATTTATGGCAAAATTATCATTCCTTTGTGGAAATTTTATGGAGAAAAAATGGATTGACAAAGGAGGAATTATGGAATACATTATTGCATGTTGTATTGGCTATTTTCATTCTTAATAGTGGATCGTTCTACGGCTGAAGCCTTGGAGGGAATATGCAGCCGGCAGAAGAAGACGGCCTGATTGATGATCTCAAACCAATCACCGTCGAAAATAGAACACGCCCGGTTACGGTTGAGGATGTGAAGGCATGGGAGAGGTCAACCCGCGAGCGGGTAACCCCATGGCCAGATGAAGCGCGGGTCGAAGAAGTAACCGTTCAAGAGGTGGAATGGAACGAATACATTGAAGAAGTTATATAGCTTCGCACTTAAGAGGGCATGCGGCTACACGATTCAGAAGCTGCGAGGTGATAAGGATAGAGGTTGCTGAGATAGGGGGAGGTGAGAGCGATGAAGTCAATCATCATCGGTTTAGGTGGTACAGGTCGACAAGTGCTTAAAAGTCTACTCGAGAGTTCGGCCAAACTTATGCCTGATTACCCCTTCATTCTTCCATGTACGGCTGCCGGACCATCCTCGAGTCACACGAGCGTGTACGCTGATTGGAGCAGTTCATGTGTGTCGGATGGATTTTTTGAATGCGCGGCATATTGCTGGTACAAGCGAATCCGCTGTCCATTTTGTTGTTCAACGTGTGTGGTTGATCCTGATTGCGATTGCCGATCGAGCTTCCGGTCACTCACGTGTATGAGTGTTATAAGCGGAAAGAAGCAAAGTGCTGGTGACACATTGACCGCACTAATATCAGATTACGCCGCTTTGGGAATGCTATCGTCAAAAGACGAGTTTATGGGTCTATTTACCAAAGGCACTTATGAGTATGAGCTATTAAGGTGGCCGGCGGTTGTCTTGGCCACTCGCTCAAGAAGGTATTACGGTACGGCAGGGTGCCACAGCATAATAGCGACCTCCGGGTCGGGCAAATCTTACACAGGATTGTGTAATGGCACGACTTGGATTCGCTCATTCGGCCGTAGCAACGCACTGGAGAAGACCGGGTTGGTGGCACACAGCCTGGACCTGATGGCCGCCGTTGGTGCTTGGCTGATTAAGGACATGTCGGCTAACAACAGGGAGGTTGCCGGCCTGATACGCGAGGCCCGCGCAGGCCACGACATCGCGATAGTGGGGAGCGAGGTCTTGCTCCGGCACAACCTAATCGAGCCGCAGTTACTCGGCTACATGAATCAGGTGAGGAAACAGATTCCCGCGGGCATCCCGGTCATCACGGCCGACGTTTATGGAGAGCTGTTGGAACATCAGGCCGCCAAAAACAATTCGGACGTTGTGCTTGTCAACTATTACCCCTATTGGGAAGGGGTTTCGATAGACGTTGCCGTCGCAACACTTCACCGCTGGCACCAGGAGGTGGTCGTGGTGTCTGGCGGGAAGAGCGTCATCGTTTCGGAAACCGGCCCGCCGAGCGACGGCAACGCCCTGGGTAACGCCGTGTCGTCGCCCGCCAACACCAGTTACTACTTTCTGAACTTCGTCTCCTGGGCGAGGGACAACAACGTCAAGTATTTCTACTTCGAAGCCCTGGACGAAAGCTGGAAGATCGGTGAAGGGCCGCAAGGCATCCACTGGGAGCTATGGGATAAGAGCGGCGTCCTCAAACCTGGCATGCAGGCGGTGTTCGACGGACAGACGGTGCCGGACAACTGGACTAACGCCGGCACGCCGAGCATCGAGTTCACTTACGTCCCCGCTTACGGCTCTTTCAACGACCCGGTCGGGCAGGTTCTCCACGTCAACACGGACGACTACAAGGTCGCCGTTTACATCTACGTGGGCGGGTGGTGGACCAAGCCGACGTTCGCCACCCCTCTGACGAACCTCGTCCTGGACGGCACCCGGACGTGTGACATCACCACGGGCGGGTCAGACCAGAACGCGACCCAGACCACCGCCTACCTTATGCCGAAAGACTTCAGCCCCCCGGCGATGTCTGGGGGGCTGACGGTGACTAATGCCCCCACGACTGATGTTAGTAGGGTGCTTAGCATCACGCCAGGTATGACCGGGAGCTATAAAATGTGGCCAGTGATCCTTACAACGTCATTCGGTGGAGAGTTTATTCCTGCTACATCCCCAGGAAGCAGGCATGTTCTGCTACACGTTGATACGTTATTTAGAGCGTCACAAATCTCCCCCCCGTGGGGAAGCGTTTGCTACCCCCAAGGGAGTCACAGGATCTCCCTATTAAACAGCAACCGCTCGATGGTACTGGGGCAGGACATGACGCGGTCGATCTCGCAGGGTAAGCAGTCACCGTTCCAATCCACAGTGCTGGTGAGCTCCCGATCAGGAGGTGAAGCAGCCGCATTCCGTTGGTTGGCGCTCTGGGCAAGTCATGCTACGGTTCCGGGCGGCTTGACTGATCCGGGTTACGGCTATCAGTTGCTGATAAACCAATTGCCGAACAGGAACGGCACACAGGTGTTCTTCTGCGTGAGCGGCACGGGCACCTGCTACCAGCATCCTTCTGCGGGTATGACTGTTAACAACCCGAGCGTGAACAACGTGAACCTTAGCTCGGGGTCGTGGCAGATGTACGTCCGGACCTCTGCCGGTCTGTCGGCGCGCGCCGCAGCATTCACGGTGCAGGCTGCAGCTCCGACGATTTCAGCGTACTTTTGGGATTCGACGCCAACGGGCAACCGGTCGTTTGGCGGCACAATATCGGGGACAAGTTTCATCCCCGGCGGCAGATCAGACGGGCACCGGAGGTGCCGCGCTATCCGGGCGCAAGAAAACGACGTCGACGTTGTGGACCGCACGTATACCGTCGTCGAGGGTTCCGACGGGAAAGCGACTCCCACAATCACTTTAGGAATGGTACGGCACATCCGGGAGATAGTGTTGGCCACTACAAGATACGAACCACGGCCATAGCCCCAATAAGGTGCCAACTTCCTGTGGGAATCAGCGTCTGACGGTGGAAGAAAGATGACGAAAAAGATGAGAAAGCAACGGGAGGCCGGTATGGCGACAGTGGACATCGAAAAGCCTGTGAGCGAAGAAGAGACGAAGGAATCTCCCCGACACCGTTTACAGCTAGACTTCTCTCCGGAGGCATACAGTCGGCTTCTTGAGGTACGCCGTAAGTCTGACGCTAGGACTAACGCAGAGGTGGTTCGCAATGCGCTTCGGCTGTACGAATGGTTCCTGGAGCAAAAACAGAATAAATATAGGCTCCAGCTCGTTAAAGATGACACCCTGAAGGAAGTGGAGATCGTCCTGTAAAGGGATCTCTTCCGGATTCGCTCGACGACCCGTCGCTCGACGCTATCACGAGGCTCCGCGGAAGAAGCGACATCGCCGTGGTGAAGTACGCGCTTGGCGAACTGAAGCAGGGTAACCAACTAGGAACATAGAACTGGGCCGAGGCGCAGCGGTTGGAGTCGGGCGAAGAGTCGGCGCACAAGTTCTTCGCCTCCTCTCCTCCCGGTGGAGGCACCGTGAAGCACGGCCACAGTTGCCCGCGGTTTCATCGCGCGCCCGGTGGGCGGGATGGCTTGCGGCCACTTCGGCGACCGCCTCGGGCGCAAGTCCATGCTGGTGGCCGCGCTGCTCATCACGGGCGGGGCTACGATCGTGATAGGTCTGCTGCCGGGCCGCGAGAGCATCGGCCTTCTGGCCCCGGTCCTGCTGGTCAGGATGCGCTTTGCGCAGGGTTTCGGTATCGGCGGCGAGTGGGGCGGGGCCGTGCTCATGGCGGTCGAGCACGCGCCCTTGCCCGCCAGCCGTCCTTCGCTCTACGGCGACGAGGTGGAATACCGGTGCCGGCGGGTCCATCTGTGGCTAATGTCACACGCTCCACTAACCAAGGCGTAACCCCAAGTGGTCACAGGGTGCGTCCGTCAAGTCCTGCTCGACGCCGAGGTAGTCTTCGGTCGTCTGGATCGACTCGTGCCCGAGGGAGAGCTGTATCTGGTCGATGGCCGCCCCGCCCTTGTGCGCCAGCTTGGCGAAGGTGCGCCGCAGGTCGTGCGGCGCAACGCCCTTCTTCTCGAGCGCACCGGCGTAGCCGACGATGATGTTGTAGATCGCTTGGGGCGTGATGCCATCTCCGACGACGTGGTCGCCCTTGTTGATCGCCCGGAAGACGAGCCCTTCGGAGACGCCGGAGGTCTTGCTCCACTCATCGATGGCCGCCTTCGCCCAGTTAGGCATCGGCACTGAGCGTATCTTGTCACGCTTGCCGATTAGGTCGACGAGCACCCAGCGCCCGTCGCGCTGCTGAACGTGGTCGAAGGTAAGTTCCGCGGCCTCGGCCCGCCTCAGCCCGCAACCTATAAGCACCGCCAACAGCGCCCGGTCCCTTCGCCCCCGCATGGTATTCGTGTCGGGGGCGCTCAACCATGACTGAGCCTCTTCGCGCGTCAGCCAGTTGCCGGTGCGTTGCCCCTCACGGCGCGCCCCCTTCACGGCCCGGATGCCGTTGGCGACCTGCGGGTCGAGCGCGCCGTTGTCGGCGGCCTCCGCGGCGAGTTTGCGGATGGCCGACAGCCGCTGGTTGACGCTCGACGCGGCCATCCCGGCCTCTCGCAGCTCGGCCGCGTAGCGCTGCACCACGGCCTTGCTGAGCTGAGAGCGCCCGACGCCCCTATGCCACATGAAGAAGTCTGAGAGGGCGCGCTCGTAGGCGCGGCGGCTGTGCTCGCTTGGCAGCCCGTCCAGCACCATCCTGATAGCCTGTGTCTCCGCCGGCGTGAGCCTGCTGCTCACTAGAGATTGATCAGACATCGCAAATCACCTCGGTAATAGAAATCTAGAATAAAAGGAAACCACACGCTACAATCAGGCTGGCATGATACGGGCCACCGCATACGAGCATGTAGTCGTCGAGTCGGGCACCCCGCTCATCGAGGGCACGACCATGAAGGTCGTCGAGCTCGTCCTAGAGACGCACGCCTACGGCTGGAGCCCCGACGAGTTACAGTTCCAGCACCCCTACCTCACCCTGGGGCAGATTCACTCGGCGCTCGCCTATTATTATGACCACAAAGACGAACTCGACCACGACATTGAGCGCCGCCTGGAACGGGTCGAGCAAATCCGCTACGACGTCGGCCCCTCACAGCTCGTGGAGCGCCTCAAGGCCAAGGGACTACTCCCGCGTAGGTGCCGTTAGTACTTTATCCTCTCCCATCGATAGCTTTCCATAATTCCTATTATCATAAGCTATTTTACGACAATAAAGCTGAAATTTTCTGTCGTCAGGGCTGGGCTTTCTCCCGCAGCAGCCTTGGACACATTTTGCCGGAGGTCGAGCTTAGTTCGACCTCCGGCTCGTCAATAGCTCTGCGGCCTCTGCCGCCACCAACGAATCATTGCCAGCTTGATCGTCGGCAGTATGATGTTATTCGTCCTCAAGGTTTTCTGAAGCTCCCCCGAGACGAAGATGGAGGCTGCGACGCAGAGCGCTGTCACGACGGCCAAGAGTAGAGAGTTTCTGGACACTCCGCTGGCCGCGCTCATGGCGAGCAACACCGCGCATGAGATGAAAACTGTCGGGAGCAGCACCCGGGCCGCGAGCGCCCCCCCCTTCGGATGTCGGGCGGCGGACGGGAAATCAAGTTTACGGAGTAATTTCTTGAAGCGCTTGTCCTGACGCAGGATCGCGAACCGCGGCTCGACGTTCAGCAGCACCAGCCATTGATCCCGCAGCTTGTAAGCCTTTCTCAGGTATTTGATCGCCTCATCGATTCTGCCCTGCGCGGCGTAAATCGCCGCCATGTGGAAGGGAGAGACATATTCCTTCTTACAGAGCGCTTCCAACTGCGCGAGTTCATGCAGAGCCTTGTCCTGCTCTTTCCTGAGGGCGTAGATGTGCGCCTGCAACGCCCGCTTCTGAGAGTTATTGCGGGAGAACCTCCGCGCACAGCGCGCCGCCCACTCGGCTTCATCGAACTTATCATGGGCCGCCGTGGCGTTATCGTCCGCCAGGTACGCGAGCGCCAACTGCTCACACGAGAGGGCGAGGCCGTAGTACGCCGCGTCAAAATGCGAGTTGAGATTGCGGGCGCAGTAGAACTGCCGCCTGCTCTCTTCGTGACGCCCGGCGTAGTAGAGTATAAAGCCGCGCACGGTGTTGGCGAAGACGGAGGTAGGGTCGAGTTCGATGGCACGATCAATCTCGACCAGCGCTTCCTCGAACCTTCCGAGTGCGCCCAGGAGGTGCGCGTAGCCCTGGTGGGCGGGGGCGTAGTTGGGATTAAACTCAATCGCCTTCCGGAAGGTGCTTTCCGCGGCCTCCCAGTTCCAGCCGTAGCACATGTGTGCATACGCCTTCGAGGTGTGTGCCTCGACGAGCGTCGGGTCCAGGCGGACGGCCTCCCGCGCATAGGCGAACCCCCTCTCGAAATTCTCCATCGGCGGGTTGATGTTGTACATGCCCGCCGCGATGTAGCAGTCCGCGAGACCGGCGTACGCGGGGGCGAACTGCGGGTCGATGCTGATGGCCCCCTCGAACAGCTCGGCAGCTTTTTCCAGCGAAGTTTTCGTGTACTTGTTGAGGTGGAAGCGGGCGAGCCTGTACTTGTGATAAGCGTCCGAGTTTTCGGAGTGGCTTTTGCTGAGCCGCTCCAGCTCATCCTTCGCCAGGCGCAGGTTGAGCCGGCGGATGACCCGTTCCGTGATCAGGTCTTCAATCTTGAAGATCTGTTTGACGCTGCCGTCATATTTCCCCTCCCACAGTTCGGCCCCGTCGCGCACTCGGTTGAATCGGGCCACTACGCTGATGTTCTCGCCCTCGCCGAGCACGTCGCCTGTCAGAACGAAGTCCGCCCCTAACTTCTTGCCGAGCTTCACGGGGTCCTGCGCAGTCTCCGAGAGACAGAGCACAGAACTCAGCGGCCTGATGACGACTTGACTGTACCTGCTCAGCCTGAGGCTGATTTGGTCCGCCATATCTAGCAGGACTTCCCCGTTGCACTCGATGTTCAGAGTAGAAAAAGGCTGGACGGCCAGGACGGGGACCTGCGCCGGCGGGAAAAGAAGTTCTTTGATCTGCTGGCGGAGGACGAGCGGCTCGATGCCCTCTCGCCGGAGTTCTTCCTCCGCCTCCGCCTCGGATATATATTCGTCTTCCTCTTCCTCACAATCCTGGCTCAGAAAGTTCAGGAGTTTGTCCATCATGCCGACGTCGTCGGGGGGGAGATTAAGGGGAGCCCGGTCGGTCGAGTCTTCTTTGCCTGACATTCATCCTCCTTCACGACTCGGAACGTGCGAGTCGGTTCCGAGCGCAGACACCGCCTCGGGTTGCTCTTTGATGAGGGGTCATCGGGAGCGCCTCTTGAAATAGTTCACTTGGGTTAACGCCCGCGCGACGTTGGCCTGCGCCTTCTTCACTTCCTTGACGTTGACGCCGAGTGTCGCGGCCCATTCCGGCAGCTTCTCGTCGCCTCTGCCCCAGCCGACTGCCTCTAATAACCTGCGTTCGAGCGAGTCTTCGGGGAACATCTCCATCACGTTGGCAAACTCCGCGGCTTGCACGCACTGCTTGTGCGCCCTGCCCCCATCGGAGAAGCGTGTTTCGTCCCCGAGCGAGGAGCCTTCATCCCCGTTCAAATGCGCGGAGCGGTTGATGCTCTCCACGAGCTTGTTGCCGCTTTTATTCACCTCATGATCCACATGGCTGCGCATGACCAGATCATTGAATGTGATGAAATTAGCCCTCTCCGGCTGCCAAGCGGCCTTGCTGCCAGCCTTGCTGCCAGCCAACTTTGCGAGGGCTTCCCCCATCACGTCGGCCGCGGTGAAGTAAGCCTCTCTGTTGGTCTCTCCGCAGATCACCTTACGCGCCACCAGCCTCCTCGCCTTTTGCATGAGGCGTTTGGAGTTCTGCGCGTAGCCGTTGCTTTGAGCGATGAATGGCTGGCAAACCGCCTCCAACAGCAGCCGATTTAAGCGGGGCTTCTCTAATTCATCAGTCGTGCCGTTGAGTAGCCTGAGGGCCTCGTCCGTCAGTTCGACATCGGCGTAGAGTCGTTCGTCGTAAAGGCAGGGGCCTTCCATCAACAGAGTGAATTCGTTGAGCAGGGCGTGGACGAGGTGTTCCGGCGCGGGAGGGTTGCCGTCGAACTCCTTCAACAGCCGGAGCGTTGACCAACTAAATTTCTCACACAGATGTGCCGCCACGCCATCCGGTGTCCAGAACTTAATCACGAGGCCGAACGGATTTTTCACATCCTTCGGCTGGAAGGGCATGGCACCCAGTAACTCCCTCCAAATTCTCTCGAAGTCGTATTGATCATCGGCGTCAAGATTCATCTCGATTCCTCGTGAGAAGTACCCCATAAAGTTATACCGGTGAGAGCGCCGAAATTTCGTTCGGCAGACAGAAATTTTTTCGCGAAAAAAATTCGCTGCCACCGGTATAAGCATGAGTCGGTGGAACCGACAAACGGTTTGCGAGGATGAACACTATGAAGCAGATTCTTCTTATTGTGTTGCTCGTTATGTGCTGCCTTGCGTGCGGGGGCACGGCCGCGGCGCAGGCACCTTTGGAGGTGCCGGAGATCGAGTACCCGAACGACCTGTCGGAGTTAAGAACTCTCCGACGCGTCTTCGTCCACAGCACGCCCGATCCCGTCTCGCGACAGGCCATCCTGAAGGAATTGAATCGCGAGCACGGCATGTTGGAGGTCGTGGAGCGGCCGGAGGACGCGGAATTTTATCTCGTGTTCTACGGATCTCCAGGCGAGGGCGCGGAGTCGTTCGCAGGCCCCGAGGTCATGGGTCGGACGGCCACAACCGGGACGCTCGTGGCATTCCGGCAGATCAAGACTTGTGACGGCTTCCGCCCGCGTCTGTTGTTCATCACGCGTAAGTCGAAGACCGTCCACGGCGGCATCGCCCTTCCGCTCGCCCTGACGAATCAGGGCGGGTTGAGTCCTTTGAGACAGGATGGGCTGAGTTCTCGGCGTCTCTCAAAGGGCACCGTCGGCGCGGAACTCGGAGTGCGTCTCGTGCTGTTTCTTTTCGGAAAAAAGTTTCCGCACGTCTTGAGATTCGATCAGTTGAACAACAACCTCTCCGTCAGCTTCGGCCGCGAGGTAGAGACTCAGGCCGCGAGGGAATTTCTGCGACAGGTGAAGAAGGCACGCGAAGAGCAGCCGCAGTTCTACGCGCAACCGGGCCTCGCGCCCGCGGCGAAAACAGGCGAGCCCGCCCCCTGTACGCACAATCCTCTACCGCCGGCAAGCACAGACTACGGCCCCGCGGCCTCAGCCGTCGTCAACCCAGGCCCCAACGCTCTCCCGTCTACCAACTCCGTCACGAGGCCTCGACGCATAGGTCTCACGGATTCGAGTGCGCCGCACTGAAAGGCCAATCAGGTTTCGATTGACGCCGTTCTCAAATCAGGGATGACAGTTAGCAAAAGGAGAAGGAAGAGTCATGAAGTTAAAGACAGCAATCCTCGCGGCAGCTTTGTTCGCAGAACTGGTCGCGCTATCTCGTGAGGCGAACGCGGCCACCGCTTACTACGTCACCGCCAGCAGCGTCTATGCGCGCTCTCAGCCCGGCGAGTACACGATGGGACGCTTGTACTATGACCAGCGGATGGACGTTCAGCACATCGACGCTTACGGCTGGGCATACGGCTACGCCTACGGCCACGTCAATCGCTGTGTGTGGGCTCAGTTCCGCGAGCACGCTAACACGTACTTCCGAACGCACGGCACCACGGTCAGCGACAAGTGCCGAAACACTAATCGGTATCTTAGCCAGTCCGAGTTCACCAACGGCGAGATTTGGGGCCGGGGCACCAACGACGGCGTTTTCTACACGCTGCCGAGGGCAACTTACATGTGGGACAACTGGGTCTGGGGAGGCCGTTGGGGGAACCACAGCTACCGAGGTGTCTCACCGGCAGGTAGCCTTTGGAAGATTCGCTACACCACCAACGACGGCGCTGGCGTGATGGCGCGCCCATGCAGCCAGAATGCTGGCGGCATCACTTGCTACCACGACTGGATGTTCATTCAACGTTCATCGATCAATTGAGCTATCGCGGCAAACGTCCATAGGAGGTAATGACTGCTGCCACACCTAGGGAGTTCGGTATCGGTTTTCGTGATCCTGTTTGCCGAAGTCACGCTTTGAGCCCGCTATCCGCGGGCTCAAAGCGTTTTGCGGACAGGGTGGTCATGTAGCCGCATCACTACTGCCAAATATAAGTAAGTTAGCACTCTATGTAAGCACACTTCCTTAGAAGGCTATTAGGAAACATTGGCGCGGTATCTAATTTACTTCGCGCTCACTTTAATTGGTGTTCATCAAAATCGTCATTATCATAAGGTATTTTCTGGGAATCCAAATTGAAATTTACAACCGATAACGGGTCTTGTCGCTTACTAATTTTGAGTAAGAAAAAAGATGCGCAGCAAGTAATGTTACTGGGTGCACACAAGGCACCCAGTAACATTACTTCGCAACTCCTGCAAGCCATTGATTAGCGGATGAGCCTGTCATCGAATGGGAAGGGACGTGCAGTTCCTATGACAATCGAGGTGAAGTCAGGGTGATTAGGATTAAGAAGGTAGTTGCTCTCGGTGTGAACGATTACGCTGGGAACCTCCAAGGCAGCCGATGCTTGATCGGCTACCCATACGTCCCCCAAGGCTGTCAATGTGGGTGGTGATGGAGTTTCATGCCAGTTCGTCGGCAGGTGAGCCCGGTCTACCGCCGTGACCAGGTGAGGAGGAATGTTAACTTCAAAGATGGAATAAGCCGGGAGGATTCCGCTGTCCTCTGCATGGACCAGCACCTCCAATAAAGCTAATGAAATGCTTCCGCTCACATAAACTACAGGGACGCCTACGCTGTTCCAGCGCCCGCCGTAACGGCGGGCGCCGATGCCGTCGAAAGCTCCTCTCACATGTTTCGTCTTTACGATACGCCATGCGGTAGGCATCAGGAAAAGACCCCATGTTCAAGTCGGCCGATGAGTCGCTCAACCTCTAACCCACCTATATCGGTTTTAGACATCTCTGCCGGGGACATCCCGCCCAGCACCTTATGTGGTTTCGAGAACCATCGCCTGGCGGCCTCGTCGTCACCCTCGAATAACTCAAGCGCCTTGCCAAACACCCGCGCGACGCGCAGGAGTCGGTCAGACTCGTCCGGTTCCAGCCGACCTCTCGCTTTCCTCCGGCTGAGGGTCCTTATCTTGATTTGTGCCAGATCGGCCATCTCGTTCATAGGGATGTCTAACACTTGATGGAAATATACGAGAGAGCGGTATGGCAATCCCTGTTCCACCTGTTTCAATAATTGATTCGTTTCGCTGGTTTCTAGACCAAGTAGCAGTACGTATGGGTGGCTCATACTCCGCTCACCACCGTGAATGGTCTGTAGAAAACTCTCGAAATGTGAAATTCCTTTGACTTTCCCTTCCGTACGGGAAGTTTTCGCTTTAGTTATTGTTGTTGTTGCCATGTGGCATATTCTATACGCCATTTGTCCTCAACGCAAGCCTTATCACATGTTTTCACGTGATACCACGTGACGACATCTCTGTGCTTCCTGTCGAGGCCTAAGAAAACTCAGGTTTTAGCCGTGAAATTGCTACGTAGCTCTGGCATGGGCTTTGTCGATACCTTCTGATGTCAGTCGCACTAAACACTCAGTAAGTGCTTAAACACGACTAACAACTTCTTGGATGGGGAGAGAAGAGCAATGAGACTACTAAAGAGTTTAATAGCTATTACCCTGGTGATGCTGACACTGCTGTCCGGATGCAAGCCCTCAGGGCCTTCCAGTTCCGCTGGTCCTACCACGGTGAAGGTTGGCTATATACCTATTGTCGACTGTCTCCCCTTGTACGTCGCCAAGGATAAGGGCTTCTTGGATAAGCAGGGTCTTTCAGCCGAGCTCGTGCCTCTCCAAGGGGGGCCGAGAATTATTGAAGCCTTGACCTCGAAAAGCATCGACATCGGTTACTCGAATATAGTCTCTAATGTCGTCGCTCACTCCAAGGGCATACCGATGGTCGGCGTGGCGGGGGGGCCTGTGGAGACTGAATCTCGTCAGGTACACGCCTTATTGGTTTCCGACGCTTCACCTATCCGTGGGCCAGGAGATCTCGCCGATAAGACAATCGCGGTAAACGCCCTACGCAATATCGAGCACGTCGTTCTGCGACAGTATCTGGAGAAGAACGGCGTGGACGTCAACAGGGTCAAGATTGTCGAGGCGCCTTTCCCGCAGATGGAGGGATTGCTCAAGAATGGTTCCGCCGACGCCGTCATGGCCGTAGAGCCGTTCATCACCTTGGCACTGGCTCATAAGTCAGCCCGCGTCCTTGGCCGTCCGTACACTGAAGTGCGCTCCCGCAACATCGTCGCAAACTATAACGTGCGACGAGAGTGGTTCGATCAGAACGCCGAGACGGCCCGCAAATTCGCGGCCGCCCTCGCGGAAGCGAATGCTTTCGTCGCCAGTAATGAGGCCGAGGCGCGCCAGATTCTAGTGAAGTACACGCAGATCCCGCAGGAGGTAATAGGTGCCGTGGTCCTCCCTCAGTCTTTGGACAAGTTCGACGAGTCTGATGTCCAGGTGTGGGTGGATGAGTTAGCTAAGCAGGGCCTCATTGAGAAAGCCTTCCCCGCCGGTGAGATTCTCAGGCAGCAGTGAAGGGCGACGATGTCACAACGGGTTATTCTAAGTGCTAGAGACGTGACGCACATGTACCCTGCCGTGCGTGGTCACCAGACAGTTGCCGCTTTGCAGCACGTCTCTCTGGACATCCAGGCAGAGCAGTTCTGCTCCGTAGTAGGTAGGTCGGGATGCGGCAAGACGACTCTACTGCGGATACTGGCCGGGCTAATTCAGCCGAGCTCCGGCCGAGTCCTCGTCGATGGAAGAGCCGTCAAGGAACCGTCGAAAGATTTGGCCGTGGTTTTTCAGGAGTACAGCAAATCGCTGCTGCCTTGGAAGACAGTGCGCGAAAACGTCCGCTTGGGTGTAGTAAGTCTGAAGATGTCCAAGGCGGAGCAGGAAGAGCGAGTCGAGAAGTATTTGGGGGTGGTGGGTCTCCGGGGCAGCGCCGAGAAGTATCCCTGGCAGCTCTCCGGCGGAATGCAGCAGCGCGTGGCAATCGCGAGGGCGCTATCGCGGCAACCGAGGGTGCTGCTGCTCGACGAGCCTTTCGGCGCTCTTGACGCCCCAACACGGTTCGAACTGGAAGATCAGCTTCTCGGCATCGTAAAGGATTTTGGGATAACGGTCTTCATGATCACCCACGACGTCGATGAGGCTGTTTACATGTCAGACCGGGTACTTGTGATGGCCCACAGCGGGATCCTCAAGGGCTCCCCAGAGCGGAGTGAGGATGATTTCGTGGTTAATCTTGGAACCGACAGGCAGCAGGTGAAAACGCGGGCCACCGACCGGTTCATCGAGCTCAGGTCGGTGATTATAGAAAGGCTCGGCTTGACTCAAGGCCATCCTTCGCTACTACAACACGTATGAAACGCGCCGCTGGTTTCTCCCTAATTCTGGGTATCATACTTCTGCTTGAAGTGGCCTGCCGCTTTGGCTTGCTGGACCGGGTCTACTTCCCGCCCCCATCCCTGATCCTTGCTTCACTAGTCGATTTACTGCGGGGTTGGGACCTCTGGAGCCATGTGGGCGTGACAGTCATGCGAGGCAGCATTGGGTACATCATCGCGATGACCGTAGCCATCCCGACGGGACTGCTCATGGGTAAGTTCCGTCTGGTCAACACACTGCTAGAGCCCATCGTCGACATTTTACGCCCGATGCCCTCGGCCGCCGTGATTCCCGTCGCTATCATCCTCTTCGGCATCGAGGATAAGATGAAGATTGCCGTCATCATTTTCGGTGCTGTGTGGCCGACTATCATCAGCACCATCGACGGCATTCGCAGCGTTGACCCTCTGGTGCTGGATACAGGAAGGCTGCTACAACTTACTCCCTCCCAGATGCTGCTGCGCATCGCGCTACCTGCTGCGTCCCCGACTATCGCTACTGGGATGAGAATAAGCCTGGCGATTGCTCTAATCCTGGCGGTCACTTCTGAAATGATCGCCGGGAGTAATGGACTCGGCTATTTTATTCTGGACGCCGAGCGAGGTTTCGCATTCAGGAATATGTACGCCGGCATCGTCATGCTCGGACTAATCGGGTACCTATCAAGCAGGCTGTTCGTCTTGGCAGAAAGGCGGATGCTCTTCTGGCACTATGTGCCACGGGCGGAGGCGACTACCGTGGAGGCGAATCCTATTTAAGAATTTCTCGTGCCTACGAGTGAGGGTGTAAGATGACACTACCGGTCAATACCTCCCCTATCGAACGGATGATGCGCTTCATCGTGTCGCCGTCACCGATACCTGATGACTTGGAGAACATCGAATCACTCTCCGGGTACGGCAACAAACTTCTCAAAGAGTACGTCTCCAGCGCTCTGGCAACATCAATGTTGCCTGAGACCCTCATTCTCGGTCATTACCTTCACATCCCCCCGGCCCCCCATCGAACACCCTTCAGGGTGCCCGTGATCGCCAGACAAGATGTTGCAAGTAAAGCTCTGGCAGCTTTCGCGTACTTCCGTAACCCCGATAGACCAAAGCACCTATCACTCATGGAAAGGGTGCTAAGAAATAAACAGGATGGCCTAACCTTTGTTATATCGAGCTCAAAGAACCAAGCGGAACCGGTTCTGAGTGATTACATCCATGTGCAACTCAGCATCCCGGTTCAAGCTGAAGCACCGGCGATTGATTTGACGGGGGAGATACTCAAAGGGTTGAACCCCGAAAGAGTCTATGAGAGTTCAAACGGGTCATGGTGTATTTACTCTGAGTCGGATGTGGGGGCGATTTTTAACTCATTTCGTGCTGCAGCTCAGTCCGCCGATTCGGTTGACCCGCACTTTGAGACAACGGAGAAGGGGCGGAAACTTCTCGAAGGCCTGTTTGGTGGGAAAATTAGCGATTACTTTCGTCGAATCGTCCGGATGGTGCAGGTCGGCACTGTCATGTTCTGCATCCCAAAACTGTACCCGCATGACCAGCAATACCGGGAGGTCAGCTCCGTGTTTGGGGGCGGGGGGTGTGCGTTTATCCTGTCAGCCCCCCCGGATTCTCAGACTCTGGATAATTTGTATGTCTTCAGCCATAAGATATGCAGCGTCGCCTCCAACATATATGACGTGGCAAGGGTCGTCAGCGACAAGAGAACGAAGAAAGAGCATGAGGAGCTACTAAAGGGCATAGCACACTCGCTCGGTAACACCATTAGCAAGAAGATAACCACAAACACCCCTACCGACATGGTGCAGCGCCTTCTAAAACTGGAAGAACTTACTATCGAAGCTGCTTCCATGCTGGTTGTGAACCCGGAAACCCCAGACACGATTCTTTGGAGTCAGGCCGGATTTGATGGCGAGCCTGTCGGTACCACCATCCGAAAAGCCATCTCAGACTTTGATTTCGAGCTGAACATCGATGACGAAATCCTTGACGGCCTAGCGGTAGATTCCAAACTAGCCGCCATTGTCGCCGAGCTCGGCAGAAATCTCGAGAAGCGCCGCGCTCCTGACCGTAAGAGCGGGTTGATAGTTATACGAAGGAACCTAAGCAGCGAGGCGTGCGTCGATATAGAGGTGTCGACGACCTGCTCTCACTCAGACGCCCAAAATATCTATCAACGGATGCGAGGCGTTTCGAAGTTTCGTGGGATCAATTGGATTTATACATTGGCGAGCAAGATGTTTGAATCCAATGCAAGTCAGGTCACTTGGTCCTTCGCATACCTGAACGGCGACAGCTCAGAAGCGTCGGAAACGAGGCCTCAGGGGCACACTGGCTGGAAAGTGCTTGGTCCTGTCTCGATTTTTGACGAGGACGCGATGGTGCGGAAGCAGCTCAGGATGACCTTCATGGCGCAGCGCCTGAAAGCTATTGTTCAGGAGGCACAATCATGAGGCCGTTTCGTGTGCTCGTCATAGACGATGAGATACCGGCTGCTTTGTATAAAGCTGGCCCGAATTTCAGCTACACACTCGCCCAAGCGACTAGGGAGCGTGCTCTCTGGGTTCTTAAAGCAATCGTCGAGCAGCAGAAGATCTTGAATACCCCGCTTGAGTTGTACCTGGCCAAGGACCTGCTTTTCGAAGGGGGATCGGTGATGCCTATCCCCCCGACAACAGCGGAGTGGCAGGATGACTTTTTGTGGTCATTAGATGTGTTGGTCTTGGACTTCAAGGGTCTGTCTAACAACGCGGAAACGCGGCTGAACAGGCGCGACCCGGTTGTGGCGATGTTACAGCTATCGGACGAACATTTAAGCGAGCTTAATAGGGATTACCCGGGAGCTGCTTTTTATCTGAAAAACCGAGAGCGCTTTGCCGAAAGCTGCCAGTCTGTGCTGTTCCTCACGAAAACTGATTCGGGAGTGGTTGCTCGCACTTCGAGCATGTCAGTTATAAAGGAGTTCGTGGAGAGGTGGTGTCTTGGCAAAACTGAGCCGCAAACACTGATGTTCAAGGCGAACGCGGAAGGATTTTCTGACGTCGCCAATAAGATCAACTCGCTGTTCATCAGGGTCGCGAGGGGTTACACCCAGCTCGAAAATCTCGACGCAATTGACTTCGCGGCCACCCACGACGAGCCGGTTCTGATTGTCGGCGAAACGGGGACGGGCAAGGAGGACATCGCCTTCGCCATCCACGACAGGTGGAGGCAGTATAAGCAGGTGGAGGCAGGGCTAGACATACCGGCGGAGCCTACTGTCATCAACTGCGCAGGGCTCACGCCGGAGCTGGCGAGGAGTGAACTGTTCGGTCATGTCCGGGGCTCATTCACTGGTGCCGACGATCACAAAATAGGCGCAATCCTCAGTGCCTGCGGGTGCGTTGGGCTACGGTCGGCCCGCAAGTTATCCGAGAAGAGCAAGCTGAGGAGGCAGGCGGACGAGTACAAAAGGCTCACCGACCTCATAGTCGGGTTCGACAAAATAACAGACGATTCCGAGCGGTACACTTATCTTCAGAGGTATGTATTGCCCCTTTTCAACGAGCTGCTGGTGCCAAAGGACACGCTCGACGACTCTGCCTTCTCATTCTTCAGTAACCTGCACTACGAGATGACCCGCGCCATGGTTGGGTCCGACTTTGTCGGTGAGTTCATATCCGGGCTCGTGAGCAGAAATCAGAATTTGCTGGAAGAGAATGATGGAGTCGTCTCGTTCAAAAACACGGGTCCTTTTGGGACCCTGTTTCTAGACGAGTTCGGGGACCTACCGGCAGAAGTACAAACGCTGCTGCTGCGGTATTTACAAAGTAAAGAAATCCAGCCTTTGGGTTACCCCGACCGAATCAGGCAAGCGAATGTCAGGATAATCGCAGCCACCAGTGACCCGCGCGTGGCCAGGTTTGTTGGCGAAAAACTGTACGGCGGCTGGAGGTCGCAAGCGGAACTGGAAAAGCCGCTGCGGGAGGATTTGATCTTTAGGGTAAAGGGGCAGGTCGTGCGCGCGATGCCGGTAACCGCTGAGAATGTTAAGGAAACTCTCTATCACTTCATAGCTCGTTCCGGAGCCGCAGACAGATGGGAGGAAGAGGCAAAGTCATATCTCGCTGGTAAACTCATCAGTCTTTTGTCTTCCATCAAAGAGGCCATCGATGAGGGCCCCAAGGCCGTACATGCACTACCTACATTCGGACACCGCAGAGAGCTTGTGCGGATTGTTACGCTTGCTAACGCATTCGTAACGAAGGCAAGAAAGCGTGGGCTGCGCCCGGCGCGCGAAAAGGTGACAGAGGACGTTATCGATATAATTTGGAAGCCCTCTGTGGTTCAGACTCATACCCTGCCGATGCCTGCCTCCTCCACAAGCTCCTCCGCGCTAACGCGCGAAGCCAATTCAGGTGATAACCATGAAACAGTCGAAGCGCTGCTCGAGCGAATACATACCGTCCTAGGACAGTCGGGTGAGCCTCTGCCCGCGGATTGGACGACCAAGCTGCCTAAGCAGAGGGGTGAAGATCTGCGGCAGTGGGTGCTCAGGAGGGAGCAAGCGGAGGACGTGGACTCTGTAGCTTCGCTCCACGGTTTGTTGGTAAACAGGCCGGGCTCTAACAAAGGTTTCCCCGACGACGTCTACCGTGCGGCCTTCGGCTACGACGGGGGGACGGTGCGCCCGTGGATCTCGAAAGCGATAAAGAAACTTAGGGGGCAATAGGTTACCCATAAGCTGCGCACCTCACATGGGCGTCACGTGGCAACAGGTAATCTCACGTGACTCGGGCCGCGCCATGTAGCCTCGGACCCGTTCTTCATTCACGCAGGCGACTTCAATCTTCAAGCCGTAAGGGACAGTAATTAAATCCCTTACGGCTTTACTTCGGTTCGGTGCTTGTTCTCCTTGTCTCTTCCCGTCCCTGTGGCACGTGAGCTGTCGTCAGCTACAGCACTCGTCACTTAAGGGGACCAAGAGGTACCCGGGGGTCTTTGACAATCGGAGCCGTTGACGATCGTGACGGCTCCTTTACCAAGGAGAGTCAGCGATGCTTAGAAGGAAGTTCATTGGGGTCTGTGCCCTCGTCCTGATGATGGGCTCGACGGTGCTCCCCACCCGCACAACCGCGCAGGTAAGCACCTGCGCGACGAAGTACTCTTGCAACTGCGTCCTGTACGTACGTTGCAAGTGGGTCCCTTCACTGCCTTACGGGCTGAATACGCTCGCCGATAAGAAAGCGATCGTCAACTCGGCCACACCGACGGTTGGTTCCGCGGCGATCATGAATGTCGGCGCCTACGGGCACGTGGCATACGTGACGGCGGTGAAGAAGGACACTCGCGGCAACGTCATCAGCATCACGGTCGACGAGGCGAACTACAAGAGTTGCATGATCGGCCAGAGGACGGGGTCGCCAGCGTCGATGAAGGTCATCGGGTACTACCGGCCAGGCATCAGAAAGCCGTAACCCGATCCACCCTTTATCCTAAGCAAGAGCGGGGCAACAACACCGCTCTTGCTTAGGATTTTTAGAAAGGAGAAACAGTCTATGTTGTTCAGCCTACGCCACACGCGCGTAACTCTTCTTTTCGCAATCCTCTGCTTGGGGCTAACGACAACCGCAGGCGCCCAGGAAGTACACGACAATGGCAGCAAGGCGACTGCGGCAGAAGACGACAGGCAGGTTATCAGAGCCCTGCTGCTGGAAGTCCGCCAACTTCGTCTGGCACTAGTACGTGCCAACGTGCACTCGGTCCGCACGCAGACGCTGATGGAGAGGGTTAAAAATCAACAGGCTAGAGTAGACCGCTTCGCTCGGGAACTTACCGAGGTCCGAATGAGCTTGGCCGAGGCTACGCTGAACCGACCGAGGATGCTCGACCGCCTTAAGGAGCTGGAGACCCGCGTTAATAATGAATCAGATCAGCTCTTACGAGCCAACCTCGATGCGGAATGTAAGGAGTTCAAATTCAATGTCGAGCAACTCACCGACACCGCGGAACAATTAAGGCTGCGCGAGGCCGAGTTGAACAGGGTGCAGAATGAAGAAATGGCTAAACTTTCAGACCTCAACGCTCAGTTCGAAACGATGATGAGAGAGTACGAGGCGGAGGTGGTGTCAATTAAGCCATAGTCTGCCTTGGCGCAAGTGATGCCAAGTGGAAGGGGGTGGTGGTCACTTGTGACCACCACCCCTTTCCCTTTTCTGGCAATAACCTACTAAATGTGTCTAGGAAGCGATGGAGGCTTAAATCGCCGCCGACCACGGACATCCCTTGAGCTGCATTGAGTGCTGTACGTTATTTTCCAAAATAGGCGCTATCGAGATGTCGAGCCAAATACGCGATTGTAAATCCGTTTAATTATTTTTCTTGTCAGCAATCATTTTACCGCCAAATCTTTTTATGGTATTTAGCAGCGCTTGATAATTCTCGTATTCATATATTTTAACGAAATCAAATACTTGAGGGGCAACTTGTAAGTGGTACGGCAAGTCCTTCTTATCACGTACAAAATATACTGATGTGATGCCCTGTCCAAGGGCATATCCTGCCTCAATAAGACAACTGGATAAAATACGTTCTGGATATATTAAAACGTAATTTTGGCAATTCCGTAAAATACCATATACCTCTTTAAGATTCTCGCTTGGTAAAGTAAATCCTTTATAGGTAGTAAATTGAGCGCCATAATAAAAAATGTTATCAACGCCACAACTTTCTTTCAGAGTTTCTACTACAGCTAAAATCTTCTCACGATGAGTTTGATATTTTCTCACGGATTGATGGCTCGAAATAGGAGAGGACAAAAATACATCATACTTAGGAGTCTCACCTCCATTAGCTTCTGTTGCTGCCGGAATTCCTTCTATCCCACTGTTCTGCACAACGACTTGAAAAATTCGTGCCGCCACATTTTTAATCCCATCATCGGTTGATGCGGCGAGCTTATCTACAAGTAGGGCGGAAAATTTTTCAACAACTTTCTTATTGACCTTATGCCAAACCGGCAAAATTATACTGCCTTCGCTATCATCTCTACTAAACAGAGCATCGAGTTCACGTTTCGGCCATTCTTTACATATAAAACTTGGACTAATAATAACGATTCCAAAACGAGACTCTGCCAATCCACGGTCAATAGATCTGCGCAAACTATCCCCTAACTTCAATTCAAATTTATCAAGCCATACATTCAGACCAAATTCTTTTAAGTACCGTGCCAAGGGATTTACCACTAAGCGTTTATCTTCACTAGCATGGCTGATAAAAACATCATATTTCATAATTGATAATCCGATTCAGGGTAAATCGAAACCCTCAGTGGACGTTCATCCCTCAAATAGCTTTTTTTACTTCCTCATGTGGCGGTGGGTGCAGAGATACGCTCCATAGTAGAAACACTCTGTTTCGGTAGCCCACAACTGATTGTCGATTTGTGTGTTTACATGAGTCCCACAAGGTCGGTAAGCCGAAGTATGCGGGAGGTGGTAATGCTTCGTGATAATCTCCGATCACATCGCTGCTTGGTGCGGCACAATTTAAGATGGAAGATGCTGATAGTCAATAATTTTACTTGCGGCATTAGCGAAATTACCCCTCGGTGGTTTTTCCTTTTATGACTCTTCGGTTGACTTCCACTAATGGGGCTGAGGTGAGGGGATGACGGACGCGTCTAGTCGAGTTGTAATTTCAGAACCTGCCCGAGTTCCTCTTCGCCGGTAGCACCTAGCCCGGTCGGCCGTGCGAGCGGCAGATTCCAACCAGCCAGCCTGACTCGGCGTCCGCTTAGCGTAGCATCGCCTACATACCATGTAATGCGTTGGAGGTTCCCCTCTCCCTTCACCTGTCCACCAATTAGGCGGCAGACCTCATTGAAAACAATTCGGCCATTACAAATCACGGTGTGCAGCGGGAATGCCTCAAACTGCCAGCGGAGGAACGGCAGGTCGGCGGAACGAAGCGCCTCTAACTCCGCCGGCGAGGTCTGGGCCAGCTTCGACCACGTGGGATTTGTCGCTTCCTGCGCAAGGTCTAAGTGAGCCACCTCCCCAACCTCGTATCTATAACCCATTGCGCGCGTGACGCGATCGAGCGCGCGAAACCAGCCGTAGATGGGCTTACTTGGCTGGTAATAAGTTCGCATCCTCTGGATAGCGCGGTCGCACTGCTCGTCTGTAAGGGAAAACCGGTCGGCGGCGCCGAGAGACGTTAGGGTTTCGAACCGGCGCGCGGTCCCTTCGAGCTCGACGCCGTCCCGGCCCAAGTACTCCTTGTCTGACGGGTTGAGTCCCACGGTGGTCACGCCAGCGGTGAAAAGGTCGCCGAAAAACAGCACCGGCAGCGACTGCGGCACCGACGAGGCACTGAGCGGTTGGCGCAGGCGTGCATAGAGACGCTGGCGGATGTTCGGGGAAACAATCATTGAAATTCTTGAATCTGGAAATAGGGATTGAGGCTCGATTAGAGAACTGTGCGCCAGTAAGAATCGCGTTCCAAGATCCGACATACGCGCGGCTTAATTGGCAAGTTATGCCAGTTCCCTCCATGACAGCACTCTAAGTGGCAGCGCCCGCACACATCCAGGGCATCGGAATCATCGCTCCGTCCGCGCGTGTGATGCCGCTCTATGGCGTAGCCGTACTGACCGCAACATTGGCATCGCTTCTGCTTAGGAATGTGCGGCGTGGCCGCTCTCCGCCTACCGTTATAGGGGCACGTCCTCGCGTTATGGCCCCACGAATTACACACTCCGCACGCCACGGTTACGTCTCCTAACGGACGGAAGCCTCCGCCTCAGTTGATGAAGACCAGCGCATGACAGGGTCGCCGACCTCGCACTCTGGGTAGTGCTGGCATTCTACCCCTTCCAGAAACTGGAGCCGGACGTGTGGCCTGATCGTCCCGTCGTTCCCGTTGTAGGAGAGGTACACGACGTCGCGCGACGTGCGCGTCCAGTTGGTCAACAGGTCGACGGCGATGCCGACGGCCGTCGAGGCCAGCACGCCGTTCGGCCACACCACCTGGGGCCTGCCCCCCGCCGCCCCATAAAGAGCCGCCTCCTTCGCCAGCTTCTCCTCTGTCAGGAACCCGATGCAAGTCATGCAGAGCCCGCCCGGCAGCGAGAGGATGACCTGACCGGCCATCCGCGGCGGCTCGTTGCCCGCCTGGTGAACGTCCATGCCGATGTCGATGAGAGGGATCATGTAGCGGCGCGCGAAGACCTCGAGCTCGTGGCGCGCGGCGAACGTGTCCACGCAGCCGAAGATCAGGTCACAGCCGCGGAGCGGGCCGGGGTCGTCCTGCCAGCGCCGCCGGTGGACTCCGACCCGCGCGTCGGGTTGGAGATCCTTGATGACGCGCGTCGCAATCTCTACCTTGGACGTGCGCGCCGCCACGTCGCCGTCGAGCACGCCGATCAGCCGGTTGTAGTTCGACGCCTCGACCGCGTCCGGGTCATACGTCTCGTAGTTCAGGAAGCCGATGTGGGCGAGTTGCTGCGTGACGTGTGAGCCGCCACCGCCCAGGCCAACGAGGCCAACGACAGCGCGCTCTAAAGTCGGCTGCGCGTCTGCGCTCAGGAACGACTGCCTGACGAACCTCTCGTTAATCGTCGTCATCTTCTTCCCCCCAGGAACCTCAGCGGCCACTCGACGACCGTGATCTCGTCGGCCTCAATCGGCTCCGGCTCGCCCGGCCCCCAGACGACGCCCAGCGCCCGATCCTCACTCAGGACGATGATGCCGTGTGCCGCGCCGGGCCCCACCGGCCTGAAGCTCTTGACGAGGCGCGGGATCTCACGCCGGTCAGTCCGGCTGAGCTGGGGGGCGCCCCTGTGCGGGTGCAGATGGACGTGGAAGGAGCCCTCGCCAGTGTCAAGGATGCGCTGCATGTTCGCCCTGATAGCGTCGGCGTTAATCCTGGCACCGACGTAATCGTCCTCGATGTAGTGGTCGTCGGCGACGGGTTCGTAGCCGGTCGCGAGGACGAGCATCGGGTCGCCCGAGCGATTGCCGACCCTCGCCGACATGAAGCCCACGCGTTCCGCCGCGAAGGCGTGCGGCCTCTTCAGGTCGGCCAGTGCGGCCGCATAGAGTGTCGCCGGTATCCTGACCCGCGCCCTCATCAGAGCGCCCCCAGGTGGGCCGAGACGAGCTGCGCGAGGCGCAGCCCCGGCCTGTTCACCTGCCAAGAGAACGCATTCCAGTTATGTTCGAGGATGCGCACGCCGACGGCGTTCCAGTTAAGGGAGTGCCGGGACTGAATACGGTCGGCGAAGAAGAGGCGGGAGTTGTAGCCGTCGCGCGGCGTCGGGCAGAGGAGCGCGTCGGTGCTCGAGGGGGTGCAGCCCTCGGGCAGCGTGAGGCCTGGCAGGAGGAAGTAGGTCACCCCGGCCTCGACGCCCTGCCCCACGCTCCCGAACATTGCCTTCAGCTCTTGGATCTGGTCGTCGGGAAAGCTCATCGCGGTCCCCTCCTCAGGCCGAAGCGCTGTCCTTCGGGTGGCTGACGAAGACCTCGCGGCCCTTAATCGTCACCGCGCCGTCGTCGGGCAGCGGCACGAGCTTGCCATCGATGACCTGCGCGAGGTCGTCCGCCTGTGGCACGCCGCCGACGGTCTTGATCTCGGCGACCGTGCGGCGGCCGCGGTGGATCAGCCTCGGCACGTTGTTGACCGTGATCGTGACCTCGGGCCCCTCCTCGGGGTGGGGCGGCTTCTTGTCCGCGGGTACGGCGTTGTGGCCCGGGGCCTGCTGGGAGCGTTCGACATTTTCCATCTTCGTCACCTCGTTCTGCTCAAGATTTACCGTCTGGAGAGCTTTCTTGCCCTCCCACTAGACGGTACGCCGGAGCGTGACAGAAAATAGTCCCCGGCGGGGTTGTCACGGATCGGCGTATACTTAAATAGAGGCGCCTAAACCGGCCTAAAACGAGCTCTTCCCGATGAACTCTGTAGACGCGCCCGACCGGGGCCTAGATCTTAGTAAAGAGACAGACGATGACCTGCTGGTCTACATGTCCATGCGGGAGGACGCCCCGTCGGAAGCTGACGAGGCGCTGGTCGAGCTTTTCCGGAGGCACCGCAAGTACTTGTACAACGCCTGCTGCCGCGCGTACTCCGACATCCTTGACAGGTCGGCGGTCGCCGACTTGGTGACCGACACGCTGATGAGGGCCAGCCAGAAGGCTGGGACGTTTAAGTGCAGTGGACTGACGGACGCGAGGTCACAGCGGGCTTACGTGCGGGGGTGGCTCAGCAAGATTGCCGAAAGGCTCGTGATGACGGCACTCAGGAGTCAGCGCGGCGTCATTATCGAGCACCTGGACGACGAGCAGTGGGAGGCCGTTCCCGAGCAGGAAGCGGGGGACGCCGAGGCGGAGGGGCCGTCGCCGGAGACGCAACTCTACTGCGAAGCCTTCGACAGGCTCACGGAGCGGGAGCAGCACGTCCTGCGCGTGACCGCGCTCTGGCACAAGCCGGGGCAGGAGCATCAGAAGCTGCCCGACGACGTGTCCGAGGAGTTGGCCGAGACCCTCGGCACTACCTCTGACAACATCCGACAGATCCGTCACCGCGCCCGCCAAAAGATCAAAGTCTACGTACAGTCCAAGTTGGACGCTAAATAGGAGTTATGGGGACTAAATCCGAGAGAAACGATCCGACCCCGGGGGGGCCGGACGACGAGCTCGACCGGAAGATTTACGACGCCATGCGCCTTAAGGGCTGGGTCATCCCGCAGACGGTGGAGGATGTACTCAGGGCCGAGGCGGAACTGGACGATGAGGGGTGTGACGACCTGCCCGCGGAGTTAATGGATCCTTACGCAATTCTGCGCCGGGAAACCGCCCGCCCGATAAAGGTGCGCCCTCTGCATTCGGCCGGTGACCGCGAGGCGGAGAAGCATCTGGCCCGGGCCGCGCGTGACGGTGGGGAGATTCCGCCCGAGATCGAGGAGCGTATGAAGCGCGACCGCGCCACCGCGGAAGGAGTCGGCGGTTCAGGAGATGAAGGCACCTAGCTCCACCGTCCCGCCCGAGCGCGAGCAGGAGATCGCCGAGCTGGCCGAGGCCGTCGCCGACGAGTACTTCCCTGACAGGCGTGTAGAGCCCACCGCGATACTAAAGGCGAAGGGCGTCACGCTCAGCTTCGGCCACTACGGCACCTCCTTCGATGGGCTGCTCGAGTGCCTGCGCGGCCGGTTTCACGTCTACGGGAACCTCGACCGGGTGGAGGGGCGCGACACGCCGCGGGCGAGGTTCACGCTCGGCCACGAGCTCGGCCACTTCTTCATCGACGAACACCGGAACGCGCTCAGGGCCGGGCTGGCCCCGTCGCATCCCTCCGTGTGTGAGTACGAGTCGGCGCTGCCGGTCGAGCGCGAAGCAGACCACTTTGCCTCAAACCTCCTGATGCCTCCAGCACGCTTCAATAAACTGGCCGTCCGGGCAGCCGCAGGGCTCGGCGGTGTGCTGAAGATCGCCGAGCATTTCGGCACATCGGTTACGAGCACCGCCATTAGGTACGCCAAGTCTGAGATCGTGCCATGCGCTGTGATCAAGTGGGACGGCCATGGCTTCGGATGGAAGTGGCTTTCGACCGAGACCTTCAGGGCGAGGTTCCGCAGGACGGTGGAGACGTTGAGCGACCTCCCCGAAGACTCCCCGACGGTGCGAGCAATCTCGGGCGAGCGGCCTCCCGCCCAAGGCTACTTTACGGCCGGGACGACGGCGGCGGCGTGGTTCCCCTTCGTAGACGACCGGGGGACGAGAAACGTCATACTAATCGAGCAGGCGATGCCATTAGGTAGATTTGGTGTCCTCACTGTTCTTTACCCGGAGTCGGGAAGCTACGGGCAGGCGGGTTTCGATCCCATTCGCTGGTAAGGTAACTATTTTATCAACATGTCCGTCACAGGCCCTAGAGCGGCTGCGCCGGGGCGTGACTCCGGCGGACTTTGTAACATGATACAGCGAAACGATAAGGCCGCCGTGGTTCCCCACGCCGCGGCGGCCCGGCATGGTCGCGCCCTGCCCGTGGGGCGCGCCGTGCCGCGGGGCGCTGCAGTCACCCCGCATTATGGCTGTGTCTTCAGCAGGCGCCTGATCGTCGCCACTAACTCCCGCACCCCGTCGGGTTTCGTCAGGAAAGCATCCACACCCGCCCGTCGTGCCTCCGCCTCAACATCGCTCGCCGAGAGCATAATGATTGGCGTCAGCTTGCGATGCGGTAGTTGCCGCGCGTGGCGTACGATCTCCAAGCCGTTAACGTTCGGCAGGTGGTTATCCACGATGAGCAAGTCGTAACTGGCATTACCCGACAGCCGCCGGACCGCCACTGCCCCGTCGGCGCACGTGACGACGCGGAAGCCATCCATCTCCAGCATCTCCTTCGCCGCGTCGGCCACCACCTTGTGATCCTCGACGTGCAGGATCGTAACCGGGCGCGCTCGTTGCTCTGCACGGCCCCCGCGACTGCTTTTGCGGCCGACGATACTCCGCTGCCTGCGCACGACCGGCGAGCGTTTGCTCAACAGCTCTTGGTGTCGGCGCTCGATCAATCCTGCAAGCGAGCCGTGGTGTTTGAAGCCCAGTAGCTGCGCGGCGCGCGTCACGCTGCCCCCTGCGCGCTCCAGCGCCTCCTCGACGAAGCGGGCCTCGTACGCGTGCATCTCCGTCGTCAGCGAGAAGGCGGGGTCGCCGACTCTCATCCTCAGCAGCCTGCGCCCCATGATGAGCGCACACGCCCGCAGCCGCCTGACGTCTTCGAGGTCCTGCGTGGACTTGAGGAAGGTATCCGCGCGGCTGTACGCGTCGAAAAGCTCGGTCTCGGAGAGCCGCTCTCCCCCGTGCTCCTCGATGAGCGAGAGGGACGCCTGACCCGCTTTCTCCTTTGCGCCGCCCTCCGCGGCGACACTGACGGCGCGACGGAACACGACCAGCGAGCGGTCATGCTGGCCGAGGCGGGCCAGTACGGTCGCATGTATGGTCAGAGCGTCGGCCAGACACGACTGCTCGCCGCCCCGCTCGAACGCCTTGATGGCGGACTCGATAACCTGCCCCGCCTCCGAGTACCGCTGCTCCGCCACCAGCACGCGCGCACGCGTCTCATCCACCTGCGCTATGTTGCCGGGGTCCTTGAGCCGCTCGAATATCTCGCCCGCCCGATCCAGGTGCTCATGCGCCTCCCGGTAGCGCCCGAGGCGGTAGAGGAGCATGGCGAGGTTGTTAAGGTTGACGGCGCAGTAGCGCTCGTGCCCGGCCTGCTCGTAGTGGTAGATGGCGGCGGTGTGCTCGATGATGGCGCGGTCGAGGTAGTCCGCGCGCCCTTCCGCCATGCCGACGCGGCGCAGGGCCAGGGCCATCTGCCCGTGCCACCTGCCTTTGAGCGCGTCGTTGAGGCCCGAGAAGAACGCCTCCGCCTCCCGCAGCACCTCCAGCGCGTCGTGGTAGCGACACGCCCACGTCTCGATCAGCGACCGGCGGATCAGGACCTTCGCCCTTAACTCGGCCTCCTGATCGCCGACGCCCCTGGCGGCCGCGTCCAGCACCACCCGCGCCTCGTCGAACGCGCCGACGCGCCAGTAGCAGATGCCGAGCTCGTACCGGGCCTCCGCCACCTTCACGGGCAGCCGGAGCCCGTTGAATATCCGCTGCGCTTCACTGATAAGATTTTTAGCGGCCTCCTGCGAGCCGCTCATGTTCCGGGCGCTGCCGAGCCAGCCGGACAGGACGCCGGACTGCAGCAGGACTTCGGCTACCACCTCCCTTTTCAGCCCCTCGACGAACGGTCGCTGTCCGACGCCCTGCCACATATCTCCGAGCGCATCCCGGGCCGCTTCGTACTGCCCGGCGTGGATGAGACTCGCCGCGGCCCGGCAGCGAATTAGCACGCGCTGGTTAGCGGTTAGTGTAGGATTATCTAGTTGCGAGAGAAGTTCGGCTGCTAAGTCCATGTGAGGATTACCCTTCCGAGCGGATGCATGATCCGTGCAGAAACACTGATGCCGCCGTAGCCAGTGAGTGACTACGGCGGCAGATTCGGTCAACCCTCATTAAATCGAGAGGAAAAGAGCGATGCGAAAAACCGTCAGAGCCTTGTTGCTCGTGATGGCGATGTCTGTTTGCGTCAGCGCCGGCGACATGGGCAACGGCGTCGCGCCACCGTCGCCGCAGCAACAGCAGACACCGACCACATCAGAGCCCGCGTCACCGGCGAATGACGACACGTCAGCCGACGGTGATATGGGCAACGGTGTTGCGGCGACGGCGACCGAGGCCGCGCTGAGCCTAATCCAGACCCTGCTGACGCTGTTCTAAGTACGTTGTGAACTAAACACCAGTGGCTGCCTTGAGGACCAGGGGCGGCACAGGCGACGTGTGCCCGCGCATCATAGCAAAAAATCGGCGGCGGCAAGAAAATTTTCCCGCTGTCAGTAACGGTCGCTCGCGTGAGCCGTAATCTTCGGGGCGTCGATGGGGCAACCCTCTCGAGCGACCTAACCGGATAGCACGAACGGAAAAAAGGGGGGCGATTGATCAGGCTGTCTCTGGCCGAGTCTCATCCGCGCGAAGGTGATCTCTCCCCTTTTAAGCCCCTCGACAAAGTCTTCGCAGAAGGTTACGCGATCTAAGAGACGTTTCGCCCGCGTGTCACCCTCGTCCTTGTAGTTGAGCGTCGTGTAGCCGGACAGGAACGTGTAATAGCCCCTGGCCCGGGCCCTCCTGAACGCTTTGGGCCCCTTCGGCTCCCACTCGCGGATGGTGTAGCTAATACTCGTGTACTTCTCGATGATCTTGTCCGCCTCCTCCTCGGAAAGGCGCGTGCCGTCGCGCCCCACCTCCCCGAGCAGCTTCTGCATGTCGAACTCAAAACTGCGCGAGACATAACTCGGGTCGTCCAGGTCGACCCTGAGCACTAAAAACTTCAGGAGCGCGGCCAGCACCAGAGGCTCCTTCCCGCAGGGCAGCGAACGGGCGGTAACGTCCACGACCCACGTCCGCGTGGCCCCTCCCATCGGGGCCCGGAACTTAAAAGACGCCTGCGTCTCCGTCTCGCCCGCGTAGCCGACGAGCAGGAGGGCGCCTAACGATTCGCCAAACGTCGAATAAACGAACTCTACGAGGGGGTGTTCAGGCACTGGTCTTTACGCCTTCGGGCAGTTCGTAGGCCCTGGCTCTCATCGCCCACGCCCGTATCAGCGCCTGTCCGTCTCAGGATTCGACGCCCTGAAGTCGGCGGCGAATTCCCTGGCCATGGACCTCAGAATGCGCAACGCATCTTCGTCGCCCCCACGTCCGCTCCTCAGGAAGAGCTGTCGCGCGTAGTAGATCGACGCGAAGGTTTCCTTAGAACTGTCGCGCGAGAGCCGCACCCGGTCGAGGAGGTCGAATCTGAGATCCACCGCGTAGTTGTCACCTCTGCCGGGGCCGGCCACCGTCGCCACCTGAAAATAAAGCACGGCATAACCCGGTGGCAGCTTCCGGAAGCTGCTGCCGATTTGCGTCGCCTGCTCCGTGGGCGGCAAGACCTTGACGCCGGCCTTACGGATTTCCTCCTCCACCGCCCTGTAGGCGCGCTCGGTTGCCAGCCCAAGACGGCCTTTCGTCTCATGCTTGAGCACCAGTACGATCTCCACCCCCTTCAGGCCCCCGAGAGTGGGCTCAGCGGATTGGGCTTGAGCCCTCCCGGCAAACAACGTGAGGATCAGCAAAGGGAGTAGGTAAAGGTTGGGCCGGAAAGCAGTCTTTAGCTGCACGAGGATTCTCCCATAACTCTTACCGTGGGTGGCGGGGTCTGTTGATGATATATTCCGTGCACGGTTTACCACAGAATTCCCGCATCTTTGTCAATCTCGTCTGATGAGCAGGGCGAAAAGGTGTAACTCCTGAAGATGAGTGCCGCCGGGGACGTTCGGTGTGCTGACTCCCGACGCGGCATCCACGCCAGAATATATTAGGCAGAATTCTGCCTAATGACAAGTCGCGCGCAGTCGCGCCCATGCGAGTGGGGATGTCTCCTGGCGCGGGGCTAGATGAAAGAGGCAAGCTGCCGCGAAGTTGCTTGAGATCCGGATGCAACCTGGGTTGCCGTAGGGCGGGAAAGCAAGTGGTTAGATAAGGATGCGGGAGTCCGATAAGGAAAACCAGAAAGGAAGTTTTCTGGTTTTCCTGCATTCCAGCCTACCCGAATTCCCCCTTCAAGTCCGCCTGTCACCGACCATAGAGAATGAACTCACCGATGCGTATTCTCCCCTCATGGCACCTCCCGTCGCGGCATCTGCAGGCCACTCCAAACGTCCGCCGGCGTGATAGCTTGTCCGAATCGACGCTGAAGAGAATTGGTGCGGTCACACGTCTACGGCCTCATTCCCGTGATAGCGTCAGCCTGCAGGATGAGAAGAAGGGAGCGGCCTTGGCCCTGTTGACCCCGGCCGCGGCCCAGGAGTAGACCGAGAGGGTGTAATACCTGCGCCCCCGTACAAAGTTGCGCTCCAGCCGGTGGTCGGTTGGGTAGATGTTGTTGCCCGACGGGCCCGAGCTGAGACATTCGACGACCCCGCCCGGGAGCTGCCGCACCCGCAGGAGTTTGTGCCCGGCGGATTTCGCGGACAGCCGACACCCTTCGGCTAACGCGGCAAGCGATTTGCGGCTCCTCCCTTCGACCGGCTCCGGCGTGTCATGGTAAACGACTCCGAAGGAGTGATCGCCGCTAATAACGCTGAAGACCTCGATCAGGCTGCCTTCGAGATTGTTCGGCATGGACGCGTGCTCCGGGGTCCCGGGAAATTCAGCGGTGAAGTCACCGTCGGGCCCCGAGAACTTCTGCCACCGCACCTGCGCGGCGGATATTTGGGCGGAGGTCGCAAGTAAAATCAGTGCGAATAAGCAGCGAACGGTTAGCCCTCCGGCGAGGCGTCTCATAGCCGTTTCTCCCTTTTGCGACCGACACACCATAAGTGGTGGTATATTCCGGGTCATGCGGTCCGGAGGTTTACCGGCGTCTTTGACAAACTAATGCTGATGCGCGGAACGCGGCACGACGGGTGATGAAGACCGCCCGGGAGCAGACGGTGTGCAGACTCCCGGCGGAATGTTCGCGCCGAAACATCTTAGGCAGAATTCTGCCTAACGGCAAGGCTCGCTTGCATGAGGCCTGTGCGGGAGGGGGTGACTCCTAGCGTGCGGGCGTTCCGTCAGAAGGAGAGGCCGAGGAGGCTGCCGGAGAAATTGCTCGAAATCCGGATGAAGCTCGGGCTGTCGCAGGGCGAGATGAGCAGGCGGCTCGGGGGAGAGGATACCGACCGCGCTTACATATCAAAGTACGAGCGCGGGGTTTTGGAGCCGTCGCTGGTGATTCTGCTGGAGTACGCGCGGGCGATCTCTACGACCGGGAAAGGCGAGTTTTTAGAGGTGCTGATCGACGATTCGCTGGAGTTGCCCCAGCGCATACCGGCCGACCCACCTAAGAGAGGCGGAATGAGGAATTCTTCATAGTCAATCGACCCTCCAAGAAGCTCCTTGCCGCACGGCAGCGAGCGGGCTCTGATCTCCACGATCCAACTACTTGTGCCACGCCCCCGCGATGCGCGGGACTTAGGAAAACGGAGAGAGGCATATCGATGTCGTTGAATTTCTCGATGTCGCTCAGGCGGTCGGATTCGACCCTGGTGAACTCATTAAAAAGCTGAGTTCCAGCGCCGGTAATACTGACTCCTCGCCAACTTACTGTGCAACAGTAACGAGAGTGCCACCAGTAACCGGTGCCTGTTCTGCTCTGTTCCGCTCCTTCTCACCGCACTTCACCTAGAGCAACTCTGAGCCTCACGGCGCACTCCTGGTGCAGGGCGGCGGACGAATATTGCATCTCGTCATGGCACCTATCGCACAGTACCTCCGAGAGTGAGATCTTTATATCCGCGGGGATAAAGAAGCGCCTATTACCGTAGCTGTTGCCTTCGTCTTTCGGAGGAGGATTCTTGTCCACTATAGCCTTGACTTGGTCACGCCCGACGAGTCTGAGGGCGGCGTGAAACAGGAGGTTTAACGTGGCCCATGTTGGAAAGCCGGTGTCGGTTAGCTCAGGCCCGTATTCGGTAGCTAAGTCCAGTAAATCCCCTTCACAGCAGGGCTCCTCCTCCGCCAGAAGGCCACGAAGCAAGTCCAGCACGGCCTGTTCCTCCTGTTCTGGATGATTACCCTCTAGGGGGACACAGATCCAGCCGGTGCCGTAACGCTCGACGAGCAGGTTGAAATTTGTTTCACCGGGGAAGATGTCAGTCGGGTCATAACGCCGGCCTAGTTTCTCCTTAAAAAGATTATGGAGATCCTCTGCCTTCGCTGTTCTACCCAGCAGCTTCCCTTCCGCCTCTAGCAAGAACTCCTCGTCTATATCGAACAGGATCCCCTGCTCCCCGGCGTAGCGGACGGCTTCCATCCCGCGGATTTCTTTTTTCATAATCAGTCACTTGATGCGCATTCGGAATTCAGAAAATTCACTTTCACCTGCCGGCCCGCCGCGATTTCTTTAACATTGACCGCTGATACCGTGTGTGCTAGATTCCGCGCGCCCTAAAGCCGCGACTGAAGTACAGGCGGTCGAGGCAAGTTGCCAGCGACCTACCGCACCTTCCCCTCACAATTCCGATAAGCATTCTAGGGATGGGACTACGGCAGGTCGGTTGTGAGGCTCACTTGGCCGCCGAGTCTGAGCGGGATACCTCCCGAAAACGCATCAGGAGAGGCCGGGAGACAATCGTGTCACGGCAGCCACGACTTGCGATTCTGATTTTTCAGAGGAAAACCAATGACTAAGAAGAGAAGAAGAATAAATTTTGAAGATTTCCCCGAGATACCTCCGGCGCGCCACGACGGCTTTGAGACGATGGTCTTGAGAAATGAGGAATTGTTCTGCGCCATCACCAGCGGTCACTCGGTTGTTTCTATGATGTTCAACCCGCAGAAAATACGCTCCGAGTTCGAGGGGATGATTAAGACGATGATCGCCCGCCTATCCGACGGGAAGAAGGTTGATATGGCAAATCCCAAGACGGGCACCTACGCGGAGTTGGGCGCGGTGGAGATGAAGTTCACGAACAATCTCGATCTGGCCGTCCGCATCGGCCACTTCACGAATACGGCCTGGCGTTTCTACATGGATGCGATCATCTCTGAACTGGAAGAGCTTCCCGAGCGCCTGATGATGCAGGCGATGCTCGGCGCGACCACCGAGATGTCGATAGACGGCTCCTTGAACTTCAAGGAGAAGGACGGAGCGGCTAAGATGTGGAATTGCTATTTAGATAGCCTCAAAGAGAAGATCGGCAATGAATGGAATAAGCCGAAGAGAGGTACCAAAAGGTATTGGAGTCCGGCGCTGCGAAGGCTGCTACTGGACTATTACGAGGCCCGGCTCGCCGAACTCACAGAACTTAAGAACACTTATGAGGCCGGTGAGGATAAGGATTGGTTGAAGAGAGTTCCGGAGCGGTATCCTGGCTTAGACATTTCTATTGCCAAGAGGGTCAAGTTGGAAGATCCGGAAACGATAGCCAGGGAACTTACCCTCAAATTCTTAAACAGGCGCGGCGATGACCAGTTTGCCAAGCAGTTGCGCGAGGCCCAGCGAGAGCGAAAAGCGAGGGAGGACGCCAATAACGCCAGGGAAGCGGACGCCCGGCACATGTACGCAGTAGAATTTGTAGACGGCCACATAAGACCCATAAACCTGTCCATCCGGAAGCCATGAACGGGGTGTTACCTTATGCGCCATGAGAATGACGCATGAGGTAGTACATGGCGTGACTGTTGACGACACCCGGACGGTAACAGACCGGCGCAAGCAAAGGATTGACCGCTCCCTGGAAGTCCAACAGAGGCCCAAGATATTGGGCCTCTGGGGCCAGAAGAAGTTCGCTAGGGGATATGAACTTGGCTTTTGTCGAGAGGCACCGGGAGACGCCGAGTGCCTTATCGGACGTAGCTCTCTCACGTTATTTTCTTGTTGGTTTCGCGTTCTTCGGTTCTGCGTATCTTCCCGTGGATTCCTCCCCTCCACCCCCACCCCCCGCATCCTGATACCGTGTTGGCTCACGACCCCGGCTTCGATATTTTCGTGTTGGTCTGATGGTCCGTTGGGCCGATCTACGCGGCTTAGAGCGAGCACGCCAACACCCTCCGCCCTTACCCACTGCCGTACCCCAACATAACTTTATCTGGGAAGGGTGCCCACCGAAGGCGAGGATCCACAACATTTCACCAATTTACCGAAGAGGGTGCGTTCAATAAGGAAGGTAGATCCAATCTTATGCCTCGACCACGTCCCAAGCGATCGACGAAGAATAAGAAACGCTCCACACCCCTGACGCGGCAGCGGTTCGAGCAGCGACTTGAAGCATTAGAAGGGACCTTATGCAATGACGGCGACATTCTCAATCAGCCCGGCTTGCGCGCTCGGCGGTACAAAGAGACCGACCACGACCTCATCATTGAGGCCGAACCGATCACAGAGATAACAGATCCGTGCGTCTGCGGTGCTCCGCCGTCAGTTTTTCAGAAGTGGGGACCTGCCAAACTGGCTTATCTTCATGACCTGCCCATCAGGTGCAAGCGTACGCGCTTGTACTACCAAAAGCAGCGGTACCGCTGCACGGCATGCAACAAGACGCTATCTCAACCTCTGGCCGGCGCGGACGAGCGACACAGACTTACGACACGCCTGGGCGACTACATCAAGCAGGAGGGGCTCAACATGTTTAGAACCTTCGCTGAACTAGCAGACGAAGTGGGTTACTCCGAGCAGTCGATCAGAGACATTGTCACCGCCCACGCGGCAAAACTGGAGAAAGAGAGGCGCATCGACACCCCTTTATGGATCGCCATCGATGAGGTCTACATCGAGAAACAAGAGCGCTGCGTAATTACCGACCCCCTCGGCCAGCGCGTCATCCACATGCTCCCTACCAACAGGCAGGTTGAGTTGGAGACGTGGCTACTACAGCTCCCAAACCGGCACAAGGTAAAACTCGTGACAATTGATATGTGGAACCCCTACCTGGGGGCAGTGGAACGGCTCTTACCGACGGCAACCATCGTCGTCGATCGGTATCACGTCCATAACCTACTTAACGGCGGTCTTAAGGACGTGCTGGGGGTGGTGCGCGACAGCATGTCCTACTCAGAACAGCGGCAACACATGCGCGACCCACTGATACTTCTGACCAGCAGGTACCACCTAGAGGAGGAGGAGAAGAAAGATGAGTAACAATGATAGGGAAAACACGAAAAAGCCGAGTCGGGTCGAGATTAGAGACAAATGGCTGAAGGAAGTACCTGACGTGGCTACTGGCTACTGGCTCAAAGAACATTTCTCCGACATTCTCCAGCTCCGGGACAGGAAGAAGGCGGAAGAACTTACGGACCTCTGGTTGAGCCGGGTAGAAGAGTACATCGAGGGACTTCACTCTAAATACCAGAAGGGAGAGGGCAGAAAGCGTGACCGCCCGTTCGCCAATATCCATACGACAATCAAAAAATGGAGGCCCTACATCTTGAACTATATCGACAGCAAAAGTATCTGCTCCTTCGCGGTGACGAACTTCTTCGCCGAGCACGTCAACAAAAAACTCAAAAGCGCAAAGACACTCGGTAACGGCATCGCGTTCGAAACCCTTCGGATGAAAGCCATCCACGGCGGCGTGATGGTGAAGCGCCGGCCGCCGCATCCGCTGAGTGACCGGCAGGCGCGCCCTAAGGTCGGGGGCTCCAAAAAGAGGAGAGAGATCAACCCGGACGCTAATCTTGAACAGCTAAAGCGTGCGCGGGAGGACAGAGACGAAACGAAGAATTTACTTCCGAAACCGCAGACTAAGCCGGGGTGGGCTACCCGCTTTTTGTCTACCCCCTACTCCTCCACCCAGGCGACTCCTCACGGTGATGCAGGGGAACGAAAAGATGAGGACCTCACCCCGTGCGAAGACGTCACTCAACGCCACACGACTGATAGCGATGACGTGGTCGACGCTGTTGCATTACCTCCCCTTCCGCCCGATGACGGAGTGCTTCATTCGCCGGATCTTGAGGTCAAGGGTGTGGGAGAGATCACGGCTCCCGAGAAACGTGCCGGTACTGCCAGACGCCAGAGGCCAAAGTCTGATCCCAACCAGCTATCGATGTTCTGAGCGAGAGTTTTCCCTTGTAGACCAAGCGAGGTGCTAGTCGCCTCCAAAAAGGAGAATATCTTCTATGAAATTTTCAGCCCTTCCCGGGTGGAATATCATCGGCACCACCAGAACGGCCGCGGGCACTCTAGTCCGTGTAGAACTGCTTACCGTGCCGCTGCAGTGCCAGCACTGTGCCGTATCCTCGGAATTTCTCCGGAAGTATGGCGAAACCGAACTCAGGGTGAATGATGTTCCTAAGCGGGGTAAGCTGGTCGAAATAATGCTGTCACGACGCCGCTACGTCTGCAGCAACTGTGGCAGCACCTCATTGCAGCCGATGCCTGAGGTTGACGAGGACCTCCGCGCAACTGCCAGGCTGGTCGAGTTGGTAGCAAAGCGCGCGTTAAAGCGCCCGTGCCGGCAGGTGGCCGAGGAGCTCGGCCTCTCAGAGTACTTCGTGCGCGCGGCCTTCTCTAAGGAGGTCAAGCGCCTGGAAAGTCTGGAGTGCTGCGAAGCCCCCCACGCTCTGGCGCTTGACCTCATATACGTAAATGGCCGGGAAAGGGTGCTCCTCACTGATGCTGAGTCAGACCGTGTGATCGGCATTACCGCTGATGCCAGCATGATGACCGCCCAAGTGACCCTGCTACGTCTCCCGCGGCGTGAGCGCGTTGAAGTCGTTACTATACCTATGTGCCGTCCCTTCAGGATTGCGACCAGCCAAATACTCCCCCGGGCGAGGCTTATCGTCGACCGCTTCGAAGTGATGAAGCTCGGTAATGATGCCTTCGAAAAGGTGCGGAAGCGTGCGCCCCTCCTCTCATCCCGACCCGAGGATGGAAAAGTCTTAGCGGCGGCCGCCTTTTTTCTAAGGGCTCGATTTATCGATGTCTTCCGTACGGACTCGAGCAGTGTAGCCCGCCGTCGTTATGCGGAATGGGTGGCGGCTTTGCCGGAGGAGTTGATGTTCGCCTTCGGCCTGGTGGTGCGAACAGTTAACTGTTGGAGTGAGCACATATTCGGCTATTTTGATCACCATTTTCCGGAGGCCAATCCCGAGGCAACAAACCATTCGGCCGAGGTTGCTCCGCCCGATGAACAGAGCGCCGGACCCCAGCAGATCCTTATTGAGGACGAGCGGGACGCCGCTACGGGATGACTTACGCAACGAGCGCTAGGCGTTCGGGTATTTCGCCTCGGTCTCAGGGTCGTGGGTGCATTGCTTCATAGCCCCGTCCGGATATTTTGGGGTGCGGACTCTTCGCCACCCTTTCTGGTCGCAGTATTGACATTCGGCTGCCGCAGCTTTAGCCGCAGTGGAATTAGCCGCGTGCCGCTTTTTCTCCTGCTCTTCGAGATAGGCGGCGGGCAGGGCGTAATTCCCTTCTATCGCGGCTATGAGCCAGCCTGCGGCGTTTTTTCTGGGCTTACCTAGGTCTCGGTATGGGTAGGCCGCGAGCTGCTCCTCGACAGCCTCCCCATGGGCTTTAACTAGCTCCCGCGCCTTAGCCTCGGATATTCCGAAACCCTCGGGCGGCTTTGCGGTCAGTGTTGCTATTAGCGGCTCGGCCCTTGGCTCTGCTCCGGCAGCGGTTTCTGCAGGGGGCAGTGACGGTGGACTCCCCTGCGATGGCGGGAGTTCCTGCTGTGTAGGTCTCTTCCTGCGCGGGTGGCGGCTGCGGATTCGATTGATCGAGTTTCGGGCGCCCTCCCCCGGGTAGTACCGGATGATGAAGTCGACCTCCTGGCCGGGTTCCCTGATCGCTCGGTACTCGACCTTTTCGACGTAGCCGAGGGCCTTGTGGTCTTCGATCAGGTCGTTCATCTGCTCGACCACCCTGTAGCGCTCAGAGTGCCTCTTCAGGGTGTGGTGCCTCTCGACGTACCAGGAGTATCGGATTTCGCAGAACCCCTCCTGCTGGCCCCTCCTGTTTTCCACGACGCCGAAGATCTTCGACGCCAGCAACTCGTACCAGCGCCGGGCCGCCGGGCTGACCGAGAACAGGTACTCGTTGTCGATCGGGCGCTGGCCCTGGTGCTTCTGCATCTCCACCTCGTGCGGGTGGAGTAGGAGGTAGACAGTATCCTCCAGGTCGAAATCGAAGCTGAATTTACCCTCCTCGAGCTCCTCGTCCGTCAGGTGCTTGCTGCCGATTGAGTAGATGCTGACGCGGGAGAACTCGCCCTTGATGTGCCGGTAGAGTGCCCTTCCCTCTTCGTCCCTCTCGGCCGTCGGCATCCAGAAATCCGCCTCGCACCAGGCCGAGCCGATTTGCCGGATCGATTTCAGGAGTCTCCTGGACTCCCACCCGCCTATGGAGCGGCCGAGCGTGCGCAGACACTCTCTGATGCTCCCCAGCGGGATGAGGCTCGGAAGTTTACCGAGCAGCCGCTCCCTTTCGGCATCCATGGCCGGCTTGATGAGTCGTACCCACACTTCGTGGGCTTCGATGCCGGGCGCGCCTATCGTCGGGTTGGGGGTCACCCTCCAGCGGACGGGCTTGTTCTCGGGGTCGGTGCTCCGAAAGTCTACCGGCTGGCTGAGGAGGTCTTTCCTCTTCGTGAGGTAGAAGAACGGGAGTTCGGTCGTGAACTTCGGCAGCGGCGTAACCGGGTGCTGCTTCGGTTTGAGAGGCTGTAGGGCTCGAGGCATCGGTTCTCGGCTTTTCTTACCAGAGTGTTAATGACAACAGCACGGTTCTTATAGCCTATTGTTGTTCTTTTATAAATACTTTTCTAATTCTTCTCGGGCGATTTCTCTTTCACTTAGAATAACTTAGCTTAAAATTTACCGGGAGATCGCACACGCTTTTACCGGGAGATTGCACACGCCTTACCGGGAGATCGCACACGCTTTTACCGGGAGATTGCACACGCCCCCATCTCTCAAAGATCGCAGCGTCTCCCCAAAGGTAGCACCTGTCTACCTATCAAAGATTGGATTGACCTTGGGATTTACGGAGACGTGGTTATCGATACCCGGCGGTAACCTTGGCGCTCCGCCGCCTTGTTCAGCGCCAGATTACCAGAATGCCAGATTGCTACTTATCGTCCGCATTTTTATGCTTCTGCCGGGGGCTTGGACTACGCTTTGGAACTGCCTTGCTGGATGGAACCTTCCGCGGAGAGTTAGTGCTTTCTACCTGCATGACCCTGTAGCCATCTCGCGCGCCGCGCTCGTAGGCGAGGGCCTGCTCGCCAGCTTCCATCAACTCGGCGAACGTCCCATCCTGCATGTAATCCTTCTTAGTCTTTCTGCCCATGAAAAACTCTAATAAACCAGAAAACCAGAAAGATGGTACTCATTCTTCCTGGGTTTCTTCATCTTCCGGCTTCAGATATTCTCTCGCGCTATGTCTCACGCGGAGCACGTACACGGTCTCTCCTTCGACGGTGAAGAGAATACGGTATTTGCCGTAAATGAGCTGGCGAATCTCTTCCTCGAAAAAGACGCTCTCCGGCGCGAGCGGGCAGCGGAGCGGGTTCTTTTCCAAAGACCGGAAGGCCTTCATGAGACCCTCATACCAGCGGAGCGCGGCCCCTTCCGACTGCTCGTTAATCCAGAAGTAGGCCTCGCCCGCGTCAACCAGCGCCTTGTCGGTAGGCTCTATGCGGTAGGTACTCATCGCTTCTTTTGGGCGCGAATCTTCTTCCGCATCTCCTTATCGAACTGGTCGAGCGACATAGTCTT
>Ga0126311_10000060_pt1 | contig 56626 bp, 57 predicted proteins | sample Plot61_FD_92539 | JGI IMG/M metagenome (GOLD analysis project Ga0126311, IMG submission 92539) | Serpentine soil microbial communities from UC McLaughlin Reserve, CA, USA - Plot61 | ecosystem: Environmental > Terrestrial > Soil > Grasslands | place: USA: UC McLaughlin Reserve, Lake County... | reverse complement strand
CCTGCACGGTCGCGGCGGCCGCCGGGAAGGCGATGGCGTCGTCGCACGACCGGGTGAGGGCGTTCGGCGCACGGCCGGTGAGCGCCCATGTCGTGACGCCCGCGGCCGCTGCGGCAGCCGCCGCGGCCAGCAGGTCGGGGCTGCGCCCGGAGGTGCTCAGCAACAGCACGATGTCACCCTCGCGGGCATGCGCACGCACCTGGCGCGCGAACATCTCCTCGATGCCGTAGTCGTTCGCGATCGCCGTGAGGCTGGAGGTGTCGCCGTGCAAGCAGATCGCCGACAGCGGCTGGCGCTCCGTGCGGTAGCGCCCGACCAGCTCGGCCGTGAGGTGCTGCGCCTGCGCGGCCGAGCCGCCGTTGCCGACGGCGAGCAGCCGTCCGCCGGCCGCGAGCACGTCGGCGAGGCGCTCGCCCCAGGCTTCGAGCCGCTCGACGTCCGGCTCGAGCTCGGCGAGCGCGTCGCGCAGGCTCGCGAGGTGGTCGGCGCCGCTCGGGACGAGCGCGAAGCGGCGCGCGTCGGGAGCGGCTGCTCCGTCCACGGGGGCACTGCCGGCGGCGCGCCGACGCGGCCGCGCGGCGACGCGCGCGTAGACGTCGAGCGTCGCCGCCGCGATCCGCGGCCAGCCGTAGCGGCGGCGGGCGCGCTCGACGCCCGCGCGGCCGTAGGCGGCGAGACGCTCGGAGTCGGACAGCAGCGACGCGAGCGCCTCGGCGAGCCGGTCCGGGTCGCGCGGCGGGACGTGGACGCCGGTGACGCCGTCGACGACCGAGTCGATCATGCCGCCGACGGCGGAGGCGACGACGGGCGCGCCGCACGCCATCGCCTCCAGCGGGACGATCCCGAACGGCTCGTACCACGGCACGCACACGGCCGCGTCGGCCGAGCGCAGCAGCGCGGCGACGTCCGCGCGGCCCATCCGGCCGCGCAGCTCGACGCGGTCGGCGACGCCCGTCTCCTCGGCGAGCGCCCGCAGCCGGCGCGCCTCTGGATCGCGGTCGAGCTGCGCGCGGGGCGGACCGCCGGCCACGACCAGCTCCACGTCGGGCAGCGCGGCGAGCGCGGAGATCGCGTTGCCGACGCCCTTGCGCGCGACGAGTCGCCCGACGCAGACGATCCGTCGCAGGCCCGGGCGCCGGCGGGCGCGACGGCCATCCGGGGTGAAGAGGCCGAGGTCGACCCCGCACGGGATCGGCGTGAGCCGACCGCGCGCGCCGCCCATCCGCACGAGCTCGAAGATCTCGTCGCTGCACGTCGCGACGACGTGGTCCGCGCGCCGCAGGATCTCCCTCTCGATCGCGATCCGCTCCGGCGGGCTGGTGTCCATCTCGCCCTGGTAGCGGCGCTTGACGACGCCGAGCGCGTGGAACGTGTGCACGACCGGGATGCCCAGCTGCCGCGCGGCCATCAGCGCCGCATGACCGGACATCCAGAAGTGCGCATGGACGACGTCGGGGCGATCCTCGCGCCACTGCGCGGCGAGGTCTGCGGCGAACGCGTCCATGTGCGGCAGCAGTTCGTCCTTCGGGATCGACGCCGGCGGCCCGGCCGGCACGTGGTCGACGAACACGCCCGGCGCGAGCGGGACACGTTGCGGCAGGTGCGGGTCGTCACGGCGCGTGTGCACGACGACGTGCGCGCCCTGCCGGCCCATCTCCGCCGCGAGTGCGGCGACGTGGACGTTCTGTCCGCCGGCGTCGACGCCGCCGAGGACGGCGAGCGGGCTTGCGTGCTCCGAGACCATGGCGACCTTCATGCGGCTCTCCGTTGTGTCGTGGGGGATTCGGCCGCGGGGTCTCGGCGGCGAGGCTTGGAGGCGCTAGGCCGGCGATGCTCGGCGACGACCTGCGCGAGCAGTGCGTCCCAGTCGGCGAGGAAGCGCTGGAGCCCGTAGCGCTGCAGCGCGACCGCGCGCGCGATCTCGCCGGCCGAGCGCGCGTGCTCGGGCTCGTCGACGAAGTGGCGCAGCGCGTCGGAGAGACGGTCGACGCGGGTGGAGATCGCACCGGCCTCGGGCGGGATCGCCTCGATCGCCTCCGTCGTGGCGAGCGCGACGACCGGCATGCCGAGGTGCATCGCCTCGAGCAGCGACAGGCCGAGCGAGGTCCAGCGGATCGGGTGCAGGTACACGCGACGACGCGCCAGCTCGTCGTGCATGCGCTCCTGCGGCACGTCGCCGTGGCCGCCGAGCGACTCCGCGTCCATGCCGAACAGGTCCAGCGGCGCAACCGAGGCGAAGCGCAGCAGCAGATCGGTCCCGGTGACGCGCCCTCGGCGGCGCGCCTCGTTGATCACGACGGCCGCGCGCGGCAGCTCGCCCGTGTAACGGTGGCCTGGATCGACGATCCCGTGCTCGATCACGCGCGTGGGCGTGGAGCCGGCGTCCCAGAAGAGGTCGTTGAAGTGCGTGACGTGGACGAGCGTGAGGTCGGTGCGGTCGGCCGCCGGGTGGCGCATCTCGGCGATCCGACCCTGCGGCGCGTTGTGCTCGAGGTAGATCGCCGGCAGGTCGCGGCCAGGCCTGCGGCCGCCGAGCCAGCGTTCGGCCAGCCCGCCTCTCTGCAGCTCCTCCGGCCGCTGGAGGACCACGACGTCGACATCGGCCTCCGCTGCCTGCTCGGGCGCGACCTCGACGGCGTTCGCCGGCCACTCCCACGTCTGCGCGCGGCCGCGGCCGTCTGGGCCGCGGTCGGGCAGCGTCGGCAGCAGGACGCGATGCCGGCCTTGCACGAAGGCGGTCGTCCAGCTGCCGTGCACGTGCCAGAGCAGGACGTTCATGCGGCCGTCGCCTCCTCGACATCCGGCGCGGGCGTCGCCAGCCGCTCGACCGCCTCCAGCACTGCGGCCAGCGGCAGCTCGTCGATGCACGGATGGCCCGGGACCGGACAGCTGCGCGCGCGGCAGCCGGCGCACGGGACCGGCTCGTGGAGGATCGCGTGGGGGACGCGCCACGGCCGCCAGCGCACGGCCGGGACAGTCGGCGCGTAGAGCGAGACGACCGGCGCGCCGACCGCGGCCGCGAGGTGCGCCGGACCGGTGTTGCCGACGACGACGACCGCCGCGCCGGCGAGCACCGCGGCGAGCTGGGCGAGATCGGTCTTGCCGCCCAGATCGCGGACGCGCGTGCGTGCTGCATGCGGCACGCCGGCCACGACCCTCGCGGTGAGCAGGCGCTCGCCGGCGGTGCCGGTCACCGCGACGCGCCAGCCGGAGCCGGCGAGCGCGCCGACCAACTCGGCGTGGCGCTCAGGCGCCCACGCGCGCGCAGGCACCGAGGCGCCCGGGTGCACTACCACGTAGGGGGTGTCGGCGTCGAACGGCCGGGCGGCATCGGCGATGTCGTCGAGCGCGCGCACGCGCAGCGCGCCGTCGTCGCTGTCCGGCAGCTCGTGGCCCATCGCGCGCATCAGCGACAGCGAGCACTCGACCTCGTGCATGTCGTCGTCGACGCGATGGCGCACGTCGAGCAGCGAGCCGGGGTAGTCCTCGCTCGTCGCGCCGATGCGCGGGACGCCGGCGAGGCGCAGCAGCAGCGCGAGCGGCAGCGGGCTCTGGTGGAACGAGGTGAGGATCGCCGCCTCGTCGGGCGCGCGGCGTGCGATCTCCAGCAGCAGATGTCGCGTGGGACCGTTCTCGAACGGTCCCGGCTCGGGGTCGATCCACTCGGCGCGGTGGACGACGATGTCGTCGACTCCGGGCAGCAGCCCCGCCGCCTGCACTCCGCGCGGGCCACACAGCAACGTGAGCCGCTCGGCGTCGCGCTTGGCGGCGCGGATCGCCGGACCGGCGAGCAGCACGTCGCCGTCGTTGTCCATGCGCGCGACGAGCACGTGGGTCATCCGAGCACCAACCTGATCGCAGCCTCCAGGTCGGGTGCGACGATCGGCGCCGCTGCGATCTCCTCGGGGCGCGTGCGCGGCGTCGGCACGAGCACCGCGCGGGCGCCGGCGGCGCGGGCGGCTTCGACGTCGGCGCCGATGTCGCCGATCACGACGCAGCGCTCGGGAGCGACGCCGAGCCGGCTCGCCGCCTGCCGGATCAGGCCGGGCGCCGGTTTGCGGCAGTCGCACCGGTCCTCCGGCACGTGCGGGCAGAACAACCAGGGACCGAGCGGTCCGATCAGCGCGTCGGCGCGGGCGTTCACGGCCTCGACCTCGGCCTGGGTCAACAACCCGCGCCCGATGCCGCTCTGATTGCTGATCACCGCAGTGGGGATCCCCGCCCGGCGCAGACCCTCGATCGCCTCGCGCGCGCCCGGCATCGGCTCGACCTTGGCGGGGTCGCCGTTGTACGGGACGTCGAGGATCAGCGTGTCGTCGCGGTCGAGCAGAACGGCGGCGGGGCGACCCCGCGCCGCACCCCGCAGTGCTCGCACGAGGGCGCGACCGCGCAGCCTCTGCCCGACCGCGACGAACGGCATCGGCACGCTGGTCAACGCCATCGTGGCCAGCTCCCTCGGCGTCTTGGGGCCGGGGGCGATGCGGGCTGTTGCGAGCTCGGCCGTGAGCGCCAGCCAGGCGGCGCCGGCTGCCGTCGCGGTCCGCCGGGCGCCGACGGAAAGGGCTACGAGGGCGAGGAGGGCGGCGGTGGCGGTCGCCGCGTGGCGGGGAAAGCGGCCCGCCGGCGCGTTCGCTCGCGTGCGCCAGTCCTTGCCGTGGAGTGCGCGCATCAGCGCGTCGTCGGCGTTGCCGGCCTGGGCCTTCAGGCTGATCCATGGGCTTGCCGGACCGACCGGGTGGACGATCGTGCGCTCGCCGCTGGCGATCTCCCAGCCGGCTTGCGTGATGCGCAGGCCGAGGTCGGCGTCCTCGCGGTAGTTGCGCCTGAAGCGCTCGTCGAAGCCGTCGACCTGCTGGAGCGCCGCGCGGCGGTACGCCAGGTCCGCCGTCGCCCACTGCGCGCGCTCGAGCCCGGCGACGTTGCGCTCCCAGTCGGTCGGGCGGCGGTCGGACGGGAGCGGCACGACGATGCGGCCCTGCACCCCGCCCGTCCGCAGGCCGGCCGCCTCGAGATCCGCCGCGAGCTTTGTCGTCCAGTCCGCCGGCGGCACCACGTCGTCGTCGAGGAAGGCGATCCAGTCCGCCTCGCTCGCCCGCCAGCCGGCGTTGCGCGCGACCGCCGGCCCGCGACCGTGCGTGTGCAGGATCGCGATCCGCTCGAGCACTGTCCCTCTCGCCACCCTATGGGTGGTCAAAGGGACAGTGCTCGCGGCGGGGCGGTCGTCGACGAGCCAGATGCGTTCGGGGAGCGGCTCCGGCTGCGCGGCGAGCGCGGCGAACAGGCGCGCGAGCGAGGGACGGCCGACGGTGGGGATGACGACGTCGTAGGTCATGCGGCGGCGAAGGAGCGGGACGCGGCGGCGCGGGCGGTGGGACGCGGGCGGCGCACGACGAAGGGCCCGATCGCGAGCAGGTCGATCGGGGCGGAGCCGAAGCACTCGAGCGCATCGCGCGGGTCGTCGACCATCGGGCGCCCCGCGGTGTTCAACGAGGTGTTGACGACGACGGGCACGCCGGTGCGCGCCTCGAACTCCTCCAGCACGCGCGCCATCAGCGGCTCGGCCGCGGCAGACACGGTCTGGATGCGGGCGGAGCCGTCGACGTGGACGACGGCCGGGATGCGCTCCCGCCACTCGGGCGCGACCGCGTGCGTGAACAGCATGTGCGGCGAGGGCAGCCGGCCGGAGAAGATCTCGGCGGCGCGCTCCTCCAGCACCATCGGCGCGACCGGGCGGAACTGCTCGCGGCCTTTGACCTCGTTGAGCCGCTCCGTGTTCTCCGCGCGACGCGGATCGGCCAGCAGCGAGCGGTGCCCGAGCGCGCGCGGGCCGAACTCCGACCGGCCCTGGAACCACGCGACGATCCCATCCGCCGCGAGCGCGTCGGCGACGATGGAAGCGACGTCGTCCACGCGCTCGAACGCGACGCCGGCGCCGGACAGCCAGCGGCCCAGCTCCTCCTCAGACCAGCTTCGCCCCAAAGCGGCGGTCCGCATCGGCCGGACGCGGTCGCCGAGTTGGGCGGCGACGTGCAGCGCCGCCCCGAGCGCGGTGCCCGCGTCGCCCGCCGCTGGCTGCACCCACACCTCGTCGAACGGTCCCTCGGCGTGGAGCCGCGCGTTCGCGACGCAGTTGAGTGCCACGCCGCCGGCCATCGCAAGCCGCCGCTCGCCGGTGCGCGCGTGCAGCCACGACGCCAGCTCCAGCAGCATCTCCTCCAGCCGCCGCTGCACGCTCGCGGCCAGGTCGGCGTGCTCGGCGTTCCACTCGTCGTCGGTACCGTCGCCGCCCAATGAGGGCGCGAACGCGCGCCAATCGGGCGCGGCCGCGTGGAAGCGACCGTCGCCGGTCGTGAACATGCAGGCCCGCAGCGCGTCGCGAAAGCGCGGCTGCCCGTACGAGGCCATCGCCATCACCTTGTACTCGTCGCTCGCGCGGCGGAAGCCGAGGTGCGCGGTCAGCTCCTCGTAGACGAGCCCGAGCGAGTGCGGCAGCCGCTGCGCCGCGAGCACCTCGAGCCGCCCGTCGCGGACGTGCCCGGCGAGGTGCGAGGCCGACTCGCCGCGACCGTCGAGCACGAGCGTCGCGCAGTCGCGCCAACCAGCGGCGGCGTAGGCGGAGGCGGCGTGCGCGACATGGTGCGGGACGAACCGCACGATCGCCGGGTCGAGGCCGGGCAACGTCGTCCGCAGAAAGTGCGGAGCGCGGCGCACGTACAGCGTGCGCAGACCCTCCCACAGCTCCTCCATGACGTCGGCGCTCTGCGGCGCCAGCGCCGGGTCGTACGAGTAGGCGACTGCGTCGAGATCTTCGGCGGCGATGCCGGCGTGCGAGAGGCACCAGCGCGCCGCCTGCTCCGGCAGCTCCCAGGTCGAGAAGGCGACCGGCGGCTTGCCATGCTTGCGCCGACTGAAGCGCTCCTCCTCCGCCGCAGCGACGATCTCACCGTCGACGACGAGCGCGGCTGCAGGATCGTGGAAGACGGCGTTGACGCCCAGGACCTTCACCGTTTGGCTCCTCTCTCAGGCGAATCCGAGAACGTGCGAGAGCCCATCGCTACCCCACGCAAGGGCAGACAAACACCCGCCGTCGAGAAGCGGCTCCGCGCGAACCGAGCTGGCGCACGAGCGCTGGCGAGCGCCGATTCGGAACGCGCGTCAGCGGGCTCGGTGGCCCCGCTCGAGCGTCCGCATCGCCCGCTCGACCTCGCGCGGGTGCGGGTGCCGCTCACGCAGGATCCACGGCAGACCGCGCAGCGCCGCGCCGGCCCCGCGCAGCGTCTGCCAGCCGGCGCCGCCGTCTGCGAGCGCATGCATGGTGGCGGCCGGCAGGCTACGCGACGGACGCCGCAGCCACGCCGACCACAGGTCGTTGCGGACCGTCTGCGCCGCGCGCCCGGCACGCGTGTCGTCCGCCGCCGGCCAATGCCGCGCGACGAGCCGCTCGTCGTAGCGCACGAGCCAGCCGGCTGCGACGAGGTCGCCGGCCAGCAGCCGCTCCTCGCCGCCGATGCCGTAGCGCAGGTCGAAGCCGCCGACCTGCAGGAACGCGGACCGCCGTACGACCGCCCCGCAGGCCACAAAACCGAGCACCGGCGTACCCGGCACCGCACGACCGCCGACGTCCGTGAGCGGGCTGCGCGCCATCTCGGCGCAGGTCGGGTCGAGCCGCCGCCGCTCACCGACGAGCACCCGCGCCGCCAGCAGCCCGACCTGCGGATGCATCCCCAGCACCTCGGCGGCGTGCCGCAGCGCGCCCGGCTCCCACCCCGAGTCGTCGTCGGTGAGCGCGACGTAGGGCGTCGCGAGCCGGCGCACGGCGGCGTTGCGCGCGGCGGCGCCGCGGTTCTCGCCAAGCGCCAGCAGTTCGACATCGGGATGGCGCTCGCGCACCGCCGACGGCGTGCCGTCGGACGACGCGTTGTCGGCGACGAGGATCGGCGGCCGCTCCGGCAGCGCACACAGCCGCGCGAGCGTCGCGAGCAGCTGCTCGCGACGGTTGCGCGTAGCGATCGCTACGCCGACCGGCGTCGGCACGGCACGTCCGCGCGCAGGGCCGGGGCCGCCGGCGGAGGCGGAGTCGGTCACGTCGTCGCGCCGACGCCGGTGCGCAGCTCACGCTTGCGCAGCGGCGCGGTCGTCGCGGACGACAGCGGCGGCGTCGGGAAGTCGGCGCCGTCGCGCAAGCCGTCGAGCAGCTCGATCAACGCCTCGACGGACGTGCGGCGCGGCTCCCAGCCGAGCTCGCGCCGCGCGCGGGTGGTGTCCATCAGCGGCACCGCGAAGGCGAGGTCGACCCAGCCCGGCGGCGAGGGCTGCAGCCGCAGACGCCACGACAGCGCCGCTGCGCCGCGCAGCAGGCCACCGCGCAGGGGGACGCGCCGCGCCTGCAGCGCGTCGGCGAGCACCGCAGGATCGAGCACCGGGTCGGCCGCGACGTTGAACGCGCCGTGCGCGTCGGAGACGAGCGCGAGCCGGTACGCCTCGCCGACGTCGAGCGAGTGGACCGCTTGGAAGCGCAGCCGCGGCACGTCGGGGACGAACGGGATCAGCTCGCGCCGCAGCAGCGGGCTCGGCAGCAGCGGCCCGGCGAACAGGCGGCGGATCCCGGTCGCCGCCTCGCGCTTGAAGATCAGCCCGGGCCGCATGCGCACGACCCGCGTGCCGGGCCGGTCGCGCTCGAAGCGGTCGAGCATCCGCTCGGTCTCCGCCTTGTGGCGCGCGTAGAAGAGGCTGTCGATCCCGTCCGTCGGCCACGACTCGTCGACGAGGCGGTCCTTCGGCCCCGGCGAGTAGGCGCCGACCGACGAGGCGTAGATCACCGCTCTGACGCCGGCCTGCGCCGCGGCGGCGAGCACGTTGCGCGTGCCGTCGACGTTGACCGCACGCAGCGTGCGCTCGTCGCGCGAGGGCTGGATCAGCCAGGCCAGGTGGACGACGGCATCCGCCCCGGCGAACAACGCCGCGAGGTCTGCCTGCGCGACGTCGGCCGCGACCATCTCCACACGCGCGTCGCCGACGTGCGCGGGCCGGCGCGCGATCGCGACGATCTGCTCGACCGCCGGCTCGTGCGCGAGCGCCGCGAGCAGGCTCGTCCCGACGTTGCCGGTCGCTCCGGTGATGACGACGCGCATCTGCCGCGGCTAGCCGCCGCCGACCTCCTCCTCGGCTGCGCCGGGGGCCCCGCCCCCGCGCTCGTACGCCTCCTGCTCCTCGTCGTCGCGGTAGCCGCGCTCGTTCGCCCGCTCGGCCTCGCCGCCGGCGGTGCCCTTCGCGTCCTCCCGCGCGGACTCCCGCGCGGCGCCCTCGCCCGCCTCGGCGACATCGTCGGGAACCTGCCCGGCCGGCCCTTCCTCGGGCAGCTGATCGGACTGCTTGGGCGTCTCGCTCATCGCTCGCTCCCTTCGCTCGCGGTCGTCGTCCCCGGCTACCCGCGGCGTGGGCGGCGAAACGGTGCATGTCGGCGCGCGCCGACGCGCTTCCGTCGAGCGGGGCGACGATCTCGCGTAGGTCCGCCACGCGGCCGCGTCCCGCGCAGCTGCAGTGCGGCGAGCACGCTCGGGCGCCCATGCAGGTGACCGTCGAGGACCCCCTCGCCCGATGGCTCCCACAGCCCGCTCGGCGCCCGGTCCGGATGAGCGCGGGCGCGCGCGATGCGACCCGCGAGCGCGAAGGCGCGCTCCATCAGCGGACGTGCGTGGCGCTCGGCGAACGTCAACAGGACCGTCGAGCCACCGACCGTGACGGAGCGCCGCGGCGCAATCGCGCATGCGACGACCGCCCGCGCGACCGCCTCGGTCGTATAGGTCGTCAGCGGCGGGATCGTCGGCGGGACGAGACCGCCGCCGTGCGTGAGGTGCAGCCAGAAGGGCGTGTCGACCGCGCCCGGTCGCACCTCCGCGACGCGTACGGCCGAGCCGCTCGAGCGCAGGTCGGCGCGCAGGCTGTTGAGGAAACCGTGCAGCGCGTGCTTGGCGGCGACGTAGGGCGACAGCAGCGGCAGCTCGATCTCGTCGACCGCGGAGCCGACGAGGACGAGCCGTCCGGCGCTGCGCTCCAGCTGAGGCAGCACGGCGCGGATCGTGTCGACCGCGCCACCGAAGCTCACGCGCACGCAGCGGTCGAAGTCCTCTGGCGAGATCTCGTCGAAGCGCCCGAACGCGGCCGCGGCCGCGGCGACCACGACGACGTCGAGCCCGCCGAGCTGGCGCACGCCCTCCGCGATCGCCCTCTCCAGCGCGGCACGGTCAGCGACGTCGGCGCGCAGCACGACCGCCTGTCCGCCTTCCTCCTGCACGCGCGCCGCAACGCGCCGCAGGCCCGTCTCGCCGCGCGCGAGCAGCGCCACGTCCGCGCCCTCGCGCGCCAGCAGCTGCGCCGTCGCCGCGCCGATCCCGCTGCTCGCGCCGGTCACCAGCGCGCGCTGCCCGTCGAGCCGTCCCATCCTCGCCAGATACCCGATCCTTGGGGTGGTAGACGTGTGGGGGCGGCGGTACGCTTCTGTCGAGAACGATGAGGAACGCAATGGCCGCGACTATTGCCTCCATCTGCATCAGAGCCTCGGGGTGACGACTCCGGGCTCGCCTTCTTAAGCACGCGCGCGTCAGAGCGCGTCCTCGGCTTTGCGATATGCGATCTGCAGCACATCGGAGGCGAAGACGACCGCGAGCACCGACGCGACCCAACGGGTCGCGCGCGGGGCGACGAGCAGCGCCGCAGTGAACAGCGTCGCGAACCACATGCTGAGGCAGTAGGGACAGACGATCAGCTCGCCGATCACGCGCCGGAGGCCGTGGCCGCGCGCCGCCTCCTCCACCTCGTCCGGACCGCCGTCCTCCTGGAAGCGCGTGAACGGCGCCCGCACGGCGCTCATGATGCGAGCCTTGCCGAGCAGGCGCGAGCCTTTGTGCGCGGCGACCGCCAGCAGCGCGAGATCGCGCGCGTCCACCCGCTCGGGCAGCTCGCGGCCGGAGCGTCGGAACCACGTCGCGAAGCCGCCGAGCCCGCCCGCGTAGATCGAGATCAGCAGGGCGTACCAGCCGAGCGGGCGCTCCTGCTGCGGCGAGTGACCGGCGAACGGCGGGAGGTCTTGGACGCGTGTCTCCGTCACGGGCATGCCCGCTCGTGTACCCGTCCGCGCGCAGTCGAAGCGGGCGATGTGGAGCGCGCCCATCGCGGCACGCAGCTCCTGGCGCGTTATCCAGACGACAGCCGCGGGTACCGAGCTGGACGAAATGACGCGCGTGGAGATCGATTGGACGAGCGCCGGGTCGATGGCCGCGCGTAGGCCCCGGGAGGGCCTCGGCCGATGAGCGACGACAGCGGGCGCGGCGCGGCGCTGCTCGTCATCGACATGCTCAACCCGTACGACCACGACGACGCCGAGGCGCTCGCCGACCACGTGGCCGGGATCGTCGAGCCGCTCGCAGATCTCGTCAGACGCGCGCGCGAGGGCGGCGTCGACCTGATCTACGTCAACGACAACATGGGCGACTTCGCCGCCACGCACCACGATCTCGTGCGCCGCGCGCTCGACGGACGCCGGCCCGAGCTGATCGACCCGCTGATCCCGCCGGACGACGCGGCGTTCCTGCAGAAGATCCGCCACAGCGTCTTCTACGGCACGGCGCTGGACCACCTGCTGCGCCAGCGGGAGATCGAGACGTTGATCCTCACCGGCCAGGTGACGGAGCAGTGCATCCTCTACAGCGCGCTCGACGCGTACATCCGCCACTACGACGTGTGCGTCGTGCGCGACGCCGTCGCCGCGATCGACCCCGCACTGGGCGACGCGGCGGTGTCGATGATGGAGCGCAACATGCGCGCGCAGCTCGCCGAGGCGTCACGCTGCCTCGACGAGCTGCGCTGAAGCGCACGCGGGCCGGCCGCCCGCGCGCAGCCCCGCCCTACGACTCGATCTCGTGCGGGTCCTCGCCGCCGGCGAGCTTCACCGAGCCGGCGAGCACCGTCTCGTAGTGGCGCTGCTGGATCGGCACGACCCACTCGACCAGCTCGCCGATCGCGGCGTCGCGCGCCTGCTCGTTGAGCTTCTCGACGATCGCCCAGTGGCCGACCTCGCCGGCCTCGGCCATCGTCAGGAACTCGAAGCCGTCGAGCGGATCGTCCTCGCCCGCGAGGTACGTTCTCATCATCTCGGTCGCCTCGGCGCGCGTCTCGCGCGCGGACTCGAGGATCGCCGTCTTTCTGCCGTCGCGCTCGCTCGCGACCTGCGTGCAGCGCTCCTCCGTCTCGCGCGCCTCGTCGTGCATCCGCTCCAGCTCGGCCTTCAGCTCGTCGTCCTGGCCGTCGAGCATGCCGGCGACTCTTCTCGTCGCGCCCTGCGCGGCCATCGCGAGGCCGAGCACCTCGGCCAGCTTGCTCTCCAGCTTCGTCAGCTCCGCCATGGTCGGGTCCTCCTCGGGGGTTCTCTCGACACCTGCGCCTGGATCGCTACCCGGCGGCGGCGCCGTTCAAGCGGCCGGCGAGCACAAGCAGCTCCTCCTCGCGCTGGCCCGGCTCCAGCAGGCCGCGCGCCTCCAGCAGCGGCGCGCGCTCGCGCATCAGCGGGCCGAGCGGGCCGCGCTGCGCCGCGAGACGCCCCGCCTGCAGCCCGCCGGCGCGGAGCCGGTCGAGCGTTGCCTGCTCGCCGCAGATCGACGACTGCACGAGCAGCAGCGTGCCGCCGGGCGCGAGGTGGGCGGGCGCCTCGGCGCACAGGCGGTCGAGCAGCAAGCGCCCGTCCTCCCCGCCCTCCCAGGCGCGCGCGGCGCCGCTGCGAGGAAGCACGTCGTCGGGGCTCGGCACGTAGGGCGGGTTGGCAAGGATCAGGTCAAAGCGCTCGCCCGCGACGGGCGCGAACAGATCGCCGCGCCGCAGTCGCAGACGCGCACCGCTGCGGCGCGCGTTGACCCACGCGCTCAGCAGCGCGCGCCGCGAGACGTCGACGGCGGTCACCTCGCGCGCGCCCTCGCGCGCCGCCGCGACGGCGATCGCCCCGCTGCCGGTGAACAGCTCCAGCACGCGGGCGCCGCTGGCCAGCCCGCGCTCGCGCATCGCCGCGGCGAGCAGACGCGCATCGCTGCGCGGTTGAAAGACGCCGGGAAGGGTGAAGATGGGCACGGAGCGCGCCATGCCCGCAACGCTTCACCTCCAACCCCCGCCCAGCGCCGCCGAGCTGCGCGCGACCTTCGACGCGGTGGAGCCGTTCACGGTCGGGATCGAGGAGGAGGTCATGCTGCTCGACCCGACCTCGCTCGACCTCGCGCCGCACGCGGATGACGTGCTCGCACGGCTCGGCGGCGACCCGCGCTTCAAGCGCGAGCTGCCGGCGGCGCAGCTGGAGATCTCGACGACGCCGACGGCCGCTGCGCCCGCAGCGCTCGCGCAGCTCGCCGGCGCGCGCACCACCCTGCTCGACGCATGCGACGGGCTGGCCCGCCCCGCGGCGGCAGGTGTGCACCCGTTCAGCGCGCTTGCGGGCGAACTCAATTCGGGCGATCGCTACGACGTGATCGAGGACGCCTACGGCCCGATCGCGAGGCGCCAGCTCGTCGCCAGCCTGCAGGTGCACGTCGCCGTCGGCGGCGCCGAGCGCACGCTCGCGGTCCACGACGCGCTGCGCTCGTACCTGCCCGAGCTGGCCGCGCTCGCCGCCAACGGCGCGTTCCACGGCGGGCATGACAGCGGGCTGGCGTCGGCGCGGCCGATCGTCTGCGGCATGCTGCCGCGGCAAGGCATTCCTCCGGCGCTGCGCAGTTGGGAGCGCCTCGCGGCCGAGCTGAGCTGGGGAGCGAGCGCCGGCGTCGTGGCTGAGCCGCGGCTGTGGTGGTGGGAGCTGCGCCCGCATCCGAGCTTCGGAACGCTGGAGCTGCGCGTCCCTGACGCGCAGACGACGCTCGCCGACGCGGCCGGCGTGGTCGTCGCCGCCCAGGCGCTGGTGGCGTGGCTCGCCGAGCGCTTCGACGCCGGCGAGCAGCTGCCCGTGGCGCCGAGCTGGCGGATCGCCGAGAACCGCTTCGCGGCGCTGCGCCACGGACTCGACGGCGAGCTGGCCGATCTGGAGCGGGGAGAGCGCATGCCGGCGCGCGAGCGGCTGCGCGCGCTGCTCGACGCGCTCGCGCCGGTCGCCGAGCGGCTCGGCGGCGGCGCGCTGCTGCCGCATGCGCGAGCGCTCTCGGAGCGCAACGGCGCGCTGCGACAGCGCGAGCTGGCGGCCGCACGCGGCGTGCGCGGGCTCGTCGCCTGGCAGGCCGAGCGCTACGGCGATCCGCTGCCGGATGTGCTCAGCCCGTCGAGCGCCCGCGCCGCCTCCGGCTCGCGCGTACGCGACGGCTCCGCGGCGCTTGGAGGTCGCGGCAGCCGGGTAAGGCGCGAGCCGTGAGCACGGGTCCCGCCGCACCGATCCGCCAGCATCCCCCGGCGGGCCGCCGCACAGCCCTCCCGCCGGCGCGCGGTCCGATCTCGGCGAGCCTGCTGGGCGTGCTGCGCAGCGCGCCCGGCACCCCGGTCGAGCTGCCACGGCTCGACGCGAGCCCTGAGCTGCTGGCCGACGACGACGTTCAGCTCGCGCTCTACCTCTGCTACGAGCTGCACTACGGCGCGCTCGACGAGGTCGACGACCGGTGGGAGTGGGAGCCCGGCCTGCTCGCGCTGCGCGGCGCACTGGAGCGCGCGTTCGAAGCTTCGCTCGCCGCGGTCGTGCCGTCGCCGCCGCCCGTCGCGCCGGCCGACGTCGGCGCCGCGTTGCAGACACTGGTGGCGGGCGCCGACGCGGAGGCGCCGCCGCTGTCGCGCCGGGTCGAGACGCGCGCGACGCTCGGGCAGGTGCGCGAGCTGCTGATGCACCGCTCCGCCTACCAGCTCAAGGAGGCGGACCCGCACTCGTGGGCGATCCCGCGGCTCAGCGGGCCGCCGAAGGCCGCCCTCGTCGAGGTGCAGATGGACGAGTACGGCGGCGGGAAGGCCGAGCGGATTCACGCCACGCTGTTCGCGAAGGCGATGGCCGCGCTCGGGCTCGACGCCGCCTACGGCGCCTACGTCCACCGCCTGCCGGGCGTCACGCTCGCGACCGTGAACCTGATGTCGCTGCTCGGGCTGCACCGCCGGCTGCGCGGCACGATCGTCGGCCACTTGGCCGCATTCGAGATGACGTCCTCGCTGCCCAACCGCCGCTATGGCAACGGTCTGCGCCGGCTCGGCTGCGACGACGACGCGACCGACTTCTTCGACGAGCACGTCGAGGCCGATGCCGTCCACGAGCAGATCGCCGCGTGGGATCTCGCCGGCGGACTCGCGACCGCGGAGCCGGAGCTGGCCGACGACATCCTGTGGGGCGCGGCCGCGCTGCTCGAGCTGGAGTCGCGCTGGGCGCGCCACCTGCTCGCGGCCTGGGATCGCGGCGCCAGCTCGCTGCTCACGCCCCCGGCGGGCTGAGCCGCCGGCGCCCCGCCTCGACCCCGCTCGGCGCGGCGAAGCCGATCAGCTTGTGCGTCCCGTCGCAGAACGGCCGCGTCTGCGAGCGCCCGCAGCGGCACAGCGCGATCGTGCGCCGGCCCGTCTCGATCACGTTGCCGTCCTGGTCGACGAGCTCGAACGGCCCCCGCAGCAGGTAGGGGCCGTCGCGGTACGGCGTCACGCGCACGGGCACGTCCGCGGGGCGAGGATCGTCCGTCACGTACACCGGACTACCCAGGGCGCCGCGCGGCGAAGCGCGGCACCGCTCGAGCTGCGCCGCCGGACGTCCGCCGACGGCTAGCGCGAGATCGCCTCGACCAGATCGCCGACCTTGTCGTCGGGGATGTTGCGCGCGATGTCGGCCTGGGCGACGATGCCGACGAGGCGTCTGCCGTCGATCACGGGGAGGCGCCGCACTTGGTGCCTCGACATCGTCTGGAGCGCCTCCTCGACCGAGTCGTCGGCGCCGATCGTGACTGTCTTGCCATCGCCCGCGCCCAGCTCGCCGGCGCGAGTGGAGGACGGGTCCTTGCCGGCTGCCAGGACCTTCACGACGATGTCGCGGTCGGTCAGCATCCCCTTCAGGCGGTCGTCCTCGCCGCAGATCGGCAACGCGCCGACGTCGAGGTCGGCGAGGCGTCTGGCAGCATCGAGCACGCTGTCGTTCTCCCCGATGCAGGTGCAGTCGTCGCTCATGATGTCGCGCGCCGTCTTGGTCGCCATGTGAGTCGCCTCCTGAGTTCGTGGTCCTTCCGAGCACCGTCGTCGTTACCCGCTGTGCCGGGCGAGAATCAGGAAGCGTCCGACAAGCGCATCGTCGCTTGGCCGCTCGCCGAGTGACCGTCAGGCAGCTCGCGTCCGGGCGACCGCGAGGCAGCTGCGGTGCGGGACGAGCACCGTGCCGCGCACGACCATGCGCTCGGGCTGAGGGCGCAGCGGCCGGAGTTGGATCGTGCGCACGACCGCGGGCAGGGCGCACTCGATCAGCGCGTGCGCCAGCGGCTCGCCGAGGCAGCGGCGCACGCCGCCGCCGAAGGGCAGGAAGGGGGCCTTGTCGGACACGCCGTCCCCGAAGCGCTCCGGGCTGAAGCGATCCCCGTCCGGGTAGGCCCGCGGGTCGCGGTGCAGCAGCACGATCGGCGCCACCGCGACCACCCCCTCCGGCAGGCGGTGGGCGACGACGTCGAGCGGCTCCGTCAGCCGCCGCGCCACACTGTGCACCGCGGGCCGCACGCGCAACGTCTCGCGCACGAACGCCTCCCGCCACGCCGCGTCCTCCTCGCGCGCGGCAGCGAAGCGCTCGGGCGCGTCCGGCTCACGCGCGACGCGATCCAGCAGCCATGTCAGCGCGGCCGCCGGCGGCTCCTGCCCCGCCATCAGCACCGGGATCAGCTCGTCGACGATCCGGTCGGTCGCGAGCGGCGGATCGGCCCGCAGCATGCAGCTGACGAGGTCGTCCCCATCCACCTCCTCGGCGCGGCGTCGCGCGGTCAACTCGGATGTCAACAGCTCTGCGACCGGCGCGACGCGCCGCGCGAAGAGACGCTCGCCCGCCGCGCCGGCCAGCCCCGCGCCAGGACCCGGTGGCACCGCCGGCGGGTTGCCGGGCGTCCACAGCATCCGGCGGATCCCGAGCACCAGCGCCTGTGCGCGCGTGTCGTCGCGCACGCCGAGCACGAGCCGGACGAACACCTCGTCGCAGAGCGTGCGGACGCGCGGCAGCAGCCGGAACGGGCGGCCGCGCGGCCAGCGCTCGGCGTGCGCTCCGGCGACGCGCGCGATCGCATCGCGCTGCCGAGCGAGCGCCTCGGGCGCAAACGCCGGCGCGAGCCGAGCCCGCGCCGACCGGTGACGCTCCTCGTCGGCGCCCAGCACCGACCGCGGCGAGACCATCTGCACGATCCGTCGCCGGGCCTCCCCCGCGTGCCCCTCCGTCGGGCTCGCCTCGACGATCCGGGCGGCCGCCTCCGGCGCCGCGAGCACGACCATCGGGCCGGCGATTGCGAGCCGCAGCGTGAACGCGTCGCCGTAACGGGCACGCGTCGTCTGCAGAAAGCCGAGCGGATCGCGATGGAACCGCACGCTCTGCGCGACACGCCCGAGATCCGGGCCTGCGGGGAGCTGACGCATCCCGACGAGATACCCGCCCCGGCGCAGCTCAAGCAGCGGGGACCTCGGGCCGCGCGGGGAGTGGGATCGTCAACGCGCGTTTCGAGTTCGCGACTGGCTCTCGCCTCCCGGGGTATGCCCGGAGCGTCATGCGCGCGATGTTCGTCATCTACCTGACTGTGATCGTAATTGGCATAGTCGGTTTTTCGCTGCTTGGCATCTTGGGGCGCTGAGCGACGGTGCGCCGCTTCGTCAAGGACAACGGCCTCTCGCTCGTCTTCGGGCTGCTGTTCGTGCTCGTGCTCGGGTTGCAGTCGATCGCCGGCTGGCACGAATTCAACGCCGAGCAGATCACGCACAGAGAGGACGCCGTCGCCTGGATCTCCTACGTCACCTCGTCGAACTTCGGCGTCGCGGTGCTGGAGAACTGGCAGTCGGAGTACCTCCAGTTCACGCTCTTCATCCTCTTCACGGTGTGGCTGATCCAGCGCGGCTCGCCCGAGTCCAAGGAACCGGGCAAGGAAGGCACGGAGGACGACGAGGAGCAGAAGCTCGGCCGTCACGCCGACGCCGACTCGCCGCTGTGGGCGCGCGTCGGCGGCGTGCGCACGTTCGTCTTCTCGAACTCGCTGCTGCTGCTGATGACGACCCTGTGGATCGCCTCGTGGATCGGCCAGTCGATCACCGGCATGGTCGTCTACAACCAGGACCAGGCGGAGCACGGCGAGGGTGCGATCTCGTGGGGCGAGTACCTCACGCGCGCCGACTTCTGGGAGCGCACGTTGCAGAACTGGCAGTCCGAGCTGCTCGCGGTCGGATCGATGGCGATCTTCGCCGTGTACCTGCGCCAGCGTGGCTCGCCCGAGTCCAAGCCGGTCGGCTCCCCGCACGAGGCGACCGGCGTCGAGGGCTGAGCGGGCGCGTTCGTCCGCTCAGTGTCAGCGCGCGACCATCGCCCACCCGCCAGTCACGTGAACTCGCGCATTCGTTTTCACGCCACTGGGTAAGCGGTTGAGCGGGCGATCGAGACGGCAACGCCGGCTTAGATCGACCGGGGAGACAGGTAGGACCGGCACGCTCGTCAGGCGCCCGCCGCGGACTCCGTACGTGATCGTCATCGCATCGGAGACCGTCATGAGCATTCGCCGCGTCCAACTCAACACGACCTTCGTCCAGCAGTATCTGCAGGGCCGGCGGGCGCTGCTCGCGGGCACGTCGGGACGCAGGCTCAAGCGGGTGCAGCGGCAGGCCGGCGACAAGCGCGCCGTCGAAGCGGTGACCCACGCGATCCGAGGAGGCAAAGCGTGAGCCAGGCACTCGACCACTGCGACCGTGTCGCGCCGGCATCGATCGAGCAGTTGCTCGAGTTGTACGCCCGGACCGGCGACCGCCGCGCTCGCGACCGAGCGTTCGAGCAGGCGATGCCGCTGGCGCGCCGCCTCGCCTGGCGCTACCGCCGCGGCCAGGAGCCGATCGACGATCTCCTGCAGGTCGCCTACGTCGGCCTCGTAGCCGCGATCGACCGCTTCGATCCCGAGCGCGGGACGCGCTTCACGTCGTTCGCCGGACCCACGATCGCGGGTGAGCTGCGTCGCTATTTCCGCAACACCAGCTGGACGGCCCACGTGCCCCGCGGTGTGCAGGAGCACTTCCTCGTCGTGCGTCGCGCGACCGAGGAGCTGACGACGACCCTGGGTCGCTCGCCGCGCGTGAGCGAGCTGGAACACGAGACCGGCCTGGACGCCGAGCAGATCACCGAGGCGCTCCACGCCCACGTCGCCCTGCAGGCGAGATCGCTCGACAGTCCCGTGGGAGACGACGGCGATGGCCTTGCCCTCATCGACGTTCTCGGCGACGACGACGAACACTTCGAGCTGGTCGACCGTCGCGCCGCGATGACATCGCTCCTTCACGAATTGCCCCGGCGCGACCGCGACCTGCTCTCCATGCGCTTCGAGGACGACATGACGCAGAGCGAGATCGCCGCCCGGCTCGGCTGCTCGCAGATGCAGGTCTCCCGCCTCCTGCGCCGCCTTCTCGCCCAACTCGCACGCACCGACGACCCCGCCTCGGCGCATCGGCACGCGCTCACGTGAGCGCTCAGGGTCAGCGGCCTGCGCTGAGCCCTCTCCAGGACTGAACGCCGCCAACCACCGCTGCTACGATGCAAACGTTTGCTGCCACCGGAGCCCGATACGGACGCTCGAGTGCACGTGCGGCGGCTCGCCGGCCGCGTCGCGGTCGTCACCGGCGGCGCGCGCGGGATGGGTCGCAGCCACGCGCTCACGCTCGCCCGCCACGGCGCGCACGTCGTCGTCTGCGACGTCGGCGCCGCCGCCGGGGCGCCCCCCAGCGAGGAGCTGCGCGAGACCGCCCGCCAAGTCGAGGCGCTCGGCGTCGGCTGTCTATCGCTGACCGCCGACGTGCGCGACGCCGCCGCGTTGGAGCGCGTCGCCGCGCGCACGCTGGAGCGCTTCGAGCGCCTCGACGTGCTCGTCGCGAACGCCGGCGTCGTGCGCGCCGCCCCGCTGCTCGAGCTCTCGGAGCAGGCGTGGCGCGAGACGCTCGACGTCGACCTGACCGGCGTCTTCCTCTCGGTCCGCGCCTGCGCGCCCGCGATGGTGGAGCAGCGCCGCGGCCGGATCGTCGTGATCGGCTCCGTCTCCGGGCGCATCGGCCAGCCGCGGCTGGCCGCCTATAACGCGGCCAAGTGGGGCGTGATCGGGCTCGCGAAGGCGGCAGCGATCGAGCTCGCCCCGCACGGCGTGACCGTCAACGTCGTCTGCCCCGGCACGATCGACACGCCGCTCATCCACCACCCCGGCGCGCCGCGCGAGTTCATGCCGGACGCCGAGGACCCGACGATGGAGGACCTGCGCGCGCTGCTCGCCTCGTGGAACCCGATGGGCGTCCCGTGGATCCCGCCGGAGGACGTCTCAGAGGCCGTCGCGTTCCTCGCCGGCGACGACGCGCGCCACATCACGGGCACGACGCTCGACGTCGCCGCCGGCTGGAACGCGCACTACACGGCGTAGGAGGGCTCGGCGAAGCCCGCGTGAGCGGATTCCGCCAAGCCCTCCTTCACGCTCAGTAGGCGGCCGGCTCGGGCTTGAGCTCGAGCCCGGCCTGCTTCGCCTGCAGCAGGATCAGCGCGGCGAAGTCGAGGTCGGTGACGCCGTCATCGATCAGCGCCTGCACGCGGTCGCGCGTCAGCTGCGTGATCGGCATCTCGGCGCCGTGCGAGCGGGCCGCGTCGAGGCCGAGGTCGAGGTCCTTGCGAAGCAGCGCCGGCGTGAACGTCGGCGCCAGCTCGAGCGAGACGAGCGCCGGTGTCTTGTAGCGCGTGAACGGCGAGCCCATCACGCTGTCGTTGAGGAACGACAGGAACTGCGAGCGCTTGACGCCCGACTGCTCCGCCAGCACGACGATCTCCGCGAGCGCCTGGGTAACGATCCCCAGCATCACGTTGTGCGCGATCTTGACCGTGCGCGCCGCGTCGCCCTCGCCGACGTACGTGACGCTCTTGCCCAGCGCTTCGAGGTACGGCCGCGCGCGCTCGTACGACGGCCAGGGCCCGGACACCGCCACCGACGCCTTGCCGGACGCGACGACCGCGGGGTTGCCGCTGATCGGCGCCGCCAGCAGCACCGTGCCCTGTGCCTCCCCGGCGACGCGCACCTCCTGCGAGGCCTCCGCGGAGACGGTCGAGGAGTCGATCAGGATGCCGGGCGCGGCGTCGGCCGCGGTCAGCACGCCGCCCTCGCCGAGCGTCACGGCCTTCAGGTCATCGGACGCCGAGACCATCGTGAAGACGACGTCGCGGTCGGCCAGCTCGGCCGGGCTGCCGACGAGCGTCGCGCCGCGCTCGACGAGCGGCTGCGCCTTCGCCGCGGTGCGGTTCCAGACGGCGAGGTCGGCGCCGGCGTCGAGCAGCCGGCCGGCCAGCTCGAAGCCCATGCGGCCGGTGCCGATCCAGCCGATGCGGAGTCTCGCGTCGGCCGCGCTCATGCGAGGCCCCCGCTCGCGTAGATGACCTGGCCGGTGACCCAGCGCGCGTCGTCGGAGACGACGAACGCGACGACGTCGGCGAGGTCCTCCGGCTGGCCGAGGCGGCGGAGCGCCGTCTGCCCGACGAGGTGCTCGATCAGCTCTCTCGGGATCTGCAGGCCCTCGGTGTCGGTGATGCCGGGCTGCACGGTGTTGACCGTGATGCCGCGCGGGCCGACCTCCTGCGCGAAGCTCTTCGTCAGCGTCTCGGCGGCCGACTTGCTGGCCGCGTACGCGTTCGAGATCGCCATCGGGTTGCGCGTGAGGCCGGTCGAGATCGTCACGATCCGTCCGCCCTCCGTCATCCGCTTGGCCGCTTCGCGGAACGACAGGAAGGCCGCCTTCGCGTTGACCGCGAACGCCCAGTCCCAGTCGTCCTCGGACAGCTCGGCCGTCAGCGCGTAGGGGATCGCGGCCGCGTTCAGCACGAGCGCGTCGAGCCGGCCGCCGAACGCCTCGTCGGTCGCGGCGAAGATGCCGAGCACGTCGTCGCGCTTGGCGAGGTCGGCCTGCACGGCGAGCGCGCGGCCGCCGGCCGCCTCGATCGCGGCGACGACCTCGTCGGCCGCCTGCTTGCGCTCGATGTAGGTGAGCGCGACGGCGAAGCCGTCACGCGCGAGCCGCTTCGCGGTGGCCGCGCCGATGCCGCGCGAGCCGCCGGTCACGATCGCTACGCGCTGGTCTGATGAGGTCACGTCTTGTCGGTCCTTTCGGGGGGTGGGTCCCAGGCGGTCGGTACGCGCCGCCAGATCGTCGTCTCGCGCGGCGCGGCCCACAGCTGCTCGGTGGCCGCCATGTACGGCTCGCGGTACGCGCGCTTGAGCTGCACCTCGAGGAACTCGGTGCGGTCGGCCCACTCCTCGAACAGCATGAAGCGGGCCGGGTCCTCGGGGTCGTCGTAGACCCACATGCGCTCGCAGGTCTGCTCCGCGACGCAGTTGGGCAGGTGGGCGAGCAGCGCCTGCTTGAAGCGCTCGGACTCGCCGGCCTTGATCGTGAACGTCACGACGACGGTGATCGGATCGAGCGGCGGCGTCATCGCGCGGGCGCCTCCGCGTGGATGCGTGCGAGCGCGTCGAGCAGGTAGGGCCGGAAGACCGGGTAGTTCTCGCTCATCGGAAAGTGCCCGATGCCCTTCAGCTCGACGAAGTGCGCGCCGGGGATCTGCTCGGCGGTTGCGCGGCTCAGCTGCGGCGAGGGCACGTAGGCGTACTCGCCGGTCAGCATCACAACCGGGCAGCGGGCGGTGTCGATCTCCCCCAGACGCTCGCGCAGGTCGTGCTCGACGGCGTAGTAATAGAGGTCGCCGCGAAAGGCGTCGCTGCCCTGCGTGTAGTAGAACCACGTCGCCCAGCGCTCGGCGTCGGGCGACTGCGGCGCCATCTGATCCCAGCAGGCGGTCGCCCCGACCTCGGCGGCGTTCGCGTGCGGGTGCTGCCACCAGTCGACGAACGCGCCAGGTGTGTGCGCGCCGGCCTCCATCGCGACGACGCCGCGGAAGCGGTCGGCCTCGCTGCGCGCCAGCTCCAGCGCGAAGTTGCCGGCGGAGCCCTGGCCGACGTAGACCGTCTGCTCGTCGAGCTCCAGCGCGTCACACATCGCGAGCGTCAGCTCGCGCAGGAAGGCGCCGGTCAGGCGGTACTCCTCCTTCCACCACTCGCGCGCGGGGCTCGGGTCGGACTTGCCGTGGCGCGGCAGGTCGAACGCGACGACGCGATGGCGCGCGGTCAGCTCGTCGTCCTCCAGCGCGTGGCGCCACTGGTGGGTGTGCAGGCCGCCGGCGTGCTGCAGCAGCAGCGGCGGCCCCTCGCCGCGCTCGGCGAAGAAGATCTTGTACGGCGCGCCCGCGACCTCGACGGTCACGTAGCGGCCGATCACCTCGGAGAAGACGGGCGCGGCCATCAGACCGGCACCCCCGTCTCGCGCAGCAGCTCGACGTGCCGCACGAAGCAGCGCAGGTTCTGCATCAGCGTCAGCAGGTCCCCCTCGAAGCGCAGGTCGTGGTGCGCGTTGGCGGCAAAGATGCCGTGGTACATCGGCTCCGGCACGGGCTGGGCCATCCGCCGCCACGTCTCGGCTGACGCCCGCAGGCCGAAGTCGCAGCTCGCGAGCAGCGGCGGCGGATCGATCGCCAGCTGCTCGACCGCGCCGCGGTGCATCGTCACGTGCACGCGCCGCTGCTCCATGTCGAGCTGGAACGCGCAGCTGTAGTGGCGGCCGTGCGCCTGCAGCTCCGCGTCCGCGTCGGTCGCGGCCCGGAAGGCGTCGGCCCATGCGGCGACGTCCGCCATCACATCACCGTGTAGCCGCCGTCGACCAGCAGCTGCTGGCCGTGCACGAAGCGCGAGCCCGGGCCGGCGAGGAACACGGCCGCGGCGGCGATGTCCTCAGGCTGCGGGAACTCGCCGCCCGGCACGCGCGGCAGGTACGCCTCGCGGAAGCCCGGGTCGTCGAGCATCTCGCGCATCATGTCCGTGTAGACAGCGGTCGGGCCGACGGCGTTGACGTTGATGCCGTGCTTGGCCCACTCGACGGCGAGCGCGCGCGTGAGCTGGATCACGCCGCCCTTGCTCGCGCAGTAGGCGGAGAACTCGGGCCATGCGACGACGGAATAGGTCGAGCCGACGTTGACGATCCGCCCGCCCTCGCCGCGCTTGAGGAAGCGGCGGCCGGCCTCCTGCGAGCAGAAGAAGAGGGCCTTCAGGTTCGTGTCCATCGTCGCGTCCCACTGCGCCTCGGTGAGCTCCTCGGCGGGGGCGGTGTGCTGCTGGCCGGCGTTGTTGACGAGCACGTCGAGCTCGCCGAGCGCGTCGGTCGCGCGGTCGAACAGCGCCGGCAGGCCGGCGACGTCGCTGATGTCGCCGGCGAGCGCAAGCCCCTTGCGGCCGCGCGCGGCGATCGCGTCGGCGACCTCTTGCAGCGCCGCCGCGTCGCGGCCGACGACGGCGACGTCGGCGCCCTCGTCGGCGTACGCGAGCGCGATCGCGCGGCCGATGCCCTTGCCGCCGCCGGTGACGAGCGCGACCTTGCCGGCGAGCTGGCCGGTCATGCCGTCACCTCGGCCGCCGCGGCGACCGATCCGACGACGACGGGGATCCGCTCGGGCGGATGGATCAGCAAGAGCGCCTCCTCGGACAGCTTGATGTCGCCCAGCGCGCCGCAGGCGAACGAGAACTCGAGCTGGGAGAACGGGCTCGCGAGCTTGCAGCCCAGCTGCGCGATCGCCGCGAGCGCGGCGTCGAACTCGCGCATCACGTCGTCGAGCGTGCCCTCGGCGTGCAGCCCGAGCAGGGGCAGCCCGACCTCGCCGATCACCTCGCCGTCGCGCACGACGGCCTTGCCGCCGCCGACCTGCGTCACGTGGTTCGCCGCGATCGCCATGTCGTGCGGGTTGGTCCCGACGATCACGATGTTCTCGCACTGCGCGTTGGCGGTGGAGGCGAACGCGCCGGCCTGCAGACCGAAGCCCTGCGCGAAGCCGAGGCCGATGCCGGTGCCCTTGCCGAAGCGGTCGATCATCGCCAGCAGCAGCACGTCGTCGGCCACGCGCGGGTGCAGCGCGCCGTCGATCACCGGCAGCGTTACGCGGCGCTCGTCGGTCACGAGCGTGCCGTCGGTGACGCCGATCACGCGCACCTCCAGCTCGGCGCCGTCGGCATGCTCGGGCGTCGCGAACGTGAGGTCCTCGGCCGTGACGGGGGCCGGCAGTCTCACGGTGCCGTAGAAGCTCGGCGGATACTGGACGGGCGGGATCTCGGCGACGTAGCGGCCGTCCTTCACGACGTGCTCGCCGCCGACGAGGACCGCGTCGATCGAGAACTCGACGAGGTCCTCGACGAGCACGATGTCGGCGTAGCGGCCGGGGGCGATCGAGCCGAGGTCCTGCTCGGCGTGGAAGAAGCGCGCCGTGTTGAGCGTGCCCATCCGCACCGCGTCGACCGGCGGCACGCCGTGGTGGATCGCGACGCGGATCGCCTCGTCGGTCGTGCCCTCGTCGCGCAGCTTCTCCGCCGAGGCGACGTCGGAGGAGAAGCCGAACATCTGCGTGTCGACGCCGTGCTCGGTGTAGGCGCGCACGACCTCCGAGAGGTCGCGGCAGCCGGAGCCCTCGCGGCCCAGCAGGCCCATCCCGACGCGCGCCTTGAAGAGCGCGTCCTCGCGCGAGTCGCTCTCGTGGTCCAGCGCCGCGCCGGCCGCGACGTAGGCCTGGATCTCGCGGTGGCTGAGGCCGGAGGCGTGGCCGGAGATCACCTTGCGGCGGCGCAGGCACTCCTCCAGCAGCGTCACGTACTCCGGCAGCTGCTTGAGCACCGGGAACGGCTGCGGCTCCTCGAGCCCGTAGCAGTCCTCCCACGACAGCATCTCGAGCATGTCCTCGAAGGCGATCCCCTGGGGGGTCGGCGTCAGACCGAGGTCGCGGTTCTGCAGCCAGGCGGCCGTGCCGACGAGGAAGATCAGCCGCATCGGCAGCTGCTCGAAGGCGTCCTTGAAGAACTTGACGGCGTCGAGGCCGGCGATGATGCCGGGGCCGTAGAAGCCGTCGGCGGTGCACGTGACGCCGTGGCTCAGCATCGCCTCGGCGAACGCGTTGATGCCGAGGTAGGAGTGGTACTGGTGCAGGTGCCCCTCCAACAGGCCGGGCGTGAGGAAGCGTCCGCCTGCGTCGATCGAGCGCGTCGCGTCGCCCTTCGTGTAGGCGACGTCGCCGATCGCGGCGACGCGGCCGGCGCGAATCGCGACGTCCGCGTCGTGGATCTCGTTCGTCCAGACGTTGACGAGACGACCGCCTTCGACGATGACGTCGGCCGGCGCGTCGCCGAGCGCGACGTCGATCAGCTGCTGTCGTGACACGGCTGCCCCTTTCGGCTAGCGGGCGTTCTGGCCGCCATCGATGATCAGCGTCGCGCCGGTGACCCAGCCCGACGCGTCCGAGCCGAGGAAGCCGACCGCGTCGGCGATGTCCTCGACCTCGCCGAGCCGGCCGAGCGGCGTGACGGAGATCACGCCCGCCTCCATCTCGGGCGTGTCCTGCAGCTGCTGCGTCATCGGCGTGCGCGTGACGCCCGGCGAGACGACGTTGCTGCGGATCCCCTTCGGGCCCAGCTCGACGGCGAGCGTCTGCGAGAGCGCCTCGGTCCCGGCCTTCGAGGCGCTGTAGGCGCTCGTGTTCTCGAGGCCGTGGTGGACCAGGTTCGAGCCGACGAAGACGATCGCGGAGCCGGCCGGCATGTGCGGCACGGCGGCCGTCGTCAGCGCGAACGGCGCGCGCAGGTGCGTGGTGTACTGCGCGTCGAGCTCCTCGACCGTCGTCTGCTCGAACGGCTTGAAGAGGAAGATGCCGGCGTTGTGCACGAGCAGGTCGATCGCACCGTACTGCGCGACCGTCTCGGCGACGATGCGCGCGGGCTCGCCGTCCTGCTGGATGTCGCCGACGAGCTGGTGGCAGGCGCCGCCGTCGGCTTCGATGGCGGCTGCGGTCGCGGCGAGCCGATCGGCGTCCCGCCCCGTGAGCGCGACCTGGGCGCCGGCGCCGGCGAGCGTGCGAGCGATCGCGATGCCCATGCCGGAGCTCGCTCCGGTGACGATCGCGGTCTTGCCCTCCAGGTGCCAGCTCGGTCGCTTGTTCGTTGCCATCTCGTCATCCTCAGGTCGTGGTGCAAACGTTTGCTTAACGTAGCAGGCGATGCGCAGACCGACCAGCGGCCCGGCATTCCGACGCTCAGATCGCGCGAGTGGAGCCGCGCACGACGAGCTGCGGCGCGAGCAGCTCCGTACGCGGGATGGAGCCGTTGCCGGCGATCCGGTCGAGCAGCACCTCGGCGCTGCGCACGCCCAGCTCGTAGTGAGGGATCTGCACGCTCGTGAGCGGCGGGGCGAGGCGGTCCGCGAGCGGCATGTCGTTGTAGCCGACGATCGAGACGTCCTCGGGGCAGCGCAGCCCGATCTCCGCGATCGCGTCGCTGCAGCCGAGCGCGATCAGGTCGTTGCCGGCGGTGATCGCGGTCGGCCGCGCGCCGCTCTCCAGCAGCTCGCGGCAGGCGACGCGCCCGTCCTCGATCGTGAACGCGGCGGCGAAGCGCACCAGCTCCTGCGTGCCGTTCAAGCCGGCCACGGCCATCGAGGCGAGGAAGCCGATGTGGCGTTCGTGGGCGGTCGACATCTCTGCGACCGGCCCGCCGATGTGAGCGATCTCGCGATGCCCGAGCGCGACGAGATGGTCGACCGCCTGGGCGATCCCAGCACGCTCGTCGACGCAGACGGTCCATGCGGTGCCGGCGTCGATCCGCCGCAGCGACAGCACCAGCGGCACGCCCTCGGCGAGCGCCTCGTCGATCAGCGGATGCTCGCGGAACGCGGACGCCACGACGAAGCCCTCCACCCGCCGCGCGCGCAGCACCTCGAAGGACGTGCGCTCGCGCTCGAGATCGTTGTCGGTGTTGGCGGTCAGCGGGGTGTAGCCGACGCGCGCGAGCGCATCGTCGATCCCGCGGACGATCGGCGGATAGAGCGGATTCGTCAGGTCGGGGACGAGCACCCCGATGGTGAACGAGCGGTTCGTCTTGAGCCCGCGTGCGATCGGGTTGGCGCGGTAGCCGAGCTCGGCGGCCGCCTCGTCGACCCGCTTGGCCGTCTCGGGGCTGACCATCCCGCGCCGGTCGGAGCTGAGCGCGCGCGACGCCGTCGCGACGTTGACGCCGGCGATCCGCGCGACGTCGCGCAAGGTGCTCTGGGCGTGGTCAGGCGTCATCCGCAGGTCATTATGCAGCCGATTGCAGACAGCCGCGTCCATTGACTGGCTATGGGCGCACGAGCACCTTCCCGGCGACCTTCCCCTCGACGAGCGGCACGAGCCCCTCCTCGACGAACGCCTCCAGCGGCACGACGCGGTCGATCGCGGCGGCGACGATCCGCTCGTCGCGCAGCAGCTCGATCGACTCCGGCAGGTCGACCGTGCAGACGTGCGCGTTCGTGGAGACGACGTCGACCTCGCGGATCGTCAGGTCGGCGAGGTCGAGCGCGCGCGGCTCGGCCTGGATCCCCAGCATCAGGATCGTGCCGCCGCGGCGCACGGCGCGGCGCGACAGCTCCGGGCCGGGCGCCGCGCCCGAGGCCTCGAGCACGACGTCGGCGCCGATCCCGTCCGTGAGCTCCAGGATCGCCGCGGCGGCGTCCGTGGTCGCCGCGTTGATCGTCTCGTGCGCGCCGAACTCGCGAGCGCTCGCGAGCCGCTCGTCGTCGATGTCGACGACGATCAGCCGTCCGACTCTGCGCGCAAGCGTGCCGGCCAGCAGGAAGAAGCCGATCCCGCCGACGCCGATCAGCACGACCGTCTGCCCCGCCTCGACGCGCGCACGCCGCAGGCCGTGGAGCGCGACCGCGAACGGCTGCGCGATCGCCGCCGCGTCGTCGCTGCACTCCTGCGGCACGTGCCGGCACATCAGCGTCGGCGCGTTGACGAGGTCCGCCAGGCCGCCGTCGGCGTGCAGCCCGAGCGTGTAGTAGCGCGCGCAAAGGTTGTGGCGGCCGGCCGCGCACCAGGCGCACTCGCCGCACCACATGCCCGCGCCGGGCACGACGCGGTCGCCGACCGCGAAGTCCTCGACGCCGCTGCCGACCGCCTCCACCACGCCGGTGAACTCATGCCCGAGCGTGATCGGGCCCTGATGGCCGCTGCCGTAGTGGGGCTTGAGCAGCGGGATCTGCACGGGGCCGTGCTTGTACTCGGAGGCGTCGGTGCCGCAGATCGCGGCCCGCACGACGCGCAGGCGCAGCTCGTGCGTGCCCGGCGCGGACGGCTCGGCGACCTCCTCGACGCGGACGTCGAGCGGACCGTGGTAACGCGCAGCCTTCATCGCTTCCCCCCGATGGCGAAGTACTTTGACTCGGTGTAGTCGAGCAGTCCCTCGTGGCCGCCCTCGCGGCCGATGCCGGACTGCTTCGTGCCGCCGAACGGCGCGGCGGGGTCGGACACGAGCCCGCGGTTGAGCGCGATCATGCCCGCGTCGAGCCGCTCGCCGACGGCCAGGCCGCGTGCGAGGTCGCTCGTGTAGACGTACGAGACGAGCCCGTACTCGGTGTCGTTGGCAAGCGCGACCGCCTCGTCCTCGCTGTCGAACGCGACGATCGGCGCGACCGGACCGAAGATCTCCTCGGCGAGGATCTCGCTGCCGGCGGCGACGTCGTTGAGGACCGTCGGCGCGTAGAAGCAGCCGGGCCGCTCCAGCCGCCCGCCCGCCAGCACGACCTCCGCCCCGCGCTCGGTCGCGTCGGCGACCAGCTGCTCGATCTTCTCGATCGCCGCGTCATTGATGAGCGGACCGACGCGCACGCCGTCGTCGAGCCCGGGCCCGATCGGCAGCGCGCCGATCCGCTCGGCCAGCCGCTCCGCGAACGCCTGCGCGACCGGCCGCTCGACATAGAAGCGGTTCGCGGCCGTGCAGGCCTCGCCGACGTTGCGCATCTTCGCGATCAACGCGCCCTCGACCGCCTCGTCGAGGTCGGCGTCGGCAAAGACGAGGAACGGCGCGTTGCCGCCGAGCTCCATCGAGCTGTTGACGACCGTGCGCGAGGCGGACGCCAGTAGCGCACGGCCGACCTCGGTCGAGCCGGTGAACGACAGCTTGCGCACGGCCGGGTGGTCGAGCATCGCGTCGGCGACCGCGCCCGAGCGGCGGCTCGGCAGGACCGTCACGACGCCCTCCGGCACACCCGCCTCCGTCAGCAGCTCGCCGATCAGGACGGCCGTCAGCGGCGTGTCGCTGGCCGGCTTGAGCACCGCGCTGCAGCCGGCCGCCAGCGCCGGGCCGAGCTTGCGCGTCGCCATCGCGGCGGGGAAGTTCCACGGCGTGATCAGCAGGCAGACGCCGACCGGCTGGTGCGTGACGAGGATCCGGTTGGCGCCGCTGGGCGCGGTCGCGTAGGTCCCGTTCACGCGCACCGCCTCCTCCGCGTACCAGCGGAAGAACTCGGCCGCGTAGTCGACCTCGCCGAGCGCGTCCGGCAGCGGCTTGCCGTTCTCGCGCACGATCAGCTCGGCGATCGCCTGGCGGCGCTCGCGCATCAGCTCGAACGCGCGCCGCAGGATCTCCGCGCGCTCGCGCGGGGCCCGCGCCGCCCACGCGGGCCCCGCCGCGGCGGCCCTCTCGACCGCCGCGAGCGCATCCTCGACGGTCCCGTTCGGGACCGTCCCGACGACCGAGCCGTCGGACGGGTCGAGCACGTCGAACGTGTCAGCGCCGCTTGCCACCGTGGCGCTCACGCGGGCACCCGATCCGCGAACGGCGAGAGGTGCGTCTGGTCGATCAGCGTGCCGTCGACCTCGCGCGGCGAGTTCTTGTGCGACTCGATCTCGCGCACGCCGGGCAGACGGCCGGAGCTCGTGTAGTAGCTCTGCGCGCCGGCGATCATCAGCTCCTCCGCGGGGAAGCGGCTGATCACCTCGCAGCCGTCGGCGGTGACGACCAGCTCCTCCTCGATGCGGGCAGCCTGCCAGCCGTCGGTCGAGGGCCAGAAGGTCTCCAGCGCGAACACCATCCCCTCCTCGATCGTCTCGGGATGCTCGAGCGAGACGAGGCGGGAGATGATCGGCTTCTCCCAGATCGAGAGGCCGAGCCCGTGGCCGAACTGCAGCGCGAAGGCCGCCTCCTCGTTGGCGAAGCCGAAGTCCTGCGCCTTCGGCCACAGCGCCGCGACCTGATCGGTCGTGACGCCCGGCTTGATGATGTCGATCGCCGCGTCGAGATACCAACGGCAGCGCTTGTAGGCGTCCACCAGCCCGCGCGAGGCCGAGCCGATCGCGAACGTGCGGTAGTAGCACGTGCGATAGCCCATGTAGGACTGCAGGATGTCGAAGTAGACCGGGTCGCCCGGGCGCAGCACGCGGTCGGAGTAGACGTGCGGGTGCGGGTTCGCGCGCTCGCCGCCGATCGCGTTGACGCCCTCGACGTGCTCGGAGCCGAGCTCGTAGAGGACCTTGTTCACGAGCGCGACGGCGTCGCTCTCGCGCACGCCCGCGCGCAGGTACGAGTACAGCTCGTCGTAGGCGGCGTCGACCATCATCGCCGAGGTGTCGAGCATCGTGATCTCGTCCTGCGTCTTGATCATGCGCGAGTGCTGCATCAACTGCTGGCCGTCCACGACGTCGATGCCGGCACGCTGGAGCGCGAACATCACGCTCGGCTCGACGACGTCGACCCCGACCGGCTCGTTCAGCAGGCCGTGGCGCTCCAGCTCGACGCGGATCTTCTCCGCGACCGCCTCGGGCCGGCCGGCCTCCGGCAGCATTGCGCCGCGCATCGTCGAGATGCCCGACGGCGAGCGACCTTCCAGCCAGTCGCAGTACAGCTCGTGATGGCGGGCGGCCGAGCCGAAGTCCCACAGCGTCGGCTCCTGACCCTGCGGCAGCAGGCAGAAGCGCGCGAGCTTGTCCATCGCCCACGTGCCGATGTGCGTCGCCGTCAGGTAGCGCACGTTGTTCATGTCGAAGCACAGGAGGGCGCCCAGCTCGGACTCGGCGAGCAGCCCCTTCGCCCGCTCCAGTCGCTCGCGGCGCAGCCGGTCCATGTCCGCGCGCTGCTCCCAGTCGACGGCCATCAGGCCGAAGGTCTTGCCCATGCCTATCCCTCTCTCGATCGGCGCGGGACGCTCACAGCGCCATCGCCAGTGGTTGCTCCAGCAGCTCGCGGATGCGCGCGAGGAAGCGCGCGGCATCCGCCCCGTACAGCACGCGGTGATCCGAGATCAGCCCCAGCGTCAGCTGCTCGCGCGCGACGATCGACCCGTCGTCGGCGACGGCCGGGCGCTTCGCCAGCTCCCCGACGGACAGGATCGCGGCCTGCGGCGGATTGACGATCGCCGCGAACGCGCGCACGCCGTACATGCCGAGGTTCGAGACGGTGAACGTCCCCCCGCTCAGCTCCGGCGGTGTGACGGCACCGTCGCGCACGGCGCCGGCGAGACGGCGCGTCTCGCGCGAGATCTCGCCCAGCGAGCGGATGTCGGCGTCGAACACGGTCGGCACGACGAGCGCGTCGTCGGCCGCCACCGCGACGCCGACGTTGACGCGGCCGTGCAGCTCGATCGCGCCGTCCCTCCAGCTCGCGTTCGCTTGCGGGAAGTCGCGCAGCGCGAGCGCCGCCGCCTTCACGATCATGTCGTTGTAGGACGGCGCCTTCTCCGTCATCGCCTTCATCTGCCCGCGCAGCGCGACGCACGCGCTCATGTCGACGTCGGCCCACAGCGCGAAGTCCGGGATCGTCGCCTTCGACTCCGCCATGCGGCGGGCGATGACCTGCTGCAGGCGGCTCAGCTCCTGCACCTCCGCCTCCCCGCGGCCGCCGCCACCGGTGGATGGGACCGGCGCGGCGGCCGTCGCGCCCGGAGCGGCCGCGGCGGGGGCGACAGCGGAGACCGGCGCCGCCACGACGGCGGCCTCCACGTCACGCTTGACGATGCGCCCGCGCGGCCCCGTCCCGGTCACGCCGGCGAGCTCGACGCCGCGCTGCGCGGCGAGCCGGCGAGCGACGGGCGAGGCGCTGACGCGCCCGTTGCTCGGCTGGGTCCCGGCGCTGCTGCGGGCGGGTCCTGACCACCCGCTTCGCGGGCGGTGCCCCTCCGGGTGCGCGCCCGTCCGCCCTTCGGCGGCCGGTCGTGCATCCTCACTGCCACCCACCCGATCGGCCGCGGCGAGGGACGCCGCCGGCGCGGTTGCGGGCTGCTCCTCCGGCGCGCCGATCCGTGCCAGCAATCCGCCGAGCGGAGCGGTCTCTCCCTCGGCGACGACGATCTCCAGCAGGACGCCGTCGGCCTCGGCCTCGAACGTCATGTTCGCCTTGTCGGTCTCGATCTCGGCCAGCTCGTCGCCGACCGAGACGGGGTCGCCAGCGGACTTCAGCCAGCGCAGGACCGTGCCCTCCTCCATCGAGTCGGACAGCCGCGGCATGATCACGTCGACGGCCATCTAGCTCGCCCCCGCGGCGACGCCGATGCGCGTCCGCACCGTCTCGGCGATCCGCTCGGCTGATGCGAAGAACGGGTCCTCCAGCGTCGGGCTGTAGGGGATCGGCGTGTCGCCGCCGGTCAGCGCGAACGCGTCGTCGAGGTGCTCGAGCGCCTCCGCGGAGGCAAGGCCGACGAGGTTGCTCGCCCAGCCGCCCAGCACCGGGCCCTCCTCGATCGCCAGCAGGCGGTTGGTCTTCTCGATCGAGCGCACGACCGTGTCGAGGTCGAGCGGGCGCAGCGTGCGCAGGTCGATCACCTCGGCCGAGATGCCGTCGCCCGCGAGCAGGTCGGCCGCGGCGAGCGCGTCGTGCACGCCCTTCATCACCGCGACGATCGTGACGTCGGTCCCCTCGCGCACGACGTTCGCCTTGCCGAGCGGCAGCAGCTCCTGCTCCAGCGTCTCGCCCTTGGTCGAGTAGAGCCGCTTGTGCTCGAGGAAGAGGACCGGGTTGTTGTCGCGGATCGACGCCTTCAGCAGCGCCTTCGCGTCGCCCGGCGTGGACGGCGCGACGATCTTGATCCCGGGCACGCCGAGGAACCAGCTCGTGGGGTCCTGCGAGTGGATCGCGCCGAAGCGGCCGCCGCCGCCGACGGCCGAGCGCACGACGAGCGGCACGGAGGCCTGCTCGTTGGAGATGTACCAGTACTTCGCCGCCTGGTTGACGAGCGCGTCCATCGGCAGCATCAGGAAGTCGCCGAACATGATCTCGATCACCGGGCGCAGGCCCGTGACGGCGGCGCCGAACGCGCTGCCGGCGAGCGCCAGCTCGGAGATCGGCGTGTCGAACACGCGGTCGGCGCCGAAGCGCTCGAACAGGCCCGGGGTCGCCTTGAAGACGCCCCCGGCGACGGCGACGTCCTCGCCGTAGAAGATGACGCGCTCGTCGCGCTCCAGCTCCTCGGCGAGCGCGTCGCGGATGGCGGTGCGGAAGTCGAGCGTGCTCATGCGGCGTACTCCGTGGCCGGCTGCGCGACCGGGTCGGGGTAGGGAGCGGCGAGCGCCTGCTCGATCGCCTCCTCCATCTGAGCGGCGACGCGCGCGTCGATCGCCTCGATCTGCTCGGAGCTCACGCCGTCGGCGGCGAGCTGCTCGCGCGCGATCTTGAGCGGGTCGCGCTCGAGCCAGCGCTCCAGCTCGCCCTCCGGCCGGTAGGCGCCCGGGTCGGACTTCGAGTGGCCGACCTGGCGGTAGGTCATCGCCTCGATGAAGGCGGGGCCACCGTCGGTGCGAATCCGCTCGACGGCCGCGGCGGCGGCCGCGTGCACGGCGCGCAGGTCGTTGCCGTCGACGCGCTCGGACGGGATGTCGTAGGCGCTCGCGCGGGCCGTGATGTCGGCGCCCGCGGTGACCTGTGCCATCGGCGTGAACTCGCCGTAGAGGTTGTTCTCGCAGACGAACAGGACCGGCAGGTCGTGGACCTTCGCGAAGTTCAGACACTCGTGGAAGTAGCCGTGGTTGGTGCTGCCGTCGCCGAAGAAGGCGACCGCGACGGCACCGGTGCGCTTGGCGCTGAGGCCGGCGCCGGTGGCGGCCGCGGCGCTGCCGCCGATGATCCCGAAGCAGCCAATCAGGCCGTGCGCGAGGTCGATCACGTTCATCGAGCCCGCGCGCCCGCCGCAGGTGCCGGTGACGCGGCCCATCAGCTCCGCGGCGAGCCCGGCCGGGTCGACGCCGCGCGCGAGCGCCGCGCCGTGACCGCGGTAGGTGGCGGCGACCCAGTCCTCCGGGCGCAGCGCGAGCGAGACGCCCGACGAGACGGCCTCCTGTCCGATGTAGAGGTGGACCGTGCCATGCACCTCGCCGCGCATGAACTGGGTCTGCATCGCCTCCTCGAAGCCGCGCAGCAGCAGCATTCGCTCGTAGCCCGTGAGCCAGCGCTCCAGCTCCGCGGCGGGCGGCGCGACGGCCTGCGTTGAGTTTCGTGCCACTGAAGGACCTTTCTTCGTCGTCGTCTATGCAAACGATTGCATTTGATCGGTGCGCTGTCAAGCCCTGCGGCGTGACGCGACCGCGTCTAGATGCTGCCGCCGCCGTCGAGCACCAGCTCGTGGCCGACCGCGTACGCCGACTCCGGCGCGGCCAACCACAGCACCGCGGCCGCGATCTCCTCGACCGTCGCCACGCGCCCGATCGGCAGCGCGCCGCGCATCCGCTCGTCGCGCTCGGCGGCGCTCTCGCCGGGCGCGAGCGACAGCGGCGTGTCGACCGGGCCGGGACAGACCGCGTTGATGCGGATCCCCTCGCCGATGCACTCCGCCGCGGCCGTGCGCGTGAGCGCGCCGACCCCGGCCTTCGCCGCCGCGTACGCCGCCGTGCCCGGCACGGTCATGCGCACGCCGATCGTCGAGGCGACGTTCACGATCGTGCCGCCGCCCTGCGCGCGCATGCGGAGGATCTCGTGCTTCATGCAGAGGAAGGCGCCGATCAGGTCGACGCGCAGCACCTCCTGCCAGGTCGCCTCGTCGAGCTCCGCGGTCGGCGCGTTGCGGCCCACGATCCCGGCGTTGTTGACCGCCGCGTCGAGCCGCCCGTGCCGCTCGCCGATCGCGGCGATCAGCGCGGCGACCTGCGACTCGCTCGTGACGTCGAGCGGCGCGCCGTGCGCGTCCCCGCCGGCCTCCGCGACCGCCGTCGCCGTGCGTTCCGCCGCCGCGCCGTCGAGGTCGGCCGCGACGACGGTCGCCCCCTCGCGCGCGAACGCGAGCGAGGCTGCGCGGCCGATCCCCCCGCCGGCGCCGGTGACGAGCACGACGGCGCCCCCGAAGCGGTCCTCAGCCATCCGCCGGCGCGAGCGCGTGCGCGGCGAATAGCTCCAGCGCCGAGGCGCCCAGTGCGCCCGCGTCGAGCCCGACGCGCCGCAGCCGCTCAAGCGGCCGCGCGTCCGCCATGTCGTACGGCAGGTCGGTGCCGACCAGCAGGCGGTCGGCGCCGATCAGCCCCGTGAGGAAGGTCAGCGCCTCATCGCTGTGGGTCAGCGTGTCGATCCAGAAGCGGCGCAGGTAGCTGCTGGGCGGGTTGGGGATCCGCTCGTGCGGCTCCGGGCGCACCTGCCAGGCGTGGTCGAGGCGGCCGAGCTGGTAGGGCAGGTAGCCACCGCCGTGCGCCAGCACGAGGCTCAGCTCGGGGAAGCGGTCGAACGTGCCGGCATGGATCAGCCGCGCCGCGGCGATGCACGTGTCGAGCGGGTTGCCGATCGTGTTCGTGAAGTAGAACGGCTCCAGCCGCGGCTTCGACCCGGTGAAGTACGGGTGCAGCTCGACCGGCACGCCGAGCCGCTGCGCCGTTGCGAAGACCGGCTCGAAGTCCGGCTCGTCGAGCGAGCGCGCGCCGACGTTCGTGCCGATCAGCGCCCCGCGCATGCCCAGCTCGCCGACCGCGCGCTCCAGCTCGGCGGCAGCCGCGGCCGGGTCCTGCAGCGGCAGCTGCGCGACCGCCAGCAGGCGCTCGTCCTGCGCGGCCAGCTCGGCGATCGCGTCGTTTGCGAGCCGCGCGAAGCCGGCCGCGTCGGCCGGCGTTTGGTCGTAGAAGAACATCGTCGGCGAGAGCGACAGGACGGAGACGTCGATGCCCGACGCGTCCATCCGCGCGAGGATCGCGCCGGCGTCATGGAAGTCCACGTCGAGCGGTGCGCGGTAGCCCTCCGGATGGACGAGCCCGCCGCCCTCCTCGCGCACGCCGAACAGGCCGCCGGGCGTGCGCGCCTCGCGCACGAGCGCGTCGGGGATGACGTGCGTGTGGACGTCGACGGTCGTGCTCATGCGGCTGCGCTCATTTCTTGTGTCTTCCTGTTGTTTCGGTCATGCAAACGTTTGCTAGGCTAGCGCAAGATGGCCCACGCCGCACACGCCCGTACCGTGCTCGTGGCCGGTGGCTGCGTTGTGCCGATGGACCGAGAGCGGTCGCGCTTCGACGACGGCTACGTGCTGATCCGCGACGGCGCCATCGCCGCCGTCGGCGAGCTCGCCGCGCTCGACTCCGCCGTCGCCGACGCGGCCGACGAGCGCATCGACGCGCGCGGCTGCATCGTCGTCCCCGGCTTCGTCAACGCGCACCAGCACCACTGGTACGACCTCTTCCGCGGCCTCGGCGGCGGCATGCGGCTGGAGCAGTGGATCGGGAATCTGCTGCTGCCCGCCGGCCGCGCGATGACGGCCGCCGACTCGGCCGCCGCCAGCCGCCTCGCCTGCCTGGAGATGCTCGGCACCGGCACGACGACGTGCCTCAACCACTCCGTCACGGTGACGGGTCCCGACTGGATCGAGGCGACACTCGCGCCGGTCGTCGAGAGCGGCATGCGCCAGCTCTTCTGCAAGGAGCTGCGCCCGCAGGCGCTGGACGACCAGCTCGCGCTCGCGCGCGCGGCGCACGAGCGCTGGCACGGCGCCGGCGACGGCCGGATCGCGGTCGGGTTGACGATCGAGACGACGGCGCACTGGGTCGCCGCCGGCACCTGCTCGGAGGAGCTCGTGCTCGCGGGCCACGTGCTCGCGCGCGAGCTCGGCCTGCGCATCACCGACCACGTCGCCGGCGGCACGATGTCGCGCGAGGGCGGCTACCTGCGCTTCGTGCTGGAGACGGGCCGCACCGACCTCGAGTTCCTGCACGGCCTCGGCGTGCTCGACGATCGCTGGGTGCTCGCGCACGCGATCAACGTGCGCGACCGCGACGTCGAGCTGATCGCGGCCTCCGGCGCCGGCGTCGCGCACACGCCCACGAGCGAGGCGATCCGCGGCGCAGGGCTGGCGCCGATCCGCCGCCTGCGCGACGCCGGCGTCGTCGTCGGGCTCGGCAGCGACGGGCCGATGGTCGACACCTCCGTCGACCTCGTCGAGCAGATGAAGGTCGCGATCCTGCAGCAGAACCAGCTGCACCTCGACCCGCTCGCGCTCACCCCGCTCGACGCGCTCGCGATGGCAACGATCGACTCCGCGCGACTGCTCGGGATGGACGACCGGATCGGCTCGCTGGAGCCCGGCAAGCGCGCCGACCTCGCGATCTTCGACCTCGAGCGCCCCACGATCGCGCCCTACCACGACCCCGTCGCCGCCCTCGTGCAGTCGGCGCGCGGCTGCGAGGTGCGCGACGTGCTGGTCGACGGCGAGCCGCTCGTGCGCGACGGCGCCTTCACGCGCGTCGGCGCCGACGATGTCCGCTCGATCGTCGGCGAGGCGCGCGAGCGCGCGCACGCGCTGCTGGCCCGCGCCGACGTCCCGGCGCACCGGGCCGCCGCGCGCGCCGACCTGCCCGCGTACGTGTGAGCGCCACTGCCGCGCCCGCGCCCGCGCCCGCGCCGGCCGCCGAGTCGCGCGGCGCCCGCCTCCGGCTGATCGTGATGCTCGGAGCGCTGTCCGCGTTCGGGCCGTTCTCGATCGACCTCTACCTGCCGTCGCTCCCGACGATCGTCGACGACTTCGGCACGAGCGCCGCGCAGATCCAGCTGACCTTGAGCGCCTGCCTGCTGGGGATCGCCGCCGGGCAGCTGCTCGCCGGGCCTGTCAGCGACGCGGTCGGACGGCGGCGGCCGCTGCTGTGCGGGCTCGCGCTGTACGCCGGCACGTCGCTCGCGTGCGCGTTCGCCCCATCTGCGCCGGCGCTGATCGGGCTGCGCTTCGCGCAGGGCATGGCGGGCGCCGCCGGGATGGTGATCGGCCGCGCGATCGTGCGCGACCGCTACCGCGGCGACGAGGCGGCGCGCGTCTTCTCCGGCCTCCTGTCGATCCACAGCTGCGCGCCGCTGATCGCGCCGCTGATCGGCAGCCAGCTGCTGCGACTGACCTCGTGGCGCGGGACGTTCGTCGCGCTGGCCGCCGCCGGCCTCGCCGGGCTCGTCGTGGTCGGCCGCTCGCTGCCGGAGACGCTGCCGCCCGCGCGGCGCCAGAGCGGCGGGCTCGCACGCACGGGCAGCGTGCTGCGCGAGCTCGTGCGCGACCGCGTCTTCCTCGGCTACGCCTTCGCGTGCGGTGGGACGTACGGCGCGCTGTTCGGCTACATCGCCGGCTCACCATTCGCGCTGCAGGAGCTGTACGGACTCTCGCCGGTCGCCTTCGCAGCGATCTTCGCGCTCAACGGCGGCGGGCAGCTGAGCGCCTCGCTGCTGAACGCGCGCCTGCTCGGGCGCTTCCGCGCGCGTCAGATGCTGGCAGCCGGCCTCGCGCTGGGCTCCGGCTCGGCGGCTCTGCTGCTCGCGCTCGCGCTCGCGGGCGAGCCGCTCGGCGTCGCCGGCGTGATCGTGCCGCTGTTCGGCATCGTCGCCTGCCTCGGCTTCGTGATCCCCAACGCGACGGCGCTCGCACTCGAGCGGCACGGCACGGTCGCCGGCAGCGCCTCTGCGCTCATCGGCGTGCTCCAGCTCGTCGCCGGCGCGCTCGCCTCCTCCGCCGTCGGGCTCGCCGGCACGTCCAGCGTCCTCCCGATGGCGCTCGCGATCGCCGTCCTCAGCGCCACCGCCGCGATCGCAGCGGCGACGCTTACCCGGACCCAGCAAGGTTGCTCAGGGCTTGCTCGCGAGCAAGGCGTGGACGCGTGAGCGCTCGCGCAGCCACGAAGCGGCCTCTGGAGCGATCCAACCTGCGATCAACAGCATGTCGTCGGCGCGCTCGCCGATGTTCTGGCGCAACAGGCAGTCATGGTGCGCAACACGGTTGCGGAAGCGTTGGAGAAGCCGCATCCGCTCGGTCAGGTCCTTGCGGACCACCGATCCGTGGGGGAAGGCGTGGCGGAGCCGCTGTCGCCACAGCTCCTCGTAGCGCTTGCTGAAGAGCCCTGCCCAGAAGCCGAATGAGACTCCGGCGACGACCCGCCCGCGGGTAATGCCCTTGCCCTGCTCCAACCGCTCGACTGCGAGGATCACCTGCTTGACGCCGTCGGGCTGGAGGACACCGAAGTCCATCAGCCAGGTGTCCTTGATCGGCTCCTGTGGCTGCCCTTCGCCGAGGACGCCGTCGATCGCGTTGCGGACCAGAACCTCGAAGTGATGGACCAGCTCGAAGCACGCTGCCGTGATCTCCGCGTGCCAGTCGTACAGCGCGACAGCACGAATGTGGTCGCCGTCGGCACCGGTCAGGAACGGCTCGAAGCGAGCCGCTGAGAGCCACGCGTGCGCTTGTTGCCCGTCCACGGTCGCGCTACCCTACTTCTCGACGCCCCGGTACCGCCTAGGACTCCTGCAAGGGAGTTATGCGGCCGGGGCTTTGCGTTGGCGGCGCAGTTGCGATCGGCTCAGGCCGTGAATACGTGACGCTCCATGCCCTGACGCACCCCTCTGTCCGGTCTATGCGCCGAAGTCCGTCGCCGGCCGGCCGCCGGAGCCCCAGCGGCTGAGTGGGACGGCGTCGATCAGGACGGTCGTGACCGGGCGGATGTCCTCGCCGAAGGTGTTGACGACGGCGTCGGTGAGCTCGGCGATCAGCTTGCGCTCGACGTCGGCGTCGAGCGTGGTCTCCCAGGCGGAGATCGAGACGATCGGCATGGCGGGTCCTCCAGAGGTCGGGTGGGTCTGGGCGTGGCGAGCCGCCGCTCAGATGAAGCGGGTCCAGAAGGAGCGATCGAACTCCTCGACGTGCGGGTCGAGCTGCGCGAAGTACTCCTGCATGTGCTCGCGCGTGGTGGTGAACTGCGCGAGCTCGTCGCGGTCGCTCCACTCCTCGTAGATCATGAAGCGGGTCGGCTCGTCCGCCTGCTGATGACCGACGAGCACGTCGCAGGCCGGCTCCTCGGCGCGGATGCGGACGAACTTCGCGGCCATCAGCTCGCGCACCTCGCCGTCGTGGCCAGGCTTCGCGCGGCTCTGGATCAGCAGCGTCACGGCGCTCATGCGATCGCCTCCCACATCGTCAATCCGCCCTCGGCGACGAGCTCCTTCATCCGCGCGAGGTACGCGTTCAGCGACTCATTGCCCGCGTAGAAGGCGTCGAACTCGGCGCGACTGCGCCACAGCTCGTAGATCAGGAAGCGATCGCGGTCCTCGTCGTGGCGGTTGCCGACGATCGTCAGGCAGGCCTCCTGCTCGGCCCGAATCGCGGTCAGCTGACTCTCGATCTCCGCCTGCACCTGGTCGGCGAGGCCGGGCTTCGCGCGCAGCAGCACCAGCACCGTCAACGTCTGCGCGCTCATCGGCCCGCCTCCCGCCAGCTCGTCAGGTCTATCTCGATCGTCGGCCCCTGCACCATCACGCCGTCGCTGCCATCGGCCTGTCTCGAACCGAGGATCGTCAGCGCCGGCCGCCGGCCCGGCTCGGGGAAGCAGCGCTCCCATACGCGCGCGAAGCCGCGGAAGTCGCGCCGCGGGTCGACGAGGTAGACCTTCGCGTCGACGACGTCGCCGAACGCGTAGCCGTTCGCGTCGAGCTGGGCGCGCAGCAGGTCCATCGTCGCCTGCGTCTGCAGCCCGATGTCGTCCCAGTGGTGCGGCAGCCCGGCCGGCGCGCCGGCCCACTCGAGCGTCGTGAAGTCGGCGACGGGGATCTGCCCGGCCGTGAACAGCCACTCGCCGGCCGTGATGCCCGGCGAGAAGTTCGCCTTGCCCATGTCGACCGGGTGCCAGGGGATCCCGGCGCGCGTCTCGGCCTTCTCCAGCCCGTGGCCGGGACGCAGCGCGAGCAGGTTGGCGACGAACAGCGCGTCCGGCACGACGAAGCCGCGGCACGCCATCGAGCTGCGCGTCGGCGCGACGCCGACGCGCTCGCCCCACAGCCGGTCGACGACCGGGAAGCTCGTGAGATCCGGAAGGTAGAACTGGACCTTGAGGCCGAGCTCCAGGCCCGAGCCGACGGCCGCCAGCACCTGCTCCAGCGCGTCGCAGACGAACGCCGCCTGCTGACCGGCGGGCGAGCCGTGATAGCCGCGCGCGTCCGGCGCACCTGCGGCGAGGCCGCTGCGGAAGTCGGTTGCGGGGAACCCGGAACAGAAGACGAAGGGACCGGCCGCGACGGCGAGCGAGGCGTGCTCGGCCTCGAGCGGATCGGGCACGCCCGGCACGTCGGCGGCGCGCACGACGACGCGCTCCAGCGCCGAGTCGTCCGCGAGCGCGACGGCGTTGAGCGTCAGCCGCGCGCCGTCGAGCAGGTGCTCGTCGCCGACGACGATCGTCGTGCGGGCGGGCGGGTCGTGCGGGAAGGCGCGCGCGTAGGCCTGCTTGAACTCGGGGAAGTCGGCCGCGGCGGCGAGCGAGACCTCGACCTTCACGACGCGCTCCAGCGAGCTGCCCGCTTCGCTCAGCGCAACGGACAGCGCGGCGAGCGCGGCGTCGGTCTGCGCGGCGACGGCGGAGGCGCCGACCCATGGCGAGACGGCGGCCGGCCGGGCGAGCGCGCCGCCGGCGAGCGGATGGATCGAGGAGACGAAGACGAAGTCGCCCGCGCGCCGCCAGCCGGGGGCCGGCAGGATGCCCTGGAACGGTTCGGGCCGATCGGTCATGCCTCTTCCTCTCTCGCTGCGGCGGTGCGGTTGTGCACGGTAGATGACGCCGCCGGCGCGCCGTCGGATGACGGCGCGCCGGAGCGGGTGCTGCTCGCGTCCATGGGTCAGGCGGCCGGCTTGCAGCCGATCGTCGACACGTCGACGTTTCTCCAGTCGCCCGGGTTGCCGACTCTGTCCGGCCCCGGGACCTTGATCGCGTCGCTCTCGACGGCCGCGTCGATCTTGTCGTAGGCGGCCTTCTGGTCGGCGGACACCTGCGCGTAGACCGGGTCGTTGAACTTCAGGTACCCGATTCTGATCGGCAGCCCGCTGCCGAGCACCTGCTGCTGCGGCAGTCTGCCGTCGATCCCCTGCTGCACGAGGTACGGCACGACGTCCTGGTAGTTGACGATCGTGCTGGCCACGACCGCTCTCGGAGCGGACGGCGCTGCGTCGACGTACTGGCCGATCGCAAGCGTGCCGGGGTGGTCGTTGGCGGCTTGGAAGACGCCCGCCATCGCCGTTCCGGTCGCGCCGAACAGCACGTCCGCGCCCTTGGCGATCTGCGCCTCCGAGGCGGTCTTCGTCGGCGACGGGTCGGCGTCGTTGTTCGTGATCGTCGTGAGTACGTCCGCTCTCGGGTTCACGCACTTCACGCCGAGCGCGAAGTCGTTGATCTGAGCGTTGAGCGCGGGGAACACGAGCGCCTGGTTGGCGCCGACGACGCCGCTTCTCGAGATCAGGCCCGCCAGCGCGCCCGCGCGGAAGGCACCGAGCTCACCGCGCGCGAAGAAGAAGCAGGTGTTTCTCGGCGGGTTCTCCATCCCTCTGCCGAACGGCAGCAGGGTGTGGCAGAACGTCGTGTCGGGGAACTTCTTCGCGAGCTGGACGACGACCGGGCCCATCGCGCCATGGCCGATCAGCACCATGTTGTAGCCCGCCTGTGCGAACGACGTCCCTTGCGAGACGTACTGGTCGGGCGTGTTGAGGTTGCCGACGAAGTCGACCTTCGCGCCCGTCTTCGTCGCCGCTCCAGCCGAGCCCTCGGCCAGCGACTGACCGTAGGAGCCGTCCGTCTTGTTGCCGACCGACAGAACGGCGACCTTGTAGTCGGTCTTCGCGCCACCGGTCGTGCCGGCGGCGCTGGTGCTGTCGTCGTTCGAGTCGCTGCCGCCACAGGCGCCGAGCGCCAGCGCCAGCAGGCACGCGGCGACCAGCACGAGGATGGCAAGCGACCTGCGACGACCGTCGCCAGTTGTGGACATGTGCACTCTCTCTCCCTTCGTATGTGGTCCTACGCAGAGCGGCTCATCAGAAGCCGACCTGCTCTGCGCGAGGGCGATACGGCGCACCGGCCGCCCCCGGGTACCGCGAGCCGTGCGTGAGCAGCACGACGACGACGGCCACGACGTAGGGCACCATCAGCAGGATCGACGTCGGCACGTCCGCGAGGACGGGCACGCTGTCGGCCTGGAACTGGAGTGCCTGGGCGAGGCCGAAGATGAGTGCGCCAAGCACCGCCCGATACGGGTTCCAGCGCGCGAGCACCACGACCGCCAGCGCGATGAAGCCGCGACCGTTCGTGACGCCGGGTTGGAAGGTGCCGGCGACGGACAGCACGAGCGTCGCCCCGCCCACCGCCGTCAGCGCGCAGCCGAGCGCGAGCCCGACGTAGCGGATCCCGCGCACGGACAGGCCGGCCGTCTCGGGCACCAACGGCCGCTCACCGGCGGCGCGCGCATGCAGGCCGAACCAGGTCCGGTGCATCAGGTACCAGACGCACGGCACGGCGATCAGCGCGGCGAACACGAGCGCGTTCTGCTCGAACAGCACCGGACCGACCCACGGCAGCTTCGACAGCAGCGGGATCGACAGCGTCGGCAGGCTCGAGACCTGCACGCTGTCGGCGCTCAGCAGCTTCTCCGACAGCACGGCGGCGATGCCGACCGCGGCCGACGAGAAGACGATGCCGGTGACGATCTGGTCGGTGCCGCGGCGGATGTAGAGCGCGCCGAGCATGACCGCGCACAGCAGTCCCGAGCCGACCGCCGCGAGCAGCGCGAGCACCGGGCTGCCGCTGCGCTGATAGACGAGCGCGGTCGTGAAGGCGCCGAGGATCATCACGCCCTCGATGCCGACGTTGAGCGTCCCGCTCTGCTCGGTGATCAGCTCGCCGAGGGCGGCCCACAGGATCGGCGCCATCAGCGTGATGCCGGTCGCGAGGACGAGTTGCGTGGTGCTCATTTGGCACCGTCCGTGCCGAGGCGAATAGCGCCGAGCGCGAGCAGGGCGATCACGAACACGCCGACGATCACGGCGCCCATCGAGGGCGAGATGCCGGCCTTGACCTGCAGCGAGTTGCTGCCGACCTGCAGCACGGCGAACAGGAACGCCGACGGGATCATCCACGTCGCCGACAGCCGCGCCACGAGCGCGACCGCGATCCCCAGGAAGCCGAAGCCGGCCGCTCCGCCGGCGATCAGGCTGTCCTGGATGCCCGCGACGAGGATCGCCCCGGCGAGGCCCGCTGCGGCGCCGCCGATCGTGAACGCCAGCACCTGGATGCGCTTCACGGGCAGGCCGTTGAGCTCGGAGGCGTGCGCGTTGAAGCCGGTCGCGCGAATCTGGAAGCCGAGCGTGCCGCGATTCATCAGCAGCCACGTGAGCAGGACCGCGACGACCGCGAGCGGCGCGCCGAGCGTGATGTCGGTCGAGGCCGAGACGGTCGGCAGCAGCGCGTTGCCGGGCAGCGGGTCGGTGTTGGTGGCGAGGCCGGAGGGCCAGATGCCGGTCGTCGCGTACTCCGCCAGCAGCGTCGCGATGAACGTCAGCATCAGCGAGACGATCACCTCGTTCGCGTTCATGTAGGCCTTCATCAAGCCGGGGATCGCCGCCCACAGCGCGCCGCCGGCGATGCCGGCCGCCAGCAGCAGCGGGACGTGGACGGCGCTCGGCAGATGCGGGAACTGGAAGCCGACGGCCGTCGCGGCGATCGCGCCCGCATACAGCTGGCCCTCGGCGCCGACGTTGAACAGGCGCGCCGTGAACGGCACGGCGGCGGCGATGCCCGTGAGCACGAGGATGCTCGCGATCATCACCGTCTGTCCGAGGCTGAACGGCGCGCCGAGGGCGCCCTCGACGATCGCCTGGAGCGCGGTGAGCGCATCGGCGCCGAGCAGCTCGAGCAGGATCGAGACGAGCAGCAGCGCCGCCAGCGCCGCCAGCAGCAGGCGAGCGGCGCGCGCCACGGCCGGCTTGCGCAAGAGGGAGAAGCGGGTGGCGGCGGGGATGTTCGTTGCAGTGGACACGGAGTGAGGTCGCCTCAGCCGTTGGAGGTGGTGGGATGCGTCGCGGAGCGGTCTGCCGCAGCCGTGGCGGCGGCGCCCGGCGCCTGGCCGACCATCGCGAGGCCGATCGCCTCGCTGGAGGCCTGCTCGCGCGGAACGTCGTGGACGATCCGGCCCTCGAAGATCACAGCGACGCGATCGGCGAGCGCGAGCACCTCGTCGAGGTCCGGCGAGATCACGAGCACGGCGCAGCCGTCGGCGGCGGCAGACTCGATCTGCCGATGGATGCTGGCCGCCGCGGAGATGTCGAGACCACGCGTCGGACAGGAGGCGATCACGACACGCGGCGCGCCGGACAGCTCGCGCGCGACGACGACCTTCTGCTGATTGCCGCCCGACAGCTCGTGGACGCGGCGGTCGGGGTCGCCCGGACGCACGTCGAAGCGCTCCAGCAGCTGCTCGGCATGCGCGCGGATCTCGCGCCGGCGCAGCAGCCCGTGGCGCGACGCCTCGCCGGCCGGCACCATCGTCAGCGCGAGGTTCTCGGCGACTGTCATCTCGAGCACGAGGCCGGCGTCGTGGCGATCCTCGGGGATCACGCGGATGCCGCGCTCGCGCCGCTCGAGCGGGCGCTGCGAGACGATGTCGGCGCCGTCGACGGCGATCGTGCCGGACTCGACGTGGGCGACGCCGGCGATCGCATCGAGCAGCTCCGTCTGGCCGTTGCCGGCGACGCCGGCGAGCCCGACGATCTCCCCGGGGCGCAGCTCCAGGTCGAGCCCGCGCAGCGCGGGGCGGCCGGTCGAGGAGGCGACCGTCAGCCCCTCGATCGCGATCCGCGGCGCGGCGTCGAGCGCGATGTGGCGCTCGTGCGGGACGGGGTCCGGCATCGCATCGAACATCGCCTGCGTGAAGGCGCGCTGCTCGAACGCGGAGCGCTCGAGGCTCGCCGCGTTGCGCCCGCCCTTCAGCACGGTCGCGCGGTCGGCGATCGCCATCACCTCGTCGAGCTTGTGCGTGACGATCACGATCGAGCGGCCCGACGCCTGCAGCTGCTTGAGCGTCGCCAGCAGCACCTTCACTTGGGCGCTGCCGAGCGCGGCCGTCGGCTCGTCGAGGATCAGCGTGTTGGCGCCGCGATAGAGCAGCCGCACGATCTCGACGCGTTGCTGATCCTCGACCGAGAGGTCGCGCACGTACGCGCGCGGGTCGACGTGCAGGTTGTGGCGCTCGGCGACCTCGCCGACGGCCGCTTCCAGCTCACGGCGGCGGAAGCGCATGTCGTGCGACGGCCGCGAGCCGATCACGACGTTCTCGGCGACCGTCAACGTGGGTACCAGCATGAAGTGCTGGTGCACCATCCCGATCCCGCGTCGGAGCGCATCGGCCGGCGAGGCGAAGCGCACCTCGCGGCCGCCGTGGACGATGCGGCCGGCGTCGGGCGTCAGCAGCCCGAACATGATTCCCATCAGCGTCGACTTGCCGGCGCCGTTCTCGCCGAGCAACGCGTGCACCTCGCCGGAGGCGACGTCGAAGTCGATCCCGTCGTTGGCGACCAACGCTCCGTAGCGCTTGGTGATGCCCTCCATGCGGATCGTCCCATGGGCGTCCTCGGGGGCGACTGCGGGCGCTTCGGGCACCGCGTCGTCGGTCGCTGTCATCACCGCTCGCATCGACATGCGTCAGGCGTCGTTCTCACGTACACCGCCTCCGGGCGCAAACGTTTGCATAGGGCTGAAGATAGAGCTGCGTCGGTTCACTGTCAAGCATCTCGTCACCGTGAGAGCTCGCCGATGTCTTGATACTATGCAAACGTTTGCTAGCCCGTATCGCAACGGAGGAACGCGCCCGATGACGAATGACGCCGCAGTGGTCCAGACGACAGAGGGCCGCCTCCAGGGGGCAGTCGAGGACGGCGTCGTCGTCTTCCGCGGCGTCCCCTACGCCGCACCTCCCGTCGGCGAGCTGCGCTGGCGCGCGACACAGCCGCATCCGGGCTGGGAGGGCACTCGCGACGCCACCCAGCACGGGCCGGTCTGCCCCCAGCCCGCGAACGTCCCGTGGAACTGGGTGATGGGCAGCGCCGGACGCAGCACCGCCTCGATGGGCGAGGACTGCCTCACGCTGACGATCAGCACACCCCGCGCCGACGCCGGCAAGCGCCCGGTCGTCGTCTACATCCACGGCGGCGGCAACATCATCGGCGCCGGCTCGTGGGACGCGTTCTCGGTCGAGAGCTTCGCGCGCAACGGCGACGTCGTCGCCGTCGGCGTCAACTACCGCTTCTCGTCGTTCGGCTACCTGCTGACCGACGAGGACGGCCAGGAGCGCGGCAACTGGTGGCTCGACGACCAGCTCGCCGCACTGCGCTGGGTGCAGGACAACATCGCCGCATTCGGCGGGGATCCCGAGCAGGTCACGGTGATGGGCCAGTCAGGCGGCGCTGCGTCGATCGCGACGATCATGGGTCTCCCCGTCGCGAAGGAGCTCTTCAAACGCGCGGTGCTCATGGGCCTGCCGTTCGGTCATGCGCCCTACACCGCGGAGCGGGCGCGCGAGCTCGCGCAGCGCTTCTTCGAGCTGCTCGGCGTCACATCGCTGGAGGAGGCGCGCGCGCTCCCGTGGGAGGCGCTCGTCGCCGCCGAGCCGCAGCTGACCGCCGAGGCCAGCGGCTGGCACGAGTGGCATCCCGGCTTCTCCAACGTGATCGACGGCGTCACCCTGCACGAGGGTCCGCGCGAGGCGCTCGCGCGCAACGACGCCGCGAGCTCGTTCGAGCTGCTGATCGGCTGGACGCGCGAGGAGTACGCGCTGGTCGCGGTGCCCGACGTCTCGATCGCCGAAGTCGAGCGGGAGCGTGTGCTCGAGCGCCTGCGCGTGTCCTTCGGCGAGCACGCCGAGGAGGCCTACGCCTTCTACGAGACCGCCCGGCCGGGCGCGCTCCCGGCCAACGTGCTGATCGACGCGCTCAGCGACGAGCGTTACCGCATGAGCTGCATCGACGTGATCGACATCTGGGTCGACGCCGGCCGGCCGCCGTTCGTCTACCAGCTCGACTGGCAGACGCGCATCCTCGGCGGACTGCTCGGCGCTCCGCACTGCATGGACATCGCGTTCGGCCTGAACGCGATCGACGCCTGGGGCGACGGCGTGATGTGGGACGGCACCGAGCCGCGCACCCGTCAGGCGCTCGCCGAGACGATGCACGCCGCGTGGACCGCGTTCGTCCGCGGTGGCGATCCGAACCACGGCCAGATGGCGACGTGGCCCTGCTACGACGCGGAAGCCCACACGATCATGAGCTTCGACCTCGTCAGCCGGCCCGTCGACCGGCTGGTCGACGCTCAGCGAGAGCTGTGGAAGCGCCTCGGCGGCCGCCAGTCCTGAGAGCGGCTCGCGCCCTCACGGGCCTGCGCCGCATCGACCACGCCAACGGCGGGAGACTAGTAACCAAATGGTTGCTTCTCGTCAGTCGATGTGAAACCATCGAGTTACACGTCGATCTTTGAGAAGGAGCCGCAATGGACATGCCGCCTGTCGTTTCGCGCGAGGAGTGGACGGCTGCGCGAGAGCAGCTGTTGGTCAGAGAGAAGGCGCTGACGCGTGCGCGCGACGCGATGGCCGCCGAGCGGCGTCGGATGCCGCGGCTGGCCGTCGAGAAGGACTACGCGTTCGAGGGTCCCAACGGCCCCGCGAGACTGCTCGACCTGTTCGAGGGCCGCCGCCAGCTGATCGTCTACCGCTTCTTCTACGAGGAAGGCGTCGGCGGCTACCCCGAGTCCGGCTGCCGCGGCTGCTCGCAGGTCGCCGACCAGGTCAGCCACCTCTCGCACCTCAACGCACGCGACACCACGCTCGTGTTCGTCTCGCGCGCGCCGCAGGAGCACATCGCGACGTGGAGAGCGCGCATGGGCTGGCAGGTGCCCTGGTACACGATCACCGACGACTTCGACAAGGACTTCGACGTCGACGAGTGGCACGGCACCAACGCCTTCTACCGCGACGACGAGGACAGGGTCTTCCGCACGTACCACGTCGACAAGCGCGGCGACGAGGCGATGGGCAGCTACTACAGCTACCTCGACATCAGCGCGCTCGGCCGTCAGGAGACGTGGGAGGACTCGCCCGCGGGGTACCCGCAGACCCCTCCGTACCTGTGGATCAACCTCCACGACGAGTACGACAACGCGACCGAGAACGTGCAGGCCAAGTCGAACCAGGCCGCCTCGCAGCGCGGGTCGAGATACAAGACGCTCTGATGCCGCTCGCTCACGTGGCAGGGGTTCCCGTGGAGGAGCTCCTGCCGGCGCTGGCCGGCGCAGGCGGCCTGCTCGTGCTCGCACGCGGCTGGATCGCGCTGCAGCTGCGCCGGCTCAGAAACGCCGACCAGGAGCGATGTAACCTCTGAGTGACACCACGGCTTGACGGAGGGACCCATGGCAGCGCAGACGGATCGCATCGAGAGAGACGTCCTGATCGCCGCGCCCGTCGAGCGCGTGTGGGAGCTGATCACGACCGCCGAGCATCTCGGCCGCTGGTTCGCCGACGCCGGCGCCGAGATCGACCTGCGTCCGGGCGGCGCGATGTCGCTGACCTGGCAGGGGCAGGGGACGGTGCACGGCCGCGTCGAGACGGTCGAGCCGCCGCACCGCTTCGCGTACCGCTGGGTGCACACGAGAGACGCGCCCGAGGAGGCGACCGCGGCCAACTCGACGCTGACCGAGTTCACGCTCGCCGCCGAGGGGGGCGGCACGCGCGTCTCCGTCGTCGAGAGCGGCTTCGACGCGCTCGATCGCGACGAGGCCGCTCGCGCCGAGCTGTTCGCCTCTCACGCCAGGGGCTGGGCGATCGAGCTGGGCGAGCTGGCCGACTACGCGGTCGGCTCCCCGGCAGGGCGATGAGCACGGCGGTCGCCGATGCCGAGCCGGCGATCTTCGCCGCGCTCGCAGACCCGACTCGCTGGCGGCTGCTCGGAATGCTCGCGCAGGAGGGCGACGGGACGGCGACGACGCTTGCAGCGCAGCTGCCCGTCAGCCGGCCGGCGGTGATCAAGCACCTCGTCGTGCTCGACAGAGCCGGACTGGTGACGCGTCAGCGCTCGGGGCGCGAGGTTCGCTACCGCGTCGAGCCCGCACGGCTCGACGCCACCGCGAGACGAATCGCCGATCTTGCCGCTGCCTGGGACACCCGTCTCGCCGCGCTCAAGACGCTCGCGGAAGAGGCGCCCGCCTGACGCGGCGCCTCTGTCTAGATGCCCTTGCCCGGGTTGAAGAGCGCGTGCGGGTCGAGCGCGCGCTTGATCGTGCGGTTCAGCTCCAGTGCGTCGCCCAGCTCCTCGGCCAGGAAGCCTCGCTTGAGCAGCCCGATGCCGTGCTCGCCGGAGACCGTGCCGCCGAGGCCCCGGGCGAGCGCGACGATCGCGACGAAGGCGGCGCGGGCCGCGGCCGTCTGCAGGGGGTCGCGATGGTCGTAGACGACGGTCGGGTGCATGTTGCCGTCGCCCGCGTGGCCGAACGTCGCGATCGTCACGTCGTGCTCGCGGGCGACCTGCTCGATCCCCGCCAGCAACGCCGGGATCGCGCCGAGCGGGACGGCGACGTCGTCCAGCAGCGTCGTGCCGCGATGCTCGAGCGCGGTGTACGCGAAGCGCCGGGCCGCCATCAGCATGCGTCCCTCCGCCTCCTCGTCGGAGGTCACGACGAGCGTCGCTCCTGCCTCCTCGCAGCGTGCCGACATCCACTCGACGTCCGCGACGCCGCCGGCGGCGTCCGAGCGAGCGAACAGCAGCGCCGCGGCGTCGCGCTCGAGCCCCATCGGCTGGAAGTCCTCGACCGCGTTGACGGTCGCGCGATCCATCAGCTCCAGCAGCGAAGGCTGGCAGCCGCGCACGATCTGGGCGATCGCCTCTCCGGCCGCGCCCAGCTCGGGGAAGACCGCCGCAAGCGTGGAGGCGGGGCCGGGCGCCGGCAGCAGGCGCATCGTCGCCTCGGTGATGACGCCGAGCGTGCCCTCCGACCCGCACATCAGTCCCGCGAGGTCATAGCCGGCGACGCCCTTGCGCGTGCGGCGTCCGACGCGCACCGCGCGCCCGTCGGCGAGCACGACCTCCAGCCCGAGCAATGCGTCGCGCGTGACGCCGTACTTCACGCAGCAGAGCCCGCCGGCGTTCGTCGCGACGTTGCCACCGATCGTCGAGAACTCGTAGCTGCCGGGATCGGGGGCGTACCAGAGGCCCTTGCCGCGAGCCGCCTCGCCCAGCGCCGCGTTGACCACCCCCGGCTGGACGGTCGCGGTCAGCGAGGCGCCGTCGACCTCGACGACGTCCGTCATCCGCTCGAGCGACAGCAGCAGGCAGCCGTCGAGCGCGTTGGCGCCGCCGCTGAGCCCCGAGCCGGCCCCGCGCGGGACGACGGGCACGCCGTGGCGCGCCGCGGCGCGCACCGCCGCCTGCACCTGCGCGGTCGTGCGCGGGCGCACGAGCACCGCGGGCATGCCCGCCTCCAGCAGGCCGGGCGCCGCCTGGTCGCGGCGGTAGCCCTCGAGCACGTCGGCGTCGGCGACGACGTCGCCTGCCTCGCCGAGGTCGGCCAGCAGGGTCGTCGTCGCGGACATGCTCACGCCAGCAGCGTCAGCGGGGCCTCGAGCAGCCCGCGTACGTCCGCGAGGAAGGCGGCCGCGTCCGCGCCGTAGAGGATGCGGTGATCGCAGCTCAGCGACAGCTCCAGCACCTGTCGCGCCTGCACCTCGCCGTCGGTCAGGGCGAGCCGCTCGCGCGCGGCGCCGACGGCGAGGATCGCCGCCTGGCCCGGGTTGACGACGGCGGTGAAGGACGTGACGCCGAACATCCCGAGATTCGAGACCGTGAAGGTGCCGCCCGCGAGCTCGGGCGGCGTGATCGTCCCTTCGCGCACGCGCCCGGCGAGCGTGCGCGTCTCCTCGCCGATCTGCACGATCGGCTTGCGATCGGCATCGCGGATTACCGGCACGACCAGCAGGTCGGGGCCGGCGACGGCGACGCCGACGTTGACGGCGTTGTGGAGGTGGAAGACGCCGTCGCGGAAGCTCCCGTTCGCGCGCGGGTGACGGGCCAGCGCAACGGCGCACGCGCGCACGACGAAGTCGTTGACGGAGGCCGCGATCGACGCCGCCTTCAGGCGTCCGCGCAGCTCCAGCAGCTCGGTGACGTCGGCCTCGATGCGCACCTGGAAGTCCGGGATCGTCGCCTTCGCCTCGCTCATGCGCCGGGCGATCGTCTGCTGCATCCGCGTCAGCTCGACGACCGTGGGCGCGGCCGGCTCGGATGCGGAGATGACCGCGCCGTTGCCGGATGCGGGCTGAGCCGGCGCAGCGTCCGCAGCGGCTTGCACGTCGGCGCGCACGATGCGCCCGTTCGGGCCGCTGCCGCGCAGCGACTCCAGCTGCACGCCGAGCTCGCGTGCGATGCGACGGGCGAGCGGTGACGCCTTGGCGCGACCGCCGGCCGAGCGCTCGGCACCGGACGACTGGCCGTTTGCCGCGACCGGCGCGGTCGCGCTGGCGGGCTCGCCCGATGCCGGCGCCGCCACGCCGGCATCGGGCGCTGCCGCTGCCCCGGCGGGCGCGGTCGCCGCAGACGGCCCAGCGGCGACAACCGTCGGGGCGCTCTCGCCCGGCGCGAGGATGTGCGCGATCGGCGCGCCGACCGCGATCGTCTCGCCGGCGGCGACGACGTGATGCACGACGCCTCCTGCCTGGGCGGGGTGCGTGATCGTCGCCTTGTCGGTCTCGACCTCGATCAGGTCCTCGCCCTCGCGCACCTCGGCGCCGTGCTCGACCAGCCACTGCAGGATCGTCCCCTCCTCCATCGAGTCGGAGAGGCGCGGCATCGCGATCGTCGTCATTGCGCGGTCGGGAACGACATCGACTCGGCGGTGGCGGCGCCCGCGTCCCGCGGACGCCAGCGGCTCGTGACCGCGCGACCGCGCGTGTAGAAGCGGATCCCGTCGGGACCGTGCATGTGCAGGTCGCCGAACAGCGAGTCCTTCCAGCCACCGAACGAGTAGAAGGCGACCGGCACCGGGATCGGCACGTTGACGCCGATCATGCCGACCTCGACGCCGCGCTCGAACTGCCGCGCGCTCGCCCCGTCGGCGGTGTAGATCGTCGCGCCGTTGCCGTACGGGCCGGCGTTGATCAGCGCGATCGCCTCGTCAAGCGTCTCGACGCGGACGACCACGAGCACCGGCCCGAAGATCTCCTCGCGGTACACCCGCATGCTCGGCACGACGCCGTCGAACAGCGTCGGACCGACGAAGTGACCGTCGGCGTGGTCGGCGACCTCGAGGCCGCGACCGTCGAGCACGAGCTGCGCGCCCTCGGCCACGCCGCTGTCGATCAGCTCGACGATGCGCTCCCGCGACGCGGCGCTGATGACCGGGCCCATGTCGCTCGCCGCATCAGTGCCGGGACCGACCTGCAGGCCGGCCGCGCGCTCGCGCACGGCAGCCAGCAGCGGCTCGGCGGCGTCGCCGACCGCGACGGCGACCGAGATCGCCATGCAGCGCTGGCCGGCGGAGCCGTAGGCGGCCGAGACGATGCCGTCGGCCGCGAGGGCGAGGTCGGCGTCGGGCAGCACGACCGCGTGGTTCTTGGCGCCGCCGAGCGCCTGCACGCGCTTGCCGTGGCGCGCCGCCGTCTCGTAGACGCTGCGGGCCGCGGGCGTGGAGCCGACGATCGAGATCGCCTTCACGTGCGGGTGCTCCATCAGCGCCTCGGCCGTCGCGCGGTCGCCCTGCAGCACGGAGAAGACGCCGGCCGGCAGGCCGGACTCCGCCAGCAGCTCGGCGAGCAGCAGCGACGCACTCGGGTCCTGCTCGGAGGGCTTGAGGATGAAGGCGTTCCCGCACGCGATCGCGACCGGGAACATCCACATCGGGACCATCACCGGGAAGTTGAACGGCGAGATGCCGGCGACCACGCCGAGCGGCTCGCGGCGCGAGTGTGCGTCGACGCCGGTCGAGACGTCGGAGGTCAGCTCGCCCTTCAGCAGGTGGCCGAGCCCGCAGGCGAACTCGACGACCTCGATGCCGCGCGCGATCTCGCCGCGCGCGTCGTCGAGCACCTTGCCGTGCTCGCGCGTGACGATGCGGGCGAGGTCGTCGACGTGGCGGTCGAGCAGCTCGCGGAAGCGGAACAGGATGCGCGTGCGCTTGGCGACCGACATGCGGCCCCAGTCGTCGGCCGCGATGCGCGCCGCGGCGACCGTCTGGTCGACGAGCGCCTCGTCGGCGAACGGGACCTGCGCCACGACCGCGCCCGTGGCGGAGTCGGTGACCGTCCCGGTCGTGGCGCCGGGTTGGGTGCGGGGCTCGCCCGCGATCCAGTGCGGCAGGAGCTGGGTCTCGACGGCGGTGCTCACGATGACTCCTCGGACGGCGCGCCGTTCAGGCGCGCGCGGATCGACGCGGCGATCGCCGCGGGGGACGGCAGGAACGCGCCCTCGAGCGGAGGGCTGTAGGGGATCGGCGTGTTGGGGCACGTCAGCCGCCAGGCGTCGTCGAGCTCCTCGAGCGCCAGCTCGGCGATCTCGGAGAGCACCTCGCCGGCCCAGCCGCCGGTGCGCGGGCCCTCCTCGACGACGAGCAGCCGGTTCGTGCGCCCCACGGACGCCAGCACGGTGGGGAAGTCGAGCGGGCGCAGCGTGCGCAGGTCGATCACCTCGACCTCGATGCCCTCGGCCGCAAGCTCCTCGGCGGCGGCCATGGAGTCGTGCACGCTCTTCATCGCCGTCACGAGCGTCACGTCGGATCCGTCGCGCACGATGCGCGCCGACCCGATCTCCGCCGGCTCGACGTCGACTTCGCCCTTCATGGCGTACAAGCGCTTGTGCTCCAGGAACAGCACCGGGTTGTCGTCGCGCACGGACGCGCGCAGCAGCGCCTTCGCGTCGTTCGGCGTGGAGGGGCAGACGATCTTCAGTCCGGGCACGCCGAGGAACCACGAGATCGGCGTCTGCGAGTGGATCGCGCCGAACTGGCCGCCGGCGCCGATCGCCGAGCGCACGACGAGCGGAACGCGCACCTTGCCACCGGACAGGAACCACCACTTGGCCGCCTGGTTGACGAGGCCGTCCATCGCGATCGTGAGGAAGTCGCCGAACATGATCTCGATCACCGGGCGCTTGCCGCAGGCGGCGCTGCCGAAGGCCGCGCCGGTCATCGCCAGCTCGGAGATCGGCGTGTCGAAGACGCGGTCGGCGCCGTGGGTCTGCTGCAGGCCGGGCGTCGTCGCCCAGACGCCGCCGGGCAGGGCGATGTCCTCGCCGAACAGGATCACGTCCTCGTCGAGCGCGAGCTCCT
>Ga0126311_10000059_pt1 | contig 56708 bp, 36 predicted proteins | sample Plot61_FD_92539 | JGI IMG/M metagenome (GOLD analysis project Ga0126311, IMG submission 92539) | Serpentine soil microbial communities from UC McLaughlin Reserve, CA, USA - Plot61 | ecosystem: Environmental > Terrestrial > Soil > Grasslands | place: USA: UC McLaughlin Reserve, Lake County... | reverse complement strand
TGGGCGGAGAGTCTCGGCATGAACACCATGCGCGTTTACCTGCACGATCTGCTCTGGCAGGACTCCGAAGGTTTCAAACGCCGCCTCGATCAGTTTCTTGCTATCGCCGCGAAGCACAAGATCAGACCAATCTTCGTACTCTTCGACTCGGTTTGGGATCCGGACGCGAAGCTCGGCAAGCAACGCGCACCGCGGCCGGGCGTACACAATTCCGGTTGGGTGCAGAGTCCGAATCGCACGACGTTGCAAAACCCTTCAGAGTATCCGCGTCTCGAAGCGTATGTGAAAGGCGTTGTCGGCAGGTTCGCGCGAGACAGCCGTGTGCTCGCGTGGGACATCTGGAACGAGCCCGACAACGAGAATCCCGGCAGCTACAACGAATTGGAGCCGAAGAACAAAGTGGAGCTCGTGTTGCGCCTGCTGCCTCAGGCCTTCGCATGGGCCCGTGCGGCGCAACCCGAGCAGCCGCTGACTTCAGGCGTGTGGAAGGGCGACTGGTCCACCCCTGAAAAGATGACTGTGATGGATCGCCTGCAGATCGAAAATTCAGACGTGATCACGTTTCATAACTACGACCACCCGACAGAGTTGGAGAAGCGGATCAACTGGCTCAAGCGCTACAACCGTCCCATGATCTGCACGGAATACATGGCGCGTGGCAATGGCAGTTTCTTCTTCGGTGGTCTGATGGTTGGCAAGGTTCACAATGTCGGCATGATCAATTGGGGGCTGGTCCAGGGCAAGACGCAAACACACCTGCCGTGGGATTCATGGCAGCATCCGTATGTCGATCGCGAGCCGTCGATCTGGTTTCACGAAGTGTTTCGCAACGACGGCAAGCCTTACATTCCAGAAGAAGTTGATTTCATTAAGCGAATGACCGGCAAAGCTAAGTGAGTCACAAAAAGGCACAAAACTATTTTTCGATCCTTTTGTGCCTTTTTGTGGTCGTTTTTCGGCAGCCTCACCTCGTTGCGGCGCAAGCGATTCAAAGAGCATCCATTTCGATCGATGCTCGCAAGGTTGAAAACCCGATCAGTCCTCTGCTCTACGGGCAGTTTCTGGAATTCATGTACGAGGGCATCAAGGGAGGACTGCACGCGGAGCTGATTCGCAACCGCAGCTTCGAAGAACCGCCGAACGCGATCGGTCTCTCACGCAATTGGGAACGTTACCCGGACGATCGAAATGACGATTACGCACTCACCTTTCACTGGGACGATCAACTCCCTTATCCACAACAGCGAGGCGAAGTGAAAGAACATTCGCTGCGCGTCGAGGTCGGTGACGGCGTGATCGAGCGTCACGGCATCTATCAGCCGCGCATTCCTATCAGGTCTCGTCTGGAGTATCGCGGTCATTTCTGGCTTCGGACCACTGATTACAAGGGCGACATCGCAGTGGCCCTCGAATCGGACTCGGACCAGCATCAGGTCTACGCTGCTGACAACAACGTCAATCGAATCACCGACGCCAAAGATGATTGGCGTCTGTATGAGTTCTCATTGATACCAGATCGCAGCGACCCACTGGCGCGCCTCGCGATTCTTTTTGAAGGACGAGGAACAGTCTGGATCGATCAAGTGTCATTGATACCCGCGGACGTCGCGCCCGGCGCTGTACGTCGCGACGTGTTCGACAAGATCGAGCTCTTAAAGCCCGCTTTCATTCGGTGGCCGGGTGGCAACGTGGCCCAGGACTACCGCTGGCTTTGGGGGATCGGACCGCGCGACGAGCGTGTCACGTGGACCAATCTCTCGTGGAAGAATGAACCGGAGCCGAGCGACTTTGGCACAGATGAGCTCGTGATGTTCGCGCGCGAACTTGGAGCCGAGCCTTCGATTACCGTCAACGTCGAGGGACGCGGCGCGACTGCGGCGGAAGCGGCAGCGTGGGTTGAGTATTGCAATGGACCGGCAACTTCGAAACACGGCGCGATGCGTGCAGCAAATGGTCACGCGGCTCCATTCGGCGTCAAATTCTGGGAAGTTGGAAATGAGATCTGGGGCAACTGGGTACGCGGCCATTCCGATGCTGAAACGTACGCACGTAACTACAACCGGTATGCCCACGCGATGCGCGCTGTCGATCCGTCGATCAAGCTGATCGCTGTCGGCGACAACGACATGAACTGGAACCGGACGGTGCTACGCGAAGCCGGGCGTAACATTGATTACCTCGCGATCCATCACTATTACGGGCGACGCGAGATGCGAGGCGATCCGTTGAACCTGATGGCGCGCCCTCTATTCTTCGAACGTTTCTACGCACAGGTCCTGCAACTCTTAGGCGAGCTCGGGCTTGCGGGCAGCGTTAAGTTGGCGATTAATGAATGGGGACTCGATCTTCCGAGCGAACGACAGTATTCAATGGAGTCGGCTCTCTATGCTGCGCGGCTGATGAATGTGTTTGAGCGATCAGGCGAAATCGTCGAGATGAGCGCCGTCTCTGATCTCGTTAATGGCTGGCCCGGCGGTATTATCCAGGCCGGACGACAAAGCGTTTTCGTTTCGCCCATCTTTCTCGTGAATCAACTTTACGCGGAGCATCGCGGTGATCGGCGCCTGGCAAGCAGCATCAACAGTCCGACCTTTAATACATCGCATGAAGGCACAAACATCCCTTACCTTGACGCCACAGTTAGCCGGACTGCTGATGGGAAGACGATCTTTATTAAAGCGGTGAATACCAACCGGACCAGCGCCGTACTCACAACGATCAATATTCAGGGTGTGATTCCGGTGCCTCGCGCGGAGATTAAAACCGTCACTGCACCGTCACTTGATGTCGCCAACAGTTTTTCCCGGCCTGATGCAGTGTCGATTCGAAAAAGAACGCTGGTGAGCGGACGTACATTTGTTGTCACGCTGCCGAAGCATTCAGTATCGGTCATCGTGCTCAGGACGCAGCACCTAAATTGAGTTTATTATCCACAGATTACACAGATTCCAAAAAACAATCTGCGTAATCTGTGGATAAACAGTCTAACTCTTTCACACTTTTAGGAGGATTCACATGCTCACACGTGTTCTATTAGCGTTCGTCGTTTTGTTCGCGCTTTCGGCCTCGCTTTACGCTGCACCGAAAACCGGATTCACGTCATTCGTCGTCGGTAATCCCGGCGACGCTCAACCTTCTGCAACACTGAGTCCGGGACTCGTTTTGATGGGCGGCGGAACTGACGTTGACGCCGCTTTTCAATGGATGTGCCAACGCGCGGGTGGCGGCGACTTCCTCGTGATACGGACCACCGGCACAGACGCTTACAACCCTTACATCCAACAACTCTGCCCGCAAATGGATTCAGTCGAGACGATCATTATCACGAGTGTGACCGGTGCGAACTCTGCGTACGTCAGCACTCAAATTCAAAACGCCGAGGCGCTCTGGATTGCTGGTGGCGATCAGTCGACGTATGTTGCATTGTGGCGCGGAACCGCCGTGCAGACAGGTGTGAACTTTCTGCTCAACTCCAAGCAGGCGCCCGTTGGCGGAACGAGCGCTGGTCTTGCGGTACTTAGCCAATTCATTTACACCGGCGCGCTCGGCTCCGTTACTTCGAGTCAGGCCCTGGCAAATCCTTTCCATCGTTACGTCACCCTCGATCGAGATCTGTTTCAGTCGTCGTTGGGAGGGAATACGCTCTACGACTCGCATTTTGTGACGCGCGATCGGTTGGGAAGATCGCTCGTCTTTCTAGCGCGGATTGTAAACAATGGCTGGGCCGGGCAACCGCGCGCGATCGGAATTGACGAAGAGACGGCGTTACTGGTGCTGCCAACCGGCGCAGCGACGATGGTTGGCGCCGGCGCCGCCTATTTCCTTCAGGCGCCTGGCCCTGCTCAAGTGCTCGCGGATAAGACACCTGTGACGTATCTCAACATCGGCGTCTACAAAGTCCCGCAGGGAGCCACCTTCAACCTGTCCACCTGGACCGGCAACGGAGGAGTTGCTTACACACTAAACGTAAATAATGGATCAGTAACTTCAACCCAGGCAGGTGGAAACATCTATTAGCACCGTCAAAACAACTGTCGGCGGGGGCAAGCCCCTCTTCCTGACTTGTTCTTTTTTACGGTACTCAGTGGAATGAACAGGTCAGGAAGAGGGGCTTGCCCCCGCCTACAGTTGAATTCTAAATCGTCACTTCCTGAAGGCCGACTTTAATTCCCTGCTTCTGAGCTTCTTCACGTCGCTTGTCCGACCAGAGCAGCCTCAACAAGCGAATCGGCAACTCCATCAAACCGGTTGCGATACCAATGACGGCCACGATCATCGCGAGTATTACGAGCGGTGTGAACTCGCTGGAGTCTCCGAGCCAGTGCTGCACAGCCGGCCACCACTGAAACGAAACCACAATAAACACAGCCCCAACAGCCATCGACGCATATCTTCGAAAGTCAGTCAGGCGATTCGAATGGCATATCGAAATCGTCAACCGCCGGAATTCCGAATCGTTTGGCTCGACTTGAATCTCGTATCCCTCGAGCAGTCCGCGTCTCACGAAGAGTCGAATACCAAAGACGTTCTGCCACTCATTGAAAGGTCGATAACGCTTGCGCGAACATTTGAACCCGGCTGTGCTCGGGCAGAGCGCCGCGATTTTTGCTTCGAGCATATCCGCAACCCTTTCGACTGAAGCCATACGCTGTCCATTCCCGATAGTTGTAAGTTCGATCTCCTTCACGAGGTCACGTTTCTTTTTTATCTGGAACGAGAGCTCACCGGCGCTGGGCGGCACGCGGAACTGCTGCGGCTGTTCGATGCTTGCGGCTAAAGGTTCTTCAGGAACAATTGATCTCGACTTTGTAATACGCGCCACAATTTGCTGCTGCTTCTCCGCAAAGTGGTACGTCTTGATTTTGATCTTCTCATTCTTGAGAGTCTCGAAAACGATCGCACGTTCCGTCGCGAAGCCGTTCATTGATTGCACAAAAGGATACCAGGTTTTGATCTGATCCCAGGGCAGCTCAAATTTGAGACTCTTCAGGGAAAATAGAAACGTGCTGCCGGCATAGTCATCGGTAAGATAGACTGAGATGCCACCTGGTCCGGATCTGAAATATCTACCTTCGGTAGACGCCGCACGAAACCTCTGCACCGCGCTCCCCAATGAATACCACGCGAGCACCGACATCAGCAGCGAACCGAAGAAGGTCGTAAGACTTCTGGTTACGAGCGGGTTAGCTGAAGTCAAAACCTGGATGATCTCATAGTTAATGATCGCGAGCGGAAACAGCGCAATCAAAATCCATAGAAATCCCAGTGCCCTGAGCTTTCCTTTTGACGGCGTCGCAATATCCACAACCCAACCGACGGGTGATTGAATCTGCTTTTCCATGGGAGCGGAACCTCTACTTTTTGAATGGACTGGCGTGAGACTAGAAGGGCCTACGCGCTTGGCGTAGTGAATTCATTTAAGCAAGCGCGGGCTGGAGCCGTCAAGAAAATGTTTTGTGTCTGTCATGCCTATTCGTCATACGTACGGGCCGCCTCGTCACAAACAGAGCAGCGTTAATCCCGTTGGTGTTTTAGCTGTCATTCGATAATGGCTGCGCAAATTTTGATCATCGTATTGGCGCTGGGTCTTCTGCCCACAACAACTCTCCAGACAAACTCCAACTCTATCAGTGGTCACGTGTCGAACGATCAGCGAATGCCGCTTGCTGACCTTCGTGTCGAGCTGCTGAACGAGGTTGATTCCGTTATTCGAACTGTCAAGACTGATGGCTCGGGACTTTTTGTTTTTCGCAAATTGTCGGACGGAACCTTTCAAGTGCGGATACAAACGTCAGGTACAAACTACGTAAGCCAAACCAAGCGTGTGGAGCTGGCGAGGCCGCATGGTTTTGGAGCGGCATTTGAAGAACTCGATTTTGTACTCGTAACGCGGAACAACAACGGCAGCATAGCAAAGCCCGGTGTCGTGTTTGTTCAGGAGGTGCCGGAACCAGCTCGTAAGCAATTTCAGAAAGCAACCGAGCTGCTGAACAAAGCAAACAAGCGACAGGAAGCATTCGCCGCGTTAAAGAGCGCCATCGATCTTTTCCCGCAGTATTTTGACGCGCTTGAATTGTTAGGTAGGGAGCAAGTGAAAGATCGCGAGTATGAAGCTGCGATTCCAGCACTCACAAAAGCTTTGCAGGTTAACTCCCGGTCGTTTGCGAGCTCATTTGCGCTGGGCGTGGCCCAGTACAACCTCAAGCAGTTACAACCCGCAATTGAGTCGTTGCGACGCGCAGTTTTACTCAACGAGAGATCGATAAACGCTAATCTGTGGCTGGGTATTGCGCTGCGTCAAACAAGCCGGCCGGATGAAGCGGAGGCATACCTGAGGCGAGCAGATGTTTTGGCTGATTCAAAGCTGCCCGATGCGCACTGGCAACTGGCGCTGCTGTTCAATCAACTGAAGCGCTATAAAGAAGCCGCAGATGAGCTGGAGATATTTCTGAAGGTGCAACCTAACACGAGAGATGTTGAGTTGATAAAGAAACTGATCCAACGTTTGCGACAGCAGAGCGTGCCGAGAAACCCTGAACGGAAAGATTGAACTAACGCCGAAGGCGTTCGCTAATTCGAGCCCAGGGTTGGAGCGGAGCGACTACCCTGGGAGCCCGATAATAAACAAACGAACAACCCTGAAAGGGTTTGTCTTAAAGGCGAACCCTTTCAGGGTTGGAATGTCTCTTCATGTAATGATCCCCAGGGTTCGAGCTTGCGAGAACCCTGGGTAACCAAACAAAAATAAATGAAAACCCTGAAAGGGTTCGCCTTAAGACAAACCCTTTCAGGGTTGTTCGTTTGTTGTTATCGGAATCCCAGGGATCTCGCAAGCTCGAACCCTGGGCTGAAATTAGCGAACGCCTCCGGCGTTAGTGGGCCGAAAATTAACGAACGCCTTCGCCGTACAGCTCTGGCTAAAACACAAATCGGAAACCAAAGCGAACCTGACGTGGTATCTGTCGCGTGAGCGGCTGATTGAATCTCGCATCTCTCGCGATACTACCGTCAACAAGTCCGGCCAGGATTTGATTTGTCAGTCCTCCATTGAACACGGCCCGGAAAGTATTTAACTCACCAAGCCCGTCATCATCACTGATCCCAAAATTTCCCGCCGTCAGAGAGTCGGGCGAAATCTGGGTAAACACACTCAACACATTGTTCTCGTTGAATGCATTGAGCAGATTCACGTCAAACTTCAACGCGAACCGTCCCTCACTACCCAGCTTGATCGTATGCGTCACCTGGAAATCCGTCTGCGTATAGGCGGGTGTTCTTCCCAGGTCTCCACGCGTCGTCAGGAAGGTATACGCGCCATAAAGTTGTACGCGAGTCGACAACGGCGTTCCACTTAATCCGATGAACGACGCGCCAAACTCAGTACTGTTGGTGCCCGAACTATCGAGGCGGTGTCCGAAGAAGTCTTTCCAATCGACCGAGTAAGAACCAAATGCCTTGAATGCGTGCGGACGATCAGTCGCCAACAAACCATTGTCCGGATCTCCGTTCGTGTTAAAGCCGAGGAACGGCAGATCGAAGAACCTGTTGACGTTTGGACTCGATCGACCGACACCAAGCGCGTCCGGCTCATCCGAGCTCGACAGACCCGAGTAGTTACCAGTCAGACGGCTGTACGTGTAACTGAGATTGAAGAAGTAGTTACTGGTGAAACGCTTGTCGAGTCGCAACTCCATTGCGTTGTAAAGACGTTTCGCCAGCGGCGACGCCGGCAGTCCCGGCGCAAAAGGCTCAGACACGAGGCCCATGCCTGGATTCGCGATAAAGAAGTTTTCATTGCCCGCCGCATCGATGAAACCAACGTCCTCGATCGTGCGGTCAAGATTCTTACGCGTGTAACGACCGCTGAATACCAGAGTGTTAGTCAAACCATACTCTGTACCGACGGTAAATTCAGTCTGACGAGCCGGTTTCAACTCCGGATCGACGCGGTTGTCTGATGGATCATTGGAAGGAACTCGGAAATCGAGTGGTCCAACCAACGTATGCGAAAGTGCGTAAGCTCTTGTGTACGTGGTGTAGTTTGGATCGGCAAGGGGGAAGAAGTAGCGCAACAGTCTGTCGCCACCGAATGACCCGCGCGGAAGCTCATATTTGAAACGATCGTAGAATTGACCGAAACTGGCAAAGACCTTCATCCTGCCATCGCCAAAAACGTCGTAAGCAAAACCCAATCTCGGCGCGAGCTTGGAGCCCCAGCCAAACTTGATAGCCTGCGCGTTTTCAGAAAACGAAGGCACGTCCTCATTCTCAAGACGTAGACCAAGGTTTAGGGTCAGGCGAGGCTTTGGCTGCCAGCTATCCTGAACGTAAAGTCCGGTGTTCGTGCTCTTCGCCAGGCCGACCGTGCCGAAATCCTGAAGATAGCCGTAACCGAAGGAGGTGCATGGTCCAGTCGGACAAACTCCGGGACCGATACCGCGATCTGACTGTGCCCAGAACAAGCGTACTTCACCAATACCGAAGTATCCCTGGTCCACATCATTGGATAGCTTGTTGAGCTGGTAGCCAAACTTGAAGTTGTGACGGCCGGCAAAACTATCGACGAGGTAACTCGCGTCAGCGTCGAACGTTCTGCGGATCGAAATGTCCTTGGTCGTCTTTGTAATGTCTGACGTGCTGTTGAAACCGGAAGCGCACGGATTCGTCGCCGGTACGCCTTCCGGACTACCGCCGTTAAGACAACGAATTCGCGGTCCAGCAGGAACACCGTAAGAGCTGTCCTTTTCGTTCAGGTAATTACGACCAAAACGGCCGCTGATCACAAGCTTGGCCGACGGCGTCCAAACACCACTGCCCGTGACGTTGTTTGCCGCCACGCGTCCACCCAATTGACTGAAGTCGTTTGAAGGAGGAGCCGAGGTGGTGTACGAAGGAATTTGTCCGTGTTCGCGTTGCGGACTGTAAGTAAACGTGCCGGACAAACGCAGGTTGCTCGTGATCGATGAGTCGAGACGCGCAAACTCATAATCGTTTCGCAGGCTGCGCGTGTAGTCGACTGTTTGCCCCGTTGGAAACAGGAACGAACGATCGGCGCGATAAAACTGTGGCGCCGCGCTTACAAGAAACCAGAGCCTGTCTCTGACGATTGGTCCACTCAGCGTGACGCTGGGGTAAGTGTTGGTAAAGCTGTCGCCCGGAGGATTGATGTAGCTCAGGGCTTCCGCGCTAGTTCCCTGAATAAGCGGGTTTGCTTGAAACTGCGGATCGCTGTTCGCGATCTTTCCGGTGAGCGTTTGTCGTGCACTGAGATTGCTCGTCTCAAACTGCATCCCGAAGTCACCGTGGAAATCATTGCCACCGCTCTTCGTCACAACGTTGATCACGCCGCCGGTGGCGCCACCAAACTCAGCGTCAAAACCGCTCGATTTTACCTGCACTTCCTGTACGAACTGGAACGGTATGTTATTGGGTTCGCGTAACTGGCCGGTGCGAAAGTTTGTGACTTCAGAACCGTCGATCACGAAAGTGTTTTCCGCGCCGCTCGCGCCGTCTACCTGATAACCACGGCTCAGCGGTTCTTTCCTCGTCGCGCCGGAAAGCTCCAACACGCTGTCAACTCTGGTTCCGCGTGGAACTGCGTTGATGATGTCGGTGGTGATGTTGGTTTGAATTCTGTTGGATGTAGTGTCGATGGCCGCAACGTCAGCCGCGGTTACAACCACGTTGGCCGAAACCTGTCCGGCATTCAGCGTGATGTCGGCGGTGGTCGCACGGCCTAGTGTGACTGTTACGTTTTCGCTTTTTTCAGTAGCGAAGTTGGCAGCGCTGGTCGTAATGGAATACTTACCTGCCGGAACTTGTAAGACTCGATAAAAGCCTTCACCGTCAGTAGTGACGGTGCGACTAAACGCGTTCCCTTCTACCAGCACAGTGGCGCCTGCAACTCTTGCACCTTGTGCGTCTACCACAGTGCCTTCTATGACGCCCGTAGTTTCCTGGCCATTAGCAATGCCGCTCAGGCAAAGACAAATGACCAGGAGAATACATATTCTTGTAAACTTCATTTGCTTACTCTCCTTCCAAAAAGTTGGATTGGTCCAATGGTGAGAGTTTTAGAAATGTGCAACGACTGTGCCTGTTACTTTGGCTATGACTGAAGCCAGTTCGTCACGCCCTCAGGCCCACTCGTAGCAGAAACCAAATAATCGGAATTGTTGGAATTGGATTAGCGAGTGAGGAAGTTGCTGAGAATGGATCGCAGTGTTTACATAACTACAACTTTTTGGATTCTCTGCGTAACTTCTATTCAGCGCGCAATGCAGAAATCGGATCGACTGAAGCCGCACGTCGCGCGGGCAGGAAGCTTGCCAACAACGCAGATGTTCCCAACACTGCTGCCACGCAAACAATCGTTGTTAAATCCCACGGCGGAGTGCCGAAGAGTAGTTTGCGCATCAATGAGGCCGCGAGGATCGCACAGCCGGTGCCGAGCACAATTCCCGCAAGCGCCAATGCGCCTGCTTCCTTGATGATGAGGCGATAGACAGTGCCTCGTTGTGCCCCCAGCGCGATTCGCACTCCGATTTCGCGTGTACGTTGACTCACTGAGTAAGCAATCACACCGTAGAGTCCAATAACTCCGAGCAGCAACGCCACGGCTGCAAAACCTCCCACCAGCCACGTCGAGGAACGCCGCAAGTAAACAGTCGGCGCATTGTTGACTCTCGCCGTCATCGTTGTCTCATCGGAAATGTTGATCCTCGAGTCGATCCCGCGTATGACATCGGCAACTGTTGGCATGAGCGACTCGTCTGCCTGGGAAGTCCGGACCACGACTAAAAAACCATTGTTAGGAAATTGATTGAAGGCATAGTAAAAGGCAGGCCAAATCTCCGCATCCAAAGGTCCTTCCCTGATGTCTTCGACGACACCGATGATCTCCTTTATCGATCTCGGATTGAGATCAGGGTTGGCAATGCGTTGGCCAACCGGATCCTCACCGGGAAAAAATTTCTTCGCCAAAGTTTGATTGATGACGACGACGTTCGGTTTGGTCAAATCCTCCGCGTCTGTGAATGTTCGACCACGTAAAAGATTCGCCTGTAGTGTGTTGAAATAGTCTGAGCTGACGCCGCGCTGGAGTACTTCATTGTGCTCGCCATTGTAAGCGCGACCCACAAATCTAATCCAGCTTGTGTTGCGATTGAACGTCAAAGGCAGAGTCTGAGTCAGGGCAACTGATGTTACGCCCGGCAGACTCTTGATCGCCGCGACCACTTTTCGCCCGAGCGCCACTGCTGCTTTTTCATCTTCTCCGTAGGCGGAATATGGTGCTCCAACTCTCATTGTGATCAGATGCTTTGATTCGAAACCCAAGCCTACTTGCAGCAAACGATAAAAACTCTTGCCGAGAAGTCCAGCTCCAACCAGCAACACCATCGCCGTTGTTAATTCCAGGACCACAAGCTTCGAGCCGATTCGCGTCCAGACTTTCCCGGCACTGGCACGACCACCTTCAGCCATGCCTTCCCTGACGTCTAAGCTCGAAAGACGAAATGCCGGCGTGAGTGAAAAGAGTGCGGCGGCAAATCCAGCAAGCGCGCCGGCAAAGATGAGCACACGTGAATTCAATCCGAGCTCGTTAAGATATGGCATGCCCGACATCATGTCAGTGGGAATGAGTCCTTTTAAGATCTGCATGGCCCAATGCGAGCCCGCGAGCCCTGCGACACTTCCGATAACAACGATCACGAGACCTTCAATCACAAACTGACGAATTAATCGCGCTCTTGTCGCACCAAGCGCACGTCGAACGGACAACTCGCGTCGACGCGTTTCAGAACGGACGAGTAAAAGACTTGCGACGTTGATGCACGCGATTAAGAGCAGTAATGCAGCGCCGCCGAGTAGTAACAACAGAATGGGCTTAACGTCTCCAACAATTATTTCGGATAGCGGCGCGACGGTTGCGCCCACGTCCCGATTTGAAGCCGGATACGGCGCCTCGAGTTCTTTCGCAATACGCGTGACATCAGCGAGGGCCGCCTGTTCTGACACACCGTCTTTGAGACGTGCAATTCCCTGTAGATTGTGACAACTCCGTATTTTAAAGCAGCCCCAGCCAGTATTCACGGTGGACCAAAACTCGGCATTCTCAACGGGCGCGAAATGAAAGTTTTGCGGAAGCACCCCGATGATGATGAAAGGCTCCTCATCCAAAGTTATTGGCTGGCCGATGATCTCCTGCCTACCACCAAAACGCTTCTGCCATGACGCGTAACTGAGGACCAAAGTACGAGGCGCTTCGGGCAGATCTTCTCCTGCATGAAAATCACGACCAAGCAAAGGACCAACACCGAGCGTACGAAAGAAACTGGCAGTCACCTGGGCGCCATCGACCATTTCCATCCCTGCCGGCGTGCTTATCGTGTGCGGCAGTGGCCAGTAGACCTCCAGTGATTCAAAAACTCTGTTCAGTTTCTTCCAATCGAGATAGTCAGGATATGAAAGGTTGGCGCGTGGAATATCCGGCGTTGTTTCCGTGACAAAGAGAAGACGCGAAGGATCCTGGTAGGGCAATGGCTTGATGAGTGCGGCATCGACGAATGCGAAGATCGCGACGCTTGCACCGATCCCGAGCGCTACCATCGCGGTGGCAGTGATCGCGAAGGCAGGGTTCTTGCGAAGCTGTCTCAACGTGAAGCGCAGATCCTGGACCGCGCTTTCGAGGAATGGAATCCCCGCGCGATCGCGGTAAGCCTCTTTCGTTTGATCGACGCCACCGAGCTTCATTACGGCGACGCGCCTCGCTTCCTGCGGCGACATCCCGGCGCGGATATTGTCGTCGATATGCATTTGCAGGTGACTCTCGAGCTCGTCGGCGAGGTCGCGTTCACGCGCGTCTTTCAGAAACAGGCCTTTAAATCTCAACAACCAGGCGCGTAGTTTCATGACTGGTCCTCCACCGGTTCGAAAAACCGCGCGACGATCGCGGTAGTTTGGTTCCACTCTTTGGTTTCTCTTTCGAGTTGTTTGCGGCCCGAGCGTGTGAGCTTGTAGTACTTCGCCTTGCGGTTGTTTTCGGAAACGCCCCATTCGGCGACGATCCAACCTTCCTGTTCCAGCTTCAGCAGGGATGGATAGAGCGTTCCATAATTCGGAGACAGCCGATCGCCGCTGATCTGCTCAATTCGACGGGCAATTCCATATCCATGAAGCGGCCCGAGGGTATCGAGCGTCTTGAGGATCATTAAGGCAAGCGTACCCTGCCAGATTTCAGTTTTGTTTGACACCGAATCGGCCTCCTATGGCTTGGCCATAGGAGAATACACCGACTCATATGGGAAAACAAGAGGAAGGTGAGTTTTAGTCGAGGATTATCCCGATAACGCCGAAGGCGTTCGCCAATTCCAGCCCACGGTTCGAAGCGCAGCGGAGAACCGTGGGGCACGAATAAAAATGCAGTTGGAACCCTGAAAGGGTTCGCCTTTAAGACAAACCCTTTCAGGGTTGTTCGTTTATTTTATTAGGGATCCCAGGGTTGTCGCTGGCGCTCCAACCCCTGGGCTGGAATTAGCGAACGCCTTCGGCGTTAAAGATTGGCTTTCCAGAAATCGAGCATCAGTCGATATAGATGAAGCTGGGCGGCTTCATCCGAGATGCCGTGCTTGCGCATCGGATAGGCCATCATGTCAAACCTCTTTCCGGGCAGCGATCAATGCGTCGATGAAGGCAAACTCGTTATAAGGATGAACGTTGTCGTCATAAGTGCCGAAGACAATCAACACCCGACCGTGCATTTGTTTCGCAAGCGGGATTAACGATGTACTTTCGTATCCTTTAGGATTTTCTTGCGGCGTGCGCATCGCGCCTTCGGTCCACTTCGTGTCGTAGTAGCGCCAGTCGACGAGCGGCGCGACTGAGATGCCGGCTTTGAACTCCTGCGATCGAGTCATCAGGTTCAGTGTCATGTAACCGCCGTAACTCCAGCCCCATACGCCCACTCGCGCCGGATCGGTCCAACTCTGCTTTTCAACCAGCGCGCCGCGGCTACGAGATCGGGCGTCGAGGGCGCGCGCTGCATCAACGATCGTCTGTCTCTGGCCGGTTGCTGGATTCAACTTTTCAAAGGTTCGAGCGGCTGGCGGGCGACGATCGTCGAGTATTACGAGAGTGCCATCATCAACCCACGCTGTCGCGGGAACACTCGCCACCATCCGGCCTTCCGGCCCATGAATCCATTCAAGCGTGAGCTCTCGTTTGCCGGTCTGGCCCAGCGTAGTTAAGACGCACGCCAGCAGAATCAGACCTGTTAACGAGACGCGAGCGAAACGTGTAGTTAAATTACGAGCACTCATATCGGTTTTGTGCTTTTTGTGCCTTTTTGTGGCTAAACTTTCTTATGTGCCTTTTGTGGCCTACTTTGGAATCGCTTTCAGGAGATCAGCCGCCAGGCGCGCGTCGAGGTTCTCGAGGATGTAGTACTGCATTGCGGCGGTCTTATTTCCCAGCCGAGCATAGGCCATGCCGAGGGCGTGAACGCCGTTAACGTGTTTCGGCTCGACTGAGATCAGTTTCTGTAACGGCTGAATGGCTTCGTCGTAGCGTCCCTGCTTGATGTACACGTAGCCAAGCCCATAGAGCGAGAACGCGAACTCAGGCTTCAATTCGATCGACTTCTGATACGCCGCGATCGCTTCGTCAAGCTTCCCCTGGTGTTGATACGCGTCTCCCAGACTCATGTACAACACATGATGCTTCTTCTGCTTGATTACATCCTGATAACACGAGACTGTCTGGTCCAACTTACCCCATTCTGAGTAGTTGACGCACAAGCTCACCATGGCCTCTAAATGATTCGGCTCAAGCTCAAGCGTTTTCTGATACTCCTCATCGGCTTCAAGAAACATTCCGATGCCGTGATAAGCCTCGGCTAGTCTCGCGTGCGCTTTCCAGTCGCGCGGATTTTCTTCCACTTGTTGCTTCAGTGAGAAGAGCCGAGGCTGCAGGTTCTTTCTCGCTGTCGAGACGCGCAGGCGTTCTCGTGCTTCGGCGTGATCCGGTTGTAATACCAACACCTGGTTGAGGACCTTGATCGCCTTATCATATTTGGTCGCCATCAAACAGGTGTTGCCAAGCAGATATAAAGCTTCGACGTCGCCTGGACGTACGGACACGACTTTTTCCAAAGGCTCGATCGCCTCTACGAATTTGCCGTTGGCGCGAAGGGCGTGTCCGAGGTCGGTAAGTATCTCAGGCGCATCGGCAGAATCTGTTGGCTGCTGGGCCACAACGGTCGTGCAAGCCAGAAGGAGAATGGCGATCTGTAAGGCTTTTTTGATCATGGCATTTGTGCTTCTTTGAGGCAATTATCTTATACCAGCGATCGGACGCGCTCGTCGCGCAAGTAAAGACCACCCCACAGCATCGCGCCAAGGATTACGGGCATGAGGATGGAAAACATTGGGCCACCAACGCGAACGTGCGTTGCGACCGCACCGCCCAAATAGCCGGTCAAAAGGATCGCACCGATTACAGCCGTACGCGGAATTAAATACAGGATCGTGCAGGCGACCAGCACGACGCCAAGACCGACAATTACACTCTCAGGGTATCCGAGGTTCACCGTAGCCTCGACGACAAATGCCGGTTTCACCACTTTCATAATGCCGTCGAAAAGCAGAAACAACACCGGCACGATGCTGATGATTCGTCCCGCCCAGAGCGAGCCCTTATTGGTCATCTTTTATCTCCTTTTCCAGTCCATTTATCTAATAGTCGTTTGGCGTGGCTTAAAATCGACCCACTAGAGACGTTTCGCTAAAACATAGTCGAGCGAAAAACGATCGTCAGCACGTGGTAAGAGAAAAACAAACAACAGCAATGCAAGCCGCGGTATCACGTGAGAGTGAAACTCGTAAAGAGGCTCGTGAAGCAGATGCCCGAAAGTGACGACCGCGAGGACGAAGCCCAGCGCCACTAATGCTTCGCGAACACGAAGCCCGAGTATCACCAGCGCGCCGGCAACAAGCTCGACAAACGGAATCACCACGCCCATTGCCCAAAGCGACCAGACCGGGAGAAACGTGTCGGCAAAGGGCAGGAAATATTTGCGGGCGTGATTGAGTGGTCCAAGCTGAAACACCTTCATGACTCCGGCCATGAAGAAAATCAAACCGAGAACCAGACGCGCAAACAGAATGGCCCAGGCGCGGTCGATTGCGGCAGTTGGTCTAGTCAGTTCCTGCTGACTCATATTCGTTCTCCTTTTATCCATTCAGTTAAGCTGACGTGCGGTTATTGCGTACCGCTGGAGACTGAGCGAGAATTCGATGCGAAACGATTGCCTGGACCCACGATGCTCGAAGCCTTCGAAGAATCTGACGAAGTCACACCAGACCAATATACGTTAACGGTATTAGGTCGACGATTCCATTCATGAAAATACTTTACCTACTCGCAGCCATTCTCGGTGCGGCTCTCCCGCTTTCGCAGCTCATTCCGTTCCTGAAGACACACGGGTTGAATCTAACACTCATCTTCACATTGTTATTCAGCAACAACGTGTCTGGATTTTTTGGCATGGATGTTATCGTGTCTTCGCTTGTGCTCTGGATCTTCGTTTTCTCAGAAGGCCGGCGACTTGGCATGAGACATCTGTGGCTTTATGTTGTATGTAATTTGGTAGTCGGAGTTTCTTTAGCGCTGCCGCTGTTTCTGCTGTTTCGCGAACGCGCGCTCGATCTGAACAGTCAACGAGGATGATGATGAAGTATATCTTTTCGATAATTGCACTTTCTTTGCTGGCGTTAACGGCCATACCGGATCCAAAAATCTCGAATACGAGCGAGTTGATCTCGGCGATGCAGAAGAAGTATGGAAAGTCATGGTACAAGACCGCCACGTTCGTTCAGCAAACCACGAATTTCCAACCTGATGGAACTTCGAAGGTTGAAACCTGGTACGAGGCGATGTCTGTGCCGGGTAGTTTACGGATCGACTTCACGCCGACATCTGAAGGCAACGGCATACTGTTTACCGATGGCAAAGTCTTTGTTTTCAAAAATGGCAAGGTTGATACGACGCGCCCGTTTGAGCATCCGCTTCTCATTCTCGGGTTCGACATCTATCGCGCGCCTGCGGGCGATGTGACCGCGAAATTGCAGGCGTTGAAGTTTGATCTATCGCAATTCAGGGAAGACACGTGGCAAGGAAAGCCGGTCTACGTGGTTGGTGCAAAGGCCGGCGACCTGCATTCGCCGCAATTCTGGATCGATCAAAAGAATCTCTACTTTGTCAGAATGCTTCGCCCCGCCGGTAAGGATGGGACACAAACGCAGGAGACTCAGTTCAACAAGTATCAGAAACTCGGCGGTGGCTGGATCGCACCTGAAGTGATCTTCATGGTCGATGGCAAGGTTGTGACAACTGAAACGTACTCTGAGATGCGTGCTGACGTTAAGCTGGATCCGAAACTATTCGATCCGCAGTCCTGGACCACCGTACACTGGAAGGAGTGACAGGAAGGCGTACTGGTTCAGTTTGAAAATAACGCCGAAGGCGTTCGCCAATTTCAGCCCATGGGTTCGAGCTTGCGAGAACCCTGGGAACCAACACATCAAAGGCGTTTTAAACCCTGAAAAGGGTTCGCCAATCTTCGAACCCTTTCAGGGTTCCATCGGTATGTAAATCGTAACCCAAGGTTCTCGCTTCGCTTCGAACCTGGGGCTAAAATTAGCGAACGCCTGCGGCGTTATTTTCAAACTGAACCAGTACGCAGGAAGGTCGGACATTTCAGATGTATCGGTTCACCTATATCTTAGTGGCCTTGGTCTTACTCACCCTTGGTCTCTCATTTGTTAGGCGCACACAGTCTTTCGCAACAGCTTACTTTGCCGATCAAACGAACACCACGTCTGACAAATTCCGGGAGGCAAAACGTCACTTTCCCACTGCAGTTTACGCTGAGCCAGACTTAGCCGACGCGAAGAAGGAAAAGCAAAAACGATACAATAATTTCAAGCTGGTTTCGATTAAACCACAACAAAACCAAACAAGACTACAACATCCTGACTGCCTATGAATTAACAGGAGGAATGGTTATACCGCTTGATATGTCCTCTCAATTCGCAACTCTTGAAGGGATAAGCGAAGAAGATCTTCTGAAAAAGCTGCGCGCCCTGCTCCTCAACCTCTCTAATTGAGGGAGAACTCATGCAAGAAGCATCAAAACATCGATTCCTCCAATCAGGGTTGCTGATCCTTTGGGTAGCGTTAGTTGTATCAGAGGCGACCGTATCGGTGGAATCTCAGGTATGTATTCCGCGTTTGGTAACTTCCGGTTACATGAACTCGATCACTATTACATTTAACTCATGGCGACCTGCAATTGGTGAACGGTTAAGCGCGCTCTCAGATCCATTCAAACCGGTCGGCACCCAAAAAGAACAAGACGAGTATTTAAAGAAGGCGAGAGAGGCTAGAAGCAAATTCCCGATTGTGAACTATGATGAGGCTGAGCCAGCGGACCCAATTAAAAAAGCCGCGCGCAAAGAAAAACAAAAGCGATACGACGGGCCGAGTACCGTAGCCCGCAAGCCTCATCCAAGTGAAGCAGAAGTAAGCTCAATCTACGAAGGCCCTCAACTCCCGGCACTTCCAACCTCAAAAAGTAATGTCATCGTACTTGGAACTGTCCAAAGCGGTGAAGCGCATTTATCTGATAATAAGAAGAATATCTATTCGGAATTCACCGTTCAATTCAACGACGTCCTTAAAGCTGACGTTTCGCTTGCGACCAACAACATCATAACTGTTGATAGAGAGGGCGGTATCGTTACATATCCAAACGGGCAACAAATTCTCTACAGGAACTCACGAGAGAACATGCCTTCTATCGGTAAGCGATACGTGTTCTTTCTTCAATACGTCAACCAGGATTTTAGAATCCTAACGGCATACGAATTGGACTCCGATAAAGTGGTTCCTCTTGATGATTTGTACCAGTTCAAAGAATTTGCCGGCCTGAATACGCCGACTTTCCTCAACAAGATTAGAGCCCTTCTGGCAAAACCGCAGGACTGAATGTCCGGCAATTAAGAACGCCGAAGGTTAAGTCGATTCAGAAAAGCGGAGTTTCGGTAATGCAGCTTGCAATTCGCGAGTGCCGGCTTCGGTGATCCTGGATCCTGAAATCAAGAGCGTTTCTAAGGTGGCAGCGATCACTAACGCTGCCAGTAATCCGGACTTTCTTTCATGTTCGGGTCGGGTCGTTCCATCCAACGTTCGGGACGGTGCAACTTGATGAAACCGAATTGCTCGTATAAGCCCTGGGCGTCTTTGGTTGCTAAAACCCACCGGCGAAATCCCTGTAGCTTGGGATGAGCGATGATGACTTCCATCAGCCATTTCGATAACCCGCGGCCGCGGTGTTCCAGCACGATGAACACATCAGCCACCCAGGCAAAGGTGGTGTAGTCTGTCACGATTCGCGCGAATCCCACCTGCTGATCACTGTGGTACAAGCCAAACGCCATTGAGTTTTCGATCGAGCGTTCAACGACGTCACGCGCCCGACCCTTTCCCCAATATGAATGATGGCTGATGAAGTCGTGAATCAGGCCTATGTTGAGGCGGGAACGATCGGTGCTGATAGTGTAATCACCGCGTTGCCAAAGCTCTGCGGCTGAAATGTTGGACATGCGAACACACTATCATGGCTGCGCAAAGGTGGGCACGCCAGCGAATGAGGTCTCTACACGATCAGGCCAGTCGAGATACGTAGTCCACAACTACTCATTCCGCAGCGCGGTTGTTGGATCCAAGCCGGCAGCGCGGAGCGCCGGGAGCCATGAGGCCAGGCATGCGATAACCAGGAACAGCACCGCGACTGCTCCGAACGTCACCGGATCTGTGGGTTTGACTTCTACCAGCATGCTCGCCAACACGCGGGTGAACGCAAAAGACGCGACCAGGCCGATCACGATGCCGATTACGCTCAGAGAGAGTCCCTTCCCCACCATCAGGCGGAAGATGCGTGAGGGCGCGGCGCCCAAAGCCATGCGCACGCCAATCTCTGCGGTACGTTGGCGGACGGAGGTTGCCAGGACGCCGTACAAACCAACACCCGCAAGCAGCGCTGCGATTGTCGAGAACACTCCGATCAGCAGGAGCGAGAAGCGTGTCTGCGCCTGGGCCTGGACCACGAGCGCGTCCATCGGCTGCATCTGGTTTATAAAGGTTTCTTTACCCGCTTTGCGCACGACTTCGCGCACCGAGCCGGCTAGCGCGCCTGGATCGCCATCCGTCCGCAGCGCCCACCACGACGCAGCCCCGTGGTTCACATACCCGTCAGTCACAAAAATCTGCTCGCGTCCCTGCTCGACCAGCGATGTGTTGCGCTGATGGGCCACCACTCCAATGATCTCTCCCCACTGAGCCTCTGGCGTGCGAACGCGAAACAGGATTCGCTTGCCCACCGCCGACTCGTTTCGAAACGCCTTCGCCGCGAGTGCCTGATCGATTATGAGCAGGTTGCGATCAGGCGAGCTGTCTTCCTGCGTAAACGTGCGTCCGGCCAGAAGCGTCATGCCCATGGCTTCAAAATAGCCGGGCAGTACAACCTGAAGATCCGCAGCCTGAAACTTGCTGGGATCGTTTTGAGCTTCAGCTCCGCCCCAACGCACCGGACTAAACCCACCCGCGAGCGGCAATGGATTTGACGCTGTCACATTGTTCACCCCCGGCAGCGCGTCGAGTTGCTCGCGCAGCTGGCGCTTGAACGTCTCTCTCTCCTGAGGCGTGTTGCCAACGTTGCCGAGCAGTTGAAACGTTAACAACCCGCGCGGATCAAACCCGAGATTCACACGCTGAATATTAAGGAACGTGCGAAACATCAAACCCGAGCCAATCAGCAGTACAAATGCAAGCGCAACTTCGACGACGACCACAGCATTACGCAACCCCGCTGCACCCAATGCACCGCTTCTCCCAGCCGCGCGCAATGTGTCCATGAGATTTGGTTTCGCGGTCCGAAGCGCGGGAACCATCCCGAAGAGCATTGCAGACAACAATCCCGCCAAAATTGAAAACGCCAACACCTTCATATCGATCCCGATCGCATTCAAGCGTGGCAGATTTTCCGGCGCGATTGCGAGCAGTTGGCGAATACCTAAATAGGCAAGTCCGATTCCGGCGATGGTCCCGAGCGCGGCCAGCACGAGCGCTTCGGCGAGTGTTTGCCGAACTAACTGCCACCAACCGGCGCCGAGTGCCGCGCGAACAGCGAGCTCTCGTTCACGCGACGCAGCTCGCACGAGCATCAGGTTCGCCACGTTCGCACATGCGATCAGTAACAGAAAAATCACTGCCCCCATGAGCGTGAGAATTGCCGGTCGAACTTCGTCGACGAGGTGTTGCTTCATCGGCACGAGTTGGAAATATTGACCCGCAGTCTTCGAGATCGTGTTTTCGTCGCGAATCTTTTGAACAATCGTCTCGACTTCGGCCTGAGCCTGCGCCATCGTTACGCCAGATTTCAAACGCCCGATAACGCGCCACTGCACGTTGTTGCGATTAGCGACGTCGTACGGAATGCGCGCCGCGATCCAGACGCTCGGAAACTGTTCTATGTTTGCTTTCGGCGGAAATAGCAGCTCAAAACCCGGAGCCAGAACGCCCACGATCGTCGGCGGTGGTCCAAACGCGGCGGCTACTGGAAGAGTTTTGCCGATGATCGATCGATCGCCGCCAAAGCGCTGTTGGAAGTAGTCGTGGCTCAGAATAACCATCGTCGGAAGCGGCGGTGGAGCGTTAGCAGCAGGCGGATTGCCGGCCTGGCCCGCCGGTGGCTCGGGCTGGGGCGCTCCATCAGATTCCTGAAAATCTCGGCCCGCGATCATCGACCCACCCATCATTTGAAAGAAGTTCGTCGACACCGAGGCGAAGCGAACCCGCTCGGGCGTACCATCCAAACCAGGAAGAGTAAAGCGAAACGTCTGGAGAGCAGCGAAGTCCTCAAAATTATTCTTTGCGCCGTTGCGCACGTCGAGGAAGTCGACGTTGGAAATGGGAAAGTCTTTCACGTTCCGCTTCTGCAAATCCCCGCGGACCAGGATCAGGCGCTCTGGATCTTTGTAAGGAAGTTTCCGCAGCAGCACGCCGTTTGTGACGCTGAAGATGGCCGTGCTGGCGCCGATCGCGAGGGCAATCGTTACCACTACCGTGATCGCGAATATGGGGCTCTTGCGCAGCGTGCGAAATGCGTAGGCGAATTCGTTTAGCATGATGGCGGCCAGTTTAGACTTTCTTGTGAGTTTCAGCCAAAAGAAAATTGTTAAGGTTTGTTAAGATTCATTGTAGATTTGAAATCCTGTACATCCTGTCTGATAAGCCGTACACGTTAGGCGGTTACTTCAGCTCAAGGACCACTACTGACTTCGCCGGAATACTGAGAGTCAATCGCGAGCCTTCAAACCTGTAGCCGCTGAACTGCGTTGGTTTGACGGTGTTCGGATGGTCGAACGTGTTCATCGCGTTCATCACCGGCGCCGTGAGTAGCTCTCCGCTGACGTTTCTGCCCACTCCGCCCGCAATCGTCGCAGTGATCTCTGCCGCTCGGTTAGGATCGAGATTCACGACCGAGAGATGCAGCCGCCCTTCACTGTCGCGTGAAGCCGAAGCGCTCAGCGACGGAACAGATGTGTCGCTCAACTTATACTCGGGCGCGCTCAGATCGACCGGGATCAGCGTCGCTCCCTGATGCACACTGTACATCCTGAAGACGTGATATGTCGGCGTCAGCACCAGCTTCTCTTTGTCAGTCAACATCATCGCCTGGAGGACGTTGATCATTTGCGCGATGTTGGCCATCTGCACGCGGTCAGCATGTTTGTGAAAGATGTTCAGGTTGATTGCTGCGGCCACGGCATCTCGCAACGTGTTCTGCTGGTATAGCGCACCCAGATCGCGGCCCGGCTCACTGTCGTACCACGTTCCCCACTCATCCACCATCAGGCCAACGCGCTTCTGTGGATCGTACTTGTCCATGATGGCGCTATGCTTTTGAATGAACTCATCCATGCGCAGGGTGCGGCTGAGCGTCGCGTGCCATTCCTTTTCGCCGAACTGCGTTGCCGATCCTTTCTTCTCCCAGTTGCCGGTCGGCAGCGTGTAATAGTGCAGAGATAGTCCATCCATCTGCTTCGCCGCGTGCGACATCAGCACCTCGGTCCAGTTGTAATTCTCGTCGTAAGCTCCGACCGCCAGCTTCTGGATGCGATTGCCCGAGTGGTTCTTGATGAAGGTTGCATAGCGGCGGTACACGTCGGCGTAATACTCAGGTCGCATGTTCCCACCGCAGCCCCATGTTTCATTGCCAACCGCAAAGTAAGGAATTTTCCAGGGCTTGTCGCGCCCGTTGCGGCGGCGCAGGTTGGCCCACTCGGAATCAGCATCAGAGGTCATGTACTCGATCCACTGCATCATCTCCTGTGGCGAGCCGCTGCCGACGTTACCATTGATGTAAGCGTCCGCTCCGAGCATTTCACATAGATCCAGGAACTCGTGCGTGCCGAAAGCGTTCGTGTCGATGCCGCCCCAGCTCGAGTTGGGCCGTCGCGGACGCTTTTCGCGTGGGCCAATACCGTCAAGCCAGTGATACTCGTCAGCGAAGCAGCCACCAGGCCAACGCAAGACGGGCACGTGCAGATCCTTCAAAGCAGCGAGCACATCATTGCGCATGCCGCGTGTGTTCGGGATTGACGAGTTTTCTCCGACCCAGATGCCTTCGTAAATCAGACGGCCGAGGTGTTCGGCAAACTGGCCGTAGATATTACGATTGATGGTCCCTCGTGGCTGGTCCAAACGGATCGCGAGTGTTGCCTGGTAGGAGCTTTGTGTGTGGGCCAGAGGCGGCCACAGCATCGAAGCGAACAATCCCACGGCAACGCACACGTGCAGCTTTCGTCGTCTGTGCATAGTGTTTCCTGTGATCCTAATTTTTCTGGACCATTAAGAATAGAACAAGTCAGGAAGAAGGGCTTGCCCCGCTCTCCAACAGTGCTCTCCAAACAGCGGGGGCAAGCCCCTCTTCCTGGACTTTCGGTGTCATGGCTTTCACTATCGGCGCGTCGCGGTGATTCCCGGCCAAGCGTCAGTTCGGAAAGGCGAAGCCGGAAGTCCGGCGCCGTTGTAAAGGTTTACGATCGGGTTGTCGGCCCAGGCATAACGAACTGCGACCGGCTTTGAGACTGTTGGGGCCGAGACGATCACCGTATCGCCATCGATGCGCGCGTCAGCCCAGACAAAGCGACGATCCTCTCCGGCGATCGCGAAGCCTTTCACCGGACCACCGTCGCTCGTTTTTAATCCCGCGTTGTACTTGAACGAAATGCGTACCTTATCGCCTTCAATGGTGTAGCGATGGAAAAGTGGTCCGGATGGAATTATCTTTTCACCATACGTGACGGCGAGTGCCCATGCAGCCAAACGGCGACCGACATCGAGTTTGTTACGGGGATGGAGCTCATTCCCGTCGCCAATATCGATCGTCACCGCCATTCCGGTTTGCGGCTCACGCAAGGTCATAGCTTGCGCTTCACGCAACTCGGCCCAGTCACTCTCGTCTGGTTGAGCTCTGCGGGCCCGCCAGTTAGCGAGCTGCACGAAATAAAACGGAAACTCGCGACCCCACGCACTTCTCCAATCGCGAATCATGACCGGAAAGAGCGTGCGGTATTGATAAGCGCGTCCAGCGTTACTCTCGCCCTGATACCAGATGACGCCGCGAATTGAAAAAGGAACGAGCGCCGCAATCATCGCATTGTAAAGAACACTCGGGTTGTTTTGATTACTTGCTCCTACCGCTTCCGGACGCGTGCCCCAGTCAGGATGTTTCGGCTCAAGTGCAAGCTCGACTTTGTAGTCCCAGGTTCCGCGAAGCGAGATTAGCTGTGATTCGGCGGCGCCGGCAGGTCCGATTAAAAAAGCGCCTCCGCGACCAAAACCACCTTCTCCAGCGCTGTCAAAAACACGCACGGCGATCACATTTCTTCCGGAACGTACCAGCGAGCCCGGCACGCCATACCTTCGCGGCGCCATGTAACTGTTCGGAGTCTCTCTGCCGGTCGAACCGACCTTCGTGCCGTTGAAATAAGTAACGTCGTAATCATCAATCGGCGTCAGATTCAACACCAGGTCCTTGCCCGACCATGACGCGGGTAACTCGACGACTTTGCGAAACCAGATAGCTCCGTCAATCAGCAGACCGGCGGCTTCGATTTGTTTGGGCAGCTCCATCTGGGTCCAACCGGCTGTTGAAATCGACGGACTTGCGTACCCCAAAGCTTCGCCTTTGTTCTCGCCGTCGAGGTAAAGGTTCTTCTCTTCCCATTGCGCCAACGCTTGCGCGTAAGCTGCTTTTGTTTGCGACTGTGCGTTCAAACTGCTTTCGTACCGGTCGAGTATTGGTGTTAATTCCGGTGATGAACGGAGTGCTTCGCTGCTGGTCCATGCTTCCGCTGGTGTGCCGCCCCACGAGCTGTGAATCAGCCCGATCGGCACTTTCAGATGCTGGTAAAGCTCACGTCCGAAGAAATAACCGACGGCTGAGAAGTGCGCGGCCTCGTCCGGTGTTGTGACGACCCAATGTCCTTCAACGTCGGCTAGCGGTGAAGCGGCAGTGTGCTTTTCAACTGTGAAGAGTCTGATCTCGGAATTACTCGCCTGGGCGACAGTCTCGGCACCGTTCGTCGTGTTGAGCAGCGGCCATTCCATGTTCGATTGGCCCGAGCAGAGCCACACCTCGCCGACGAGAACGTTTTTGACGGTCAGAACATTATCGCCTTTAACTGTGAGCTCAAATGGACCACCTGCTTTGAAAGGTCCAAGCAATACGTGCCAGCGCCCTTGTTTGTCAGCAATGATACTGGACGTTTTCTTATCGAAGGTGACGGCTACGTGCTCGCCGGCATTTGCGCTGCCCCAGATGCGAACCTTGATTCCCTGCTGCAACACCATGTTGTCGCTGATGATGGCCGGCAGACGGACTGCGCCGTTTGCGCTCGCAGCAATGAAAAATGGCAGGATGAAGCGGAGAAAACGATTAATCGACATGATAGTCGAAGATGAATCGGCCGACCTGAATCGTCCCACGCCCACTCGTAGCAGGCTGGATCAATAGCGCTCGGACCATCGAGCTCTTGCGGTTCCGAAAGGCTTCAACTTCGCCAACCGTGTCACCGCTTGAGGCGCGATAAAACGTCACGGTGATACTGTCCGGAGTTTTACGCTGGTAACCAAAGACATACTCGCCCGGCTCCAACGAGAACTCCCCAACCTTCAGGGATACCTGCGCAACAAAGAAATGAGAATACTTGCCTTCAGCCGAATAGCCGGCCGTAATCATCACCACGCCCGCGATATACTTCCCTCTTCCATCAGTCACGCCTGACGCGGTGCGAAACTCGGTCTCGATGTTCTCTTTTATAACCGGAGCCCGCGCGGGAATCACTTTCTTCAACTCCGGTTCCGAAGCAATCCGCCAGCCCGCCGGAGCCGAGTTGCTGAAGGCGACGATCCCAGTCACCAATATTAAAAATAGGGCTTTTACAAATTTCGTCTTCATCAAATCCCCCACAACCGGATCCGCGGTTAAAACTGCTTCGGAATGTTAAAGTATCGCCCGGACAAATGCATCGTTTAAAATATTTTGGAGTTGCCGTGGCTCTTTTGCTACTCGCCGGCACTCGTACCCCCGCATTAGATCCGAATCGGAGTCTCAACCAGTTTGGTCACCAAGTCTGGCTGACTGAAAACGGCTTACCCCAAAATACAGTTCAGGCGATCATCCAAACGCGCGACGGCTATCTCTGGATCGGAACACAGGAAGGCTTGGCGCGATTCGACGGACTGAGCTTCACCGTGTTTGATAAGAAAAGTATTCCTGCCTTCAAGAGTAATGACATTCGCTTTTTACAGGAAGACCGCCAGGGTCGACTTTGGATCAGCACATCGTACGGGCTCGTCTGCCTTCATAACGGCCAGTTCACAAGTTTCACAGAGAGCGAAGGTTTGCCTGACAACAGCGTTGGACCGGTTGTCGAAGATACTAACGGCAACCTTTGGATCGGGACTGCGGGCGGTCTAGCTCGTTTTGAAAACGGAAATTTCAAACCCTTCACGACTGACCAGGGACTCGCAAGGAATGTCATTCAAGTGCTCTACGCGCGGGCGAATGGATCGATCGTAGTTGGCACTTCTGCCGGTCTTCAAATCTTCAACGGAGATCAGTTTATTCAACTAAACGTACCCTCGGACATGCTCCCGGCGAACATCACCTCAATCGCGGAGACAAGCCGTGGCTTATTGTGGCTCGGAACTCTCGACGGACTCTATCAAGTTGATCACCAAGGACGCACCTTGACCGTTGCGCTGCCCAATAGCCGCGTCAGCGCGTTGCGCATCGATCGAGAGGGCGCGTTGTGGATTGCCACTGCAGGCGGAGTTGTGCGCCTCCGAAACGATCTTCTTGAAACATTTACGACGTCCGGCGGCCTGTCGAGTAATCTCGTGCTCTCGTTGTTCGAGGATCGTGAAGGCAGTATGTGGATCGGCACTGAGGCCGGTGGACTGAATCTACTGAAGAGCAAAAAGTTCAATACCTTTACGACCAAAGACGGGCTGCCGAGTGATCTCGTGAAAGTTATTTACCAGGATCCGCAGGGAGGAGTCTGGATCGGCTCGAACGGCGGCGGACTGACACTCTTTAAGAACGGCAAGTTCACGACGTGGACCACGCGTGACGGTCTGTCGAGTGATGTGGTTCTTTCGCTCGCAGGTGATGCTGAAGGAGTTGTCTGGATCGGAACGCCTGACGGTCTAAACCGTTTCCAGAACGGAAAATTTCAAACCTTCACGTTTGCCGAAGGACTTTCGAATGATCTCGTGCGCTCGGTGTTAGTCGATCGCAACGGCGTTCTGTGGGTCGGAACGCGCGACGGCCTGAACAGTTTTCGTGATAACGAATTTGCGACCTACACCACAAAGGACGGCCTCGCGAACAACTTCATTGGCGCCCTCTTTGAAGACTCGAAAAGCAATCTCTGGGTCGGAACACTTGGTGGCTTGAGCAAAATAAAGGATGGAAAGTTTCAGACGTTTACGACCAACGACGGTCTCTCCAGCAACACCGTCATCTCACTTTACGAAGACGCGGCGGGAGATCTGTGGATCGGAACGAACGGCGGTGGTCTTAATCTTTTGCGCGGTGGCAAGTTCATCTCCTATCGCAACGCCGTCGCTGCCGATGTCATTTATCGCATTCTCGAAGACAAGCAGCAGAACCTCTGGTGCAGCTCGAACAAGGGAATTTTTCGCGTCAATAAAAGCGAGCTCGATAAAGTCGCTGCTGATGCAAACGCGACTGTCACTCCCGTGTTCTACGGCCCCGCGGATGGAACGTTGACGCGCGAATGCAGCGGCGGCGGCCATCCAGCCGGATGGAAGACAAGCGATGGGCGCATCTGGTTTACAACCATCAAAGGACTCGCGGTTATCGATCCGGAAAACATTCCACTCAACACGTTGCCGCCGCCGATCGCGATCGAACAGATCTTCATCGACAATCAATCCGTCCCGTTAACTCAAACGCTAAAACTCTCGCCGGACGCGTCGCGGCTTGACTTCTACTACACCGCGCTGAGTTTCATTGCGCCCGAGAACGTGCGATTCAAATACAAGCTCGAAGGCTTCGACGACAATTGGATCGACGGTGGCGCGCGAAGAGTGGCGTCGTACACAAACCTGCGACCGGGGAATTACAAGTTTCGCGTGATTGCGGCAAACAACGATGGTGTTTGGAACGAGAGCGGAGCGGCCGTTGAGTTTTATCTACAACCGCGCTTTTATCAGACCTACTTGTTCTACCTGGTTTGTCTTTTACTGCTGGCGCTAACGGCCTGGCTGCTCTATCGCATGCGCGTCAAACGCATGGCTTCGCAGTTTCAGGCTGTACTTGCCGAGCGTAGTCGCATCGCCCGCGAAATCCACGACAACCTGGCACAGGATATTCTCGGCATCTCTGTTCAGTTGGAGCTGGTTGCACGACTGATGCCCGTTGCCACGGAAACAGCAAAGGGTCATCTCGATCGAGCCCGCATTCTCGTGCGCAACAGCATGACTGAAGCGCGTCGTTACGTCTGGGATCTGCGCTCTCAGGAATTGCAAAAGAAGGATCTGCCGGCGGCGTTGCGTGATACGACGAAACGCCTGACGTCTGAAAGTAATATCGAGGCCGTCGTCGAGGTAACCGGTCTCTTGCGGCCATTACCACCGGACGTGGAAACAAATCTCTTGCGTATCGGACAGGAGGCAATTAACAATGCGGTGAAGCACGCGCACGCAAACCGTATCGATGTTGCGTTAAACTTCGACACGCGCAACGTGCGGTTGAGCATTCGTGATGACGGGCGCGGGTTTGATCCAGGCGAACAGATCGCTGATGGTCACTTTGGTTTAATTGGCATGCGTGAGCGTGCGGCGCAGGTAGGTGGGGTGCTGTCGATCCAGAGCGCGAAAGAACGGGGTACAGAGATCGTTGTCGAGGTGCCGTTGCATGAGTAACAAGATTCGAATCATAGTGATTGACGATCAGGCGGTCGTGCGACAGGGATTTGTCTCGCTCATCAACACGGTTGCCGACATGGAAGTGATCGCGCAGGGAGTGAACGGGCAGCAGGCAGTCGAGCTATATCGTGAGCATCAGCCTGACATCACCTTGATGGACCTGCGCATGCCGTTGATGAGCGGCGTCAATGCAATCGCCACGATTCGTCATGAATTTCCCGAGGCGCGCATCATCGTTCTCACAACCTACGACGGAGACGAAGACATTTATCGTGCGCTCCAGGCGGGCGCGCAAGGCTATCTGTTGAAGGACATGTTTTTTGAAGAGTTGGAGGACGCGATCAGGAAGGTCCACGCCGGCGCGCGCCGCCTTCCTCCAGTGGTCGCTGAACGACTGGCGGAACGAATGAGCGCCTCAGCGCTCACGGATCGAGAGTTGGAGGTCCTTCAGGAGATCGTGAAGGGTAAATCGAACAAGGAGATCGCGAGCGCGCTGCACATCAGTGAAGCGACTGTCAAAAGCCACATCAACAACATCCTCGGTAAACTCGGGGTGACCGACCGCACTCAAGCCGCCACCCGCGCCCTCCAGCGCGGCATCGTCCATCTCTAGCCACAAAAGGCACATAAAGCACAAAATGTTTGATTTAACTTTGTGCTTTTTGTGCCTCTTTGTGGCTAAAAAACTTCCTGTGCCTTTTCGCGGCTCAATCTAAAGTTGGAGATCCGCGCTAGACCAAATGGTCATGACAGCTTATCGCGATCCTGTTATTTTTCGTTTCGCTAGACCAATTCACCGGTTCCGAGTTCGAAATCAAGGCTTCTTACCCTACCTAACTTGTTGCAGAACCAAGAGGGGTCTTGATTAGTTATAGAACCCGGAACCGGACCTCCTTTTCCAAATACCTTCTATTCCCCGAGCTGCAAGTAGCGACTCTCTATCCACATAGGCAAATGGATCAAGGAGAGGAATACTGGAAACAGAATGATGTGACTCAGTGAGACAAAACGTCTCCTTTCCAGAAAATGTTATAGCCGGCTAACGCGAAGAGAATTGCCCCTTAACTAGCCAAAATACTTAAAGAGCACGCCAATCAATAAAATTATTGTGTGAGTTCTTTATCTTTCATTTGAATGAGGAACTTCAGTAGACAGATGAATTCTACGGCTTGATCGTCACCATCACAACGCCGTGGCTTGGGACTTCTGCCGAGAATTTCCCGGAGAGATTGCCGAGATCCTTGTGCGCCCAGAGGTCTCGCACTCTCGCCGTCAGATGTGGCGGATATCCGATATCAGTCCACGGGATTGAGACCTCTGCCGCCTTTGGACCGCGATTGAACAACACGACTGCGCGTCCACCATCGGCCAACTGCCTGGACCAGACTTCCAGGTCTCCGTTTCGTTTTACGCGCCGTCCCTGCATTCCGAGTGGGTCCTGATCGACAGCGATCACTTCGCGGTTGGTTAAAATCTCCGCCACTTCACGCGACATGCTGCGCAGATCGTTTCCCGCCATTAGTGGCGCAGCAAGAATGCACCACAAACTGAAATGCGAGCGATACTCCGTGATGGTCATGCCACCGTTGCCGACTTCCAACATATCCGGATCATTCCAGCGTCCCGGGCCGGCATACGATTCAAGTCCATCCTGAAGATCGAGGATATGGACCACGCCCATGCCACCCCAATCGCGTTTACAATCCCAACAATCCTGTATGTCTCCCGTCGTGCGCCAGAGATTGCCGACGCTCCCGGCCCACAGCCACGGTTTCGACGTGCCCCACTCACAGATACTAAAAACAATCGGACGCCCTGCTTTCGCGAGCGCATCGCGCATGATCGAATAAGACGCGGGCGCATTTTGAGTTCCGGTGGAGCACCAGTCGTATTTCAGATAATCCACATCCCACGCTGCATACTGGCGCGCGTCCTGGAATTCGTAACCACGACTCCCCGGGCGCTTCTGGCAAGTGAGTGTTCCAGCATCGGAATAGAGTCCGAGCTTCAGCCCTTTCGAATGAACGTAGTCAGCGAGAGCTTTCATTCCGGAAGGAAATCGCTGCGGATCCGGAAGGATGTTTCCGTGGGCGTCTCGCTCGATCTGCCAGCAATCGTCGATGACGAGGTAGACGTAACCGGCATCTCTCATGCCGCTCGTCACCATTGCATCCGCCATTTCCCTGATCAGCTTCTCGCTGACATTGCAGGCAAACTTGTTCCAACTGTTCCAGCCCATCGGCGGAGTTTTGGCGAGACCGTTATCGAGGGCTCGAACGTCGGTGAAACAGAATGCAAAGAGTAGCAGCGACGCAACGCTTAGGTATCTTTTCATATTTGTATTGGAAGCTTCGCCACCTCTCCAACAGCGGGGGCAAGCCCCTCTTCCTGACTTGTTCATTCCTCTAAGACGCATGGAAAAGAACAAGTCAGGAAGAGGGGCTTGCCCCCGCTGTTGGAGCAGACAGTGCCCTCATCGAGCATTAATTACAACTGACGAGGGCGCCAGATTGTCCGCCGTCGCTTTTAACACAATTCGTCCGGCTTTCTGCTTTGACTGAACAATCACCAGCGCCATTCCGTGAAAGGCCTTCCGCTGATTCCCTTTGAACGATTCGTGACTAATCTGGTTACCGTTATCAACACCCACAATCGATCCACCACTCACTTCAAACTTGATCAGGTTGTCAGCCAGCGGCACGAGGGCGCCATTTCGATCGACTATTTTCACCGTCACAAATGACAGATCGACGCCATCAGCCTTGATCGTCTTACGATCGGGAATCAAAAGAACCTGAGAGGCCTGAGCCGCGGTTCGCACTTCCCTCGTCAATACAGTCTGACCATTCTTTCGCGACACCGCTTTCAACTCGCCTGGCTCAAACGTAAGCCGCCAGAACACGTGCATGTCGTCGCCGTGCTTACGTTTTGTCCCCTGTGAACGACCGTTCAGGAAAACCTCAACTTCATCGGCATTGTTGTAATAGGCCACGACGTCGATTTTCTCTCCGCGCTTCCAGTTCCAGTGCGGGAATACGTGCAGCACCGGCGTGCTGGTCCATTCACTCTGGTAAAAATAGAACGGATCTTTCGGGAAACCGGCGAGGTCGATGATGCCAAAGTAGGAGCTCACCGCCGGCCACGGAAACGGTGTGGGCTCTCCGATGTAGTCCCACCCGGTCCAAATATACATCCCCGAAAAGAAATCATGATTCTTAACGAGCTTCCACTGCTCTTCGTGCGCAGCGCCCCACGGCGCAGTCGAATTGTCGTAGGCCGAACACTCGTAAGTCGGCCCGAGCTTGAGAATGTCTTCCTCTTTCCTGGGCCAACGCCGGATCTCATCGGAAGGCATCGCGTAGCTGCCGCGTGTGTGAACTGAGGAATTCGTTTCGGCGCCGATGATCGCACGTCCCGGAAACATCTTCACAAACTCCGGAAGTTTCGCGTGGTGATAGTTGGTGCCGACGAGATCGAGATCACCTTCCATGATCACCTTGTTATCGCGGCTCACACCATTCGTCGCGGAGGTTATCGGACGAGTGCGGTCGAGATTGCGAACAATCGCGGTCAACTCTTTTGTGATCGTGCCGCCGGCTGGATTGTTGTTCCACTGCTCCATTACCTCGTTGCCGATGCTCCAGATGAAGATGCTCGGATGATTGCGGTCACGCAGCACCATGTCTTCGAGATCTCGTTTGTGCCACTCGTCCCAATCGAGATGGTAATCGTATTTCGTCTTCTGGATCTTCCAGACGTCGAAGGCTTCGTCCATCACGATGAAGCCCATTTTGTCAGTCAGAGCCAGCAGCTCCGGAGCTGGCGGGTTATGCGAGGTGCGAATACCGTTGACGCCCATCGCCTTCAACATCTCGAGTTGCCGTTCAATGGCGCGAGTATTCACGGCGGCGCCCAGCGAACCGAGATCGTGATGATTACAGACGCCACGTATCTTCAGCGGTTTGCCGTTGAGGAAAAAACCTTTCTCGACGTCGAACGCAAACGTGCGAATTCCAAGTGGCGTTTCGTAGCGATCGACAACTCTGCCGCCCTGGTCCAACTGTGATACGACTTTGTACAGGTATGGCCGCTCGTCTGACCAAAGCACCGGCGCTGAAACTTTCAGCGTTTGACTCGTTGTCGCCTGCACACCTTTCTCGGTGTGTCGCGTGACTTCCTTTCCGTTTGCGTCCTGAATAATCGTGGTGAGATTTACCAGCGTTGAACTCTTCGAACTGTTCTGCACCTGAGTTTTAATGACGACTGTGGCGGATTCACTGTTAACCTCGGGCGTGGTGACGTATGTGCCCCAGTGTTCGATATGGACCGGGTTCAGAGTTGTTAACCAGACATTTCGATAAATCCCGGAGCCGGAATACCAGCGCGAGTTTGGTTGTTGCGAGTTGTCCACCTTCACGGCGATGACGTTTGCACCACCACCGTAAATCAGATGCTGTGTCAGCTCGTATGCAAAAGAGCTGTAACCGTAAGGACGCTTTCCAAGATAATGACCGTTGATCCAGACCTCGCTATTGCGGTAGACGCCGTCGAACTCGATAAAGATCAACTTGCCTTTGGTTGTCAGAGGCATGATAAAGGTCTTGCGATACCAGCCAATGCCGCCGGGCAATGCACCGCCGCCAGTTCCCGACGGAGCTTTTTCACTGAACTCACCTTCAATACTCCAGTCGTGCGGCAGATCGAGCCGGCGCCACTGCGAATCATTTAGACTCGTGTCTTGTCCGTTGGAAACGTCGCGGAGCTGAAAGCGCCAATTCTCGTTGAACAAAACTCTTTTACCGGGCCGCGGATTGGCGAAACAGACGGAGGCAGCGAGAAAAATAAAACAAACGCCGGGAATGATGATAAGTTTCCTCGTCATGGCGTGTAATTTAACCACAAAACTCTGGTTTATTGGCCCAATCTTATTGTTTCTTCCACTTGTTTTTGCAAAAGCACAACCAGTGCAAATCCATTCAGGCTGGCAATTCCGTGAAGCCGGAAAAACGGATTGGTACAACGCCACGGTGCCCGGCTGCGTTCACACCGATCTGCTCGCCAACAAACTGATCGAGGATCCGTTTTATCGCGATAACGAGAAGAAGCAGCAGTGGATCGACAAAAAAGATTGGGAATATCGAACCACGTTCAAAGTCACCGCTCAGACAGCCGCACGCGAAAACGTGGAGCTCGTCTTCGAAGGTCTCGACACTTACGCCAGCGTGTATCTCAACGAGCAACTGGTCCTCAAGGCCGACAACATGTTTCGCACCTGGCGCGTCAACGCGCGGCCCGCACTCAAAACAGGCGAGAACACCTTGCGTATTGTCTTTCGCTCACCAGTCAATGAGATTTTGCCGGTGATGGCGAAATTCAAATACCAGCTTCCCGCGCCGAATGACCAGGGAGAAAAGACGTCGCCCTACACGCGAAAAGCTCCATACCATTACGGCTGGGATTGGGGACCACGTTTCGTAACCAGTGGTGTCTGGCGTCCTGTGTCGCTGGAGTCATGGGACGGGGCGCGTGTGAACGATGTCCAGGTGATAGTCAAAAAGATCACAGCCGATGCTGCGGAGCTAACTGCGAATGTCGAAGTGGAGACGAGTGCTGCGGGCGCGGCTACGATTGTGTTCGAAAGTCTGACTGGTAAAGTCGTCGTAGATAAACGGCAAATCCAGCTTAACCCTGGCACGAATCGCGCCACTTTCAATTTCACAATCTCAAACCCGAGACTCTGGTGGCCCAATGGACTCGGCGAGCAACCAATCTACACCTTTCGCGCGCGCAGTCTGGTAAACGGACGAGTCACGAGTGAAAAACTCGCGCGCACCGGACTGCGTACCCTGGAGCTCCGACAACAACGAGACGAAGCAGGACAAAGCTTCATGTTCGTGATCAACGGGGTTCCGGTATTTGCGAAGGGTGGAAACTGGATTCCGGCCGACAGTTTTCCCACCCGCATTACCAAAGATAAATACCGGGTCCTGCTTGAATCGGTGCGCGACAGCAACATGAATATGCTGCGCGTGTGGGGCGGCGGCATTTATGAGTCTGACGATTTTTACGAGCTCTGCGACGAGATGGGAATTCTTGTGTGGCAGGATTTCATGTTTGCTTGCAGCATGTATCCCGCGACACAGGAGTTTCTCGATAGTGTTCGCGCGGAAGCGACCGACAATGTGAGGCGACTGCGTAATCACCCGAGCATCGTTCTCTGGGCGGGCAACAACGAGATCGAAACGGCGTGGCGAAACTGGGGCTGGCGTCAAAACCTGCCGGCGTCGCTCTGGGACGATTATCAGAAGATCTTTCACGGCGTCTTGCAGGAAGTCACGGCGCAATTCGATCCCACGCGCACTTACTGGCCCAGCTCACCGCACGGCGGGCTTGACGACGATCCCGAGTCGTTGCGCAGTGGCGACGTGCATTTCTGGCAAGTCTGGCATGCGGCTGAACCGTTCAGTGACTATGAAAAGCAAACGCCGCGATTCATGAGTGAATACGGGTTCCAGTCTTTTCCAAATATCGAAACGGTAAAGTCGTACACGGTTGCGGCGGACCGCGACATTGAGTCGCCCATCATGCTTGCGCACCAGCGCCACCCGCGCGGTAACCAGCTCGTCCGTGAATACATGTTGCGCGATTATGCGCAGCCGAAAGATTTCGAATCGTTCCTGTACGTCAGCCAGGTGTTGCAGGCCGAAGGCATACGGATCGGAGCCGAGCACCTGCGACGAATCATGCCGCACAACATGGGTTCGCTTTACTGGCAGATCAACGACTGTTGGCCCGTCGCTTCATGGTCCAGCATCGATTACTACGGGCGCTGGAAGGCGTTGCAGTACTACGCGCGCCGGTTTTACAACGATCTGCTCATCAGCCCGAGCGTGCAAAATGGGTATTTGAAGTTGTTCGTGGTTTCTGATCGTCCACAATCTGTTCGTGGGAAAATCAGAGTCAGCTTGATGAACTTCGACGGCGCTACGTTGAAGAGTTTCGTGCGCGACGTTGATGTCTCGCCGCTGACGAGTCGCTCGTACGTCGATCTACGCGTGGAGGAATTGCTTGAGGGAGCTGACAAGAAGGATGTCGTCGTCTACTGCGAGCTGGTGGTGAATGAGAAGACTGTTTCCAGTCACGATTACTTCTTCGCGCCGTTCAAAGAGTTGAAATTCTCAAAGCCCACGATCACGTCTGACATAGCTCGCACCCGTAGCGGGTTCAGCATCAAGATGTCCAGTGATAAGTTCGCGAAAGCCGTATATCTCGCGGTGCCGGAACATGATGGATTCTTTTCGGATAACTACTTCAATCTTGCGCCCGGCAGAGAAATGACAGTGCAATTTCGTTCGCCTGCACCGCTTTCGTTGGAGGAATTCAAGCAGCGATTGCAGATTCGCTCAGTCTTTGACGCGTTCTAGAATTACGCCGAAGGCGTTACTAATTTCAGCCCAAGGTTGGAGCGCAGCGACAACCTTGGGGAACTTAAAATCAGAATTACGCCGAAGGCGTTCGCTAATTTCAGCCCAAGGTTGGAGCGCCAGCGACAACCTTGGGGAACTTAAAATCAGAATTACGCCGAAGGCGTTCGCTAATTTCAGCCCAAGGTTGGAGCGCCAGCGACAACCTTGGGATCATCATTAAAAATCCTCAACAACCCTGAAAGGGTTCGCCAACCGCCGAACCCTTTTCAGGGTTCACCATGTTTTCCTATTGCATACCCAGGGTTCTCACTGCGTTCGAACCCTGGGCTGAAACTAGCGAACGCCTCCGGCGTTTCAAAGTTATTGCGTGAGCTGCTGGACCTTGATGGCCCATTTCACTTTCCCGCGCTGAGGATCTTCGCGAAGGACAAAGTCACGCCCGCGCGGGACGAGTGACAATGTTTGCACACCGGCGCCGGGACGAGTGAAGAGTCCTGTTACAGCAGCGTTATCAGTGCTGAAGACACGCAACTCTACATTGTCCCAATCCATATCCTTCGTGCTCTGTGCAACTTTGATATGCGGTAAGACCGTATGGTTCCGGACCAGCAACACAACCGGAATCTGACCGGCCGGAATCTCATGCCAGCGCGCGCCCTCATAAACACGACTGCTCTGGTAATTAATCCAGCTACCCGGTGGCAGATAAACTTTGCGCTGCTCACCACTCGCGAACATCGGCGCCACGAGCAAATCCGATCCGAACATGTATTCGTCTTCGATGGTCCACGACCCGGGATCGTTTGGATATTCAAAAAACAACGGACGCACCATCGGAAAGCCACGCGCCGATGACTCTTTCGCCTGAGCGTAGATGTAAGGCATTAGGGAATAACGCAAACCCAGCGCTTTGCGGAAGTCTTCAGTCAGAGCTTCATCGTATTCCCAAGGCTCCCTCGGCGGCGCGCCGTGCGCTCGCGTGTGCGAAGTCAGCACTCCCCACGCCAGCCAGCGCCGGTAAAGATCCCGCGGCGCGCGGTTAACAAAACCCCCAACGTCATGACTCCAGTAAGTGAAACCTGATAACCCGAAAGACAGACCACCACGCAGCTCGGCCGCCATCGCAGAATCAGTATTTTCAGCGTCGCCACCCCAATGCAACGGGTAACGCTGACTGCCGGCCCATGCACTCCGCGCCCAGATCACATCGTCGCCCGTAACTTCTTTCGTGACCTCAGCCACTGCCTTGTTGTAACGCAATGGATAAAGATTGTGTTCGTACCAGCCACTCAAACCCGAAGCGTATTGGCCCGTCAGCGGTGCGCCTTCACCAAAGTCAACTTTGATCGCGCCCACGCCAAGCTTTAACAGATCGCGCAGCTTGCCCTGGTACCACTTGACCGCTTCAGGATTACTCACGTCGAGTGTCGCATCCTCAAACGGCAGCCGGCCGCCTTCGTTCCTGACGTGATACCCCTTCTCAACCATCTCTTTCCAGAGAGCATTCTTGCTGGTGAAGTAGGTGTACTGCCAGAGACTGACGCGAAATCCCTGCTGCTTGAGATCCGCGATCATCTTTCCGGGATCGCGGAAACGGGAAGTTGAAAAGCGATAATCGCTGCGCCAGTCAGTTTCGAACCAGCCGGTGTCGAGGTGAATCACATCGGCAGGAACGTGATGCGATCTCAACTGCTGGGCCACCTGTCGCACCTGATCTTCTGAGTTGTAAGTGATCCGGCTCATCCAGAAGCCAAAGGACCAGAGCGGCGGCACCGGACTACGACCAGTCAACGCTGTGTATTCCGAGAGAATGTCTTTCGGCTCGCCGAGGAACACGAACAGGTCGAGGTTCTCATCACCGGAATAGATCACGTTGTGCGCGTCGTAGAATTTGCCGAAGTCGAAGGTCAGAGGCGCGCTGGTGTGAACGAACATGCCGTAACCGTTGCTGCTCAGGAAGAAGGGTATCGGCTTGTACATGTACTCGTTCTGCGTACCCATGCCGTCACGCGTCGAGACCATAACTTTCTGGCCACGCTTGTTGAAGCGCGTAAACGACTCGCCGCAACCGTAGATATTCTCGTCGTGCTGTAACTCGAAAGTCGCTGCGATGCGGCGAGAGAGATCCCCCGCGCGACGCACGAAGGAAAACGGGATGGGAGTGATGAACGTTGCCGGATCGCCGATGTTCTGCGTGCGTGTGAGCAAGCGTCCGCGGGCATCGTAGATTTCGATGTGAAACGGCTGCTTGATGATCTTTACGCGACCATGCGCGCCGGCATAGACGATCTCGCGATCGTTCTGCTCGACTCGCCACGACGCGTCTTTCGGAACTGGTCCGGCGAGCATTAGTGATTGACCGTCATCGAGGGGAACCGCACGCGTGGAGAAGCGCAAACGCACGGTGCGCGGACTCACAAAGCTAATGGCGAAAGGCAGCGCCGGATCCTGATCGTACTCAGTGCCGGGAAACTCTGTGGCCTTACCACGCGCGAAGCCAATGTCGATCTTGTTGAATGATAGTGTGGTGCTGCGGAGGTAACGATCCCACTGCAACGTTCCCTGCCCGGTGGCCGTGTCGAATGAAGTGACACGACTACCGACAAAGTAGACGTTCTCCATCTTCTGGAAATCCTGACTGACATCGACAGGATCACCGAGCACCTGTGCCTGCGAGACAGTAGCCGCAAAAAGGCACAAAAGGCACAAAAGAGTTAAAGAAACCTTTTTGTGCTTTTTGTGCCTCTTTGTGGCTATCATCGTTCGGTGAGTTCTATCAAATTTCCGGAGACTGTAAACCTATTTCTTAACCCGCCAGTGCTTATCATGAATTCACCGGGTTCGATCACGCGCTTGCCGCGGTCGTCGATCAATGACATTTGTCGCGGTGTGATTGTAAACGTCACGGTGCGTTTTTCTCGCGGGCGAAGTGAGATGCGATCGAAGCCAACTAACGTGCGAATCGGCACCGGCGCAGACGCGGCAACGTCCGTGAGATATAACTGAACTACTTCGTCACCTTCTCTTTGACCGGTGTTCATCACCTCAACACTTACTTTGACATCGTCACCGACTTCAGACCGCAGGTTACTGTAAACGAACTTTGTATAACTCAATCCATAACCAAACTGATAGAGTGGCTCGCCTTTGAAGTAACGATAAGTCCGACCCGCCATGCTGTAATCCGTAAACGGAGGCAACTGGTCCACCGATTTATAAAACGTAACAGGTAAACGTCCCGCCGGATTGTAATCGCCAAACAACACATCAGCGATCGCAGCTCCGCCTTCACCACCCGGATACCACGCCGTCAGAATCGCCGCCGCATTCTCGTTGGCCCAATTCACCGCGAGTGCGCTGCCGCTTAGTAACACCACCACTACCGGCTTGCCCACGGCAACCACCGCTTTCAATAATGCCTCCTGAGATTTCGGTAGCGAGATGTCTGTTCGATCACCACCGCGAAATCCTTCGACAGCGACAGGCATCTCTTCGCCTTCGAGGCCGGCCGAAATGCCGAGCACCAGCACGCTCGCGTCTGACTGCCGCGCCGCGTTTACAGCCTCTTCAATCATTCGTTCTGCAAGCTTCGGATACGACCAGACGAGTTTCGCAACCGCTTCGCGATTCGTTTGGTAATACTCCATGCGCAGATCGTAACTACGTCCGGCTGCGAGAGTGATTTCGGTGGTGACTGTTTTCTTTGGATTGCCGGCCCACGCGTCAATCAACAGCTTGCCGTCGACATAGAGCCGCGCGCTGTCATCGGCGGTGAATCCGAGCGTGTAGGTTCCCGATTCGGGAACCTTCAGCTTGCCGGTCCAGCGAACGGAGAAATTGTTCTCACTCAACTCCGGCGCTGGTTTGTAACGCCCCCAATTGAAATCGATGCGCGCATCCGTGCGGACAGCAGCGGCTGGACCACGAAGCTCCCGGTTATTGAAATACTCGGCTTTGAGTCCCGGTTCAGTGCCATTCGTGGTCAAGGCCGATGTCGGCACCGGTACTGCGGATTCGCCCGCGAGTGTTGATCCAGGCGCGTAGACCACTTTCGTATTGGCCGAGACTGCGTTTCTGATCCCGGCGAGTGGCGTCGTTATAACTGACGGGTAGCCGTTGTAGTTACCCCACAACACTTCCGGTACATCCGCATTTGGACCAATCACCGCGATGCTCTTCAGGTTTTTCTTCAAAGGCAACGTGTGATTCGCGTTCTTCAAAAGCACGATCGATTCACGCGCGGTTTTTAGTGCGACCTGGCGGTGCTCCGGAGTGTCGTTCTGTGAAAACGGAATGCGCGCGTACGGAACCATCTCAGGTGGATCAAACATCCCGAGCCGAAACCGCGCCGTCATCAGACGCTTCACTGCTGTATCGATCTCGCTTTCACTAATCAGTCCTTGCTTCAAAGCCTGTACGAGCGTTGGATACTCCGTACCGCACGTGAGATCGGTGCCCCCGCGAACGCCGAGAACTGACGCTTCCATTTCAGTCGGAACAACCTTGTGGAATTTCCATATGTCGTAAATCGCACCACAGTCAGACACAACGTAACCATTAAACTTCCACTCGCCGCGCAGGATATCAGTCATCAGCTTCTTGTTGGCGCAGCACGGTTCGCCATTCGTCCGGTTATAGGCGCACATAACCGAATACGCTTTGCCTTCGAGGATCGTGGCACGAAAGGCGGGCAGATATGTTTCGCGGAGATCTCGCTCGGATGCCACAGCGTCAAAGGCGTGGCGCTCGGGTTCAGGGCCGCTGTGAACCGCATAGTGTTTCGGTGTCGCGATGACTTTGAAATAACGCGAGTCATTACCTTGTAGTCCGCGGACGAACTCGACACCAAGTCTTGCGGTCAGGTAAGGATCTTCGCCGTACGTTTCCTGACCGCGGCCCCAGCGCGGATCGCGAAAGATGTTGATGTTGGGGCTCCAGAAAGTCAGCCCCTGATAACGAGCGTGTTGATTGTTACGGACAAACTCATGATGCTTCGCGCGAGCCTCGGTCGAGATGACGTCGGCTACCTGGTACATCAATTTTGTGTTCCAGGTTGCAGCAAGACCAATCGCCTGTGGGAAGACCGTGGCATAACCGGCTCTGGCAACGCCGTGCAGCGCCTCGTTCCACCAGTCGTAGGCGGGAATGCCGAGACGCTCAATCGCCGGAGCGGCATTCATCATCTGCGAGACTTTTTCTTCCACCGTCATGCGGGCGACGAGATCCTCGACGCGTGCTTCGATGGAAAGGTTGGGATTTTTGTAAGGTGGAGGAGATTGAGTTTGAGCTGGTGAGGTAACTAGCGCCAGGAATAAAAGTAGACAGGATATACAAGATCTGCAGGATTTCATCTTGTTAATCATGTGAATCTTGTAATCCTGTCTAAAACTCGCTTCATTGCCGAACACCCAAAATGATATCGACCGTCAACTGGTCCAATCTCTCATAAGGCAAGACCTTATTACTCAACTCCGCACGATCGAGCGATAGCTCCTGGATTCGCTGCGCCTCCTCCGCACTATAACGCCCAAACCCTTCTCCTCCATTGCGTAACTCCGCCAGCAGCGCCTGAATCTCCTTATCCTCATCGAACTGCCGCGCCTTCTCCTTCAGAATCAGATAATTTCTCATACAGCCTGCTGCAAACTCCCACACGCCTTCCTCGTTCTCACTACGATACGAGTGCGCATCAAAGTGGCGTGGTCCATCATACGAGCTCTCCAGCAGCCGCACTAAAAAGAACAAGTTCTTGATCGACTCCGATCCAAACCGCAGATCCTGATCGAAACGCGGCCCCTTTTGATCGTTGAGATCGATGTGAAAAAGCTTCCCTGCTTCAATCGCCTGGGCCACGACGTGATAAAAGTTCAGCCCGGACATTTGCTCGTGACCGACTTCCGGATTGACCCCGACCATCTCGGCACGATCGAGAGTGGCGATGAAGCCGAGCATCGCTCCCGTCGTCGGCAGGTAAATATCTCCGCGCGGCTCATTCGGCTTTGCTTCCAGCGCGAACCGGTAGTCATAACCCTGATCGATCGAGTATTCGCAAAGAAAGTTGAGCGCCTCACGGTTCCACTTCAACGCCTCTCGCGGATCCTTCGCAGCATCGACCTCCGCACCCTCGCGTCCGCCCCAGAAGACGTAAATCTTCGCGCCCAGCTCCGCCCCGAGATCCATCGAGCGCATTGTTTTCTGCAGCGCATAAAGACGCACCCTGGGATCGCTTGAAGTAAACGCGCCGTCTTTGAAAACAGGATCGTAAAACAGATTCGTGGTCGCCATCGGCACCCTCATGCCGCTATCGTCCAGCGCCTGCTTAAACTCGCGGACGATGCGATCTCTTTCAGACGCCGTGGCGTCGATCGGCACCAGATCGTTATCGTGGAGATTCACGCCATACGCGCCCAGCTCACTCAAACGCTTAACGATAGTGACTGGACTCAGCGTGGGGCGCGTGGCATCGCCAAACGGATCTCGTCCGCGATTACCGACGGTCCATAGACCAAAAGTAAATTTGTGTTCCGGTTTTGGTTTGTAATTATTATTGCTTGGCATATCACCCCTTATCCACAGATTAAGCAGAATGTTTATAGCATCTGTGTAATCTATGGATGAACTTCGAGTTTGACCGTCTCATACTTTACTGAGCTCGGGCCCACCATGATGTCGAACCAACCGGGCTCGACGATGCTCTTCATATTCAGATCGAGAAATGAAAGTTTGTCGGGTGTGATCACGAACTCGACCGTTTTGCTTTCGCCGGGCGCCAGCGAGATCCGCCTGAAGTCTTTCAGCTCCATGATCGGTCGCGTCACTGAGCTCACCAGGTCACGAATATAAAGTTGCACGATCTCATCACCGGCGCGCTTGCCGGTGTTCGTGACTGTAACGCTGACCTTCGCATTGTCAGCCGCACTAATCCTGGCCGGATTGAGCTTCAAATTCGAATATGCAAACGTGGTATAGCTCAAACCAAAGCCAAACGGAAACAACGGCTCTTTGTTGGCGAAGAGATAACCTCGACGCGCAGTCGGTTTGCGGTTGTAGTACAGCGGTAGCTGGCCCACCGAGCGTGGAAAGCTGATGGTGAGTTTGCCGGCCGGATTGTAGTCGCCGAACAGAACGTCAGCGACGCCGACGCCGGTTTCCTGTCCTAAATAAAAGCCTTCCAGTATGGCAGGCACGTTTTCGGCGATGTAGTTAATGGATAATGGCCCGCTGTTAATGAGCAAGACGATTACCGGCTTTCCAGTCTCGAGAACAGCTTTAACAAGATCATTCTGCCGGCCAACTAAATCGAGACTATCGCGATCGCCGAGATGCGTGTCAGCCCAGCCTTCCTTGTTCGTATCCTCATTTCCACCCAGCACAAGCAGCGCGACGTCCGCACTTCTTGCCACACCGACGGCTTCGGTAATTAACTTCTGATCGTCCGCCGGATCGTTGAGCGTTGCCCGATCGGCAAACCAGTCGCCACCCTCTTTCGTTATCTTGCAACCCTCTGCATAAGCGACTTTGACCTTGTCTGCAACCTTGTCTTTTATTCCCTGAAGTACGCTGACGCGTCGTCCGGGATCATCGCTGTAGCCACCGAGATGGACCTGCGCCGCATTTGGACCAATAACCGCAATCGACTTCAACGCACTCAGATTCAACGGCAGCAAGTTGTTTTCATTTTTCAGGAGCGTGATAGATCTTCGTGCTGCTTCAGCCGCGAGCGCTCGATGCTCACTCGAATTCGTGACTCGCACCGCGCGTTCAACATCAACGAATGGATTTTCAAACAACCCGAGCAGAAACTTGGCGCGCAGGTTTCGCGCGACTGCCTGATTAACCGTCGCTTCCGAAACCTTTCCTTCTTTCACCAACTGCACCAGCGTCGCGAACGAATCCGGATCCGGCGTTTCCGTATCGACACCAGCTTCGATTGCGAGTTTCGCCGTCGTGGGCTTGTCTGCCGCAAGATGATGCAGATCCATCATCTGCGGGATCGCGTAATAGTCAGAAACTACGTGGCCCTGGAATCTCCACTCCTCTCGCAGTAACTTTTGCAGCAACCACTTATTCGCGTGCGACGGCACACCGTCGATCTCGTTGTACGAAGGCATCACGCTCATGATGCCGGCCTCAACTACAGCAGCCTTAAAGCTCGGCAAATAATATTCGCGCAACGCGCGTTCGGAAACGTTGATTGGTCCAATGTTGGTACCACCTTCCGGCTGTCCGTGCGCGGTGAAATGTTTTGCAGTGGCAATGACGTGATTCTCGTCGATGCCGGGACCCGGTCCCTGCAATGCTTTCACGATGGCCACAGCCATGCGCGAGGTTAGATAAGGATCTTCGCCGTAAGTCTCTTCGGTGCGACCCCAACGCGCATCATGGGCCAGGTCTAAATTTGGACCAAGCACCTGTTGACTGCCGCGCGCACGTGTCTCCAGCGCGCCGGCAGTGAAGACTTTCGTAATGAACTCCGGATCCCACGTGGTAGCGAGTGCGATAGGTTGCGGAAAGCTCGTGCTGCCTTTAGCCATGTGCCCGTGCAGTATCTCGTCGTGCAGGATTGCCGGAATTCCGAGTCGCGTGTTTTCGCGCAGCCATTTCTGAACGTCGTTTGCAAACTTTGCTCCGGCGCGCGCATCCTTCTGCTCTCGCTGTCGCGCTATCTGGCCGATGCCGGACTTCATGACTTCCGCGGCTTTGGTTGGAGAGAAATCGCCGCGATCGGCGGCAAAGTTTGTTTGTGGATTTACCTGCGGGCGGTTGGCCCAAAGACAGGTTAGCTGCGCGACTTTTTCTTCGAGCGTCATCCGCGACAAGAGATCGGCAACGCGTCGCTCAACCGGCACCCGGGAATTCTTATAATCCGGAACTTTCTCCTGAGAGTTCATATTGGCAACAGGCAACCAAACTGAAGTGAGGATCGCAAGGCAGATGCTGAATCCAACAGTTCGCTTTTTTCTCAAGGAGTTGTTCTCTCTTTGACGTTAATTTAACTAATCCACTCATTGAAATTCCCGGAGAACAGGCGATTGACGTCTCGGGAGATCTCCTCCGCAGTAATCGCACGCCCACGATCCAGCAGTTGCTGGTACGAGTGAAGGAGCGCATCTGCAATTTGCCTGCGCGCGTGTTTCCACTTGTAAATCAGTTGTTCGAGCACACGCGCGTCGGAATGTTGCGGAATGAAACTTTGGCCCAACAATTCGAACCGCTCTCGTGTAATCTCCGACACGATCGAGGGATTGTTTAGAAACCACCAACAGCCAAACGGCATCAGGTTGCTGAACTTCCTCGCCGCCACGCACAACTCATGCTGGTTCTCGCGCGAAAGAAACGTCGCCAGGAATTTGACGTCGGGATACTCCAAACAAAGTCTTTCGATCGCAGTCACGTTCGCCCTTCCGAGTGCATCGCCGGCGTCGCGCAGTTGCGGATTTACTCCACGACGCACGCCAACCATTAACGTCAAAGCCAGGCGGTGCTCTTTCGCTGTCGGCAGGATCACTTCACGCAACAAACGATCGCGTGCGTCTTCATTCGGGAAATTAAAATCCGGCGGCAGTGACAGCGCCATATAAACCGGGTTCCGGCGTTGAATCCAATCGTCGAGGAAAGCTCGAACTCGCGTGACCGTCGCTACAGCAAGATGTGCAGTATTTACTAGACTGTCGAGCCTTAACGACGAGCTAAAACGATGGTCAACACTGATACTGCTGTTCCAGAGCTGATCTTCTGCATCGTCAAATGGATCATTCGTCATCACGACGCCACTCACCTGCGCAATGTCAAATACTTGATCGAGGTGTTCGGCGAATGTTTGCGAGTTGAAGAACGCGCGAGCCTCTTTGAGATCCGGAGCGCGAGTGTCGAGACCAAACACGTCGAGCACTGAAATTATTCCCTGGGCCGCTTCGGACGTGGGCGTGTTGTCAACGAACAACGTCTTCCAGACAAGATCGGCTTGACCCGTTTTAGACATGGCCCAGAACTGTTCATACGTAATTCGCACCGAGCGAAGTGCTTCCGCAGTGAGGTAGTGGTAGGTCAGAAGCTCGTCAATGCCCCACAAACAAAGTTCATTGAACTCGGGAGGAAACAGGTGCGTGTGCGCATCCGCGACGAGCGTAGAGTTCACAATCAAATCAACCTGCGCACGCAGCTCTGTCGTATTTGAGAGCAACTGACTTTCGATTGACGTCACCATAAGCTTGTCCAATTAAATCTTCGGCACGCGCGCGTCCAGCGGATCGGCCCAGCGATCGTTTGGGATCGTCGGAGTCCAACCGGGTCGCAGTGGATCCTGGTCGTACGGATACGAGCCAAGACGCAGATATAACTCCCGGTACTCAGCCACTTTGTCGCGATCCAGCTTAACACCGAGGCCGGGTCCATCGGGCACCGCAATCGCGCTCTTTTCATACTTCAGCTTGCCGCCCTGAATGATGTCATCAGTCAAATGATGATAATGAGCATCGGCCGCGAACGACAGGTTCGGCATTACGGCGCCGAGGTGCAACATCGTTGCAAGTTGAATTCCGAGTTCTCCCGATGAGTGCACGGCAACACCCAGCTGAAACGTTTCGCAAACTGCGGCCGCTTTCACACACGCGCGAATGCCGCCCCAGAACGTTGTATCCAGCAACACCACATCGACGGCCGGATTCAGAATATTAGCCGCCAGTTGTTCGAAATTAACTACGACGGTGTTCGTCGCGAGAGGCATGCGCACCTTCTCACGCACACGTCGCATTCCATTCAGACCGTACACGGGATCTTCCAGATAATCATTGCGTATGTCTTCGATCTGCTGTCCAAACCAGATCGCAGTCTCCGTGGACCAAACAGCGTTTGGATCGAAGCGAAACCGATCGCCATGGAGTGCAACGGCAAGCGTACGATAGCATTCGAGCTCGTATTCGGGCGGGAAAACTCCTCCTTTTAATTTGTGTGACGTAAAACCATAAAGGTTCTTCAATGCGCGCGCGGATTCGACGAGCTGCTCGACCGTTCTAACCTCACCCTTTCCATCTCGTGAATTCGGGTAACGAAAGAACAAGTAAGAAGCGAACGGTATACGCTCACGCAAACGCCCCCCGAGGATCTCGGAAACAGGAACACCCCACTGCTGCCCGAGAATATCAAGACAGGCAAACTCGATTGCGGCCAGCATCTGCGTACGATTGTTGTAGAGCGAAACCGTCGGATTCGCGATCAGCAATCTCAGCTCTTCCAACCGCGCCGGATAGTGTCCAACTAAATAGGACTTGAGCGCCTGAAACGCAGCTTCTGCCGACTCGCCGCCACCACCCATCTCACCGAGCCCGATCAGTCCTTCATCCGTCTCCACCTCCACAATCGTGCGCACGAACCGCCCCCAATGACACCCATTCGCATGACGCAACGGCGCTTCGAGGGGAACAGTAACAGTCGTAGCTCGTACGTCAGTGATCTTCATAACTGATCAGGTTGCACAGAACCGAGCGCGGTAGCGCCGGGTCAAATTCTATTGACTGGCGCGTTCAGGGGTTTTACCCGGCGCTACCGCGCTCGGTTCTGTGCTATCTCTGCTTGTTCACCAATCCAGCGCTTTCGCTTTGTAATCGGCCAATGGTTTCGCAGCAGACTCAACTCCATTCGGCAACGGTCGCTTTGCAAACGTCTGAAAATAGAGCAAGCATGCATCGCGCCACCAGATCGCATCCCGCTCCTGTATCGCCAGCTTCTTAGATATCGCAGCGTGTCTATCTGGATCGATCTCACGAGCGAGCGTGGCCCACGTGGAGCGAGTCGATCTCACCCAGTCAACACCGCGTTGATAGTGCAATGCCATTTCGTCCCAGAGCGTGCGACCAGACTTCAGCTTGTGATCCCACGCGACGTGGTGAAACCAAAGTAGAAACTTCTCCGGACATTGCTGCAGATCCGAGAACTGCTGCCGCACCGGCAGATGATACTGGCTCACTGTGTCGCTACCAGTCTTCGTCCGATCAAATCCAATCCCGAATGCATCCGCCTTGTGATAGTAGATCGGATTCCAATCGTCACGTTTCTCCTGGTCCCACCAGGGCGCTGGCCCGTAATGATGTCCGCCCCAAAAGAGATGATGCAGCCCGAGCGGGGTCATGTAACTCACGACCGCGTCATGCGACTCGAGCATCAGCCGTACGATCGTCTTCACGGCACGAGCATCGTGAGTGAGCGTCATCTTCGTCCATTCGGTCGCGATCTGCTCCGATGGAAGTTGCGGGTTCCACGCGAGTCGACCGAAGGCATACCAATTCGCCTGCAGAAGATCGTAACCAGTCCAGTTCGTAGCAGAGCCCGTATTCGCAACGCCCGCAATCCCGGTCAGCCGTTGTCGAGAGAGTTCTCCATCGATGACTTTACTTACAGTCGAGCCACGCCCGCGCGCGTACGTGTCTGAGTCGAGAAACTCGCGCCACATCGTCGCCAGAAACACAAAATGATTAGAGAACCCGAGATACTCCTGCGTGATCTGCAGCTCCGGCATCACTTGCGTGCGAGGCATCGCGCCGAAGAGCGGATGAAAAGGCTCACGCGGCTGGAAGTCTATTGGTCCATTCTTCACCTGGAGCAGCACGTTCGGCGCAAACTTGCCGTCGAATGGCTGTAGGTTCTCGTACGCCGCACCGGCACGGTCGTAACCGGGCTTCATGTCATAGACAAACGCACGCCACATCACGATCCCTCGATGTGGCGCGAGGGCTGCGGCGAGCATATTTGCGCCGTCAGCATGCGTGCGGTTGTACGTTCCTGGTCCAGGCTGGCCTTCACTGTTTGCCTTGACCAGAAAACCGCCGAAGTCAGGAATCAACTTGTAGATCTCATCAGCCTTCTGCTTCCACCACTCAATCACTGACGGATCGAGCGGATCGGCAGTCGGCAGCTTCCCTAGCTCGATCGGCGCTGAAAAACGCGGAGAGAGATAGACGCGGATTCCAAACGGGCGGAACACATCGGCGATCGCCGCAAACTTCTTGAGGTATTTTGGGGTGAGGAGCTCGGAATTAGCGTTGACATTATTCAGTATTGATCCGTTGATTCCGATCGAAGCATTCGCTCTCGCATAGTCGAGCAGCCGCCGGTTGTCGTCCACACCCATCCATAAAGACTTGCCTGCATAGCCTCGCTCAATACTCCCGTCGATATTGTCCCAGTGATTAAGCAGACGCAGCTTCAAGCGTGGACGTTGATCTATTTGTAAACGATCGATTGGCTGTTCAGTTTGCAGCAAACGCAGAAAGTGAAACGTGCCGTAGAGTGTTCCGAGATCAGTTGTCGACGCAATTACGATCACGTTTCTGATCGTGCGAATGCGAAACCCTTCCGGACCGAGTTTCTTTAGCTCAGGTTCCCAACCCAGTTTGCGAATGAGTGTGGAAGTTTGAGGAAGTCCTACGACAACTGAAGCGTCGTCACTGTTCCCAACGACAATCCCTGCCCTGAGTAGCTCGCGACGAATCACATCAAACGTTGCAGACTGGCCTTGAACCGCAATCGAACCAACACGCTGCGAGGGAAGCTGGTCATAACGCAGCCACAGTCGCGAACCATCATCAGCCTTTGCATAGCCACAAAAAGGCACAAAAAGCACAAAAGAATTCAGCATGTATAAAAGTATCTTTTGTGCTTTTTGTGCCTTTTTGTGGCTCACAGTAGTCCCTGTTTACGGAGGAAGTCTCTGATGGCTGCGTAGCTCTGCACCATTTCGTCGCGATTGAAGCCGCCGTGCTTACGTCCCTTGATCGTCACCAGCCGGTTGGGAACGCCTGCCTTATCCAACGCAGCATGAAGTCGAACCGCGTGGCTGTAAGGCGCAACGTCATCAAACTCACCATGAATGGTGATGATTGGCGGCAAACCCGCGCGCACGTAATTAACCGGCGAGAGTTGTTTCGCGAGCTGCTCCGGGTTGCTCATACTGCCAAACCACTCGCGCGCGTAGTTTCTTGCGTTCGGACCTTCCAGCAAATCTGCGACGTCGGCTATTCCAAACCAGTTAACAATCGCCGCGACTTTAGGCTCAGGCACATTCGCTGAATTCCAGCGATCGTTCCCTTCAATGGGGCATTGTCGATCGAAGATACTATTCGCGGGCAACATGCCTGTTATTAAAGACAGATGCCCTCCCGCCGATGTTCCCGTCAAAACGAACCTTGCTGGATCGAGCCCGTAATCGCGCGCGTGATAAGCAGCCCACCGCAGCGCGCAACGCGCGTCTTCAACCGCGGCGGGCGCCGGCGCCTGCCGCGCGGTTCGATACTCAACGTTGATAGCCGACCAACCGAGCTCAAGATATGGCAGCAGGTACAAGACGTTTCGTTCTTTTTGTCCGTCAACCCAACCGCCGCCATGAAACAGAATTAATGTCGGATGGGGACGACTTCGATTCTTGGGAAGATACAGATCAAGTTTAAGCTCGAAGTTACTTGCTTTCGCATAAGTAACGTTTGGGAAGATGTCGTAATCGACTGGCGCGTAGTCAATCCAGCGATCGGTTTGGCCGTATGCAGGAAGGACTACCAGAAGTAGAAGCGATAACAGCCAAACAGAACCGAGTGCGGTAGCGCCGGGTCGACGTTGGCCCAGCGCGCCCTTTGGTAAACGATTACCCGGCGCTACCGCGCTCGGTTCTGTTAATACGGTCATCAATTCAGAAACTAAAACGCAGTCCGAAACGCCACTGGCGCGACTGGTTCGGTCCGTACGTGGACGTGATGATCCCAAAGTTCGCTCCGGTGACATCAGACGCTGGATTAGCGAAATTCGCATGGTTCGTTGCGTTGAGGGCCTCCGCGCGGAACTGCAAGTTAGCGCTCTCCGTAATACGGAACGTGCGGAAGATACTCAAGTCAGTCTCGAAGAAACCAGGACCACGCAGCGTATTCCGCCCGACCGAGCCAAACCGCGCGCCAGTTTCCGGCGCCCAGGCACAATTCGCCGTGCAGTTTATCCCAAGCACCGTGTTGTCGAACCATACTCCAGCGCTTGAGCCACGCTGCGCTACCGTTCCTACTCCGCCAGGTATGGCGATTGTCGGATTAAGCTGATTCGGCACCTGACCGCTGCCGCCCGCAAGCAGATTCGGCGCACTGCCTTGAATGACATAGATCGGCAAACCGCTCATGACACTCACTACACCGCTCACCTGGAAACCACCAAAAACCGCACTGGCCCAACCTTCACGAGCCATTCGTTGGCCCTTTCCGAACGGCAGATCGTACACGCCGTACATCTGTAGGTTGTGCTCTCGATCATAGCCGGCGATGCCGCGATTCCGCTCCTTCGCCGGCAGGAATTGAATCCTTGGACCTTGATCGTTGTCGGCATAGTTGATCGTCTTGGACCACGTGTAAGCCGCGCCAAAGAGCGAGCTGGCCCAGCGCCGCGTAAAGAGCGCCTGGAGAGAATCATACGTTAAGTCGCCGTATGGCTGAATCGAGTTGATGTCTGCATTTAACCCAAACCTGACCGCCAGGGGCCGGCCAGCGTTGCCGGTTCCCGGCGGACCGGCGTTGATGTTGATGAAGCCCATCTGACCTTTTGCGCGCGTGCCCACGTATCCGACCTGACCTACAAACCTCCACGGCAGCTCGCGTTCAATCAGGAAGTTGAACGAGTGAATCGCCTTACGCGCCGGGTCCTTCGGGAACGTCGTGGTTCCCGTGTTTGCGGGTAGGGAGATAATGCCCTGGGTCAGATCAGGCGGAGTACTGCTATTGATCAACCCTTGGCGCAGCGTAGTCACGGGAATGAAGGAGTTGTCGACCCCGTTGAGCCTGATGGCCTGCATGGACCAGATATTGGCGATCGGGAAAGCGTTCCTTACATCCTGAAATGGTCTCGGATCAGCCGATTGACCGTAACCGCCACGAAGTACCGTCTTATCATTCCAGCGATAAGCGATGCCGACACGCGGCAGAAACTGACCGCTTCCTGAGCTCGCGCCACTGTCGAATGGAACTCCGCTCAACCCACCGGTGAAAACCGTGCCCGTGTCTGGATCAAATAAGTTAATGCCGGTATGGTCTTTCCTCGGCACGCCAAAAAGCTCCCAGCGCAGACCATAAGTCAACGTAATGCTACGCCCGATCTGCCAGTGGTCCCGAGCGTAAAGCGCATACTGTTTCCACCAAACTGAATTCGGGTTACGCAGTTGGTCCACCTTACCCGCCTGCGCCGGCATGCCAAGCAGGAAGTCGGCCCAACTATGGAAGAGCTGGCTCTCAGCCACACTGGCCGCGTCGCCTTGCTTTCTTGTCGCAGTGCCGCTGAAGCCGAAAGAGCCGCGCACCGTTTGAAACGCGCCGCCCTGCGGCTGGAAATGATTGAGCTGCGGATTGAGAAAATCGCCGCCGAAGCGGAACGAGTGAGTTCCTTTCAGCCACGAGAGATTCGCCGCCGCGACATACTGGTTATCGCGAAATAGAAACGGGTTGCCGGTGTTGTCGTTGCCAATGTTGGTCCAACCGCCGTTGATCTGAAACGCGGGCACGCCGCCTTGCAGGTGATCCGGACCATTCGTGCCGGGAATGCGCAGAACGTCCAGCCCGAAGTTCGAAACGATATCGAAGCCTTCCGCCCCGAGTCGCTGGCGCGTGTAGCCAATGTTTGCGTCCAACACAACCGAGGGAGTGAACGAGTAAGTGCCGCCGATACCGAACACATTAATCAATCCGGGAGCCGTGCCCAGTTGCCCGCCGTTCAAAGCCGGACCACTGACTTCTCCAAAGATTGGCGGATCGACGATCAGCGTGGGCGAGCGGCTATAACGACCAAACAACGTGAGCTTACCGCCGTCATAGTTGATCTTGAGATCGCCGTTTGTGCGGTTGAACTCAGCGACGCCCGCGGTGGCAAAATTGTTTGTGAACCCCGGCTGATTCGGCAGAGGCAAGCGCCTGATGATCTCAAGAGCCGCGATGTCGATCCGATTTGCCGGAATCGTGTTGTTCGGGAAAGGCGTGCGCAGCGCCGGATTTGCGTTCGACGCCGGGTCATAGACTGTGATGCCCGTACCGGTGAAGCTCACGTTGCCATTCGCGTCAGGACGCAGGCTCGCCGGCGCCACACTCGCCGTAGTGCCTGCTGCATTTCGCTGTGTCGTCCGTTCGAGATCGGTGAAGAAGAAGAGTTTGTTTCTGCCACTCCAGATGGACGGTCCACCCTCACCAAAACGCGGCAGGATGATTGGACCACTAACGGCATAACCAAACTGCGCCAGAATATCCTTCGGATTTTTCACCTGGTTAGACGCCTGAAAGAAGCGTCGCGATCTGAACCGGCTGTTTGTATCGTAGCCCCAGCCAGTACCGTGAAAGTCGTTTCCGCCACTCTTGATACTGACGTTGATCGCCGCGCCGCCGGCGAGACCCTGCTCAGCATCGAACGCGTTCGTGACTATGTTCACTTCCTGAATGGCTTCTGCGGGCGGCACGTAAACGGTATTGGTTGGCAGCCAGGGGTAAATGATGCTGGCGCCATCAATTTTCGTGTTGTTCTGCAAACGCGATACGCCGTTGACGTTGTAGGAAATCGAGCGCTGCGGGTTACCGGCGGCAGAGTTATCTTCACCGTTGCCGTTCGCGTTGAGGAAAAAGCTTCCCGTGCCCCGCGTGGTACCCGGGATGAGCTGAATCATACTTTGGTAGTTGCGACCGACACTGCCGAACAGCGGCAGGTTATTGATCTGTCTGGCTGTTTGCGTGACGTTCACATCAGCTCGATCGGTCTGTAAAGTCGCGTCGAGGCCGGCCGTGATGAGAACCGTTTCCTCTAAACCCCCGATTTCCAGTTGGGCATCGAAACGATAGGTCTTGTTGGCGTCGATGCGGACACCTTCTTTAACGGTGGTTTTGAAAGACGATCGCGAAATTGCGACTTTGTAGACACCCACTTGCAGGTCGTTCAACGAGTAAGCGCCACGATCGTCGGTCATGACGTTCGATACATCTCCGGTGGCCACGTTGGTGAGCTCGACCTTCGCGCCTGAAACAGCAGCTCCGTTCGGATCCGTAACGTTTCCCACGAGAGAGCCATAAAGGACTTGCGCCCACGTGACAGCGGGCACAAGTAGAACTGCTAAAAACAACGGCGCCAGGTATGGAGCCGTTCGAAGTGCGTTGGTGTGTTTGGTTCGCTTTGGAAAGGCTGTGAAGGTAAACATAACTCTCTCCTCTTAGGGTTTGACGTTACATGTGCACCAATTCTGACCAATTAGTTCGGGACCACAACAAAATAGGCAAAAAAGAAAACCCCTCAGGCTATCGAAGGGGCTCCGAAGTGTTTTAATAAAACGAGAGCGATCGTGCCCCGTAAGCGCGGCTGAGTTATCGGATCGCTCGGTACGATCTGTGTTTCCGCACGCGTAAACGAGTGCCGGCGCACGGTGTCTTTGATGATTGGTCCGACTTTCTCCCAGGCCCGCGTTACCTCACCGACAATCACGATCATGTCCGGCGCAAGGCCCGAGACGAGCGGGGCAATTCCCAACCCGAGATACTTCGCCATCTGCTGTAAAGCATCGGCTGCTTTGCCATCACCCTGCTGAGCCAGCCGCAAGAGGTGCTCGAAGCTGAGCGTTTTGTCGAGCGTGGCGGAACGGCGCCCGCGGCTCGAGCCCGCTTGGGAGTAATAGCGAATGGCGGCCGAGTTGGAGGCATACATTTCCCAACAACCCCGATTACCACAACTGCATTCAAGCCCATCCTGAACAAGGGCAGCGTGTCCGAATTCGCCGGCTGTACCCGTCGATCCCTGGACAAGTTGATGATTGAGTATCAGGCCGCACCCGATGCCTTCCGAAACCGTGACGATTACCAGGTTACGCAGACCCTCGGCTCGACGACCAAAACAAATTTCCGAAAGTGCGCAGGAATTTGCGGCATTTTCGAGCTCAACCGGCAGCCCAGTCGCTTTTTCCAGCGGCGTTTTGAGATCGAAGTCTTTCCAGCCAAGGTTTGGCGCGAAGACCAGTTTCTGAGTCGCGACGTCAACACGACCCGGAAGGCTCACGCCGATGCCTTCACACGTCAACTCCGGACGCGCCTTCATGAGCTTACGAACACGCGGCACCAGCTCTGCCAAAAACTGTTTTGGCTGTTGTGGTGTCGGTAATGAATCCTGCGCGAGGAAGTTGGCGTCGAGATCGGCGAGTGCGAGTGTGGTTGTCACCGGGCGCACATTTATGCCGATGATTCCCACGCGCTCTTTATTCAAGTGAAGAAACGTGGGCCGGCGACCTCTGGCAGTGTGGCCGTTGGCGCCTTCGGTAATCCAACGCTCGCGGATTAGCTGCTCGGCGATCACGGAGACAGTGCTCCGTTGCAACCCTGAATGACGCGCGAGGTCGGCGCGCGAGATCGGCTGGTGCGTGCGGATCAGGTTGAGAACTATGCGCCGGTTGATATCGCGCGCTGTTTCGCTCGTAGCGACCTGAAAGTTGGACAGATCGATTCTTCGCACGGGCTTGTGTGGTTATTGACCGATTTAATTCGTGGCGCGAACTAATATCACGCGATCAGGAACTAAGTCAATAAAAATCAGTAGCCATGTTACTGCTCAATTAAAATGTCCGCTTAACTGCTCAGTGAAAATGTCCGCATGCTAACAGCATGGGGACAATCACCTTGAATGAGAAACAACGACGTCGTTGCGAGATCATCACACGGCTGA